>WNFC01008125.1_pt1 | contig 20660 bp, 14 predicted proteins | sample 5400541 | NCBI WGS metagenome assembly WNFC01 (sample SAMN13153342, study PRJNA577476) | soil metagenome | isolation source: 120 cm saprolite under Douglas fir tree site 2 hole 2 replicate 1 | place: USA:California | collected 2015-04-18
TGCATAGGCACAAAGTAACCGACAGCCGCCGCTATCACAATTCCAGCGTACGCGACCCAACGAGAAATCAACGGAACATTCGATACCGTCGCGTTAGCCGCAACGATCAGCAACAACAGTGCTGCAACCACGATCGAATTCACCACCCACGTCGTTCCGAAAAGCAGCGCAATCTTACTAATGATTTGCACCTCAAGCAGCAGAAAGCCCGCTCCGAGAAAGAAAAAGTGCCAATGGATTCGCAGCGAACCCTGGCCGGTTCGCGCCATAAACCAAAACGCCATCAACACAATCAGAACGGAAATCAGAATCACGCTCAGCGGAATGCCCGGTTCACGCTGGTAGAAATAAGGCCAGTCATCCGTTGTCGGCCTGGCGTTTGAAACTTCGAATCCTGAACTATTACGAACGAACTCCGCTATCGAGCTGTCACTCAATGCGCTGCTCAATTTTTGCTGCGATCCTACGAGGAAAAATCTGCCGGGCGTACCGTACAGAGAAGCAGACTGGATTTGCAGCGGCGTCTGATTAAAAACGGTCGTCAGCAGGCTTTGAAGTCGCCCCCCAATCCACGGCTTCACAACATAGAATTTGACAACAAATAGCCCGTCGGGAAGCAGCAGCTTTTTAGCCGCCGTCATGGCCTCGATCGTATACACGTAATTATCAATCCGAATATTGGAAAAGTTGGAGCTCGTGGTGTGCGAATCCAGCAGCGAGAAAACAATCAGGTCAAATTGCTCATGGCTATTTTGGATGTAGCTCCGCGCATCGTCGGTAATCGCCGTAACTCGCGGCGAATCGTACGGCTTCTCGAAATGCAATTTACGCCCGAGCTGCAGAATCAGCGGATCGATCTCGACGGCCGTCACGTGCAGCGCTCCATTGCGCAGCGCTGCTGCAACATCATTGCCAGTGCCCGCGCCCAGCACCAGCACCGACTTCGGTGACGGAGAAAAACGATATGGAAGATTATAGGGATCCCATTCGATGGGCTGGCCGTTCAGCAGATTTGCATGTCTGCTCACGAAGCTGGGCAAGAGATTGACGATGTGCTGGTGCCACGAGTCGTTCGTGGATACCTCGTACGATACAATTTCGCCAGCGTCATAGACGGGCTTCACGGAAAGCTTTTGATACGGTGACCAGTAGGTTGTCGAATGGTCGCCTTTCGATATTGACAAAAGCGCAAGACATGCCAACGACAGAGCGAACGCCGTCCACCGCAATCGCGGAATCTTCCAGAGCCCCGCTACCAGCAGGACCGCAAAAACTAGGAGCCACGCAACCGGCGGCGTGTCGGCAAAACACAAGGCTGTAAAAAGCACTATGCCGACCAGACCAGCCAAAACATTAATGCTATAGGCGCGGATCCCCGCGCTGGCATTTTCCAGCAGCCAGCCAACCAATTGGCCAAACGGAATAAAGGAAAAGACCAATAGACCAAAAATCGGAACCGTAATCAGGATCGCGGCAGTCATCGAAGGCCAATCGGTTGGCATCGAAGGCACGCCCCAGATCTGAACGTCCGCGCTGCTTCCCAAAAGAGCAGGCAGAACCGCGATCAGGTTTCTGAGTGGATTCCACGGCAGTTCAATCACCAGACACAACAGCAACAGCGGGATGAACAATGCAATTAAGTTCACCCGTCGCTTGCTGAAATAGCAGCCCAGGCCAAACCCAAAAAAACATGCGACCAGTACGAAATTCTTGAAATAAGCGAATATCCGAATTTCCGATGAAACCCAGCGAATCATCATCATCTCGAAGAACATTCCCAGAATGCTGAACACAATCAGCAATCGATACGAAAATCCTCCGAGCTCGCTTAGATCAAAATCCCACTTTGCTACCGTTGAGCGGCCAAGCTTCCCGATCCCCGTTGCCCGTTTTTGATAAAATCCAAACAGATACTGAATCGACAGAAGCCCGAGGAATGCAAATAGAACTAATGCTATTTCCACGAGTAATCTCCCGTCTACCTACAATTAAACTTATTGTTATTTTCTTGAGATTGACGCGAGCATATCACGGTTAACGCCATTTGCAGGGCTCCCAGCGACTGTTTAATCATTCACGCACCACGCAAAACCTGTGTGTGGTGAGGTTCTCGAACTGAACTATTCTGAAAGGACAACTCAGGACAGCAAGAAAAGCAGCACATGACCGAAACCGCCGCCACAACTCGCTGGAGTACGCTGATTTTCCTCTTCGTCTGGCTGCTCTCGGCAGGATATATGGGAGCGAACCTCAGACGGGGCTGGGTTCCTCATGACGAAGGCATTCTGGGTCAGGCCGCCGAGCGCGTCCTGCAAGGCGAAATGCCTCATCGCGACTTCAACGACCCTTATACGGGAGGCCTTTCCTACCTCGACGGCGTAGCTTTCCGGCTCTTTGGCGTTAACCTGCTCGTTCTACGTTATGTCCTTTTCGTATTTTTCCTAGCCTGGGTTCCCGCAGTCTACGCTGCCGCTCGGGAGTTTTCTAAGCCTTGGCCGGCCGCCGGAATTACCCTGCTAGCCGTTGCTTGGAGTGTCCCGAATTACGCAGCGGCAATGCCCTCATGGTTCTGCTTATTCTTTGCCACCTTTGGCACCCTCGCGCTCCTAAAATACATTCGCCAGCCCCGAACCCATCTGTTGGTCCTGGCTGGCCTCAGCGGGGGGCTATCGTTTCTCATAAAAAGCCCAGGACTTTACTTCGCAGCCGGAGCGTTGCTGTTCTTTGTCTATCGCGAGCAGTCACTTTCCAGAGAAGGCGAAGGCCGAACTCAGCAAACGATGGGCTACTCTGCATTCGTCCTTTTGTGCCTCACAGCGTTCATATGCGTCCTGATCCGATTGGTTTTGTGGAGGGGCGATCTATCCGAGTTCGTTCACTTCGTACTCCCTGTATTAGCGATCGTCTCCGTGCTTGTATACCGTGAACGCCATCCCAGCCGCGTCGGTGCCTCAACTCGTTTCAAGCTTTTACTGGAAATGGTAATCCCTTTCCTGTGCGCTGTCGCGCTCCCAATCTCGCTTTTCTTTGGCTTCTATTGGCGTAATAACGCAATCCACCAGCTCATCAACGGCTTATTCGTCCTACATCTCCAACGGATTGTCCATGCGCGAGTGGACCCTCCCCACTGGATCTTCGGACTCCCCTCGATTTTCTTGGCACTTTTCCTCACTGAGAAAGCCACTCACCGCAATACAGGTCGGTTTGCTGCCGCGTTTAAAATTCTACTCGCAGCGGCGCTCCTGCTCAGTTGCTTTTTCTTCCGGCCTAGCTACCGTTTGGTCCTTCACGCTTTATGGGGTGCCGCTCCGGTTCTAACTGTGGGCACAGCCGCTGTATTTTGCATCCGCCTGAGAAGCAACAAATCAGCTCTGCCCTTCGATCAGCAAATAATACTCCTGCTCTCGGTAACAGTATTGTGCAGCCTGGTTCAATTCCCGTTCGCGATTCCGATCTATTTGTGCTATTTCGCTCCGCTGTTGATTTTGACTGCCGCAATCCTGCTTTCGCGTTTCCCCGCTTCTTCAGACCTGAACATCCGTTTAACTGCCGCTTTCTTTGCCCTCTTTGCTGTCTTCGTTTTCCGTCCCGGCTTTCTCACTTACATGTACCGCGGATATCATCCCGACGAGCAAACCGTTCCTCTCACGTTGCCGCGGGCTAAGGGCCTTGCCGTATCTCAGCCGGATGCCGCCGCCTACGAAGAGCTCATCCCATTCGTGCAGCATCTTACTGTCGGCCGGGAGCTGCTGGCCGGTCCCGAATGTCCCGAAGTCTACTTCCTATCGGGACTGAGGAATCCTACGACGATACTCTTTGATTTCTTCCACGAGCCACACGAATACGAAGAGCTGACGCAGGCAATGCTTGACCGGCCAAACTTCATCAATGTGGTGGTCTTATGCGAAACTCCTGAGTTTTCAGTGGATCAGCTGAAGGTACTGCAAACTCTCGTTCCTGCACGATTCCCCGAATCACGCAAGATCGGAAATTTTTGGGTTTTTTGGAGGCCATGAAAATATTAAATTCATTATTCGAGAAGGTGCCAGAAAAGGCGTCGAAGGCCCATTGGAACGCGCTGATTCTGCTCTTCGTCTGGCTACTTGCTTCAGCTTACGTGGGTATATGCCTCAATAAGGGTTGGGTCGCGCACGACGAAGGTACGCTCGGGCAAAGTGCGGAGCGCGTTCTCCACGGCGAAATGCCCCACCGCGATTTCGATGATCCTTACACCGGCGGCCTCGCTTATATTGGCGCAGCCATCTTCAAACTTTTCGGCGTCAATCTTTTCTGGCTTCGCCTCTTTCTCTTCGCCTGCTTCCTCGCTTGGGTTCCCGCTGTCTACGCACTCGCTTCGGAGTTCCTGACACCATGGCCCGCAGCCGGTGTCACCCTAGTCGCCGTCGCCTGGAGCGTGCCCAATTACCCCGCAGCCATGCCTTCCTGGTTCAACCTCTTTCTGGCTACGTTCGGCACCCTCGCGCTTGCAAAATACATTCGCAAACCCTCCACTCATTGGCTGCTCCTTGCCGGATTGTTGGGCGGATGCTCATTCCTCATCAAGAGCGTTGCGCTCTATTACATTGCTGCGGCGTTGCTTTTCTTCGTGTATAGGGAACAGCTGCTATCAAGAAACCAAGTCGCGCCACCACGCAGAACTCTCGTGTACCTAGCTTTTCTTATTCTATGCCTTTCGATCTTCGTCGTTGCCCTGTTCAGGCTCGTTTCGGCCAACGGCGGAACTGCCGAATACCTGCACTTCGTTTTCCCGGGTGTCGCCATCACCCTCATGCTTGCGTCCCGCGAATGGACACCACCCACGGCCACGGACCTGTCGCGCTTCTCGGCGCTGTTCAAAATGGCAGTCCCTTTCCTTTTAGCGGCCGTCTTTCCTGTTGGCATCTTCTGCATTTTTTATTGGCACCGCGACGCTTTGGCGGCGTTGATGAATGGTCTATTCATCGGCCCGTTCCGCCGAGTCTTGGCCGCACGGCGTTCGCCTGCCGCGCTGGTTTACGAATATCCACCTCTCGTTACCGCATTGTTTATCTTAGAAGTTGCGCAACTTCGCGGCCAGCCTCGCCGATTCCTCTCGATTTTTCTGACGGTGTTCGCCGCGTTGGTGCTTGTCTTTTCCCGGAGGATCGACCTCGCTCTCACCGTTGCTCTTGCCTCTGCGCTAGCAGTCGTCCCAGTGTTGGTTGTGGCAGCAGCGGCCGTGTTAATCGCGCTTCCACGGGACTCGGCGTCAGGTCCGGAAAGCGATCAACACCTAGCTCTGTTTCTCACCATGACCGTACTTCTTAGCCTGGTCCAATTTCCGTATTCGGACGTGACTTATTTTTGCTATTTCGCCACGCTGGCAGTTCTCCTAGCATCTTGCTTGATCTCCAGGTTTGCCCGCCCCCCTCGAACAATTCTGATCGCGGCAGTAGCGTTCTACGTCCTCTATGCCGCGACCGTTACGAACGTGCACTTCATGGGCAAGCTTACTGACTCAGACTACGCAAGTACGCCTATCATGCTGCCGCAGGCCGGCGGTATTCGGATTCCAAAGGACGACGCAGTTGAGTACACGGAGCTTATTTCCTTCATCAAAAGTCACGCTCACGACAAGCCGATTCTCGCCGGACCCGATTGCCCTGAGGTTTATTTCCTGTCCGGACTCAAGAATCCAACTCCTGTGCTCTTCGATTCCCTTGAGCAACCGCAGGAGTATGAGCGGCGCATCCGTGCAGTTATTGATCGCGATGACTTCATAAACGTCGCAGTTGTCGACGAATCGCCGAACTTCTCCGTCGAACAGGTTAAGCTTCTCCGAGAACTCCTCCCGCCGAAATTCCCGAACTCCCGGTCAATCGGCTGGTTCACCGTCTATTGGCGGCACTAAAAACGATCTTCGGTCACGCAGTTCGAACTGCGGCTTCGCGGGACGTTTGAGAAACCCCATACACGAACATCAACACAGGCAGCGCCAGCAAATATAGAAAGTTGTGTGCAAACAACAGGTTGCAGAGTGGCGTGCCACTGGCGGACTGATGATGGCGCACGCGTGCGCAATTCCTTGCCAGGATATGCTTTCCGCCCTCTGCTTCTCCCGGGGCGCACGTGCGTGGCAAAGTGTCCTTGTTAATTTCTTGCTGACCGAGGCACCCCGCGACGAACGCATGACCTGTACGCCAGCCGGACTACGTATGATCTACAGCGTAGCCGCTGATGACGTAGGAACTCGTTCTCCGGCTTTGTTCAAAGCGATCGCTGATCCGACGTAGATAAGCAATGCCAAGATGCTGACTACGGTTGTTCCGCCAATCATCGTTAGATTCTCCAGCAAACCTCCGAGAACGGCTCCGAGCATGTTGACTCCTAGAGTTCCGGTCGGGGATACCACATCCCTGAAACTGCTCGAGAAGATTAGGCCAGAAAAGAATACTGGTGATGCGATCAAAAGACCTGCAACCACTGCTGCGGTTGGCGATGAAGTGAAGCGACCGTAAGGAATGATCGATGATCCGGCAATAGCGATCACGAGACAGGCATAACTCACCCGCTTTGAGATGGTTACCTGCGCAACGATCATGTTGGCGGCAAGAGCCATTATCAAAAAGGCGCTAATCACAACTGCGTTCACTACCCAGGTGGATCCAAAAAGCAGCGACAGTTTGGAAATGGCGTTAGTTTCAAGCAATAGAAAGCCGGCTCCCAACAGGAAAAAATGCGCATTCTTCCAATCTCGGAGAACCCCAAATCCGATTGTGTTGCGAATCATTTTCTTCATACAGATCCACACGACCACGAGGGCCACAAGGATCCATATGGGAATAGTCCTGAAAGGCAGGTACACGAACGGCCACGCGTCAGTCGTGACTGGCACCGCAGCCACACTCTTGATTAAGGCCGGTGTCAAATCTTCCATTGCCGGAATCTGCGCAGGCTGGGCTTTCCCGTAAATGAATACAACTCCGAAAACGTCATACCCGGTGAAAAGAGCTTTTGGCGCCGTGCCCAACGCCCGGGTCAATGTTGCGAACTGCCGAATGGTCACCAGGCTTTTCCCGCTATCGAACGCGACAAACATGCTGCCATTGTCTTTCAATAAATCTTTGGCCTGACGAAAGCTCTCAACGGTGTACACGTAATTATCAAGGCGCAGTGAAGAGAAGCTGCTCAACATGGTGTGCGAATCCAGGTGCCCAAATATGATCAAGTCATATTTTCGGTGCGAGTGATTGAAGAATGCCCGTGCGTCATTGATGATTACAGACACCCTTGGAGAATCATATGGCCGCTCCGGATGATACTGGCGTCCCAGGCGCACGATGACTGGGTCAATTTCCACTGCATCCACATGCTGTGCCCCGTGTCGAAGGGCAGCCGCTACGTCATTTCCTGTGCCGGCACCGACTACGAGCACGTCGCCCGGGTTATCGACCATCCGGTACGGGAGTTCATATGAAGGGAGTGCTTCGTTATTAGGCCAATAATTTGGAAATCGCCGAACGAACTCGGGCGAGAGGTCGACCGCCTTCTGATGATAATCGTGGTTAACTTCAAGCATGTAAGCTGCGGGTGTTTGCCAGCCAGTCGGAGGTGGAAGTGGCGTAAAATCGATTCTGTAGTAGGGCGACCAAAAAGCGCCAGGCTGTGGAATTGCAGTTAGCAATATGACACCAGCCATCGCGACCATGAGGGTTCGCTGTCGATATACAAATGGACTCAACAGCAGGCATCCTGCAAGTATCCACGCGGCCGGCCCGGTGTTGTAGAACGACAAGGCCGTAAATAGCAGCATGCCTGCGAGACTTCCGGCCAAGTTGGCTGAGTAACCCGGCAACTGCCTGCAGTGCTTCAACTCCGTTCCAACCAGGCAGCCGATGAAAACAAAGAAACCCATCATTGTCGTGAAGAAGCAAGCCAGTCCAATCACGAAAAGCGCCTTCACTGCTAACGGTGGCAAATGCGAATGGATCCCCCAGACGTAATCGTCTGGCGTAAAAAATCCGATATGCGTTAATCCTAGAAGCTGAGAATACCGGGCGGAGAGAAAGAGTAACGCAAATAACGATGGGATCCAGTTCCTCAAGCGACTTGGAACTTGTATCAGCACCATGCCAATCCCGATGCCACAGAATCCAGCAATCAGCGTTATGTTCTTCAGATAAGCGAAGATACGTATCTCGGTCCCAATGTATCTGATAACTAGAAGCTCGAAATATAGAGCCGCCATGCTGACGGCAAAGGCCCTGACCAAGAATTTGTTACTGGATTGAACCGGGCTTTCGGCATTAATCAGGGGATCTGAAACCGCGATGGCATCTGTCATAGGTCAGTTCGGATCGCTTTCTTCTGCGCGGTTCAAAAGCGGGTGCGGTTCACTCCGACTAAATAAAGCAACGTCACCCCCATCGAGAGGACAATGAAGTCGGTGAGGTGTTTGGGCCTGGTTGAATATACCAAGTCCGCTCTTATTCCGATAATCCGATGGATGTCACTTGAGATTCCCATTTCTGTTCCAGCGGCGACCCATTTTGCTTCCCGTTCCCCCTAAGAAACAAGCCATTTCTTCCCTCGCGTTGGTCTGCCCGATCTTTTCCACCAGCGAGTTTGGACCAGCCTGATAAACGCCGCGCAGTACTAGTTCTTTCGGCTGCTTCACCGTGTATTGGAGACGCTGACGAGCCACTCAAATTGACGTATCCTCGAAGAGACACATCCCCACGTCCTATGTTCCCAAAAAGCGCTTTCACAACCCGCCGGAGCGTTCTTCTTTTTCTCGCGGTCTGGCTCCTCTCTGGCACGTACATGGCCGTCAATCTGAAACGCGGTTGGGTCCCTCACGACGAAGGAATTCTGGCCCAGGCGGCCGAGCGTATTCTGCAAGGCGAAATGCCCCATCGTGACTTTGAGGATCCTTACACTGGAGGCCTTTCCTACCTCCACGCCGCTGCCTTTCGGCTCTTCGGTGTCAATTTGCTCGTCCTACGTTACGTTCTCTTTGGATTTTTCCTCGCGTGGGTTCCCGCCGTCTATGCCGCCGCCCGAGAATTTTCTGAGCCCTGGCCCGCAGCGGGCGTCACCCTCCTAGGGGTTGCATGGAGTGTTCCAAATTACGCCGCCGCCATACCCTCATGGTTCTGTTTATTCTTCGCGACTTTTGGCACCCTTGCGCTCCTAAAATACATTCGCAAACCGCGAACCTATCTGTTGGTCCTCGCAGGTCTCTGCGGTGGCTTCTCATTTTTAGTAAAAAGTCCCGGCCTATATTTTGTCGCTGGTGCGCTCTTGTTTTTTGTCTATCGCGAACAAACGCTTTCCACACAAAGCGAAGTTCGCCCGCAGGGCGCTGCTACATACCGCTGGTTCGTCTTCCTGTGTCTTGCGGCCTTCATCATCATGCTGACAAGGCTGGTTTTGCCTTCCGGAGGTGTTCCAGAATTCGTCCATTTCGTCCTCCCACAGTTGGCGATTGTATCTCTCCTCGTACTTGGAGAATGCCGTACAGGCCAGGCTCGGAGTTCGGCTCGCTTCAAACTGTTATTCAGAATGGCCATGCCTTTCCTGTGCTCCGCCGCTATCCCTGTCATCCTGTTCTTCGCCCTTTACTGGAGCCACCACGCAATCCATCAGTTGACCAATAGCTTATTCGTCCTGCATCTCCAGCGCCTGCTCCATGCTCGCATGCAACCTCCATCCGCGACCGTCGCTATACCATCGATCATCCTGGCGCTGCTGCTAACTGAAAATCAGCGAGCTGGAGAATCCCGTTTATCTGTTCCAGTGCTTAAGATTTTGTTCGCGGCGCTCCTTTTAATCGCGTGTTTCCGCTTGCGTTTAGTTTATCTGGTCGTTTTGCAGGTGGGATGGGGTTCCGTTCCGGTCTTGGCCCTGGGAGCGATCGCACTCTTATGGCATCGCTCCAGACAAAGAGAATCGCCAGCGCTACTTGATCAGCAGATAACCCTTTTAGTCTCGGTGACGGCCCTTTTCAGCCTGGTTCAATTCCCGTTCGCGTATCCTATCTATTTTTGCTATGTCGCGCCCCTCACCATCTTGGCAGTGGCTGCTGTACTCTCGGCTCTGGCCCCTCTTCCTCGCCTGAATATTTATTGTGCCGCTGTATTCCTCGGACTTTTCGCGGTACTTGTTTTCCGGCCAGGATTTCTATTCTACATGCCTTACGGGTACCATCCCGACGAGCAGACCGTTCCTCTTGCCTTACCGCGCGCTAACGGGCTTCGCGTATCCCAGCATGACGCGGCTGAGTATCAGGAGCTCATCCCATCTGTGCAGAAGCTGGCGGCAGGTCGCGCCATCCTCGCCGCTCCCGAATGTCCCGAAGTCTACTTCCTCTCGCAGCTCCGCAACCCTACTGGGATACTCTTCGATTTCTTTCACCAGCCGCAAGAATACCAGGCGCAGATACAGGCAATTCTCGACCGACCGGACTTCATCAAAGTGGTGGTCTTGTGTGAGGCCCCAGAGTTTTCAGCCGAGCAGCTAAAGGTCCTGCAAACTGTGGTCCCTTCGCGTTTTCCCCGGTCCCGCACGATTGGAAATTTTGAGGTTTTTTGGCGGCCGTAACACTGTTATCGGTAAAACCTATGTTGATTCATCGACGGGGCGTTGCTGGCGTACTAGTGAATCCGCCAAAGTTGGTAGACGTCCTACCTTTTGGGGCTTATGACGTGGAACACAAGCGCCATAACAGCTCAGTCCAAACCCCGAAGTCCGGCGTAAAGTACTACATTGATGCTCCAAAGGCTCTCATTGCTTTCTCAGTGAAACCCGAGTGAATTCAAGAGCATGACCCAGAACAATCAAACCACGGCATGGGGTCTCGACGCGCTCCGCCTTAATCGAGAGGCGCGGCGAAATCAGTTGGAAGCGAATGCTCCGCATCGGGAACATTTCATTCAACGCAACGGGTATTACTACGACGGAGTCAAGCGTCTCCTGCGGTATATCGTCGAACCTGGAAAGCGCGTACTAGAGATCCGTTGCGCTACCGGGCATTTGCTCGACGCCGTAAAGCCGAGCTACGGTCTAGGGGTCGAGATCAGCGACAAAATGGTCGAGATCGCCCGAGCCAAATATCCGGATCTTCATTTCCTTCGCAGCGACCCGGAGGCACTGGAACTTGATGAGAAGTTCGATTACGTAGTTTTCAGTCATATCTTTGACACCGTTGATTTGCTGGGCGCGTTGGAGCGCATGCGCAAATGTTGCCATCGGGATTCACGGTTAGTCATCTACAGTTACAACTACTTGTGGCAACCGGTATTGGAACTTGGCAGCCGTTGGGGACTTCGTATCCCCTCATTCGAGCCTAACTGGGTGTCTGAACACGATCTGAAAGGTTTCCTCCACCTGGCCGGTTTCGAAGCTGTCCGAACCCATCGCCGCTTTTTGTTCCCCAAATGGGTTCCGTTACTTTCCTATTTATTGAACGATCTGCTGGCTTCTCTCCCGGGATTTCGGCGACTTTGTCTGGCCCAAGTAACGGTCGCGCGACCGAAACCGGCGCCTCGCAAGGAGGAGGAAGTTGCGGTCTCGGTGATCATCCCTTGTAGAAACGGTCGAGCGTATGCCCTATATGGGGAGGCACACCGAGATTATATTTTGCGATGACAAGTCGACTGATGGTACTGGCGCAGAAGTGGAACGTTTAATAAAGCTCCATCCCGAACGCAACATCCGGCTCGTCGATGGGCCCGCCATCTGCAAAGCTGACAACGTGTGGACTGGTTTTCGCGCTGCCCGAGGGGACGTGCTCATGATTCTGGACGGTGATTTGGCGGTTATGCCGGAAGAGCTTCCCTATTTTCTGAAGGCTCTTTTATCCGGCACGGGCGAGTTCATCAACGGCAGTCGCCTAGTCTACCCAATTCCCGAATTCGCCATGAAGTTCACGAATATGATAGGAAATAAAATCTTTGGCGCTCTATTTTCCTACCTCCTGGACCAACGTATTAAAGACACGCTCTGCGGGACAAAGGTATTGTGGCGCAAAGACTGGCAGAGAATTGAGCCCGACCTTGGTAATTGGGGAATTCGAGACCGCTGGGGCGATTACGAATTACTCCTTGGCGCCAGCAAATTGCACCTCCCAATTCAGGATCTCCCGGTGCACTACCAGGAAAGAATTTATGGCATCACCAAGATGACCAGAGTGTTTTCGAACGGCTTGCGAATGCTGGGGATTTGCTGGGGTGCTTGGAGACGTTTGAAGGCGTGAGGGCATCGGCAAATTGGGACTCTAAGTGAAGCTGACAGAAACTTCAATCAAGGCATTAACTAACTTCTATTGGTTAGCGCGAAAATCGCGATTGCTCGACACCGATTTGGGCCAGCGGGCCTTCTCCGTTTCCTACTTCTTATATAAACGCTATCTCGAGGATCCCTATCATGATCTGGTTGAGCGGCATCCCGAGCTCTTTCGGGGCGGGAACATTTTGGACATCGGTGCCAACGTCGGCTACACGGCGACAGTCTTTAGCCGTGTGGTTGGCCCTGAATACAAGGTGTTCGCTTTCGAGCCGGAGCAATTTAATTACGAGCTGCTTGAACGCTCTGCCCGCGCTCGAAAAACGCTACAGCGAATCGTGCCGATTCAGTCAGCCGTGGGCGACCGGGACGGTACCATTGAGCTCTGGGAAAACGAACATCACCATGGTGACCACCGTATCCTGACCGATCAGTTTCGCCAGATTGCACCATCATCTGGTGCAGTTGAGACGCTGATCATGCGGGTCGACACCTTTGTGGCGAAACAGTCCGTCGAATTCCCCATTTGTTTTATCAAAATTGATGTCCAGGGCTATGAGCTTCCGGTGTGCAAGGGAATGGAGCGCACTCTAGCTATCAATCCTCAGGGGATCCTAGCCTTGGAATACATGCCCAGTGCGATGCGGGAACTGGGCTTTCAACCCGAAGAACTGATCACCTGGCTCCAGCAGCGAGATTACAAGGTTTACACGATCGTGAAACATGGGCGACTTCGCTCGGGCGTTGGTGATGTCTCAGACGGACACAGTTACTGCGATCTTCTGTTTTCTCGAGAGAATCTGAACGAACTCGCCTAAACAACCCACTGGTGGGTGGTTAGTGAATCCGCCAAAGTTGGTAAGTATTCGTCGCGTTTGGATTCCATCTCCAAGGCAAATACCCGTAATAATTTGAGTACAACCCCGCTCCAGAGCCCATTGTCCGGCCGTGCGGAGAATCGTAGCTACGCGAGTCTATCAATTCGCGATTCGGAAAACGCTTCAGCGTGACGTCGCCGCCCTCCATCAAACCGACGGCCAGCAACTCTCCAGGATTCGGTCCGGGCTCGCCGGGCTTCGAGACCCTGCCCCCCGCCTGCTGCGCGTACCAATAAAAACCCCACTGCCCGCCATACCAGACCTTCTCGCCTCTTGCCACGTATGGTGCAATCAGCTCTGAAGCAGCGCGTCGGCCGTAGCCGGCAAAATCAGCGTCGGCTATCAAGAGAACGATGGAATAAAAGGTACAGATCAGAATGATCGTGCCGTAGGCCAACAACGCGCGATTCCATGAGACTGACGAAAGTGTTCGAATCAAGATAAGGACAATTGCGGGAAGCACCGCCAGCATATACTTGATAGGAAGATGAACATAAATAACGGCGGGCAACGGCATCAGCACCCAGAGGCTTAGCAGGATGCCGACGCGGTCAGACGCTCGTAGGCAAACATAAAGCATGTCGGCAAGCGCCACAAAACCGAAAAGCACGGCAGCCAGCTGCAATTCGCGCACGAGAGTCATTGATCGGAAAAGCATCACATAAGAAATAACGATCAGAATCACCTGAGGCGCTAGGAGGATTTTCGCTCGCCGCCAATTCGCAATTAGCCACACTGCCGTAAATGGGATCGGGAAGGAAAGATAGTGTAAGTACGCGATGAGGTTCAGTGGGATATTCTGAGGCCCAACCAACATGTCCTTGGGTTCAAGTCCCCCGTCGCGGAGCCGAGTCAGAAAATTCGCGGCAAAAAGAACAAAGGCAGCTATCAGAATTGGCGTCCACAACCGCTGCTGCTGTCGAAATTGCGTCAGTGCCTTCCGGACTTTGAAGTCGTCGAATAGCCAAAGTGCAGCGAGCGGCAGGAAAAGAGCTACATGCGGCCGAGCGTACGGTGCCAGGCCCAATGCTACACCGGCGGTGATCGCCTGATGCCATCTTCGCTCATCCTTCCAGGCCGCTATGCGTTCGATGCCGGTAAGGCACAGCGCGAGAGCCAGTATGTCCGGCATCGCTGTGCTGGCCATCGAAAGAGACGGCGGAATCGCAACGACGAACATGCCTGTGACGGCAGCCTGAATACGGTTGAATTTGAGGCGCAGCGTGAGCCGCACCATTTCCAACACGGCCAAGCAGGCCAAAACGATCTGAAGCAGATGGGCTAGCCACTCCGCTCCGCCTGCAACGATTACCGGAACCAAGAGGTACCCAATCAATCCCTCATGGTCGTTTGCTCCTAAATTGCCGGCCCGCGTAAGACAAGTTTCGTCACCATTCCAGCAGATTGGGTATGACCACGGCTGCAGGGGAGTCTTAAGAATCTGGCGCGCTTCGAGGAGAAACGCCGGATCGTCAATCGTGTAGGCTTTGTTTACAAACGGAAGCAGGCACAGAGCGGCCAGCAACATTCCAGGTAGCGCTAACACAACGATTTTCTGTCGTGGTCGACGCGCGTCCACAACCTGCATCGCGCTGACAGCGGGACCCGCATGAGAATTGGTGACAGCCATCGTAGTCCTCTTTTATTTAGTGATAGCTGTGCTGCTCGTTTTTTTCCGCACCACCACCAGCGCGAACATCGCCAGCCGTCGTCGGAAGGCGCCGAGCGACCGTTCCACTCCCGCCCAGAACCCGTGCGTGAACCCCGGCATCAAGCTCCGCATCCCCACCCCGCCCGACAGCAGGTACCGCAGCGGCAAAAATGGCTCTATGCACTCAATCTCGAATTGCGGGTACTCCCTATTGAATACTGTCCGGTCGCGTTCGAACACGATCCACGCCAGCGCGCCATTCGCTCCCGTCAGGGGCCCACCCGACGCGAAGCTCCATTCCGCCGCACCGGGGAGGAAGGGTTCATGATGCAGCCGCGTATTCACCAGCGTGGACCACGGTGTTACCCACGGCTCGATCATCGCGATCTTTCCGCCGGGTTTCAGGCACCGTAGCGCCTCAGAAAGAAATTGCTGCACATTCGGCAGGTGATGCAGCACGTTCGCGAACACGATCGCCCGTAGCGTCGCGTCGGCAAAGGGCAGGCGCTGTGCATCGGCCACGATTTGCACTCCGCTACATTGGATCAGTTCTGACTTGACGACTTCGGGAATGAACTGCTCGCAGTAACCCGCTCCCGATCCCAGCTCCAGCACCGCCCCCGTGCCCGCAGGGACTTCTGCGCTCAGCTTCGAATACCACTCATCGTAAATCGCGCGGAGAAATGGCTTGGATGCCAGGATCTGCTTGCGCAGCTCCGTCGTTTTCGGGTCGTCCGGGTCCAGCCCGCTAGTCAGAGGATGCTCGAGGAAACGCCGGCCAACTCTGCCGAGAAATGTTTGAGCCGTCAATTTCCCTACTCCCCCTGGCTCGCCGCCAAGCCCCAGCTATCAGTTGTTGGTGAAAGCCTTTCGGGCATAGTTGGGACAATCCTGGAACTAATAATTAGTTCTAAGAACATTCGGTTCGCCCGAATACGCAAGAACGTCCGGCGATTGAGTGTTCGCTACTCCATCGAGATCCTTGTATTTCCCTGCCCCGAGTTAACTTGATTAAGCTCCGTAGCTACTTGCAAACACAGCGGTTACTATACATGAATTGACCTCTCCCGGCCGTAATTCTCCCACAGCTTGACCCGATTTCGCCTCAAGCATGATCTCTGAAAGTCCCTTTTAGAGGACTGTTAAAGACCATCCGTCACTCAAGCCTTACGCCCTGTAACCTCTTTGTTTTCTGCCCCTTCCATTCTTTGGGCACTTCTTTCAAAATGAATTCCCACTAACCCCCTTGTTTTCAATGATTCCATTTCACTCTTTTGTGTTCTTTTTCGCTCTTGCAAGAATAAGTCCTGTATTTGCCACCCTTACGGAAAAATAAGGGGGAGTAGGCGGGTACATCTTTTTTACCTTCTATACCGGAGCCGCCCCTGCCCTCAGGTTGGCCACCGCCCGGTGCCGACCGTAAAAATACCACGCGCACCACAGCAGGCTGCTCCAGAAATAGAATCCCGATTGCAGCGGTATTTTGGCGGCAACCAGCATCAGCATCAACCAGTTCAGGAAGCCGAAAACCACCAGCGCGATTCGTGTCGTCACGCTAAATCTCTGCTCGCCGCCGAAGACGCACATCGCGGCAAACAAAATTGCCGGCAACAACACCACTTCATCGGTCAGCCAGCTGTATGGAGTGGTCAGGATGGAAATCACCATCACCGTAAGCCCATGATCGCGCCACAACCAGTTCGACATGTTCTTGAGGCAAAACCAAACGCTCCACATCAGGCCCAGCATCATCGGAATGAATTGTGCTCTGAAATACGGCCGGAAAAATATCAGCCGCAGCACTCCGCTCACGGTCGGAATGAATTCCCCTTCGATCGCCGCCGTATGCAACATCTCGCGATAATGCTGAAAAGCGGCAGGATCGAAAATCAAAGTCAGAATAGTCACCGCGGCCACGGCGGTTACAAATCCGCCCGCGATCGCGAATTTTTTGCGCAATACGATCCACAAAAAGAAGGCCAACCAGAAAAAAAACAGCAGATGCGGTTTCGCAAACGGCAGCGCCAGCGCAGCCCCCGCCAGAAACGGCCGCTCTTTTTCGAAATACAGGAACAGAACAATCCCGATCAGCAACACAAAACCAATTTGCGCCGCTTCCAGGCACGCTAACACCGGAGCGAAAAGATAACCCGCAAAAAGAAACACAGAACGCAGGTCATCGCTTTTCTGGAACATTTTTCGGCTCAAGCGCATCGCCAGGATCAGTGACGCCACCGACGCTGCCATCCACAGCAGCCAGCCCCAAAAAGCGTTTACGAGTCCCAAAGGCAGAAACAGGAATAGCGACCACGGCGGCGTACGAACCAGAACTGGCCTACTTTGTTCGTACCCTTGCTCCCATTCGAGTTCGACGGTGCTTTTCACATCGTAAGGATTGTCGCGATGAAGCAAAAGCTTTCCGGCCGCCCAGTATTGAATGGAGTCACGCTGGCTGACGTTCGCTCGCACCTTGTCCATGTGCGCCACAAGTACATATGCGACCGCCGCCGTAAGCGCGGCGCCCACGAGCAACCGAACCCATCGCTTGTTCTTCAACGCTCGATCTCCTGTTTCAATTCACTAGCGGTGAGCACCGTTCGGTTATCTCCACTCCGGCCCGTGGATCTTCAACCTATGATCCTCGTCGTCACCCAGCGTCAATCGCAAAAATTTCTTCATGGCTTTGTAGGAAACAGCACCGCCTGGGCCCTCTTGCAAGCTTCCCGCACAGCGCCTTGCAAACAACTGCTGTCGTACAGCCGTGCAAATCCTCCGGAGCTTTGGAACAACATAGGCAATACCGCAACGATTTCGTTTTGCCGCGCCGCAGTTTTTTCGGGATAGGCATCCAGCGAGAAATCGTCTCCGGTCACCAGCCAGTACGTTGCTCCGGCATCCCGCGGCGCATCGCACAACTGCGCCAGATCCCCGGCCAGATCCGGAGAATCGCCGCCGGGTATTTTCGAGTACGCCACCGCTGGAAGCAGAACGATGGGCCGAAGCGCTTGCCTCCCGCTGTACAAAAAAAGAGGAACATCGTCATACGCCACAATTTTTGCGCCGGCAGGAGTATGATCGCGAATCCATGAGTACACTTCTCTTCTTTGCTCCAAAGTTTTGGCTTGCGAGATCTCTGCTTCCCGCAGTTGCCGGCGGTCGCGAAAAAAATAATTCCAGACGGCGAACGCTATATATCCCAACAAGATAGCGCAGATGCTCACTGCCAGAACACGATTTGCCCACGAAGCGGGCGTGCGCATATTGTCCATCGCCAGGGAGACCAATCTCTTCGATTCCAGCGTCATTGCTACCAGTAAAATTGGCAGGAACGGAAAACACAAATATCTTTCCATAACCGGATACGGCCACACGATTATGATTAGAGCATACGGAATGGTCATAAACGCCAGCGCCCGCCACTCCGGACGCCGAAATAGCCGCACTACTCCGCTCAACGCGATTGCAGACATTCCGGCCGTAAGAAGCCAGGAACGCCGGTCGAAAGCTCCAGCAAGAAAAGGTCCAGGCGAACTTACAAGCTGCAGGCAGTTCTCCCTCAGCACCGAAAAAAAAGCTCCAACTGTGGGAATTCCCATCAACCAGTGAAAACGAATGTATTCCGTTTGGAAAATAACCAACCGCTGCCACTGCGAACTTGTACTTTTCGAAAGAACGCTACCTGTCGCCGCCGCGAGAGGAAGGTAATGAGCAGTCAACAACCATAGCGATGACATGGTTACGCCTGCTGCCAAGGAAAAGACAAGCGCGCGGCGGTATTCGCGGCGGTATAGGATATACGCCAATAAGCCAGTCCCCGCCGCGTAACCAAGTGTGCGTAGCGAGGCGCTCAGCGCGACTACATTGCCCAGCATCGCGACAAGAGCGTAGGATCTTCGTGGAGAAAGCGCGAAATGCGCAATCAGTATGGTCAGCAGGAACATCGCCGCAAACGGTACATCGCTCAAGGTAAGTCCACTCAACCGCAACAACACCGGATGAAAGGCGCACAGCGCGGTTAAGAACAACGACGGGATTCTTCCCAGTCCTGCGATACTTCGCAACAGAAGAAACGTACAAAGGAGAATCACGCATCCAAAACCTTCGGTCAAGCGAATCGCCAAAACGAGATTTCCCGGAAACTGGGGAGCTAACTTCCATACTCCAGACAGCAGGAAGGGATACAGGATCGGAAACCGGGGCCGCAACGGTTTGCCAGGAAAGCTGGGCAGCATATAACCCTGATGCTGAGCTAACGCCTGCGCCGAGGAAAAGTAGACTGCGTCATCCTGGTAACGCCCGAAGAATGTCGCTGGCTTCCAACTCTCGACGTTCCAGATGAATATAGCCAGGATGAGAAGCAAAGAGCCGCAAGCGCGAGCGGAGGGACTGACTAGCCAGACGCCAACCTTATTTAGGAGCAATGACATAAGAAATGGGAACGCAACGGACAATATCACAATCGGATAAGATGGGACACAGAAGCTCGGGATACTGAGTCATGCCGAAAAGAATTAGTTTCATTTTCGCACCTTTCTAATATCGCGGCGCCTAGTAACTTAAAGAACCGCTCTTCGCTAAGAAAAGCGTAGCGGCATCCTAGTGCTTTATGATTGGTCAATTAGCGAAGATTGACACCGATGAAAATTTTCGATCGTCTTCTAGAACAGCCATTTGTCTTTAACCTCTCGCAACTGCCCTTCAGCGGGCAAAAATTTGCGCGCATACTCATGCATAACGATTTGAAAGCGATACGCGCCGTCCTTGATGTTGGGTGCGGACCTGGCACGAACGCGCTTCGCTTTGCACATACTAAATATTTGGGAATTGATATCAATCAACGCTACATCAGCTTAGCGAGGAACCGTTATCATCGTGATTTTCTGGTTGCGGATGTCACCACCTCCGATGCCATTCCGCCCGGCTCTTACGATTTCATCCTGGTTAACAGTTTTCTTCATCATATCGACGAGCGTGATGCCCGGCGCGTACTTTCTCGAGCAAGCGAATTTCTGACTACCGATGGTCACCTTCATTCCGTCGAACTGGTGCTTCCAGAAAAGACCGGCATCCCGCGCTGGTTGGCTTTGCATGACCGAGGGAAATTCCCCAGATCTCTTTCGACATGGCGCGAGATATTTACGGATAAACTGGAAACCGTGATCTTTGAACCCTTCGCGATTCGTCACCTGGGGCAGACCATCATGGAACTGGCTTATTTCAAAGGACGCGCGAAACGATGACGCCACCTGCCATCTCGGTTGTGGTTCCGCTGCACAATGAACAAATGGTGCTGCCAGAGCTGCTGCGGCGAGTGGGCTCCGTGCTAAGCGAGATGCCCGGTGGACCGCACGAGATGATTTTCGTGGATGACGGCAGCTCGGATGGCACTCTGCAAATTCTTGAGGAAGCGGCAAGCGGCGATCCCCGTGTTTCAGTCATTGTTTTCGCGCGGAACTTTGGTCATCAGCCGGCGCTCACAGCAGCGCTCGATTACGTTTCGGGCGATGTCACAGTGATTCTTGACGGCGATCTGCAGGATCCTCCGGAATCGATTCCCGCGCTGGTGGCGAAATTCCTAGAGGGATATGATGTTGTTTATGCACAACGCACCCGCCGCAAGGAAGGGATTCTGCTGAAGCTGGCGTTTTTCGTGTTTTACCGCCTGATGAAATCGTTGTCAGACACGCGTTTACCTTTGGATGCGGGCGATTTTGGCCTGGTGTCGCGACGGGTGGTGCAACTTTTGCGCAGCATGCCGGAGCATCACCGCTATCTTCGCGGGATGCGCAGCTGGGTGGGCTTCCGGCAGATCGGCATCCCGATTGAACGTTCGGAGCGCTTCGCCGGTGAGAGCAAATATGGCGTGC
>WNFC01002275.1_pt1 | contig 20657 bp, 28 predicted proteins | sample 5400541 | NCBI WGS metagenome assembly WNFC01 (sample SAMN13153342, study PRJNA577476) | soil metagenome | isolation source: 120 cm saprolite under Douglas fir tree site 2 hole 2 replicate 1 | place: USA:California | collected 2015-04-18
GAATTCTTCAGCATAATTGAAGTCCTTGGGCATCGGATTGGAGGGCTGGTGCAGGATTTTCAGGTTCGGCTGATTCGGCCACCAGTCCACATTCGTCGGGCCGGTGTGTCTACGGCCCGATACCGGGCACTTGCTTTCGGTTGACACGTTTTGCTCCTGATTCGCCATGTGTTCATTCTCCTTCGAATTAGTCAAAAAAAACTGGGAGGAACTACGAACCGATCCTGGCTTCCCATTCGCGCAATCGCCGCCGGCCGCGCTTGCTGACGCGCGCCATTCATCCGGTATCTTAACCCGGAATTTCCGTCTTGATCTCCAATTCCATTAGTTCGAAGGACCTCCAGCCGCTAGGCTTTTAGCCGGGTCTTGGTCCAGGGTGCCCCTCGCTGCGCCAGCACGGCTCGGTTCGGCCTCTGACGGCCGTTCAAGCCTCGGGAATGCCGCTTGTCAATCGATTCCGCAGACACCTTTCTCCTTCCCTCCCGAAATGGCGTCACCAAAATCTGCGGCGCTCCCCCGACCGACTATCCCGCCGGCAGCGTGACAATCATGCGCACGCCGGCCTTCTCGACGACCGCTCTTGCGACTTTCGCCATTTTTTTTCGTCCTCCCGATTTTCGTTCAGGGACTTGCCTCGTCTTGTTTTCTGACCGGCCGCCGCATCGTTATTCGTGCGCGGTCCCGGCACGCGATGCATGCCTGGGCTTCCCCTTGCTCTCTCGACAGCGCTTGCAAACCGCCTCGATCTCCAAAGAGCAGCCCAGCACCTCGAACTCTCCAATGCTCGTTCTACCCTCGAGGAGTTTACTTACCTCCGGCATCTCGATATCGCGGATTCGTCTGCACTGAACGCATAACACATGATGATGCGGTTCTACGTGGCCGTCATAGCGCGCGCTGCCATGCAGCGGCGTTACTTTGCGGACCTCGCCGACCTGACAGAACTGCTCCAGAATGCGATGCACGGTGGCCAAGGAGACATGCGGGTGTGTTCGGCGCACTGCAGCGTAGATATCTTCCGCGCTGGGATGGTTCTCCGAGGCAACCAGGACGCGGATGATGGCGAGCCGCTGCGGGGTGACCGACAGCCTGCGCTCGTGGCAGCGCTCAACAAAGTCGTCGAGCCGGCGCGTCGAGTAGTTCGCGCGCCAGCGCGGATCCAACACTCGCAGTTCTCGCATAGACAAACCCCCTCTAAAGGCTAAGCGCCAAGGGTAATGCCCCGGCCCGCCAAGGGCCACAAAAACAAACACCCGCCGCCTTCACGCGGATGGTTGGCTCACTCAGCCGATAGTTGTGCGCATATGGGATTCGTTACTACATGCGGGCGGAACTTGTCAACCCGCCGGGGTCAGGCCTGAACCCTCAATATTCTGCAAATGGATCACCTGATTGCCCGCAGACCGTCTTTGAGCTGTTCAAAATCGGGCAGGTCGCGAGGGTCAGGACAAAGGAACCCGTAACATTCACAGAGAAACCGAGAGCTTGGGGTGGAGCTGCAGAGCCAGCGAAGGATCAACGCGAAGCGGAAGCAGCGACGATGCGCGGAGCGGAGACGCTCAATTTGAACGCTGGTAACTGTAAGCCGGAAAGGAAATAGCAAATGTCAGTAAATTGGAGAAACGCAGCTTCCGGCAGGAGACCCTGATACACCACAACTTCGTCAACGAATTTAGGACTCAGATTTTTACGGGTCCGTTGGACCCGCCACGTTGCACGAAAGTAGACGATATATGTCCGTCATCCCGACCGAAGTGGAGGGATGACACAATCTGCTGTCCATCCTACAAAGCCCCTACTTTCATGGCAGGACACTGCTAGAGAGTGCGCTCCTGCTCCAACAATCGGCACTTGTATTCGAGACCCCAACGGTAGCCAGTGAGTTTGCCGTCCGCTCCGACCGCGCGATGACACGGAATCAAGACCGCGAGCGGGTTCGAGCTATTCGCATGGCCAACTGCTCGCGCGGCGCCCGGCTGTCCAAGCCGGCGCGCTATTTCGCCGTAGGAGCGAGTCATGCCGGACGGAATCGCGCATAGCTCACGCCATACGGTTAGCTGGAAGGGCGTCGCGCGGATATCGAGCGAAAGGTCAAGTGACGCACCCGTGCCGTCCACAAACGCAATTATGCGGCTGGCCACGTCCCGCATCGCATCGTCGTTGCGTACGATCTCGGCCTTCGGAAAATCGCCGCGTAGTTCTGATTCCAGATAAGCCGCGCCTTTATGGATACCGAGCCAGCATATGCCATGACTTGTCGCTGCAATTAAAATAAAGCCGAATTCCGAAGGCGCGATCGTGTACGTGACGCGTGCGCCACTGCCCCCGGGTCCGTAGCTGGCGCCGGCGATATTCAATCGCGCCGTCCCATCTTCAGCATAAACCAGATGACCATTGCCTGGTGTGTACACCGGCCCTCGCTCGACACTATGTGCAGTGTTCAAGATTCTCTGTACCTCTGCTGTTCCTAACCCCGCGATGCCGCGATTGTGAAAGATGCATACAGACTACGACGGCAACTTGATCTCTTCCCGCGCGAACCGCGCCAGTGCCCGCTTGATGAATTCACTGCGGACGATGCCAATCGATTCGCTTGATCGTGCGTGGATGAGCACGGTCAGGTTAATCAGATTGCCGCTGATTCCATGGAACAACACCTCCGGCTCGTAACGGGAACCGTCAGGGGTAACCCACGCCGCCACTTCGCGCGCGACCTCCCGGGCGACGCGTTCAACATGCACCGCGTTATTCGAATTGAGAACGGCGAGATCAATCGGGATCGCAACATCTCCATCTGGAGCCCGATAATTGGTGACGATGCTATCGATCAACTGTGAATTGGGAACGACCACCACTTCGCTGGTGAGCATGCGGAACTTGCTGCTGCGCCATCCCAGTTTGAAAAGCTGACCCTCCTGCCCGCTTTGCAGTTTGACGTAATCGCCCACTTCCAAGGGTTTATCGACGATTAAGAAGAACCCCGAGAACATGTTCTTGACGGTTTCCTGCAGCGCGAGTGCTATTACCAGCGAGCCGATCCCGAGCGATGCCAGCAGCGGTCCTATCGAGATGCCGACGCTCTCCAGAAACATCAATAGGCCAAGTGCGATGATGACGCCGCGCACCGCGCCGGTAACGATGCCGTAGCCTTCCGCGAATAGCGGATAGCGCGCCGCTGAGCGCCGCAGCCACACCTGGGAAAACTTGTCGGCGAAGATAACCAGCGCCAGGACCACACCGCCGGTCAGGATAATCGCGACGTCTGCTCGCCAGGCTTGTGATAGCGGCGCGGTCTGCGCGGCGACCTCGATACCGCTGACGACGATCGTGATCGTGAGCGCAGGGGCGATCGCGTCGACGAGTGGAGCCAGATGTTGAAGATGGGGCCGCTGCACCGCGCGGCCAAGCAGCGTCAGGAGGACTCGCTTGAGGCCCAGCAGGATGATAATCCATCCCGCCAGCACGGCAGCCGCATTCGCCCATCGCGAGTCCAAAGCAGGAGATAGTAGAGACCAGAGAGGAAAGAGGCCGTGAGCATCAAGAGCAAACATCTCCCATCCCTCTTGTCTCCTATCTCCTGCCTGCTAACCCTTGGGCAATTTCAGGACCCGTTCGCCAATAATATTGTGCTGGATCTCACTCGAACCAGCAGCAATCGTCAGCCCGCGCGCGGCGAGCGTCCGCTGCATCCAACGCCCGCCCTCAACCGCGCCCAAAGAGCCCTTGTCAACGGTTCCGTACGGCCCGAGCAATTCGTCGGCAAACATCGCTACCCGTAGATTGAGTTCGGTGGCGAAAAGCTTGCCGAAAGAACTCTCCGGCCCCGGAATCTTGCCTTTCAACTGCGAGGTGAGCGAACGATAGCGGCTCAGCCGGAGACATTCGGCTTCCACCGCGAACTGCGCCAACTTGTGCCGCACGTATGGGTGCTGGTTGGCAGGGATGCCTTCGAATTCGATCCGGCGTGACAGGCTGAGCAACTCGGTGATGGTCCGCTGGACCGGATGACGCGTACCGCCGGAAATCCGCTCGTACATCAACGTCGCGATCGACACTTGCCATCCCTGGTTGATCTCGCCAACCAGATTTTCCTTCGGCACCCGCACGTTATCGTAGAAAACTTCGTTGAACCCAGCCTCGCCGGTGATTTGGACCAGCGCCCGGATCGTGATCCCGGGGCTCTTCATGTCGACCAGCAAATAGGAGATTCCCTTATGCTTGGGGGCGTTGGGATCGGTGCGCACCAGCAGGACTTGCATATCCGCGCGCTGCGCCAGGCTGGTCCACACCTTTTGCCCGTTGACGACGAAAGAGTCGCCGTCGACCGCCGCGCGCGTCTGTATCCCGGCGAGGTCGGAGCCCGCATTCGGCTCGGAATAACCCTGGCACCAGATCTCCTCGCCGGTCAGCATCTTGTGAAGATAGCGTTCCTTTTGCTCGGTGGTCCCCATGAACATCAGGGTAGGCCCGATTCTATCGATGGCGAGCTGGTTCGCCCCGTATAGCGGCAGTCCGAAGCTGAGCACTTCGTCCTGATAGATCGCCTGCTCCATCAGCGTCGCACCGCCGCCGCCGTACTCCTTGGGCCAGTGGAGCGCGGCATAACCGGCGTCGTAGAGCCGGCGATGATATTCGAGCAGACGCTGCCAGCGCGAATCGTCGCCGACGTCGAGCAGGCTCGCCGTCGAGCCGCCAGGTTCGCCGCCGCGGCCGAATACGTCACCGCGGGTACTCTCCAACCATGAATGGAGCTGGCCGCGAAACACTTCTTCTTCGGGGGTGTAGCGGAAATCCATTTTTTCACCGACCTATTTTATGCGCACCTCGCGGACTCGTTTGCTCGCGTCGGCCGAAGCGGCCTCCGCTAGTGGCATGTGGCGCCGCTCCGCTGTCGCGGCTCTGTTTCTCCGTGCCGAATCGACAATGCTACGCCTCAGTGGTCACTACGGTGTTTCCGCCCGAGTGCCAATCCAAAATCGGCTCTTTAGTTCGCGCGTACTATAGCAATCAGACTGAGAAAAGCAGAGCCAGACTACCCCCTCCTGACCTCCCCCTGGTCAGGGGGAGGGGACGCCCTGCCGCGTTCCCCAATCAGCCTGAGCGGCTTACGGCGAGCGAGTAACCGTCACAGCCAAATGTCCGGTGTCCGAGTTGTGTCCTAATTTAGGACACGGCTGGTGTCGGTTGGATGCTAACAGCGAACGTTTGTTGTATGATAGGGGCCGTTTTGCGCAGCGCGATCTGCTCTGTAACCGGTCGGTGTATGACCTCCGCGTGCCGTGTCCTTCGCCGATGCGAACGACAGCCGCGACAACGGAGCGGCGGCGCATGCTAGGTCGGTGAAAAAAGCGAGAGTACAGGCGGATGGCGTTTAAACACATTAAGATTCCATCGGACGGCGAAAAAATCACAATGGCTGGCGGCGGGCTGCGGGTACCGGATCGCCCGATACTCCCGTTTATCGAAGGCGACGGTACCGGTCCGGATATCTGGCGCGCCTCGCAGTATGTCTTCGATCAGGCGGTCGAGAAAGCTTACGGCGGTAAGCGCAAGATTTCCTGGATGGAAGTATATGCGGGCGAGAAGTCCTATAAAAACTTCAACACCTGGCTGCCCGACGAAACCGTCGATGCTTTCCGCGAATACCTGGTCGGGATTAAGGGGCCGCTGACCACACCCGTCGGCGGGGGTATCCGCTCGCTCAATGTCGCACTACGCCAACTGCTCGATCTTTACGTGTGTCTGCGCCCGATCCGCTACATCAAAGGAGTTCCCAGCCCGGTTAAGACACCCGAAAAGCTTGACATGGTGATTTTCCGCGAGAACTCCGAGGACATCTACGCCGGCATCGAATGGCCGGCGGAGAGTCCGGAGGCCCGCAAGGTCATCGACTTTCTCCAGAAGCAGATGGACGTCACCAAAATCCGCTTTCCGCAGACCTCCGGAATCGGCATCAAGGCGGTGTCCCGCGAAGGTTCAGAGCGGTTGATTCGCGCCGCGCTGGATTACGCGATTTCCCACAAGCGCAAGAGCGTCACCCTCGTGCACAAAGGCAACATCATGAAGTTCACCGAGGGAGCGTTCCGCGATTGGGGTTATGAGCTCACCCGGCGCGAATACAAGGGCAAAGCTATCGGATGGGACGATTGTGGAGGCAATCCGCCGCCCGGCCAGCTCCTGGTCAAAGACAACATCGCGGACATCACCTTCCAGCAATGCCTGACGCGGCCCGACGAGTTTGACGTAATCGCGACGATGAACCTCAACGGCGATTATCTGTCGGACGCCCTGGCGGCTCAGGTTGGCGGTATCGGCATCGCGCCGGGCGCGAATATCAATTACGTCAGCGGTCACGCCATTTTCGAAGCGACGCACGGGACCGCCCCCAAGTACGCCAATCAGGACAAAGTCAACCCCGGTTCGGTGATTCTATCAGGTGTCCTGATGTTTGAGCATCTTGGATGGCAGGAGGTGGCGGACGGGATTATTCGCGGGATCGAGAAAACCATCGCCAATAAAACCGTGACTTACGATTTCGAGCGACTGATGACAGGTGCGAAGCTGCTCAAGTGCTCCGAATTCGGCCAGGCGATTATTGAGAATATGTAAATCTCTGTGTGTCATTTCAGCGCGTGGCTGCCGCGCGTTGAATCTGCCGCTCGGGCAAAGCAAGCGCCCAACGATGTTCGTTCCCAGGTAACTGTCAATAAGCCTGCGAGCGTGCGCGGGACACGCGAAAACCGGGCGGAGCAGCGATCGTCTGGCTCTACCGCTCGCCCGAGCCTCGCGCTCGGGCCTTGAAGCCGGTTTGCTAAAATCGACGCGATAAGCGTGCCAGCCCGAAAGATCGGCGAAATGCACTTGAGTGGCCGGCGCGAAGCACGCCGGAGGAGCGCCGGTGTCCAGACCTGTGCTCCCCCGGCTTTTTTCTCTCTAGTAGCGTGCGGAAAAACGAATTCAAGCTCCGATGCATCCACCGAACAGTGTCAGCACCCTGCGATAAAACTGGCTGCTTTCCTCAATCTTCTCCCCCTGACCGAGGCTGTCGATTTTCCGGTCTGTTCCCCCTTTCCCGCGGGAAAGGAGGCGAAGGGGATAGGTCGCAGTGCATAGGCCCTTTCACGTCTTCTTCCTTCGCCATGAGAATAGCCGGCTAGCGCGGGCTTTTTCATGTCGAAGGACGAGAGGATCCCAGTTAGTTCGCGCACCGACCTAACCCCCTAACCCCCTTCCCCACAACGGGAAGGGGGAACAAACAATAATCGACAGCCCCTGACCAAGGGGAGATAAGAGAGGGCAAGCAGGCTGCGGAAGGCCTTTTTCCGCAGCCTGCTAGAGGGAAGCGGCTATTTGATGGGGGAGAGGATGTCGGTCATTGGTGCCCAAGTTACTTGCTTGAATGGTGAAGCGATTTGACCGAGCGAGGCCCCTTCGTTTGGAGGATCGCGGCCTCAATGGCTTGCCGAATGAATCGTTGGTACGGTACGCCCGCCTTCCTTGCTGTGGCCTTGACAGCGTCGAGCAATGGTCCGGGCAGGCGCATGTTGACGCGCTCGGTTTTGGGTTAAAACTCGAATCGGACCATTTGCATCCTTGACAGGTCATATTCCGTCAGGTCGGCGTTAGCCAGAAAATCCTGTGCTTCTTTATCTGTTTTGAGAACGGGAAAGTTCTTTTTCATGGTAGTCGACCTCCTTCTTGTGCATGTGCGGTGGAGCCCAGCGCCCCACTTTTAGGCGCTAAAAGGAAGTTCCAGCGAAATTGATTGATAGGGAACTTCCGGCCTGATGCGGCCGCGCGCGCCGCGATGTAAACGCACAAAGCCGTAATGCTCCATGGTCTTGAGCGTGCGGGATAGATTGGACGCTTTCCGTCCGGTGCGGCCGGCGAGTTCCTGGAGCGAGGCCGGGTGAGTCGCTGCAATCATCGCCAAAAGAGCCCTGTTTTTGTTCGAGAGGACCTTGGCGAAGCTTTCGGTCGAGGTGAACCATACCTTCGGCTCGCCTGGCTTCGGCTTCAGTTGACCGCGCGCTATGGCTATGGTCCGGCTTTTCATGTCTTCGTAGGAAGCGATGCCTATTTTGAGGGTCTTCATGAGATCACTCCTTTTTCGCGCATGACCGAATCGACGGTCGTCCAAAAGTCGGTGAGCAGCGTCGCCGCGTCCCTATATTCGTAGCGCCGAACCGTGGCGAGGCGGTGTTTGTGGTCGAATGCTTCTTCCGCCTTACGTCCGGAGCGAGACCGGCCTTTGACCTGATGCGCATTATCGAATCCGACCAAGCGTTCGCCGTCAGGTCCATGGAGCGTCAGCGAGTAGTCAATGCCGTGCGGTTTGGCCTCGCTCACCGCAACTCGGCGGACGACGAACCGAACCCAATGCCGGGTTTCAGGGTCGATCACCAGCACCTGCCCGTCCAGTTCGAGCAGCGCGTCAAGAGACGGGTCGCCTTTCATCTGTTATCATTATCACAGATTGATAAAGGAGTTCATTAAAAATCCGGCTGCGATGTTCCTGGCCGGGTCGTGGCCGATAGCGCAAAGCCCGAAATCGCCCCGGCGGAGCTACTTTGCGTCCGCCAAGGAACGCGACGACCTGCGGCTCTGCCGCTTCGCCGTTTCGGTGCGCCGCAGCGATGCGTAGAGCGTCGAACGGGCGACGCGGAGAGCACGAGCGGCATCTCCTCGCGATTCGCCGCTTTCGATCAGATAGGGCGCCTGCGGATTTTCTTTTCATCGAGGGTGGGCCGACGGCCCAGCTTGATGCCGTGCTTTTTCGCGGCAGCCAAACCTGCGCGCGTGCGCTCAATGATAAGGGAACGTTCGAACTCGGAGAGTGCGGCCATGATATGCAGTACGAAGCGCCCGCCCGCGCTCTCGGTATCAATGGGATCGGAAAGAGAGCGGAAGTTGACGCCGCGCTTGCCAAGGTCGGCAATCGTCTCGACCAGGTGGGATAGCGACCGCCCGAGGCGGTCGAGTTTCCAAACGACAAGCGTATCTCCCGGCCGAAGCGCTTTGAGCGCGCGAGTGAGCTGCGGGCGGGTTGCGGCGCTTCCGCTGACGCCTCAGTCGGCGAGAATCTTTTTGCATCCTGCGGCCTTCAGGGCATCGCGCTGCAGGTTCAGATGCTGGTCAGTCGTGGAGACTGGCGCATATCCGATCACTTCGAAGTGTCTGGCGGATTCCGGACTGACAAGAGGCGGATTCCGTTACGTGTTGTTTCTGTCCAGGAATCGGTCGTTTTCCGGACAGGCATTTGGGGAGAGTTTGATGGCCGAAGGCCGAAAGACGGCACCTTTCAGTAACGTTTAGAAGCGCATGTAAGCTGACCCGTCGCTGTCGGAGGTTACGTCGCGCAGCTGGCTATTGGCCGTCGCCGATGTGAAGAGTGGATTCGGATTCAACTCCACCGGGGGGACACCCGGTTCGCATCGCGGAAAGCGGCGGCGGCTAATTTGCGGTTGACTTTTAACTTTCTCGCGATCCGGGGCGCCGTTTGGTTGGTAACTTCGTCGGAGGAGGTGAGGAGCGGGCCTTGCGGTGTGAGCGAATCATGGGCCGATCTGTCCCTCTATCCAGGTTCGCAGATGCTCGATCCGGAGCACCAGTAAAGTCTTGCTGCTGGGGTCGAACCTACGAAGGAGGCCGGTTACAACTGCATCCTCAGGTGTCCACGTTTCGCCAGCGGTCGTCCGCTCTATGTAGCGACTATTCCAGACGAGTGATCCGCTAAAGCCGTGAGGGTCCTCGAACCTCATGTTCGCACGAGATTGGGCGGAAGTTCCATCGGTAAACTCTGTTTTGTCAGGTTCCCAAAAGATCTCGAATATCTTCGGGTCGGGTCCAGGTATGACCTTCTCCTGACAGCAGTAACCGCTGCCATTCGCTTCGTGAATACCCAAGCCGTAGTGAGCGTTCTCTCGAGCGTAGCCCCGCAAGAAGAGGAGCTCGGAGCGGTCAGCTACATGGTGCTTCACTCCAAACCGCTCGTAAGGAACCGAAGCTGCGTCGTGCTGGATCACGTTCCACGCGACGTCAGTGATTGGCGCAAAAGCGGCGTCAAGCGGGTCGGGTTCCTTCGTGAACGGCTCAGGGTACCGAGAAACCGAGTCGGAACCATAGAAGCGATATTCCATCGGAGTTACGCGCGCGACATGCTCACAGGTGAGTAGAATGCGGCGTCCACGAACCGTAGCGTATGTTCCGCTTCCGACTAGCCGAACAGCGGGCATATGGGACCGTCGGCGTGTTCGCGAATCCAATTATACAGGCCTGTAAGACGGAGGAATCCAAAGCCGATGTCTGGTTCGTTGTCATCCCGGACGACGTTCGGACCTATTGCCGGCCGAACTCCGTCGTCGAGCCCGAGGTTCGGCAACGCGCGCTCAGGAAATTCAGCTCGACCGCTGCTGCGAAAGCCTTCTATAAGACGAGGTCTCTGTTTCCGGAGTTCGAGGAAGAAACCACGCCCTATTTGTACGAGGAGCATTTCCGAGATCAACTAAAGGTCCGGCTGCTGGCCTCGATGGTGCCGACACAGGTGGTCAGGGAGAGCACGCTCGCCAACACGGAACCGCTCGACGCGGATCGAAAGAACGAGAGCGAGGTTCGCTTGCAATCTGCCATCGCGTGGACGCTTTCCACTGCCGCCTTCTACAAGGCGGGAGGCCGTCCCTGGAAGCTCGCAAAAGTTAGAGAAGGGGTGTGCTACGTCGGTCTGGTGTTCAAGAAGGACGACACGTCAGGCGATCGGCGCATGGCGTGTTGCGCCGCGCAAATGTTTCTGGATTCCGGGGACGGCGTTGTGTTCAAGGGTGCGGTGGGGCCATGGTATTCACCCGAGAAAAGGGAATTTCATCTGAGCAAGGAAGCCGCACGAGAACTCGGGAAGCTGGCCGTCGAATCATACAGGAACAGGGTCGGAGACGAGCCCAAGGAAATGTTTATTCACGGCAGGGTCCGATTGGACAGCGACGAATAGAGCGGCTTCGAAGAAGCGGTCGGCGGGAAAACCAATCTCGTCGGCGTACGGGATGTGTTCGATCATCCAGTTTCGATGGAGCACGTCGTGGTAGAAAAAACGCAGCGCACATACGGTCTGGTTGAACAGCGACCACGAAAGCTTTTTCCGTTGCACCAGGAACAGCTGGTACTCGCGGACGTGTTCCGGTCCGAGTCGATCGGGCGCGGCTTTAAAATGCTTGGCAAAGTCGGCCACACAACGGAAATATGCGCGCTGCGTGTTGGGTGAGTAGTTTCGAAGCTGCAGCTCTTCGAGCATCTTCCGGCGTAGTTCGGTCATCGCGACTCTCCTTTCGGGTGGCGGAAGACCGAAGCATAAAGGATGGGCCGGGGAGGCCGGGAGTGCGGAGACAAGGCCGGGCAGAGCTTGAGGGCGGCGCCGCAATCGGGGCAACCGCTCGCTCGCGTATTTCACACTGCCGCGGAGCGGCTTAGTTCAACGTCCTTTGCCATGCATGAGATGGGTGGTGGTAGAGAAGCGACACGGGGAGCTCACTTGCGAACCCACAGCGGCGCCTACTTCCGTCAGCGTGTGGTCGACATGACCTGTGCAGACATGTTGCCCAGAAATGACAATAAACGCACCAATCTGGCACCGGCGGGCAGCGAGCTGTCACGTTATCCGCGATTCTTTCGGCTCTCGGAGGGCACTGGAGATAGCGTAGAGGGCGTCGGTCACACGAGCGCGCAGCTGATCCCAGGTATGCGCCCACGTCTCGTGCGGATACAAAGCAATCCCCAAGGTGCGCGCGGCAATTTCCGCAGCGGCGCGGACTTTATGGCCGCCATGCGCGGTGCCTATGCGGAGGTCGTTGGTTTTGCGCAACATGGCCACCCCTTCACTAGCACGAGTCCGGCGAACATCATCAAGAACGCATTTTTTCAGGACGCCTTCGAGCCGCTTCAGGCTGCGCCACTTATCAGACTCCGGTTCGGGATCGAATAAATTGTCAGGAACGCGAAGCGCCCCAAGCACGTCGGCTAGGTTAATCACGCGATCATTGAGTTCTTCTCTCGTCGAGCAGGCCTGTTCGAGGTTGACCGCGCTTTCTAGGCTCGGGGAAACAACGAGCCGATCAGCCTTCGGGAATCTTAGGCGCCACGCCATGTCTAGAGAGTCAAGCGCACGCGTCAGGGCGGGCGAGAGGTACCTTGGCGGCTTGTCCTCATCTCCTGGAAGAACCTGGCGTTCCCAACAAGAGTGGCCGCCGGCATGGCATTCTCCCCCATTCTGAATTTCCGGTCTGTTGATGCCGCACTTCGCCCCCCTTACCATTCGTGACTTCTCCCCGACGCCAGATGCAAGGCTAGGATGACTGAGCTGCGAACAGAGAATGCGGCTATCCGGCAGAGTGCAATTCAAGCACTCGTATAGCGACGTGGGCGAAAAGCTTTTGAGCCCTACATTGCGTATCGGCCCGAGCTTCGGATCATGCGAAGTATCGGCCGTACAATACAAATCGCGTCCCTCGGTAATTTGGTAAGAGCAGTGTTTCTCCGCGGCGATCCGTTCGACTAGCCGGAGGTCCTCCTCGTCGATTTTGACTACGTTGGACGCATCGGCAAATTCATTGTCTCGCAGCCCGCGCTCGATGCGGTCGAGCGCCCATGTTAGGAAGAACTCCTGAAGCCAAGCGTCACCGTACCGCTTCGAAAGACGATCCTGGACGAAGGCCGCTGCGGCGTCGAGGCTCAAAAAGATCTTAAAGACACAGAAGTTCCAGTCACGAACTTCGTGAACCGTGAAATAGTCCCGAAAGCGCAAAGTTCCGTCTCCGGCCGGCCATAGCCCAAAATCCCCATCGCACACGTGACGAATTATGTATCCGCTGGCCGGGATCATCTCACTCCCTCATTCTTCTCCTGCGGCGCTATTCAAATATCCATCAATCATTTCTACAGGCTGTTACTAGATATCGATGTCCATCGCGTCGGGCGCTTAGCCCCTCGAGCCCATTACGCGTGTGAGCGCACGTGCTTTCGTGCTGTCGGCTTGCTTGGCGCATTGTCTCCGCTGATGCCGGACAGCACGACCGGGGGGCGGTCAGGGAATTCAGCGACCAGAGACAAGCTGCCGCCCATTGCCTCAACCGTTTTGCGGAGCGTAGACAGCAGGAGATCGCTGCGCTTTTCAAGGCGCGAAACGCTGTCTTGGGTTACCCCGAGAGCCTTGGCCATGCGGACCTGCGTGAGTTTGCGAGCCTTTCGGAGCTCCCGCAAGGTCATTTCCTCGGCGATTAGCTCCGCCGCGCGAGCCTCCACCTTCTTGCGCAGAGTGGGACTCAGCTTGCTGATTTTGTCATTCACATCAACAGGCATGATTACTTCCTTGCCCCTTTCTGCCGGGCAAGATGGGCATCAAAACGGTCATCGGCCTTTCGAATCAGCTCGCGATAGAAGCGTCTTTGGCTAATCCCAGACTTATTCCCTGCCACGAGCAGGATCGCCCTGCGCCTGATATCGAAGGCGAATGCCACTCGCCATTCGCCACCCGCTGCGCCAAAACGCAGCTCCTTCATGTTGGTATGGCGGGATCCGTTCAGCGTATCGACGCGCGGCCGTCCCAGCTGCGGCCCGAATTGCTGGAGTAGACGAGACAGCGCCAAGATCTCCACCCGCACATCCTCGTGCAGCGCGTCAAACTCCGGCTCAAACTCATCGCCGATTTCAACAACCCAGCTCACCCTTCAAGATATGTTCTATAGTACATATGATGCAGGATCCATAGAAGAGACTGCCATCTGTCCTCTCGATCGCAACGTCCTTCTCACTGCCTCTTCCAAATGGGGCAGCGGCGTCTCGACCAGTTATATTGTTGAGCTAACCGGCAAGCACTCCCTCTCGCTCCAAAACAGCACGTACATCCTCGAAGACCGCGTTGATCCGTCCTTTTGGGAAACGGATTTGCCCAAGGCCTTGGATATTGCTGAATTCCTTGCATCTTTCTTCGAGCAGAATGATGGCCTTGCTGAAGCCCAACCTTCCTTGAAATAGCCCGGCTTCGTGCACGATGTTCATGCGTGCCTGCAACGTTCCATCGGCAAGCTCGTCTTCGCCAGTTACAACCAAAAAAGCAAAAGCCGCGGCATCGAGCATTTCGGAAAGACGTGCGATATTTGTAACTCCTGCCACAGGCACTCGGTTAAACTCGTCCCACGGCAAATTCAAGCGGTCCTGAAGGAAGTCCTTTAACTCCTTCCATAGCAGGGACCGGCCATGGCCTATGAATACGTTTGTTCCAACAATGTCCGCTCCTCGCCTCCGTCGCGACTTTCTCGCTATGTGTGATCCGGCCTTGCGCGCAATGTTGCTAAGTTCATCGCACACTAATTTGGGCTGCTGGAGTGCATGAACCTCAGTGAGCACGGAGATATGGGGCGGGATTTGAGCGCCTTGCGTAACGGCCAGTGTATCTCGCGAAAACATTTGTCCTTTCGGCCGCATGATATTCGCGATTTCAGTTTTCGAAAGTGCGTGGAGCTTGTCGGCCTTTTCTTTTAAAGAGGCCAAGTAAGAATCCTGCGACTGTGAAAGTTCTGTAGTAAGGATAGAGATGACCTCTGCTTTGTCATCGTCGAACTTCTTCAACACTTGGGTAGCCAGTTCACGGGCGGGGCCGAGGTGTGGATTACCAGCCAATCGGCGAATACGTTCATCGACTTCGGCGGCGGTAACATCTTCCCAGTCACCTGTGGTTGCCCCGTCAACCCATCCCATTTCCTCGAATCCCCACTCGGAACTGAAATGGGCACCGGCGGGAGGGCGCTCCAGGTTCTTGTAGTAGACCCGCGACTGATAGCCGAGCCAGGATCCACTCCACGCTTTCCCAACGGTGTCGGCAGCGCTCTCCATAGCTCGAAGTGCATCTTCTACTTCATAAAATGACCCGGCGAGCTTAGCTTCCCGATCTGCGATAACCAGTAATTCGTCCGCCGGGTTGTCCAAACAATCCTCCTTACAAGCCGATTTAATATTTGACCCGAAACGTCGGGCTATCTTCCGGCCGGGTTTTACACCGGTCATAGAGCCGCGTGGTCGAGACATTCGCGTGCCCGAGCCATTCCTGAACCTTGGCGATATCAGCCTCGTGAGAGAGGGCATTGGTGGCGGCCGTGGCACGCAACGAGTGAACACATAACCCGTTTACCTGGGCACTGCGCCTCATCCAGGAATACCTGGCGCTCGCCCGCCACGGCGACGATGCCGCCGGCCCCCTCTTCCGTCCTATAAGAAACAACGTAACCGGCGAGCTCGACCGCCCGCTCAATCCCAACTCGGTTTACCGCAACATCGTGCAGAAATACGGACCGCGCCCGTGTTGCTGCCTCGAATCAGGTCCTGTTTCATGCCCCTTCCCCGCGTCGGTTTTAAACATGATAATGAAGAGGATTGTATCCGAAGTGCTCAGTCGGCAGGACGTCAGAGGCGTCTGACTCACAGCGATTTGGTCCGCTGGGAGCCTGAGCATTTCGGATACAATTCGTTGAACTAAGCCGGCTGGCTATGGGGATTCAATTGATGCGATCTCACAGGCGGAGGCGCGGTAGATGTTGTGACAGTGCTGGGAACGAGTGTTGTGGGCACGCTCGGGTTCAATCATGGCCTCCTGGGCCCGAGTTGAGCGAACCGAGCTGAATCCGGAGACAAAGGTCCCCCGCTTATTCACTGCTGGGCGGCCTCCTTTGCGCCGCTTTCGGGCAAAAGCTCGATCATCACATACTGGCCCTTATGAGGCCGCAATATCTCGCGAGCGGCCCTCTTGTCGGTCGAAATCCGAAGCACCCTCCCCTTCCAGCCATCCAAGACGATGAAGACCCCCCGGCTTAGAGGGTTGTATCCCGCTGCACGCAGATCTTCCATGAGGTGACGCGCGCGTTGGAGGGACAGCCCACCCTTGCGCAGGCGTATCAGATTTTTTAGCTCGACGACGTTCTTGTCGTTGAGAACCACTGCGGCTCTGATTTGCCGGTCCTGTGACTCGGCTCGATCAGCTCGCGCTCGATCCATCCCGCCAGTGTCGAGTAGGGAACCTTTTCCTCCTTTGCGATTTCCTTGAGACTTACGCTCATCTGGTTCCAAGACCCCTCCGAGCGGTATATGACCCCTTAAGATTCTGAATCGCTAGTAATCTGAAAGGGACTGGGATGACGCGGCGCTGGTCCCGACTCTCGGAGCACAACCATGTCTGCTTCCCGAACGCCCAAACGGCAGAAACCGCAGGATATAGAGCGGCCCGGCCTGCCCGTAGCGCTCTAGGTGACAATACCTTGAACGCGGAAGAACAGCAGAAATTCATAGTCGAGGGGACGTGGTTTGGTCATGCTAAAGGGCAAACCAACCGCGGTGCGCTGGCGGTCACACTGCGGGCGGAAGACGACCGGATAAGTGGCGAGTTCGCTTTTGACGATTTGGTTCTTGGCAGGACCGTTGCTCTCGTTAGAGGACGGTTGCGGGAAAACCGTATGGAGGCTGAGCTGTCTGAATTCAGGGGGGCACCAAATCAGCTAGTGCCGACGAAGGGCGAGTTGACGGCGATCGTTCGAGCCGAGGGAAAAGAAATCGTCGGCAACTGGAACACCGACGCTGGCACGTCCGGCAGCTTTTTTCTTACGAGGGATGACTGTGCGATGCGAGGTTCACCACGAGTGAATCAGCCACAGACATGGAAGACTGAGATCCAAAATTCGCCTATCTCATCCTTTGTCATGGTTTCAAAGGATCTCAAGGAACTGGGCAAGCTGTTTCGGACGGCTGCTCAGCAAGCTCGTGAGCGACACGAAGCATGGCTCAAGGAGTACTGGCACGGGCAGCCCCCACAAGCAGCCCTAGCGGCAATACCTTTGCCGACTGTCGAGATAGTGGAAGGAGAAGCCTTCACGATAACAACGGACCTCGCCAGCCTTGATACGCTCGAGGTCAAGTCAAATTTAAAAGCAATTTCTTTCTACAGCTACAAACAAGGGGCACCAATTGTGCCGTCCCACGGCCTTCAGCTAGTTATCACGGGCATCAACGGCACGGCCGCCCCTTTGGCAGCTTCAGGGGTCATTAACGTCCACGGGCTGGAGGGAAACTGGGTTACAGGAGTTCTGCAAAAGTTCAGAAGTTGTTTTGCGGAGCGCGCCCGACATCGCGGATGGTTGCATACCGCTGTTGCAGACCAGTTGTTGACCCTACTAGCCGTGGTGCCATTAACACTCCTCGCCCTGTATCGGCTTCTGCTTCTTCTACCAGACCGGCTCACGAGCTCTTCCGTCTTGATGGTCGGACTGGCCATATACCTTTTCTTATGCGTCTGGGTGATCTTCCAGCAATTTCTCCAAGCATGCGCGACGCGTGTACCCGATGTACGAAATTCAGTTCGATCTCCCTGCCCGATTTCAAAAAGGCCGGGTGATTGTCTGGTCTGTCCTGGGTGCGCTGTTTTTGGGAATCGCCGCGAATTTCATCTACGGCTGGCTTGTGGACATTCTCCTTCACTGAGCAACTGATCGCCCACTGGCCTTCGCCGAATAGTTGCAGCGAGCAGCCCCAGGCGGAAAAGAGTAGCCGGTCGACAAACGGTTAATGGGGAGCAAATCAATTCAGACCCAATAGCTGGGGCACAACAAGTTGACATAACCCGCTGGCGGCGAAGTTGGAGACCCGAGGACACCCTGCCCTCCCCTGCTCACCACTTCCGCTTCGAACGCGCCGCTTCCGGCGCGATTTACCGCCGCGCGCTCGCGAGGGGCGCGGTAAATTCCTGGGTGTTCTGTTGCGTGCGTCGGATGCCGAATGCCGGCCTACTTCAACGACCAGGTGACTGGGCGATTAGCGGCTCGATCGGGTTTGGTGTGCGCGAACTTCTTCTGGTTCGTGTACAGGAGGCCAGTAATGTGGCTCTCGGTGGATTTCCAGCCGAATTCCTTGTCGAGCGCGGCGATTAATTCACGAGGGCTCAGTCCGCGATGACGCTTGAGAACGGCGGCTATAATGTCGACCCGTGTGAGCCCGCCGTTTCGGCTCGCGGGCGCGCGTCCGGTCTGCTTCTTGCCTCGACCAACTTGAGTGCGGCGCCCGAGCTGCTGTTGCGCCCCCGTTGCCTTCAGGCTGACCGCCGCTCTTTGCATCGTGGCCGCTGGCGCGGTTGCCATCTCCCGAGCGATACTGCTTTCATTAGCTATGCTGGTCTGAAGCAACTCGGCAATCGCAGCTTGATCAGACTCGAACAATTCATCCGCCCGCTTTAGCCCTTTCAGTCGGTGCGTCAACGACTCGATTTGCTGATTATGCGATTGGATTTCCTTCTCGACCGCGGCGAGCTCGTCGCGCAGCCGCTTGTGGAACGTATCGACCGAATTCATCTCGCTATTTTCCTCAAGGACCGCCGCCCGGTACTATAGTGCTTGAACGTTCTGGCTCAGCTCCTTAGTAACGACAACTTGGCATTTTTGTTAGCTGTTTTGAAGGGGGCCCTTTAGCGGGGTGCGGAAAAACCTATTGGTAGATGAAAAATCTTTCCGCACCCTGCGATAAAACTGGCTTCCTTCCTTTTTGATTCGCACCTCGCGGACTCGTTAGCTCGCTCCGCCTTTCGGCTCCGCTAGTGTTTAGTTCTCCCCCTCTGGGGGAGATTACAGAGAGGGGAAGCAGGGTGCGGAAGGCCTGTTTCCGCAGCCTGTTAGAGCAAAGCTAGCCCTGGAATGGAGATTCCCGCTACCTACTGCGAATCAACGTTGAAAGGGGCGGTGAAGGTCAACATACTGGCCAGATCGGCTCGACCGTAACCTGTAACAAAGTCGCGCCGGTGACAGATTAGTCGCCGATGGCTCACGATTAGTGGCCGACACGAACTAATGCGCTGCGCGTGATTCCCGCAGGGTCGTGGGAGATTGCATCTTCTCCGTGTCCATTTGACCATGCTTGGGGCACCGCGGTGCCCCGGCCAATTCGAGCCATTTGCGCGTGGTATGAACAGTGTAGCCGCAATTGCTACAGGCGCACTTGATCGGCCGGGAGGACGGCGTTTTGCGTCTGTTGGAATGGCTGCTGGCGCCAATGGCCAGCTGAAGTCTGCCGTGTGGCAGCGGCCCTGCAGCTTCCAGTATCGGCCGCATGGCCTTCTCAAACTCGGGGGCGGCTGTGGTGGCCGCCATTTGCCCTACTAGCCCTATACCGCTAGCAACTCGCCGGAACGCCTTGCCGTGGCGCGCGGCGACGCCAACCGCGGCGTGTACGAGCTCATGGGCCAGGATCGCTGAGACTTGCATCGGCAGCAGGTCTTTAGATTCGCTGAGGTCGGGCCGGATGAAGATCTCAAAATGCCGATCTTCGCTGCACTGGCTATCCCAGCATTCGCCTATGTTCCTGCTGCGCCGGCCGCTGGATGTGAATCCAATCGCGATGCGCAACTGTGCCGGTAGCGGAGCCCCAAACTTTTCGAACATGGGCGCCATGCGCTGGGCAACATAGTTCAACCAGGCTTCGCGGGTTTGGTGCAGTTGAGTCTCCATGACCTGCCACAGATCAGCTATGTACAAGGACATGATTGGGCGCCCCGCGTGCAGGGTGAGAGCGCGCGCGCCTTAGACCCCCACACTCCGGTAGCTTGACCGGGGGCGCAGAAGGTTTCGCCTGTTAAACGGGCTAACGGGCGCCGAGTACGGAGTCTTTCAGTGCCTTCGCCGGTGTGAAGCGTAAACGGGTCCGTGCCGGAATCTTGATCTGCTCGCCAGTGGCCGGGTTGCGGCCCATGCGCGCCTTGAGCTTGCGCTTACGGAACACGCCAAGACCCGCCAGGCGCAGCAAGCCCTCTTTTTTGAGCTGGCGGCGTACCAACTCGTTGAGCTCGTCGAGTGCGGACTTTGCCTGTCGCTTGCTGATGCCGATTTTGTCGGCTAGGTAGGCCGTCATCTGCGTCTGCGTCATCCTCCACCTCTCAAACGCCTATCAATACTGAACAACATGCATGACCGCAGCGCGAAGTTCAATATGGGCTTGGTTTCCAGGGCTTCGAGACTGTAAGAGCTTCGAACCGAACGCCGCTTCTGTGATTGATTTTCGGTTGCGCCGCTTCGGCGATCCTGTGCGAGGCCCTCACCCCGGCCGTGTTTCTAACGTCATCATAAATTTTATCATGTTTAAGGGATCTGCAGGCGGGGGCATTTTCTCTCCTTGGAAAGCTGAGTATTCGGCGCGAGACTATTTCTCGTTACAGTCTCTGACTCGCGTACCGATCCTCCAATGAAGCAATGAAAGAATCGATGAGGAACTCGCGCGCGAGGGCGGCGCATTGCCAGACGTTCCCCTTATGCTATATGTCTGCGCCGAGCTATTTTCGGCAGCCTGGTGCAGGAGCAGGAGAGTGATGATAATAGAGTCTGCCAATCTTTCGGCCTGAAAGTAGGCACGTCTGAATATTTCAAATGCCGCGAACAAATGCTGGCACGTGTCACTGAGGTGAACGCTGAGCAGGAGTAGAACCCGCCTACGTTTCACAATGGGTCCTTATTTGAACGCACCGGAAAACGGCGCACCAGCTCGGCGGGCCTTCCGGATGGTGTCTTCCAAGAGCTAAGTCAACACGACAATCTTTCCACCCGCTTTGTTCTCTTCCATGCAGCGATGCGCATCAGCAATCTCATCGAGAC
>WNFC01002277.1_pt1 | contig 20654 bp, 13 predicted proteins | sample 5400541 | NCBI WGS metagenome assembly WNFC01 (sample SAMN13153342, study PRJNA577476) | soil metagenome | isolation source: 120 cm saprolite under Douglas fir tree site 2 hole 2 replicate 1 | place: USA:California | collected 2015-04-18
TCCCGCCGTAGAGATGCCGCCAGCGATGAAACGTCTGCTCGCTGATCTCCAACTTCCGGCAAACCGCTTCGATCGTCGCGCCCTGGTTGAGGTCCACCTCCGCCTCGCGCAGCTTCGCAATGATCTCCTGCGGCGTGTGGCGCTTCCTTTTCATCGAGTCCTCCCGCCCTCTCGGGCCGTTAGACTCTCATATCAGCTGGTACATCTGGAGGGGGTCAGGTCACAGCTGCCCCTCTCTGAGTAGGAGAGGAATTGCTACTCGACCAGTTCGAGTGGCACGGAGTTGCCAATCATCCTACGGAAGCTTCAGGCTGTCTTCAAGGTGGGCCAGAGTGACGAGTCTTCCAAGGACCAGCGGGTGATCAAGCAGTCTGCTAGCTTTCAAGTTCTTGGCCGCCTCGGGCCGGAGCAGGTTCCCGAGGACGGCTTCCCACTTGGGTCCGAAGTGGTCGAAGACAGAACTCTTGCCCTCGATGCGCGGTTGATTCCATCCTAAACGCCATCCTACACGGCCGGCGAAATAGCGCATACGGGCTGGTAGCGCTACCAGAGTGGACCATGCCGTCGGTCCAGCGGCTTCGCCGCGGGCGACCGGAAGCCGAGCCAAGTCGGGATGCAACGCCGCCAGGAACAAACGACTGAGCATTTGGCGGCGCTTTTCTTTCCATTTGGTTATGAGCATGGTTTCCATTACACGCCGGTTGGTCCACGGTGAGAAGCTGGACCGGAAGCGGTTGGTGGAACTGCCGATACGTCCCTGCCAGAATTGCATACGCATTCGCAAGTAAAGGATATCGAGACGAGCGAAGGCCGGCAGTTCTGGGTGGTCATGCTCAGCTATGCGTCCGCACATATGAGAGAACCAGTCAGCAATCGGAAGATGCGAAAGGCCTAATGCTGAAGGAATCAGATTTCGGAACCTCTGTTCAATGAGAGGTTCGAGAACCAGACGTCCTTCGGGGGAGGGATCGCAGAACTCGCGGCGAAGGATGATGTTGCGTGCGATGTCGCCACCGGCTGAGCCGTGGATGCTGGGTTGATTGAGAGTATCGAACTGGGTCTGCGCGTTATAGATCTGGGAATACTGGATGACATCGTATTCGAGGTCTGTGAGCCAAGCCGCGCGGGCAATGTAATCGAGTTGACGCGAGTCCTCGGATGAGAGAAAGGGTGTGACGACATGCTTGAATCCGAAGTGGCGCGCGATATGCGACGAGAGCACGACATCCTCGTCGCCGGGAGCGCCGGAGACCGTGGTCTGAAAATTCTTCAGGTTGCGAATGGCGAAGCCGACATTGGTGCGGGAATCGTAGCCTGCGGTCAGATCGAGAACAAAATTCCTCCCGCTGGCATTCAAGGAAGCGAAATCCTTGTCCAGTTCCTCGACGATACGCTGACAGGCCTCACGGGCTGAGAGCGTATTAAAGAGAAGCGCGCTCAGGGTCCAGTATTCGGACTCTCGTGAAGTCGTCTGAGTGAATTCGTACAAGTGGGCTGGCTTAAGGGAGCGAATGCCTTCATAGAGGCTGTAGTTGCCATAAATGCAGCCGCTCGCGAGAAACTCGGAGGCGGCGACCCAGTTGACGGGTGCGCCGATCAGTTGCGCCAATGTCAATGAGGAGTTTGATAGGAGCAGATAGCGGGCTGTTCGCGTGTAATAGATGAAGGTGGAGTTGAGCGGGTCTGTCCTGACGAGGAGAGAATGCCGCGGCGAGCAGTAGTTGAAGACGATAGCGGTATCAAGAGCAAATGGAAGGCCAGAGATGCCGGAGAAGAACTTGTCGAAATCCGCGGACAGCGGCGAGAGCAGGAGGACTTCGTCGGTTATATCCACTCGTGGACCGATCCATAGACGGATCCCTTCCGAAGTCTCATAGATTTTTTGGTTGAATTGCACCGGAGTCGCGGCATCACGCGTGAAAAGGTAAACGCGGCAGCCTGGGTTGTCCGTTCGCGTCAGACAGCCTGGAGAGAAGCTTTTCTCCCATTGTGCAAGCTGCAAGTCGAGCATAGTGTTGCCGGTTTCAGGATGGCAGTCGAGGGCTACGACGAATCCGCGCATGAAGATTCCGTAACTTCTCTCAAATCACTGCAGGAGCATCCGGGAGCTCTTCTGGAGGCATGCGGCTTAATCATAGCATCGTGCAGCCTATCCTCCGACGATGGCTGTCCGGCATTGTCTTACCCTGCTTTTTTGCTACTTGTTGCGCGCGTGGTTTCGATGAACTCGCTCATTCCGGCAACGTGGCTTCGTGAGATTCCAGTTTTCGTTTGGCGCTCAGTTCATTAGCATTTTGCTTACCCGGAGCACGAATGACGAGGATATCGCGCAGGTACGCGTCTATATTTCTCAAGAGAGATCCTTTACAAGTTGCGATGGCTGAGACAACTTCGCGAATTCGTTCAAACGTAGTCTTCTTTAAGAACCAGATGCGACCGGTTCTGGTTGTGTTCTCTTTCCCAGCGTTTTGTCTTTCAAGCTAGATCCCGCTTCCTCTCCGGGCTAATTTCCTGGGGGCTGGCTGTCAAGTACTTCTTGCATGACGATCTATCCGATGTACCCCCGGAAATGTTCAGATCGGATTAGCTTCGTTGCCCTCTAGTACAGTGTTCATACCTCTTGGAACCCTGTCCTTTTTTTCGACTTGTGACCGGTTTCGGACTTCGGCGTGTCATTCTAGGCTTGTTACCGTGCGAAGGGCACACGAACCCAGTCAGCTTCACGGGCGCACTCTTGGGAAAAGATTGAGGGTATGATGATCGGGGCTTCGCAGGGGAATTCGAAGCGGGCGGCTGGGTGGGACATTCTACTCTTTCTTCTCATTTTGAGCTTGGCGACGTTCCACAGCGGCTGTGCGGGCTTGACGAAGGCTAGTGGTTCGAGTGCCCCGCCGAGCGCGCCGACTGTCTCCATCACTTCGCCAACATCCAGCGCTACCGTTTCCGTCTCCACAACGGTCTCGGCGAATGCATCGGCAAACACCGTGGGTGTCCAGTTCAAGTTGGATGGCGCCAACCTGGGCTCAGAGAAAACTTCGGCGCCTTTCTCTACCTCTTGGGATACGACAACCACGGCGAACGGTCAGCACGCCCTCGCTGCGGTGGCGCGCAATGCCGCTGGCCAGACTGGGAACAGCGCGCCGGTGAGCGTTACGGTGCAGAATTCCTCCGGCGGGCCGACTGTCTCAATTACTTCGCCGACATCCGGCGCAACCGTTTCCGCTTCCGCCACGGTCTCCGTCAATGTTTCAGCAAACACCGTAGGTGTTCAGTTCAAGCTGGATGGAAGTAACCTCGGGTCGGAGGTAACTGCAGCGCCGTTTTCCGTCTCTTGGGATACGACAACAACGGCGAACGGCCAGCACACCCTTACGGCGGTGGCCCGCAATGCCGGTGGCCAGACGGCACCCAGCACGGCTGTAACTGTGACTGTACAAAACTCTTCGGTCGGTCCGCCCGTGATCAGCGGCGTCGGGGCAGGTCCAGGCTCAACTACTGCAACCATCTTCTGGGCCACAGACGTGCCTTCCGACGGCCAGGTAGACTACGGCACAACGGTAACTTACGGGCAGAGCAGCACGCTTGATTCCACGCCCGTCACTGGGCATTTTGTCGGTCTCTCCGCTTTGACTGCGTCCACGACATACCACTTCCGCGTGAAATCCAAGAGCGCCAGCGGCATGGCCACGAGCAGCGATTCCACATTCACCACACTAGCAGCGGGCGCTGACGGGTCCCTGGGGAGCTTGGCCGCCTCGATGTCACCGGGAACGTGGGCCGTGTTGAACACAAACGGCTTCAATAACGGAGCTTATCTTGCTGACCCCATAAGTTCGGGCGATTATATTACACAGTATGCAGACAAGGCTGTTTGGGATGCAGGGTCTCGAACGTTCTTCTTTATGGGGAGTGCGCATGGAACCGTTTGTTACGCAAAATTTGCAACGTATCTAGATGCAACTAGTACGTGGACAGATGGAAGTTGGGCGGGGCTACCTGATCTACCCGGAGAACAACCTTGTTTCACGGAATTTCACGGCCATGCGTATGAGCACAATGCCGTCTCACCCGGATTTGTGTACCATCGAGGCTATAACTCTGTCCACGTATATCGCTATCCCATAGCAAGTGGTGGACCTTGGGTGAAATTGCCTGACATTTCCATGGCTAATTTTCAATGTTGCGGAGCCCTGGAGTGGTTTCCTGACCGAAACGAATTGGTATTTTTCGATGGTGACTGGGGCCTTTGGAAATTTTTCAACAACGCGTGGACACAGATAGCTGCAGGTAATGGTGGCGGCTTCGCGCCTCAGTTTTTAATGGGAGGCTTTCAAAATTTCGCTCAATACAGTCCCTCGGCACACGCCATCTGGTTCGGCGGTGGAAACGGCAGCAACAAGATATACAGGTACAACTCTGACGGCACTTTTACCACGCTGAACCTTGCTCCATTTGGCTTGGGAGTTGCGCAGTCTGTTATTTCTGTAGACCCGGTGAGTGGTAATTTCCTTATTCTGCGAGACATGGGTGCCGGAAACGGGCAATTCTGGCAGTACAACGTCGTCACGGATGTCTGGACTCAATTGCCCCCTCCTCCGATTTCGGTATTGTCTGTACTCGCGTCTGGAGCTATTGGCGATGGGCTAATCGCTACACCAATTTCGACTTACGGCGTCGTCATGTATCTTAAATTTGTTTTTTCTAGTTCCCGCGTCTACCTGTACAAGCATTCCGGAGGTTGACGAGCGTGCTTCAGAACAGGCCGCCATGCTGACCGCTACCACTACAGGCTGTTCTCCAAGGATCATTAACGCCTGGGAAGTCTGGATCGATAGGCCGAAGGCCTCGATCACCAGACTATCGTTCTGACAACACATGATCCCTTGGGACTTGTCCGTTTTTCGAGCTATGACCGGTTTTGGACCTTGGACCCGGCATCCTAAGGGAGTACTGACGGGAACGTGCACTCCAGCGTGACGGGCGCACTTTTGGGAGAAAGAAGAAGGGTGCAACAATGACAAGGACTTCGCGGGGCAATTCGGAGCGGAAGGCTGGGTGGTTCATTCTCCTCTTTCTTCTTGTTTTGAGCTTGGCGACGCTTCACAGCGGCTGCGCTGGCGTAGCAGGTAAGACCGGTTCGCCGCCCGCGCCACCATCTGTCTCTATCACTTCGCCTACATCCGGCGCAATGGTTTCTGGTTCCACCACGGTCTCGGCGAATGCTTCGGCAAGCGCCGTCGGTGTCCAGTTCAAGCTTGATGGTTCCAACCTAGGCTCAGAGAAGACCTCGGGGCCATTCTCCATCTCTTGGGATGCGACAACCACGGCGAACGGCCAGCACGTCCTTACAGCGGCGGCCCGCAATGCTGCTGGCCAGACGACAACCAGCGCGCCAGTGACGATTACCGTGCAGAATTCCTCCGGCGGGGGGCCCACTGTCTCTATTACTTCGCCAATATCTGGAGCAACGGTTTCCGGCGCGGCAGCAGTGACCGCGTCGGCCTCCAGTGCAATCGGGATAGCCGGCGTTCAGTTCCTACTTGATGGAGCAAATCTGGGTGCCGAAGTCACGACCAGTCCCTACTCCGTTGCCTGGGATACCACTGGCACCTCCAATGGCGCACACGCGCTGGCAGCGCGTGCTCGCGATACTGCCGGGATTACTGCTTCTTCGGTCGGCGTGACTGTAACGGTTTCAAATGGATCTGGAGGATCAACTTTCCAAACGCGCTGCGCTGCCCCAGGCGTGATCCGCTGTGTTGGCTTCGATTCACCGGCGGATATCTCGGGAGTGTACGGCAACCCTACTGGTATTTTGCCTGGCTCTCTTGGTTCACCCACTCTTGATACAACTGTTATGGCATCCGGTGCCAGTTCCCTGAAAATGACGATTCCTTCAACCACAGGAGCGGCATCTGACCCTGCTGGATCGTATTTCGCCAACTTCTCGGACAATCTCTTAACGAAGATGGATTCGTGCAACATTGATGCAGCGAACTGTGAGTTTTACATTCAGTGGCGGCAACGAATGACGCCGGGGTTTGCGAACTACTTCCACTTCGGGGATTCCGGTTGGAAGCAAGCCATCATAGGCGCTGGGGATAATACTGGGTGCTCTCCTGGTTCGACTGCAAGTTGTTTTAGTTCTTGCACGGACATCGAAGTCGTGGATCAAAATACTGATCTTCACAAATTTGCGCAGTTGTATCACAGTTGCGGCGCTAAAGATAATTCCTATGAGGGATTGCAGGAGCCTACCACTGGTTTTGCCGACTTCTATTTACAAAATGCCATCAGGAATCCAGGCGGTTGTGTTTTCAGCAACCCGACGATCCCGCCCTGCATTGGATTTGTACCGAATACTTGGATGACCTTTCAAATCCACGTCAAGGTCGGGACGTGGTACGTAAATAACTCTCATGTGTATAAACACGACAGCATCATTCAGATGTGGGTTGCTCAAGAAGGGCAACCATCGGTGTTGATACTTGACTTCAGTCCGCAGCCGGGGGCGCCGGGATTAACATGTCAGCAGACGCAGGTAAGTGAACCTGCATGTCAGACCGGATATGACTTGGTTAATACGGCGGTAGGAACGCTGAAATATGGCAAGATTTGGCTAACTGCTTACCAGACTTCCGGCTGGAACGGGCTGACCACTACAGAAGCCACTTGGTACGACGAACTCATTATTTCGAAGAACAAGATCGTAGATCCTTGACGATTCTGCTACGTCACCAAAATTATCGCTTACGGAGTTCCGCCGCTATCAAGTGCAGGGCATAGATTACAAGCTGTCGATCGGTCGACGCGCTTTATCGGTCTAACTTCCATTTCGTACGAGAAGCCTTACATGAGGCAAGGCACGCTGCCAGATCTTGGATTTCGGGTGCAGGAAGAAATAGTTCGAAAACTCCTTGTCTCGATAATTCTCTGCCTCGTTCAGGCCGTCGCCGCACACGAAGGCTCGATAACCTAGATGTTTCAGAATCCTGAATATGTCACCACTTGTGCTTCGGCTGAGCTTCATCAACCACGCAGGGACTTGAGCTTCTGAGCTTCAATGAGCGACAGCGCCCCTATTCGCTCCTGTCTTGGGCCAAATACGGAACATCTGTCACTCGGATCTTCGTAGGCGGGGCGGCGAAGCACTTTCATTCGCTGAACAGGAGAACATTATGGTAGGCCATCGCAGGGAGTTCGGCCCATCGGACGTTTTCCGATGTTCGAACATCGGGTGAGCACGCACGAGATCTGATTTATGAACAATTCTCGCAGAACTGGTATGCGGCCCAGAACGCCGATACTTTTTACACAATTATAATTCTGGTAGACAACTTTGAGACCGGAACCCGATAGAATCGATCCGAATTTAGCTACGGTCATCCGGTTCAAACCGGATTCTACGTCTTCGTATCGTGTTGCGCCATCCTGTCGAAAATTCTTTCTTACATTCATGACAACTTTCTCAGGGAAAAGAAGATTTACCCACGGCACTTTTGTGAAGAAGTGCATGTGACTACCATAAGGCGAGAACCAAGGAGGGCCAAAAGTTATCAATATTTGTCCGTTTGGCTTAAGGGCCGACTTCATTTGTTCAAGAGCTGCGGCTGGGTCAGGGTAGTGCTCCATGCTGTTCTGAGAAATAACGAAATCGAATTGGTTTCTGTGCTTTTCTTTGAGCTGCTCTGCAAATTCGACCCGGTCGTGAACATTTGTCTCTAGAGCCAGCCTTTGGGCCTTCTCGAGCGCTTTATAATTCTGGTCAATCCCTAGAACGTGCCGCGCCCCGTTGTTCGCTAGAGATATCACTTGATAGCCTGCACCGCAACCGTAATCCAAAATATCCATCCCCTTTATGCTTTGAAGAAAACCGGGAAAGGCGTTCCTTAAGATTGCGAGAGCACCCTCGACGCTCCATTCTCTACTGCAGTTTCGATAGTCTGCGGTGCCTGGCTTCCTCGAAAGGAGCAGTAGCAATTTCTCGGCCATGCTCATCAACTATTCACTCGATAGACTTTCTACCTTGCTAGACTCCACTTGCGCGAGACTGTAAGACACACGCTCGCGTATGTCAACGCCAAGACTCGCCGGCGAGAAAGGCTGCAGGGCGCCTACCTACCAATGCGCTCCCTGTGACTCTGTCGGTGACAACTAACGAAAAGCGTTATGGTGGGTCGGCAAGGCCTTCATCGAACCGCACTCTTGGCACCGCCAGTCATCTCGTTCCAGGACACGGTTTCGGATGATGGTATACTCCTGCGGGCTCAGTTACAGCCTGGGTCGCCGGTGGTCGTTGAAATAAGCCACGATTTTATCTATGATGAAACGTCTGATGACAACACATTCGGGTGGAGATTTGTGCCCTTAGATCGCACCAAAACTTGGTTAGTGGCAGCAGTCTTTTTCTTGGGGACGACAGTTGCCATTGAGGATTGGACCACGATAAAGCATCTCGTGCGTGTGTTGAGAGACGACAAAGGCCGCGATGAGCAATCAATCAGCCGAACGAATCAAGTTTCGAATCCTGCTCCAGGCGATGTCGACTTTGCAGCCCGCTGTGATGGCCCTGGGGTCGTGAAATGTGTCGGATTTGATTCTCGTAGGGACATCGCCGGGATCTGGGGCGACCGCAGCGGCATCCTACCGGGTAAGTCGCCGCCAGTGATTGACACTGCCGTGAAGGCCTCAGGCGACGGTTCGCTGAAATTCACCGTTCCGATGAATTCATCAGCAAACTCTTCCGCATCCTATTTCACCAACTTTTCCAATGATCTCTCGATTCAATTCGACTCTGGCCAGGAGTTCTACGTTCAGTGGCGCCAGCGATTTTCACCAGAGTTCGTCGATCCGGGTGCAGAGTGGAAGCAGGCCATCATCGGAGAGGGAGACCGACCGGGATGTACTTCCTCATCATTCAAGAATTGTGCGGCTTCCTGCACAACGCTGGAAGTTGTCGCGCAGAATATCTCTAATCGAAAGTTTCCCCGGTTGTATCATAGTTGCGGTGGCAAAGACGGTCAGTATGAAGGGCTCTACGAGCCTGTTCCTCCGGATGATTTCCTGTTCCAGAACGGCATCCGCAACCCAGGCTGCCTCTATCACTTAGTGAATTCGGCGAAACCGTACATGCCTCCGTGCGTAGGCTACAAGCCGAACCAGTGGATGACCTTTCAAGTCCATATCAAGGTCGGAACCTGGTACCGGAACGACAAAGTTTATAGGCATGACAGCACCCTTCAACTTTGGGTGGCTGAGGAAGGCAAGCCCTCCGTCCTCGTCATCGACTACAGTCCTAAGGACCCAGCCTGCCAACAGCGGCAGGTGAGTCAACCGGACTGCCAAACGGGCTACGATCTAGTGAACGATAGGATCGACGTAGCCAAGTACGGCAAGATTTGGCTCCTTCCATACAGCGGCTCCTCGGTCTTTCCCTTAGCCGCCTCCACCTGGTATGACGAATTGATTATCTCGCGAACCAGAATCTCAGATCCGAAGATGGAGTGAAATGTGAGGTCTAATCTGGTTCGGCTGAAGCTGCCATTCAGCAGTCGGGCGGCGCAAATGGGCTGGAGTTGTGAAATCAGACCCATTTTTGCACGCCCTGCGTCGTTCTGACTTAGGCACCGCGAAACCCCGCCGCGACTATAAGAGAAGCGAAGTCGGCTGTACATCTTTCGAGTTGTGACCTACTCTAGTTACGGCGTCCAAGTCCGAAGGCACACTCTGGGGCACCACATTGCCGTTTTCCGAACGATCCGCAGCATGGCCGCTTCCAAGTATATGACAAAATCAATAAATTAACGTTTGGGTTAATAGAAATTTGGGATTTCGCGCACGTACGAAGCCTAAGTGGCAGGATTTGAGGACACCAGCTCTTGCCTGGTGGATGCCAGGGTCAGAAGAAGAGCAAATAGACATCCTGAAATGGGTGCAGCCGCCCGATTGCTCTACGGGCGACAGAATAGGGAAAGCATTTTGCAGGAAAGAGCAGGGAATTTCCGTTCCCCACGTCAGTAGCGCGGCCGACGGGTACATGTAAGTCATTGATTCTAGAAGATTTAATAAGTTACCTGTTTGATGGGCGAAGGTGCGTTTGGAAGGCTGATTGCTAACTACGTGGGGGCTGATGGTTTCGACCTAGGTGTATAGTCACGATCATAAGGATCACGAGTGGGAATGCCCCAATCAGTTAGCGTGTTTGGGCTCGGCTATGTCGGGTCAGTAACTGCCACATGCTTGGCTTACAAGGGAAGCCGTGTTCTTGGCGTAGACGTGAGCCCAGCCAAGGTGCGAATGTTGGATTCCGGCCGAAGTCCTGTGGTCGAAGCACGCCTGGATGAGCTTGCCGCCGAATGCAATCAGGCGTGTAGACTCCATGCAACAACTGATGCAGCACGAGCCGTACTGGAATCAGAGCTCTCGTTTATCTGCGTCGGAACGCCCAGTCTCCGCAATGGCAAGTTGGATCTTAGGGGTGTTGAGCGAGTGTGCCAGGACATTGGAGAAGCGCTTCGCCGTAAACCCTCATTCCACTTAGTTGTTCTGCGCAGCACAGTTTTGCCTGGCACCACCGAATCAGTAGTCATTCCGGCACTAGAAAAGGCGAGTGGAAAACGCGCCGGAACTGATTTTGCAGTCTGTTTCAATCCTGAGTTCCTGCGAGAAGGCACCGCTATCACAGATTTCATGCAGCCGCCATTCACGGTATTAGGAGCACAGGATCCTACACATCTAGCGCTCCTGCGGGAACTTTACTCCGGGGTTCCCGGTAGAATCTTCGAAACATCATTAGCGGCGGCCGAAACTGTGAAGTATGTTTGCAACGCTTTCCACGCCTTGAAGGTTAGCTTCGCGAATGAAGTGGGGACCTTTGCCAAGCAGCTTGGAGTGGACACAGAAGCCGTCACTGAAATATTTACGTCAGACACGACGCTCAATATCTCCGCGGCTTATCTCCAGCCTGGCTTTGCCTTTGGAGGTTCATGCCTTCCCAAGGATCTGCGGGCCCTGCTCTACTGCGCCAAAGAACAGGATTTGAGTCTGCCTTTACTCGAGTCGATTCTACCAAGTAATACGGAGCACATCGAGCGGGCCGTAGAGGCCGTCTTGCGTACAAACAAGAAGAAGATCGGAGTTCTGGGTCTTAGTTTTAAGCCAGGTACGGATGATCTGCGCGAAAGCCCGCTGGTCCATTTGGTCAAGCGCTTGCTCGGCGAGGGCTGTCAAATCAAGATTTGGGACAAGAACGTGTCGCTAGGACAGTTAGTAGGCTCCAATCGTCAGTTCATCGAAGAAATCATTCCGCACATTGGCGCGTTGCTGCGTCGTAATGTAGAAGAGGTAGTGGATGCGGCTGATGTAGTCATCATCGGTACTCGTGGAATTGACAGGGAGTTCCTCCTTGCCCATTTACGCCCTGAACAGATCGTAATCGATTTAGTGCACCTTGAAAAATCCCGCCGCGTTGAAGGGCAGGCAAACTACCACGGGATCTGTTGGTAGCACGGCTCGACCATGAAGATACTGTGGGTGAAGTCTGGAGGACTGGTTCCGCTAGACCACGGCGGCAAAATTCGCAGCTACCACTTAGCGAGAGAGTTAGCGCGTCGGCACGACGTCACACTATTTACCTTTTATCCTTCAACTCGAGACGACAAGCACAATGAACTTAAGTCGGTCTTCAGTCGTGTTATAGGTCTGCCCCTGTCCATACCCGCACAGAGAAGTCGTCATGAATACTTGGCCTACTTCAAAAACCTGTTCTCAGGTCTGCCGTACTCGATGGTGAAGTACTGCCAACCGCAAGCTGCAAAAGAACTACGCGAACTCCTGGAGCAGGAGACTTTCGACATCATCGTGTGCGATTTTCTTCTAACCGCTGCGGTGATTCCCTGGGATCTGCCTGGCCTTAAGGTTATTTTCACACACAACATCGAAGCTCGCATTTGGCAGCGTCATTTTCAGCTTGCGCGCAACCCGCTCTGGAAAGCGGCCAGCTATCGAGAGTTTCGAACCATGAAGCGGATGGAGCAGGACTACCTGAAGAGTGCCGACTATGTCCTAACTGTTTCGGAGGTAGATCGTCACTTTTTCTGCAGTTTTCTTGATCCCCTAAAAATCGCCGTGATTCCTACAGGTGTGGATATCAACTATTTTCGTCCCAAGCCGGATGCTGAGCAGCTCAACACATTGGTCTTTACGGGTTCCATGGATTGGAAGGCAAACGAAGATGGCATCGTGTACTTTGCGGACAAAATCCTTCCGCATATTCGCCGGCAGATACCCGACGTTTCTCTCTTTGTCGTGGGGCGTCGTCCCTCCGCCCGGATCGAGCAGCTGGCCGCCCGAGATTCTGCATTGAAAATAACTGGGACAGTTGACGACGTTCGCCCATATGTGGCGAAGGCAAGCGTCTACGTGGTGCCTCTCTTGGTGGGAGGCGGCACGAGACTCAAGATTTTTGAGGCTATGGCCATGGGGAAGGCCGTCGTTTCCACGTCTATCGGGGCCGAGGGGCTGTCAGTTACGCCGGAAGAAAACATCCTTCTTGCAGATGACCCCGTGGACTTCGCGCGCCAGGTCATTTTGCTGCTGAGTGACGCTAAGAGACGCAATGAGCTGGCGCACGCTGCGCGTCAACTGGTTGAACGCAACTACAGTTGGAGCGCCGTGGGGGAACACTTTAGTTCCGTTCTTATTCAAATGAGGAGAAATAATTGGCGGCCTGTTTGAAAATAAGCGAGGATCTGAGTTGACGGAGGAGCTCTCAGTGCTCAAAGCCGCTAAAGAAGCGATCTTCGCTGCCAGGCCTCTTCTCCACTAAACCGGCCGGTAAGTCCGTTCACTTCTTGTATTCTTTTTTGAGCGCCGTTGCCGTCGCTTCTGGCTCCTGAACTTTCTGTCCGATGGCCAAGGTTAAAGCTCCGTCATTCGCGTCTTGGTAGCAGATGTAGAGAATATCTCGATTGCTGTCCATGGCCATGGAACTATACCGGTATGGGTCTGACCCCCTTGGCGAAATTACTTGCATGCGCCACTGTTTGCCGTCCCAGTACGCGTGCTTCACCGCCCCAAGATCCTCATAAGAGATGTGAGGAAAGCCATTTTTGTCTATGACCAGAGCGCTCCGGTACTGGAACGAACCATGGTCTGAAACGCTATCCACTGTCTGTACTATCCAGGTTTGATTCTCTCGCCGAGCGTACCGCAGCTCGCTTGTGGTGTAATAAGTGATGCGAACGTTGTCTTGGGAATCCAACACCAAGGAACTACCCATTCCGATGTTATAGTCGGAGCCGTGTTGGCCACGCGAGTCCACAGCCCTCACCTGCCAACGATTTCCGTCCCAATGCGCATACTTCATAATACCCTTTATGTACGCATCGTAGCTGATGTAAGGATTTCCCTGGGAATCGAGGATCATGGAGTTCCACTTCCCCGTTTGTGCATCGAAGTCGACGGTTTGAGTCATCCACGCACCATCCCTCAAGACCGCGTATCGGACGTGTGCGAAGTTCGGCGGCGCGAGTTTATACCAAGTTAGGTGGGGCGTTCCGTTTGGGCCGATTGCCACTGCGCAAGCAAACTCGATCCCTGTACTGTCGGTTCCGATCTCGTCTAGGATCCATTTCTTTCCATCGAAATGAGTATATCTGAGAGGGAGCATTCCATGGGTGACGCAGATATGCGGATTGCCTTGCCGGTCCAGCTTAAGGTTCGTATAGTTAACGCCGTGGCTGTCAATAAGCATTTTGAACCACTGCGATTCGTTTACTGATCGAAATCCGTAGTTGAGCCCCGAATTGTTGCCGTAACTGATATTTAAATTACCATATTGGTCAACAGCTAATGACGTAGCTATGCCGGATGTGTCTACACTTTCCGTCGTCCACACCCATGATTGTCCCGAGGCCAAAGCGGGAAGTAACAACGTCAGTCCCAAGGCTAAAGCCGACCGTTTGGGTGTCTTTCCCCAGCTGCCAAATCTAAACACGGTTCCTCCAATGAAAACCCTAAGGACGTGAACTGTCAAAACAGCATTAATTACCTCGCTAGAGAAACCAGTTAAACCTACGCCTTCACGAGCTCGCCAACAGGATTCTCCAAGTCTGTCCCGATTCTTGCCGTGGACGTGGCGACGAAGTCGCGGCGGTGTAGGATTTTCAGCACAATAATAAGCCCAATCAGCTCAAAGTTGAGATCGAAATAAGCTAACCCTAAAAAGGCTCCACTCACCATATAGGCAGCGAGGCTCGATTCCATCATGTTCGAGTAGGGAACTACCCACTGGGCGGAAGAGGGAGTGCACGCGCGCCTACGAAGCTTACGCAGACTGGCCCAGGAACAGCCCAGCAGTGAAAGAAACAGGCCGAGACCCACAAAACCATGGTCCCCTAACATTTGGAAGTAGATGCTGTGCGCCCCTGAGGACGCGAATCCACCTGGAAGGGCTTCCGGAGCATATCGCTGAAATACGGCAGGATCAGGGGATGTGTCAAATCCACCCCCGGTAATCGGGTAGTCGTGGACAAAATTCCAAGCAGTTCGCCACGTAATGAGTCGTTGTCGACCAGAGCCGTCCACTTCGCCGCCCAAAAACCCGCTCATGCGTGTCATCCATTTCTCCGGTGCATAGGAAAAAACCAAAAGGCCCACCGCCAAAAGCATTAAACTGCCAAGGAGCCTGCGGTGAGCCTTTATGCAAATCGCGACAAGGACTACAGCTAAACCGAGGATTCCCCCGCGAGAGTACGTCAATATCACGCAAACTATACTGCAGCCGAAAGCCAAATAGAGAGCCCCACGTAGCCAGCGATTTTGCTCTTCCCGCGCGAGGAAAAACATTATCGGCAGGACCATATTCAGAGCCAAACCGAAAGCGTTATTGTCTTCGATAAACGAATCTGCGGGACCATATACACGGTATTCACCACCTGTCTTAAACGCGAATATAGCCCCGAACATAGCTCGCACGCCAAAGCTGAGAGAGATTACGAGCAGCAAGTACTTCAATCTCTTCGGCGAAGTCACCAGCAGAATGGTCGGAAAGGTCATCAACAGAATCTTGCTAACTTGCTTTAGCTGGTCCATGCCTGTGGCAACATGTCCGGCGAAGGCTGGTACTTGTGTGGCATAAAACATAGTAAAGCAAAACCAAAGCCATAACATGAGTAACAGAATCGTTTCGCGCGTCAGGATCTGACGATTGAGCTTGCGTGCGAAGAGCATGCCGATCAGCGTTGGATAAGCGATCACCTGGGCCACGGGAAAGTCATAGGCTATCCCCCAAGCGTAGCGATGAGGATTAAAATAGGCGATCCACGTCCACATCAACACCCCATAGTATGGGTTGAATAGGCAGACTGGCACAGATCCGAGAATAAAGGCCAGTATGATTAAATCACGCATCGTTTAGCCCGTTGTGCCTGTCGCTGAGGAATAGCTGGCTGAGCTTAAACACAAACATTGCCAAGGAACGCTCCTCGCCAATCTGGGTTCGACGTAAATAGTACGGATTGACACCCGCAACATTCACTCCCTCGTTCGTTGTGACGGCCGTGCGGTAGCCGCAGTGGCGAAGCAACTGTCCAGCGCCATCATCGTAGTCTGAACTCTTGCCGAACGGGCAGGCAAAATCCAGCACCGGGCTGTTGATTTTGCTCTCGATTATTTCCTTCGACTGTGTGAGCTCTTTTTCCATTTCAGGCTGCCGGACGCGGCTGAACACCGGGTGGGTCATGGTATGTGAGCCAAACGAAATTCCCTCGCGGTGCATGCACTTGACCTGTTCCCAGGTGAGCATGCAATTCGCCAATTCGTCCGAAGAGACTGGGACTTCCTTTTCGAACGATGCACACCATTGCAGGCGACGCTCATTTGAAACAGTCCGCAGGTAGCCAATAATTTCCACTCCTGCTTCAATCCGTGCTGCAAAGGAGTCCAACTGGAGCACGCGCGGCCGCTCCAACGTGACACCCAACTGATTCCCGGGGAACGATTTCAGGGCCACAAAAATCCGGTCGTACCAAGCCGCGTGGCCGCTTTCGATCGCGCCCACGGTCAGGTAAATGGTTGCGGGGACCTTGTACTTCTGGAGAATCGGGAACGCCTGCGTGTACAGATCGCGATAGCCATCGTCGAACGTAATCGTCACGGTCTGTTCGACCGACGTAGGATTTCGCAGACTGGCATACAGTTCATCGATCGAAACAATCCGATAACGCCTTCGGAGAAAACGGATCTGCGCCTCAAATGCTGCCGTAGGCAGGCCAGAGTACAATGGCACTCCGCCGCTCCCAATTCGGTGATAGCAGAGAATCGCGAACTTGGGTCCGGAGACCTTTTGCCAGCGAGGCAGCGAGCGTTTGGGGGCGGATCGCAGTTCGTACGAGCGCGACACCAGTTGCAGCACACGCGGCATGCCTGCCTGATAGAGTCCAGTGGCCACTAGTTCCTTCCATCCCGGCCTATGCCGGTTTGTGATCGCTTCACGCCCCATGGCAGACCCGTTGAGCCACGTCGAGATGTTGTCGATGCCAAAGCTCCAGCGCCAGTAAATACCAAACGATTTCCCCGAAATAGCCGGCTTGCTCTTGATGGTGGACGCCTAGGAGTTGGTCTACAAACTCTTGACGGAAGTAGCCCCGCTGTCGCGTGCGAGCGTCAAGGAGGACGTCCCGGGCGAGTGCATTAAGTCGCGGATCATGGAGAAACCAGGAACCCAGAGGCACGCCAAAGCCATGCTTCTTCTTATAGAGCACTTCGCGCGGAAGAATGTCGCGCATCGCTTTCTTAAAGACATAGCGCTTCTCAAATCCCTTCAGCTTGAGGGCTGAAGGGACCTGCGTCGAGAGTTCAACCAACCGATAATCGAGCAGAGGATATCGGACACGAATCCCAGCCATTTCCGCCGTGCCACTAACTTTCCGAAGATCGTTGTCGGCCAGAGTAATTTTCATATCTACGTAAAGATGCCGATTCAACTCGGTACTCGCCCGCACGGCTTGACAATGCTGCTCGACAATCCTGAACCAAGTTTCGGAGGGAACCTGTTCGATGAATCCGTCCTCAAAAACCTCTTGTGGAGTGGCGCTCGCAAAGAAATTGTAAGAGATGATCCGCTGCGGACTCGGGATCTGAGCGCGCCGAATGTAACGCCGAGGCAGACTCAACCATCCGTCATTCTCAGGCAACAGATTGGAAATGGGTTCGATTAGTCCTCGACGGACCCAAACAGGGACAGAATGATAAAGCGAGAAATACTTATCCGTGGCATACCGTTCGTTCCCGGCAAAAAGTTCGTCGCCGCCGTCACCCGCTAACAACGTTTCACAGCCGCTTTGGCGAGCTAGAAGCGCACAGTAGTACGCTCCGACTGCCGAGGAATTTGCGAACGGTTCGTCAAAGAACTGAGTGATTTTCGGGACTACTTCATAGGCGTCTTGCGCCGTAAGGCTTCGCTCATGATGTTGTGTTCCAAAACACTGGGCTGTAGTTCTGGCGAAGCTGATTTCGCTGTATTTTGCTTCCTGGAAGAAAATAGAGAACGTGTTGACCGGGGAGTGGTTTTCGTTCATGAACGCGACAACACTGCTACTGTCGGTTCCGCCGCTCAGGTAAGCGCCAGTCTGCTCTGGCCGACAACCTTCCAGATTGCGCCGAACTGCGCTGCGCATACCCTCGCGTACCTGGTCAGCCCAGTAGCGTTCGTTACGGTTTTCACTTTCTGAATAGCTCAGGTCCCAATATTGTTGCTCGCGGACCTGCCCCTTTTCATAGCTCAGAAAAGTGCCGGGCCGCAGCTTCGCTACGCCCCGGTAAATCACGAGAGGTGCGGGAACGACACTGAACAATAAAAACTGCATCAATGCCGCCAGATTTACCTCTGGCGGCTGTTCCAAGATTGCGGATACAGCACCAACTCTCGACCCAAACAGCAATCTGTTTCGTTCCTGTGACCAGTAGAGACTCCTAATTCCCAACCTATCGATGGCTAGCAGCAGCCGTTCGGCCTTTTCATCCCACAACGCAACACAGAAGGCGCCGTCTAGGTACTGGAAAAAATCGGTGCCAATTCGGAGATATAGCCAGCCGAGTTTTTCCGCTACAGACATTGGAGCAGGATCCAAGCCTTGGCGGCGAAGGAGATGGTCCGACTCGCTCAGACTGCACAGGTCGGCATCCACTGCAATTCGGACGCCGGGAATGTGGGCAATTTGCTGAAAAGACCAGCGGCGAGCTACACCGATAGCAGCCGACCTTCCACCAAGAGCATCACGCTGGGACTCGTCCGTCAAAGCCAAGGCTGAGAGCATCGGGGCGAGCTTCTCCCGCGAAATGTCGAGGCCAGGTTCACAGATGCCACAAATTCCGCTCATGGCTTGCCTTAACTCTGAAAGGTCTCCTTCCACTTCTGAAACATCAAAACAGTCCACAGGTGGGCGGAACGGTCGTAGCGTCGCTGCTGATGTTGATCCCAGATTTTCTTGAGGAATCGACGGTCAAGAAGCCCGTCGTCAGCGGAAGAGAAAATCGCGTCGTAAGCCATGTCCCGCAGCTCTGCGCGGAACCAGCGGTCCAGCGGAACGGCGAAACCCTGCTTACTCCGATAGAGAATATCGTCTGACAACGCAGAGCTCATCATCTTCTTAAAGATAAGCTTCCCTGTTCGGCCGTTTAGCTTCAGCGGCGAGGGGATCGCTGCCGCCCGCTCCATGAGGCAGTGATCCACCAGTGGAGCACGCACCTCGAGCGACACGGCCATACTGGCCCGATCAACCTTTACGAGTATGTCATCAGGAAGGTAAGTCTTGATGTCCACGTACTGAATGCGCGACAGCAGGTCGTCGGTGCCCGCCCGATCGTAGTGGTAACGCAAAACTTCTATGGAATCGTACCCCGCCAGCGTTTGGTGGAAGTCCGCAGTGAACAAACGCGATTTTTCCTGCGGACGAAAGATCGAAATCGAATTGAAATAACCTTCTAGAGGAGACCGGGAGAGACTCTGAAGCGTCGCCTTAGCACGGAAGATGCGCGGAGCCCAAGCCAATGCGGGATACCATCGGCCAAGGGGACCAAAAACGGCTCGCCGGAACAGTTGTGGCACGAATCGCCTGAGCCGGTTTTCCCACTGGTCAAAAACATAGCGGCGGTAGCCAGCAAAGCTCTCGTCACCCCCATCGCCACCCAACGCCACTGTCACATGTCGTCTGGCTGCTCGAGAGACGTAGTACGTTGGAATGGCGGAGGAGTCCGCAAACGGTTCATCATAGTGCCAGACAAGTTTGTTCAAAATCTCGAGAGCGTTCGGCCTAACGACCTCTTCGTGGTGATCTGTATGGAATTGCTGGGCAACTTGTCGCGCAAAATTCGCCTCATTGTACTCCTGCTCCTCGAAACCGATCGAACAGGTTGTCACCGGCCTCTTCATCAAGTGGCTCATCATGGCGACCACCGAAGAGGAATCGAGACCACCACTGAGAAATGCGCCAAGCGGCACGTCGCTCATCAGGCGGACGCGGGTGGCTTCGCAAAGCTCGTGCCGTAAAAGCTCACACCATTCTTCCTCGCTGCGATTTTCTACGTTGCCGAATGACAGTTCCCAATACGACGTTTCACGAATTCCGCTCGCGGACGCCTCCAAGTAATGTCCCGGAAGGACCTTTCGAATCGCCCGATAAATGGTTTTTGGTGCCGGAATATAGCCCAGAGAAAAGTAGTCAGAGAGGGCTTGGTGGTCTAGCACGCGCGGCAACGAATCGGCCGCCAGAATAGCTTTCAATTCTGAACCAAACAGGATCCGTCTGTTATCGGCAAAATAGAACAGAGGCTTCTTGCCAACGCGGTCGCGAGCCAGTAGCAGTTTCTCTTTGCGTGAGTCCCATAGAACCACTGCAAACATGCCTCGCAGACGCGAAAAGCATTGAGCCCCGTATTCCTCATAAAGGTGGACTATCGTTTCCGTATCTGAGCGCGTGGCGAATCGATGACCGCGACTCTCCAGGTCCTTCCGCAGCTCGGGGTAGTTATAGATCTCGCCGTTAAGCATCACCCAGATGCGGCCGTCTTCATTGGAAATAGGCTGATGGCCGCCGGCAAGATCGATAATGCTAAGACGGCGAAAACCAAGACCAATACCCGGGCCGACATAGATGCCCTCGTCGTCAGGACCACGGTGAACAATGGTCTCGTTCATCCGGTGGACGAGGTCTCTGGAAATCTCCTCTTTCCGCTGAAACTCGAATATGCCTGTAATCCCGCACATATGACAGTTAGATAACTCCGTGAAGAACGCCGCGCCGACAGGCTAGCTGGCAATAAAGGTCCCGGTAATCGTCCAACATACGTCCGAGTGCGAACCGCGAAACGGCGCGGGCACGAGCAGCCTCACCTAATTGCGCTCGTAGATCACGCCGAGCGGCGAGCACTTCCAGCTGCCCGGCTAATTCCTTGTAATCTCCGGGTGAAAACAACCAGCCTGAGTGACCTTCGTCGACCACCTCTGGATTGCCTCCAACGCGCGTCGCGACCGTTGGTAAACCGGACGCCATCGCTTCCAGCAAAGTGTTCGAAAACCCTTCACAAATGGAGGGAAGCACGAAAACGTCCATGGCTTGAAGCAGCTCCCCGACACTCCCTCGCGAGCCGAGGAA
>WNFC01002278.1_pt1 | contig 20650 bp, 15 predicted proteins | sample 5400541 | NCBI WGS metagenome assembly WNFC01 (sample SAMN13153342, study PRJNA577476) | soil metagenome | isolation source: 120 cm saprolite under Douglas fir tree site 2 hole 2 replicate 1 | place: USA:California | collected 2015-04-18
TCAGACCGGATCGACACGGATTGTCGAGCAGTTTCCAATGTTGGTATCGGGCCCGATACTTCGCCCGCTACGGCACGATGATGACCGGGACGCCCACCACCAGCTCGCCACCGGTGACGGCCGACAGCGCGTGGACAAACAAAGTGTGCGAACCCATCATCGAGCGGGGGATCGTCACCTGGGCGGTCCAGCCCGCATCAGCCAACTGGGGATCCTCAGGCACCAGGCTCGACGCACCCGTGTGGCCGGAGCCGATCAGCACGCCGCCGGTGTCGCGGTTGTCGAGGAAAATGTCGATTCGTTCGATGCCGGCGCCCTGGTCCGCGGCGCGGTCGAAGGCGATCCCCTCGATCATGTAGTGACCGACGTGGACCGTATCAGCGGACGACGGGTTGCCGACGTCCAGATACATCTGCGCGGCCAGGTTCTCCGCCGCGGGCATCTCGGCTACCGGCGCCTCTTCGACGGGCTCGGCGGGCGCCATCTCGGGCATCGGCATGGGCGTATCGGTCATCTCCGCCGGCGCGGGGCTGGGGGATGCGCCGCCGAGGCACGTCACCATCGACGGCGTGACCATCTGGTTGACGACTTTGCTCGGGTCCACACCAACAGCCACCGGGACCGCGATCACGTTCTCCTGATCGGTCACCGTGGAATGGGCGTAGCCGAAGATGTCGCGGCCGCCGGTCAGGTTCGGCGGCAGCGAAATTCTCGTCTGGAACGAATTCGGACCGAATGGACCGAGCGCATCCGCCCCGCCGGGCACGGCGTGGCCGAGCAAGACGCCGCCTTGTTCACGATTGCCCATGAAGAAGTCGATCCGGTCAATGCCCGGACCGTCCTCGGAGCGGGAATCCAGCGCGATGCCTTGAACGACCAGGGTACCTGGATCGACCCGCGATCCGGGCGCTGGGTTGGACAATTCGAACTGCATGGCGGAGCAATCGCTGGACCCCGGCTCGGTCTGGGCCATCGCGGGCAGACTGGAGATCGTCAGCGCCACCGCCGCGGCGACGGCCAATGGTCCACCGCGTCGCACCTGGCTCAACATCGACCTGGACATACGTACCTCGGACACAGAGCAACTACCCGAACTCTGGGCGGCCCGGAGGGCTGCAGTCCGCATGCCACGATCTATCGCGTTGGGGTTAAGCTGGTGCCGGCTGCAGGTCGACCCGCCGGTTGCTCCGTCGCCGGCGCCCGAAATGGCAACATAGTCGTCAGGACGCGACGTGACTGAGCCGACCATCATCTATACGCATACTGACGAGGCCCCCGCCCTGGCCACGTACTCGTTGCTGCCCATCGTGCGCGCGTACGCCGCAACCGCGGGCGTCAACGTGGAAACGCGCGACATCTCCCTGGCCGGGCGCATCATTGCGAACTTTCCGGAGTGGCTCGAACCGCGGCAGCGCATCGCCGACGCGCTCGCCGAGCTCGGCGAGCTGGCCAGGACCCCCGACGCCAACATCATCAAGCTGCCCAACATCTCGGCGTCCATCCCGCAGCTGAAAGCGGCCATCGTCGAGCTGCAAGGCAAGGGCTACGCCCTGCCCGACTACCCGGACGACCCGCGGTCCGCCACGGACCGCGACGTGCTCGCCCGTTACCGCAAAGTCATCGGCAGCGCGGTCAACCCCGTCTTGCGCGAGGGCAACTCCGACCGTCGGGCACCAGCGTCAGTAAAGAAGTACGCGCGCACGCACCCGCATTCGATGGGGGCCTGGTCGCCAAAGTCCAAGACCAACGTCGCGCACATGACCGCCGACGACTTCCGTTCGACCGAGCAGTCCGTCGTCGTCCCCAAAGACACGTCGCTGCGCATCGAGCTGGCTGGCGAAGACGGCAGCACCACCGTCTTGCGCGAGTCGGTACCCGTCATCGCCGGTGAGATCGTCGACGCGTCGGTAATGCGCGCGGCGCCGCTGCGCGATTTCCTGGCGGCGCAAGTTGGGCGGGCCAAGGCTGAGGGCGTGCTGTTTTCGGTGCACCTCAAGGCCACGATGATGAAGGTGTCCGACCCGATCATCTTCGGCCACGCCGTGCGGGCTTTCTTCCCAAAAACCTTCGCCGAGTACGGCGACGCGCTGGCCGCGGCCGGCCTCAGCCCGAACGACGGACTGGGCGCTATCTTCAAGGGCCTCCTGGCGCTGCCCGAAGGTGCCGCCATCAAAGCGTCCTTCGACGCCGAGCTAGCCGAGGGTCCGGCCCTGGCGATGGTCGACTCCGACCGCGGCATCACCAATTTGCATGTGCCGAGCGACGTCATCATCGATGCGACGATGCCGGCGATGATCCGCTCCTCCGGACACATGTGGGGCCCGGACGGGAAGGAAGCCGACACACTGGCGGTCATCCCCGATAGCAGCTATGCCGACGTGTATCAGGTGGTCATCGACGACTGCCGCGCCAACGGCGCCTTCAATCCGGCGACGATGGGCTCGGTGCCGAACGTCGGCCTGATGGCCCAGGCCGCCGAGGAGTACGGCAGCCACGATAAGACCTTCGAGATCTCCACCGATGGCACGGTGCAGGTCAGCGACTCGACGGGCAAGGTTGTGCTGGAGCAGCTGGTGAACGCCGGCGACATCTACCGTATGTGCCAGACGAAAGACATCCCGATCCGCGACTGGATCAAGCTGGCGGTCAATCGCGCCCGAGCGACTGGTGATCCGGCGGTGTTCTGGCTCGATGAAAGTCGGCCGCATGATGCCAACTTGATCGGCAAGCTGCGGACGTACCTGCCCGAGCACGATGTGAACGGGCTGCAGATCGAGATCATGGCCCCCAAGCAGGCGACCGAGTTCTCGCTCGAGCGCATCCGCCGCGGCGAGAACACCATCTCGGTCACCGGCAACGTGTTACGCGACTACCTGACCGACCTGTTCCCGATCCTCGAGCTCGGCACCAGCGCCAAGATGCTCTCGATCGTTCCGCTCATCGCCGGTGGTGGCCTGTTCGAGACGGGCGCCGGTGGCTCCGCGCCGCGGCACGTCCAGCAACTACTTAAAGAGAACTACCTGCGCTGGGATAGCCTGGGCGAATTCTTCGCGCTGGCGGCCAGCTTCGAGCTCGTGGCCCAAACGTCCGGCAGCAAGCGCGCCCAGATCCTCGCCGACACGCTCGATCGGGCGACCGGCACGTTCCTCAATGAGGACAAGTCACCGAGTCGCCGCGTCGGCGGCATCGACAATCGCGGCAGCCATTTCTACCTGGCGTTGTACTGGGCCCAGGAGCTTGCCAAGCAGACCGACGACGCTGATCTGGCCAAGACCTTCGCCGGCCTCGCCGGTGCGCTCGCCGACCGGGAGCAGACGATCGTCGCCGAGCTGATCGCCGTCCAGGGCGCGCCGGCCGACATCGGTGGCTACTACCAGCCCGAGCCGGCCAAAGCCGAGGCCGTCATGCGCCCGTCGAAAACCTTCAACGAGACGCTGGCGACGCTCGGCTGACTATCAGCTGGGGGAACTCAGACCGCGACGCGGTTGCCGATCCCAAGTTTCTCAGCGGCCATACGCGTGCCCGCGACACGACTGGCGATCTTCTGGAACGCCACCTCGCGCGCGTAGTCCGGCGAGCCGTGGTTGGGCTTCTCGTCGATCGAGAACGGTGAGAACCCGCAGTCGTCGGTGGCGCCGAGGCGTTCGCGCGGAATGAAGTTGGCCGCGCGCTCGAGCGCGTCGGCTACTTCACGGGCGCTCTCCACGCGTGGGTTGCCCGGATTGATCACCCCGATGTAGCACATCTGGGGCACCCCATTGGCATCGTCGCGACTGTGCTCGCCGATCATCTTGAGCACGGGGTCCTTGTCGCGTTCGCTCGCCATCTGAATCAGGAAATACCCGGCGTTCATCTTGAACATGCTCGGCAGCAGGTCGCTGTACGGCACGTCGGCGCTGTGGACTGAGTCGCGGTCGCCGCCGGGACACGTGTGCACGCCAATCCGGGCGCGCTCCTCAGGTGTGAACCGGTCAAGGACGCGATTGTTCAGCTCGATGAAGTGCGGCAGCATGCCAGCACCGGTCCACGGATTGCGCGGATCGGCGCGGGTCGCCAGGCGACCTTCGGTGAAGTCGATGGACACCCGCGCCGCACCTACGTCGAACGCTTGCCGAATATCCTTCTCGGTCTCATTCAGCAAGTCCTCCTCGAACTGGGCACGTGAGTAGCCCGGCACCGCGTCGTTCAACGGATACAGCAGCGCCAGCATCGACGGCGCGATGACGGCCTGTTTCATCGGCTTCGTGGCGTACCGGATGGACTTCGCGAGCGTGTCCGCGGCGTAGGTCTTGTAGCGGAATGGTCCGCCGGTCAGGCGCGGCAGCTGGCGATGGTGACCGTCGGCAAAGATCGCGAAGTACTGGCCGTCGCCGGCCAGGTTCGGGGCAAGGCCCGTCCCGGCCAGGGTGTCGGTGATGGGATACGTCGCGAAGCTGGACCAGCGCTGCTCACCGTCGGACACGATCGGCGAGCCGGTCGCCTCCATACGGCTGATGGAGTCGCGGACGGCCTCGTCCTGCAACGATTCGAGCTGCGCCTTGGTGATGGTGCCGGCGTCGTAGGCGGCATAGGCGGCCTGCAGCTCGGCCGACCGAGGCAGGGAACCAACGGGTTCGGTGGGGATTCCGGTGTCGGTGCGTGGATCGTACGGCATCGTAGATGCGCTCCCGCGGTGTCAACTAAACTGACGACTGACGACGACTGACAATGAGACTGATCGTTCTCCCTCACGACCTCAATGACTGACGCTACGCCGTCTACCCGCGTCCGTCAAGCGCCCAACGCCCGCGAGCGCATCCTCGAGGCGGCCTACGAGCTCTTCTCGCGCCAAGGCGTCCGCGCCGTCGGGATCGACGCGATCGTCGCGTCCTCGGGCGTTGCGCGTATGACCCTGTACCGTCACTTCGCCTCCAAAGACGCGCTCGTACTGGCTTTTCTGGAGCGCCGCGAAGAACGCTGGATCAAGGACTGGCTGCAACGCGAAGTCGAGCTCCGCGCGGTCGATCCGCGCGATCGCCTGCTGGCGATCTTCGACGTCTTCGACGAATGGTTCCAACGCACCGATTTCGAGGGCTGTTCGTTCATCAACGTGCTGCTCGAAATCGCCGAACCGGGGCACGTGGTCCACCAGGCCAGTCGCGACTACCTGGCGCGTATCCGCGCTTTCGTTGGCGAGTTAGCCAGTGCTGCCGGCGTTACCGATCCCGAAGGATTTGCCCGCCAGTGGCACATCCTGATGAAGGGATCGATCGTCGCGGCCGGCGAGGGTGATCATCTGGCTGCGCAGCGCGCCAAAGAAATCGGCGCGCTGCTGCTGCGTTCTCGCTAAAAACTCAGATGGACCGGCGCCGGTAGACCGTCAGTGCGTCGTGGGTGCCCGGCCAGTTCGGTAGCGCAACGTGCTCAACAACTTGCCAGTCCTGGGCGAGCTGGGCGAAAAAGGCGTCGTCGGCCGTGTGGCCGCCCGCGGGCTCACCGACGTACAGCAACGTTTCCCCGGTATATGCGCTAAGCGCTCGAGCGGCAAACGGCTCGCGATATGACGGCCAACACAGAAAGAGTGCCCGGTCGCGATGGGCGGCGAGCGCCTCGACACCGCCCTGCTCGACATGGGTCCACGTCAATGGCTGAAAGCGATTGGGATTGGGCGTGTGGTCTGGCGGCGCGAGGTCATACGCCACGCAGTCAACTCCGCGACTGCGTAGCAAGGACGCCCAGTAGCCGGTCCCGGCGCCGAGCTCAACCATCGGTGCATAACTAGCCAACGTCGCCAGCGCGGCGTCAGTGGGAACGGCGAAGGCGTAGCGGCGCACGCACCAGACACGGCGATCGTGCGCGGAAATTCTGGAGGCACCGTGAACCAGGTTCACGTAGTCGCGCGGGCCGCGGAGCTCGGGTTCCAGTCGCCTGAATTCGCGCAGGTAGGGGTTGTTGTCCACGGGGTCAGTGAAGATGACTTCTAACAGATCCAGTGCCACTGAATGCCTGGCCGACGCCTGCATATCCTTGGTACATTGAACAGGGTGACGTCAATCGTCAGCGCCTGCGCGGGCGTTGCCCTGCTGGTCATCGTCGGCTGCAGCCCCAGCCTGGCGACGCCGACCGCTGCGCCAGCGGCGCCGCCAACCGGCAGTGCGCTACAAAAGCCGACTGACCCACCGACCACGACGTCAAAACCAGCGGCATCCGCGCCCGCCTCGGGTGAGATCGTCGTGTTTGCCGCCTCGTCGCTAACCGACGCGTTTCAGGACATGGCCACGGTGTTCGAGCAAGCCAATCCGAACGCCAAACTGACGTTCAGCTTCGGCTCGTCGAGCCAGCTGTCCACCCAGCTCGGTCAAGGCGCGAGCGCCGACGCCTTTGCCTCGGCCGATCAGACCCAGATGGACAACGCCAGGAAAGCCGGTGCGGTCGCCGGCCAGGACCAGGTCTTTGCCCGCAATCGGCTGGTGCTGATCACCCCCAGGGAGAATCCGGCCAAAATCACCGCGATCAAGGACCTGGCCAATCCAGGGGTTAAGTTCGTGACCGCCCAGCCAAGCGTACCCATTGGCCAGTACACGGCGCAGATGCTCGAGAAGGCCTCAGTCGATCCAGCTTATGGTGCCGACTTCAAGACCAGGGTCGTGGCCAACACGGTGTCCCAGGAAGACAACGTGCGCCAGGTCGTCTCGAAGGTCCAACTGGGTGAGGCCGACGCGGCCGTGGTCTACAGCACCGACGCGACCCCGCAGGTGCGCGATCAGCTGCAGATCATCCAGGTGCCCGACCCACTCCAGACGCTGGCGACGTATCCCATCGCCGTCGCCAAAGGCAAGAACTCGGCTGGCGGCGAGGCCTTTGTCGGGTATGTACTCAGCCCGCAGGGTCAGGCCACGCTGGCCAAATGGGGATTTCTGCCGCCGAGCCAGGCCGGCTGATCGATGCGGATGGTCATTGTCTCTGCCGATGCGCCGGCGGATCTGCCGGTGCAAGCCATCGTCTGTCACGACGTCCGCAATCCGCGGCAACGGAGTGAGGTGCTGGTCCGCAAAGGGAGCCTGCTGGCCGCAAATGACATCGCGCCACTGCTGGCCCGCGGCGTTACCGAGCTCCACCTGGCGGTGCCCGCGCCAAACGACGTCGCTGAAGACGAAGCCGCCCAACGGTTGGCCGCCGCGATCGCTGGTCCCGCGGTCGAGCCAGGCGAGGCCCGTTTCGGCCAGGTGACCTTCACCAGCGCTTTGCGTGGCGTCATCCGTGTCGATGCCAGCAGTCTGGATGAGGTCAACGCACACGATGACGTGCTGCTGCTTACGGCCGAAGCGGATCGGCCGGTCGACGTCGGCGACGCCCTCGGCGTGGTCAAGTGCGCGCCCGTGTACCTGCCGGAATCCACCTTAAAGGCCATCGAATCTCGCGCGCTCGAGCGCGGTCCGCTGCTCAAAGTGGAGCCGTTCCGCGCCATGCGGGTGGCCTTCGTCGCACCACGCGAACGGCTCCGCGGCGGTGCTTTTGACCGCGCTTGTGCGGCACTCTCCCAGGCGCTCGAATGGTATGGCTCGACCCTGGAGCCCGTGATCGGCGCCGCGGCCACCGTTGATGGCCTGGCCACGGCCTATCGCCAGGCCACCGCCGAAGGAGTTGATCTGATCTTCGCCGCCGGTGCGGCCGGCACCGATCCACTCGACGTTGTCTTCGAAGGACTCCGCCAAGCAGACGGTCAGGTGGAGCAAATCGGCATCCCAGCGGAGCCGGGCACCGCCTGCTGGATCGGCCACGTCCAGTCGACGCCCGTACTTGGCCTGGCCTCGTGCGAGCTCTTCGGCCAGCCCGGTGGCCTCGATCTGTTGCTGCCCCGTCTGCTCACCGGCGAGGTGCTCGACCGAGCACTGTTGCGCCGGCTGGCGCTGGGCGGGCTGCTCAATGGTCCGTCGCGCGTCGCGCCGTATCACCATCCCGTCGGAGCCTGAGGACGTCCAACAGCCGGCGCACGCCGCGCACACTTCGCCTCGGCCCGTCGACGATTCTCGCGGCGCTGTTCTGCGCGTTTCTGGTCCTGCCGCTGATTGGCCTGCTGCTGCGCGCGGTCGGCGCGGGCGGTCTGTTGGCCGCGATCGGTCGCCCGATCGTTCTGGAGGCGGTACGGCTCAGCCTGGTGACTACGGGCATAGTGCTCCTGCTCGCGCTCATCTTTGGCTCGCCGCTGGCGCTGTTGCTGGCGCGCCGCCGGTTCCGTGGCATTGGTCTGCTGGACTCGCTCGTCGACCTGCCCATCGTGCTGCCGCCCGCGGTCGCTGGTCTGGCGCTGCTGTTGACGTTTGGTCGGCGCGGCTTGCTCGGCACGCCGCTCTCAGCGGTGGGTATCGAGCTGCCCTTTACGACCGCCGCCGTCGTCGTGGCCAGCTTCTTTGTGGCGGCGCCCTTCTACGTTCGCGCGGCGCGCTCCGGATTCTTGGGCGTGCCGCGCGAGTACGAAGAGGCGGCCCGCGTCGAAGGGGCGAACGAGTGGCAGGTCTTTCGCCACGTAACCGTGCCCATCGCTGCGCCGGCGTTGTTCGGTGGGGCGATCCTGTGCTGGGCGCGCGCACTCGGCGAGTTCGGCGCCACGATCATGTTCGCCGGCCAGTTCACGGGCCGGACACAGACCATGCCGCTAGCCATCTATGCCGCGCTCGAGAGCGACACGGACGCCGCCCTCGGACTGTCGGTGATCCTGCTGCTGATTTCGTTTTTACTGCTGGTGTTTTTCCGCCGCTGGCTGCGCAGTGCCTCCGAGCGGATATGACATCGTCCAGACGTTATGGAGACCGCGTGGAGGAGCGACCCTGGTCGTACGCCCGCTGCAGGGCTGTGGCAATGCTCGAGGCCAGAGTTGCGATGGCCGCCATCGAGAGATGATCTGACCCGCGTTGCTCTTTGTCCCACAGGTTGATGATGCGATGGGCCTTGCTCAGCCAGATCATGCGGTCGTCTTCAGCCGTCGGCATCGCTGCTCAATCCGAGTCCGCCGACGGTCCGTTGCTACTCAGGGCGCGCTCGACGGCATCAAATAAGTCCTTTGGCGAGAACGGTTTGATCAGGTACAGGTCCGCCGCCGCGCGCGCGCCAGCTTCGCGATCGGCTCGGTCCGTTCGGCCGGTGAGCATGATCACCGTCATGTCCCACAGCTGCGGGTCGCCCTTGATCACCGCCGTAAGCTCCAGCCCTTCGTAGCCAGGCATCTCCCAGTCGAGGATGGCCACGGCCGGGTGGAACTGGCGGATCAGCCGCCAGGCTTCCTCACCGTCCGCGGCCTCGAGCACGCTGTACTTGTCGGAGGCCAGGGTCGCCGCCACCAGCAGCCGTATAGCCGGATCGTCGTCGGCGATCAGGACTGTCTTCCGAATCTCAGTCGTCAAACGCGTAGATCAACGATCACCTGGGTCCGTTCTTGCTGCCAAACCGCGCGCGTAGGCGTCGCAGAGCCCACGGGCGATCGGTTCCAGCAGCGCAGTGGCGGCGAGCACAGAGAGCAGCCGCACCGGCGACGTGCTCTCGAAGGCCCCAATCAAGCGCTCGGCTTCGGGTAGCCAATCCAGCCACTCCCGATCTTGCTCGCCTCTCATCGTCCAGTGCAGGTAGTATCCCCGGACAGTTTGGGGTACGCTGCTCGGCGCGCCGCACGCTATGTTCGGGCAATAACTTCGGGTTGCTTCGGCTTTGTACTTGCGCACTAGCTCATGGCCACATCCCCCGAATGGACGGGACCGAGTTTTCGTAGTCTGGCGCTGATGCTCCGCGGACGCGCCGGGTTGACCCAACGCGAGTTGGCGTCGGCGATTGGCGTGAGCGACCGCACGGTACAGGTCTGGGAGGCCGGGCTCGGGCACCCACGCGCACAGCGCCTGCAGCAGCTGATCGCGCTGTACATGCAGGTGGGGGCCTTCAGAGCGGGCCGCGAGAGCCATGAAGCCGCCGCCTTGTGGGGTGCTGCCCTCGAAACGGGACGTCGGTTCAAGTCTGCGTTCGATGCAGAATGGTTCGCCAGTCAGGTGGAGGCGACCCTGGCGAGGCGGGCGGCAGCGGCGCTGGGCCGCACACCGACGGGCCAGCACCAGGTGAGTGGCGCCCCGGCGGTCAGCGTCTTCTATGGACGCGTCCAGGAGTACGACAGGGTCGTCCGCTGGGTCCAGCGCGACGGCTGTCGGCTAGTTGGGGTCATTGGGATGGGCGGCATGGGCAAGACCGCGCTGACTTCACAAGTCGCCTACGGGATCGGCCCAAGCTTCGACGCAGTCTGCTGGCGCAGCTTGCGCAACGCACCACCGTGTCGCGAATGGCTGGCCGACGCGATCTTGTCTCTGTCCGAGCGCCAGGTCATCCCCGCGGAGGCGGAGGACACCCGCCGTGCGCAGTTGCTGGAGCTACTGCGGGATCGGCGCTGCTTACTCGTCCTGGACAACTTCGAGACGGTGCTCGAGCCCCGGGCTGCCGAAGTCCGCTACCGCGATGGGTACAGCGGGTATGGACTGCTGGTCGAGCTTTTCGGCGAGACAACACACCAGAGCTCGATGCTCGTGACCAGCCGCGAGGAGCCCGCCGAGCTACGCCGATTGCAGTCACCGACCGGGCCGGTCCGAGTCCTCCGACTCGGAGGACTCGACGAGGGTGCCGCCAAAGCGCTTCTGGCCGCCAAAGGGCTGGCCGGCGACCCGTCGGCATGGGGCACATTGGTCAATCGTTACCGCGGCAACGCGCTCGCGCTGCAAGTGGTCGGCGAGGTGATCGCCACCGTCTTCGGCCGCTACATCGACGCGTTCCTGGCGGCCGGCGACTCCGTCTTTGGCGATATCCGTCGGCTGCTGGAGGCGCAATTTACCCGTCTTTCGCCAACCGAACGCGCGGTGTTGTACTGGCTGGCCATCGAGCGCGAGCCGGTTGACTTCAACACCATTGCGGCTAATGTTGGCTCCGGTACACCCCGCCACCAGCTGCTCGAGGCCCTGGACGCACTTGAACGCCGCTCGCTCCTGGAATCCGGCGCCCACGCGGCATGGTTCACGTTGCAACCGGTGGTGCTCGAGTACGCCACCGAGGAGCTCATCGCTGCGGCATGCGCTGAGGTCCAGCACGGCGAGCCGCGGCTCCTCCTGACGCACGCGCTGATCAAGGCCAAATCACTGGAGTACGTCCGCCACGCGCAGGAGCGGTTGATTGCGGCGCCAGTGCTCGCCCGACTTGCCGACGCACGCCCGGACGCGGGTAGCGAGGCGCTGTTGCTGGAATTGCTCAAGGGATTTCGCGGCAAGCCGCCCGCCGCGCAAGGCTACGGACCGGGCAACGTGGTGAACCTGCTCAGCCTTGCCCGCGGTCACCTGCGCGACCTGGACCTCTCCGGGCTGGCGCTCCGTCAGGCGGATTTCGCGGCGGTCAGCGCCCAGGGCACGAGTCTCGCCTATGCTGAACTGGACAACGCGATTTTTGCCCAGCAGTTCGGCGCGGCGATGTGCGCGTCACTCAGCGCCGACGGAGCTTTTCTGGTCGTCGGAACGATTAGCGGCGAAGTGCGCGTCTGGCGGCTGAGCGACCGGACTCCAGTCATGCTCGTCCAGCAGCCCACCGGTGCGGCGTGGGACGTCGCCATCAGCTCGGACGGAGCGCACGCAGTGAGTTGCGGCGGCGATAGCGGCGTTCTGTGGGGTCCGGGGAATGGACGGGAACCGATGGTGTTGCGCACCCCGGGCGGGGAGGCCTGGCGTGCGGCCGTGAGTGCTGACGGACGCGTCGTGGCGATTGGCGCCGGCGACGGTACGACGACACTCTGGGACGCGGACAATGGGAAATCCATGGGCGTGCTGGAATGCCACACCGGTGGCGTGCGCGGACTTTCGCTCAGCGCCAACGGCAACATTCTGGCGAGCAGCGGTGCGGAGGGCGCCGTCCGCATCTGGGACACCGAGACGGGTGAATGTTTGCAGCGCTTCGTCAAGGTCGGCGGTGACGCCGCGGGCGCGCGAGCGGTGGCGGTGAGTCCGGAGGGCCGCATGGTCGCCGCCGGCGACGGTGGCGTGGTGTACGTGTGGGACGTGTTCTCTGGCGACCTGCTGGCCGCATTGCGCGGTCACACTGGGCCGGTCTGGGGCGTCTCGCTGTCGTCGAACGGGCGCTTGCTGGCCAGTGGCGGCGCGGATCGGACTGTGCGGGTGTGGGAAACCCGCACTGGCAAGGTCCAGTCGGTCCTGCAAGATCACTTCGGCGGGGTGGTTCAAACGTCGCTCAGTGCCGATGGACGCCTGGTCGCCAGCGTTGCTCGAGACGGCGCAGTCCGGGTCTGGGAGGTGAGCTCCGGACACTGTCTGGTCCTCGCGCGCGGGAGCGTGCCGGCTCTATTTGAAGTCGCTCTGAGCGCCGATGGCGGGACCGCCGTAAGTTGTGGCGGAGACGGTCCGGTTCGCGTGTGGGACACCACCGCGGGACGCTGCCGGCGCGTGTTGCAAGGCCATGTCGCCACGGTGTGGGCCGTGGCATTGACTCCGGACGCACGACTTGTCGCCAGCGGCGGAATCGACGGTACGATCCGACTGTGGAACGACGGCAGCTGCGAACCCCAGGCTGTACTCAGCGGGCACACCGCCGGGGTGCTCAGTGTCGCGCTCAGCGCCGACGGGCAGCTGGTTGCCAGCGGCGGACTGGATGGCACGCTGCGCTTGTGGGATACGCGGACCAACGAGTGTCTGCTTCTCCAGCAGTGTGGCATGGTCGGCGTGCGCACGGTGCGGCTGAGCGCCGACGGACGGACCGTTCTCACAGCGGAATTCGACGGCACCGTCCGCCTCTGGGATACCAGCAGCGGAGTTTTGCGCGGAGTCCTGGCACTTACTGGCTGTGAGGCGGGCAGACTCGCCTTCAGCGCAGACGGACGCCTGGTGGCTTGCGCTGATCCCGAAGGCCGGGTCCGCCTGTGGGACACGCATACACTCGCCTGCGTGCGTGTGATTCAGGCGCAGCGACGCGGGGTCCGAGCTGTGGCGCTGAGTACGGATGGATCGCTTCTGGCGGCGGGCGGCGTCGACGGCAGCATCGGTCTGTGGAACGCCAGTGATGGGCTGTCGCGCAGTCTCTCGCGCGGCCATGCGGGGGAGGTCTGGGCTGTCTCCTTCAGCGCCGATGGACGCCTCGCCGTCAGTAGTGGTCTGGATGGCACCATGCGACTGTGGGACACCGCCGGCAGCGGGACGGAGCTGCGCGTGATGCGACCGGATCGCCCCTACGAGCGCATGGACATCACCGGTCTCAGCGGCGTCACCGACGCACAGCGGCGCGCGCTGCTGGCCCTCGGGGCGCTGGATTCCGCGAGCTGAACATCACTCTGCGCAATTGCGGGTGTCGTCACAGTGAACCCATGAGCAGCCTGGCACGACGAACGATCGTCGGCTTCGCGCAGCTGATCGCGGCCATGGCGATTGCGCTCTTCGCCGCGGCCGGGACGCTCGACTACTGGCAGGCGTGGGTGTACTTACTCGTCTTCAATGGGTCCGCGGCGGTCATTACCTGGTATTTGTGGCGAAACGATCCCGGGCTCCTCGAACGCCGCGTCGAAGCAGGTCCCATCGCCGAGAAGCAGACGCTGCAAAAGGTCATCCAGGCCGTAGCCGCGCTCGCGTTCATTGGTGCGCTGGTTGTTCCCGCGCTCGATCACCGCTTCGGCTGGTCGCGCGTGCCGCTGGTTGTCGAGATCGTTGGCGACGTGCTGGTGGCGATCGGCTTTTTCGTCGTTTTTCGGGTCTTCAGGGAAAACTCATTTACGGCCGCCACGATTGCCGTCGCGTCCGATCAGAAGGTGATCGCGACAGGCCCGTATGCGATCGTTCGGCATCCGATGTATGCCGGTGCGCTCGTGCTGCTGGTCGGGACCCCCCTCTCGCTCGGCTCCTGGTGGGGCCTGCTCGTGCTGATTCCCATGACGCTCGTGCTGGTGCTGCGGCTGCTCGATGAAGAGCAGTTCTTAGCCAGGAATCTGCCGGGATACACAGAGTACTGCCAGCGCGTCCGTTATCGGCTGGTCCCCTACATCTGGTGACGCTCACTGTAACCTGAATACACGCCGACCCGTCGCGGCATCCCGCTGCCGGGCGCGCAGCGCTCGCTGCACGTCGTCGCGGCCCTCGGAGACCAACCGACGCAGTGCCGGAGCCACCGACGCATCCGCGAGAAACGCGTCCGCGGCCGCAACAGCGGAGTCCGAAATCGCGTCCGGATACAGGCCGACCACAATACTCCGGGCCATCTCACCGGACCGCTGCACCCAGACCTCACCGATCGTGTCGAAATAGCGCTGCACAAACGGCTCCGTCAGCGCGTGCTGCGCGGGGTGATAGAAGCCGCCGATGATCGACTCGACGATCGCGTTGGGCAGCTCGGTCGCGGCCGTAGCGAGCTGCCACGCCGCTGCCTTGGCTTCGGGCGTGGGCCGCAGCGCGCGAGCGGTTGCCGCGCGACGCTGCCCGGACGCGGTTACGTCGCGTTCCAGCTCGAGGTCGATGTCGCGGTCAGCCGCGGCGCCGACCGCCACCAGCGCCGACAGCAGTGACCAGCGCAGCTCGGTGTCGACCGCCAGCCCGGGCAGCAGCTCGGTCCCGTCGAGAATGCCGCGCACCAGGGCGACGTGCTGTGGTGTTCTGGCAGCTGCTGCGAACGTCCGTGTCCACGCGAGCTGGAGATCAGAACCTGGCGCCGCGGTGCGCATGGCGCGTTCGGCCAGGTTGGCCAACTCCGCCCAACCCTCTGGCGCCCACGCCGGGTCGGCAAAGCGGTTAAGCGCGCCTCGCAGTCGGCCGTGGATGGACTGGACGACGCCGATCTCCGATTCACCGGTGACGCCGCGCAGCGCGAGTGTCACGTAGTCGCGTGCCGCCATCTCGCCGTCGCGGGTCATGTCCCAGGCCGCGCTCCAGCACAACGCGCGAGCCAATCGATCGTCGATATCGGCAATGCGCTCCACTACGGTCGCCATCGACCGTTCGTCCAGGCGGATCTTGCCGTAGGTCAAATCATCGTCATTCACCAGGAGCAGCGCCGGCTGGACGACACCCACCAGGTCCGGCACCGGGGTGCGTTCGCCGGTCACATCCACCTCCGCCCGGCCAACGCGCATGACTTTCCCATCGACGAGCTCGTATCGGCCAATCGCCAGGCGGTGATTCCGCAACGTGCCACCAGGCTCCGCCGGCCCTTGCAGAAGTTCAAACGAGGCGTAGCGCCCCTGGTCGTCGAGGGTGAAGTCCGCGCGAAGGCTATTGATGCCGGCCGATTCGAGCCACTGCGCAGACCACGTGGACAGGTCGCGCCCGGATTCCTGCTCCAGCGCGTGCAGCAGGTCGGCCAGGGTGGTGTTGCCGAACGCATGCTGGCGGAAGTACACCCGCATCGCGCGCAAGAACGCGTCGATTCCCACGTATGCCGCCAACTGCTTGAGTACGCTCGCGCCCTTGGCGTACGTAATGCCATCGAAGTTGACCTCGACCGCGTGCAGGTCAGGAATATCGGCGGCGATCGGATGCGTTGACGGCAGCTGATCCTGCCGGTAGGCCCAGGTCTTTTCGACATTGGCAAACGTGGTCCAGGCTGAGGTCCAGCGGGTTGCCTGGGATTGGCAGAGCACCGAGACGAATGTCGCGAACGACTCGTTGAGCCACAGGTCGTCCCACCAGCGCATGGTGACCAGGTCGCCGAACCACATGTGCGCAAGCTCGTGGAGGATGGTCTCGGCGCGCCGCTCATACGCGGCGTCGGTCACCTTCGAGCGGTAGACGTTGTCCTCCTGGAACGTGACGCACGCCGCATTCTCCATCGCACCCGCGTTGAACTCCGGGACGAAGAGCTGGTCGAACTTGTCGAATGCATATCGGTACCCAAACGCCTCGTGGTACCAATCGAAGCCCTGTTTGGTGACTGCGAGGATTTCGTCAGCATCCAGATACTGCGCCAGCGAGGCCCGGCAATAGACGCCGAGGTCGACGCCGTCATGGCGGTCCGTCACCTTGTGGAACGGACCCGCGACGAGCGCAGTCACGTACGTCGAAAGTGGCGGAGTAGTCGAGAAGCGGACCACCTGCGCGCCGCCCGGCCCTTCTGAGCGAGTGGCCGGCCGGCCGTTCGAGACCACCTCCCAGTCGGCGGGCGCAGTAACCATGAGGGTAAACGGCGCCTTGAGGTCCGGCTGGTCAAAGCAGGCGTACATCCGTTTGGCATCGGCGGTCTCGAATTGCGAGTGCAGATAGACGGCGCTATCCACCGGATCGACAAATCGGTGCAGGCCCTCACCAGTATTCGAGTAGATGCAGTCGACGTCGACGACCAGCGTGTTGTCCTCGGCGAGGGTTGGGAGCTCCAGGCCCGTTTCCGGTGCGTAGTTGGCGATGTTGAGCGACTCGCCGTTGAGGGTAGCTTCACGGATGCGGTCGGCGACCAGGTCCACGAATGTTCCCACGCCGACCTGGCGGGCCTGGAAGCGCACGGTCGTGCGGGAGCGAAAGGTGCGCACACCTGGCTTGCCCGCGCCGTCAGTCAGATCGAGCTCGACCTCGTATGCGGACACGTCGAGCAGCTCGGCCCGCCGGCGTGCATCCGTGCGGGTCAGGTTGGGAACGCCCATCGTTCAATTCTGTCACAGGCTGGAGCCGCCGCTGCACATACCTGACGCGAGCGCGGTGCCGCCGGCTACGTTAAGCCGCAACTTGGCAGGCCTGGCCGCCGAACGTAGAGGCTCCAGTCCCGCGCCGCCTCCGCCTCGAGCGGTACGACGGAATAGCATGAGCTGATCAGTCCGCTGAAGTCGGGAAAATCAGCCAATCGCAGATCGGGCTGGTCGGTGTGGGGCGCGACAACGATGGCCGCGGCCGGGTGTCTGGCGAGCTGCGTCAAGAGCTCCGCGCGATCGCGGGCATAGCCTGGCGCCCCAATCCGAAGCGCCTCTGCATTGAGAAACCGACTGGCGGGTTCGCGCCCTGAGAGCTCGTACAACTGGCCGCCATTCCCCCAGATAAAAAGCGTGCCCGGCTGAACGTCTTGCCTCACGTGCACCGCCAATAACTCGGTGGCTGCGGGAGAACTTTTCGGACCCCGCTCGAACCAGGCCCGCTGGATCTCGGTCACCTGGAAGCTGCTGGATAGAGCCACTACCGTCCCGAAGATTGCGACGAGCGCAAGGCGACCGACGGCAGATTGCCCGAGCTCGAACCCGTCTCGCCCCGCGGCAGACCACAGCCGTCCGATACCAACAGCCGCCAGAATGGAGAGAGACGGGACTATCTGATCGAATTCACGGAACCCCGCAACCGCGACCAGGTTTGCGGCCGTTATCCAGAGCAACACGCGCTGCAAGCGGTGATCCGGCTTGAACGCGACGCCAAGGGTACCAACAAAAGACATGAGCACCAGGGCGGCGGCCGCTTCTTGGACCACCCGGTCCAGGCGAATGGATGGGGCCCTCAAACCCTCAGCCGAGTGCCAATAACCAAGTAACAGGCGGGCGATGTTGTACGTCAACGTCTGCTCGACGAATGCGCCGAGCGCCCCAATCCAGGCGAGATAGCCAGCGCTTACGCCAAGAACCGCCGCCGCTCCGCCAACTAGCGCCAGGAGGCGCATACTCCGGCACCGCGCATGCGCCCCGGTTGGCGCATTCCACGCGGCGTGCCCGCCGAGACCGATCAGCGTTAACGCCGCCGGCTGCTTGCACAGCATCGCCAGCCCGCCGCCGATCCCGGCCAGGACCGCCCAGCGCCACGCGGTTCGGGAATCGGCGTTCGAACGCACATAGGCCCACACCGCGATCGTGCTCGGCAGAAGGGCGAGCTTGGTCGGGTTGCTACCCTCCTGGCTCAGCATAGACAGGTTTGCAAAGCTGACCATGAGCACCGCGGCAACTGCGGCCACACCCATCGAGCTGCCGAGTCTGCGGGCAATAGCAGACGTAAACAACCCGGCAGCGACGGTGAGCGCTCCGTCCAGCACATGTGCGGTAGCTATGGTGCGGACCCAGTCCGCACCGCCAAGGCCGTCGACGAGCGCCCAATAAAAGAAGACCAATGGTGGATGCACGTCCCAGAAGCCGACATACGGCGTGGCCCCGTCCAGGACCAGCCGACCGTAGGTTGCGTACATGCCCGTGTCACTGCTGATCGGCAGCACGGCCTCCGGCAGCTTGGCCAGCGCTGCAACCATCACCAGCATGGGTGTTAGCAGCAACGCATCGCTGAGTCGGCGGTGCGCTGTGAGGGTGAACAGGCCGGTGCGCTGCGACACACCAGCATGCAGCCGGCCGTACACATCGGTCGTCACCGGGCCTCGTGGCTGAAGAGTCTCGTGAGTACTGGTCACACTCGAGGGCCGCCAGCAACTGGTGTCCAGCGTTGCGACAGAGGCTAGCTGGCGTGGTTGGACCGCTTGGCGCCAGAGTCCAAAAGAAGTTCTTAAGATGCGCTACTGCTGGCCGGATGGCACAACTCATTCGAAGCCGTGACCGATCCGCACGCCTGCACACTGCATGCGCCGCCCCTATACTGGCCAGACAACCTTGCACCTGAACCTGGCCGGAGCACCCGAGATCGCCCGCCGGTTCGTTGCAGCCTGTGCTGAGTCCAGGCGCAACGGGGGTGGCTGATGGCGCGTCTGGATCGGCGGGCTCAGTTGCAGGCGGTCATCGAGCATATCCAGCCGCTCGACGAGCAAGCCATGGCCGCGGCAGGGCAGCGTCAGGATCTGTTGACGAAGCCGCCGGGCAGTCTGGGACGCCTCGAGCGCCTGGCCACGCAGCTGGCCGGTATTACCGGCTCGCCGCTGCCCCGCCTGCCACGCAAGGCGGTGATCGTCATGGCCGCCGACCATGGGGTCACCCGCGAGGGTGTGTCGGCTTACCCACAGGAAGTGACCGCCCAGATGGTCCACAATTTCGCCAATGGCGGGGCGGCGATCAATGTCCTTGCCCGTCAGGCGAACGCGCGCGTGATCGTCGTCGACGTCGGCGTCGCCACGGAGCTCGCCTCGAGTCTGCCCATCGTTCACCGCAAAGTGGCATTCGGCACCGCTAACTTCGCCCAAGGTCCGGCGATGACCCCCGACCAGGCGCTGGCGGCGATCGCCGTGGGGCTGGAAGTCGTCGCGCGTGAGGCGAAACGAGGGCTTGACGTGGTGTGCCTCGGCGAGATGGGCATCGGCAATACCACCGCGGCGTCGGCCCTGGTGGCAGCGATGACCGGTTTGCCGGTTGCGCGGGTCACTGGTCGCGGGACAGGCATCGACGATGCTACCTGGCAGCACAAGGTGGCGGTCATTGAACGGGCGCTGGATCTCAACCGACCTGATCCAACCGAGCCACTCGAGGTGCTGGCGAAAGTCGGCGGCCTCGAAATCGCCGGGCTGATAGGTGTCGCGCTGGGGGCTGCGTCCCGACGCATTGCGGTGGTGGTGGATGGGTTCATCGCCGCGTCGGCCGCGATGCTCGCCGTCGAGCTGTGCCCAGGTGTGCGGAGCTACCTGATCGCCGCGCATCGGTCGGTCGAAGTCGGCCATCGGGTGGTGCTGGAGTCGTTAGAACTCGAGCCACTCCTGTCGCTCGACCTGCGTCTCGGGGAGGGTTCAGGCGCAGCTGTAGTCCTGCCCATTCTCGACGCGGCTCTGGCATTGCTTGGCGAAATGGCAACGTTCGCGCAAGCTGGCGTAGCTGGAGCACGCGCTGCGATCGACACCGAGATCAGTGCGCGACCAGCTGCCCAGCCTCAATAGGCTCAAGATCGATGTCCTCGCGGGTGCGATCACGCAAGACCGCCGCGCTCCAGAGGCTGATCAGGGCGCACACCACGATGTACGCCACGATCGCCAGGGACGTGCCGTACTGACTTAACAGGTACGCGGCGATGATGGGGGCCGGGCCGCCGGCCGTTATTGAAGCCAGGTGGTAGCCAAGCGAAGCGCCACTGTAGCGGAGGCGCGGCGGAAAGGCTTCCGCGATGAAGGCGGCTTGCGGTCCGTACTGAATGTCATGGATGACCGGCGCGAGCACGATCGCCAGAAGCACCAGGCCGGGGACGCGGGTGTCGAGCAAGGCGAAGTAGGGCCAGGCGAAGAGCGCCATTGCCGCCGCGCCGACCATGTACGTTCGCTTGCGTCCGAACCGGTCTGACACATACCCCCAGAAGGGCACCGTAAACAGCGAAACGGCGGACGCGATGAGCGTGTCATTCAGCACGTCCTGGCGCTGGAAGCCGAGCGTGTTGGTCGCGTACAGCAGGACATAGGTCCAGAAAATATAGAAAGGCGCCTGTTGGCCAGTGCGCAGCAAGCAGGTCAGGATGACCTCGCGCCAGTTCTTGCGCAGGACTTCGGCGACGGGCGCCGCCGCGAGGCGCCGCTCCGCAAGCATCCGCGTAAAGACTGGCGTCTCGAGGACGCCGAGTCGGATCCACAGCCCAACTCCGACCAGCACCAGGCTGATCAGGAAGGGGATTCGCCAGCCCCAGGTGACGAAGTTCGGGCCCGTGAGCGCGATGACCAGCGCGAGCATGCCGTTTGACAACAGCAATCCGACCGGCACCCCGAACTGGGGCCAGCTGGCGATGAAACCGCGCCGACCGGAGCGGGCGCCCCACTCCATGGCCAGCAGGACCGAGCCGCCCCACTCGCCGCCAAC
>WNFC01022281.1_pt1 | contig 20649 bp, 16 predicted proteins | sample 5400541 | NCBI WGS metagenome assembly WNFC01 (sample SAMN13153342, study PRJNA577476) | soil metagenome | isolation source: 120 cm saprolite under Douglas fir tree site 2 hole 2 replicate 1 | place: USA:California | collected 2015-04-18
TGAAGGCGGTGCAGGACTGGTACGTCCGTCGCGAGATCAAACAGGTCCCCGGGATCATCGATGTCGTGACGTTCGGCGGCACGACGCGTCAGTACCAGGCCGACATCGATCCGCAGAAGCTGCTCGACTACCACGTCACGTTGCCCCAGGTGCTCACCGCGGTGGGCGCCAGCAACGCCAACGTCGGAGGCAATTACCTGTCGCTCGGGAGCCAGAGCGTGAACGTGCGTGGTGTGGGGCTGTTGCAGACGCTGGATGACATGAAAGACGTGATCGTCGCCGAGCGCAGCGGCGTGCCGGTATTCCTGAAGGACGTGGCGGCCGTGCAGGAGGGCTTTCAGCCACGGCTGGGTCGGGTGGGGATGGATCGCGACAGCGATATGGTCGAAGGCATCGTGCTGCTGCAGCGCGGCGAGCAGTCCCTGCCCGCCCTTCGGCTGCTCCGCTCGCACCTGGCGGCCCTCAATGGCGGCAGGCTCCCGCCGGGCATGCAGCTGCACACCATCTACGACCGCACCGACTTGATCCACGTGACCACGCGCACCGTCGGGCACCTCGTGCTGCTCGGGCTCGCCTTGGTGACCGCGCTGCTCCTGGTCTTCCTGGGCGACGTGCGCATGTCTCTCGTTACCGCGCTCACCATCCCGGTGTCGGTGCTGTTCGCCTTCGGCCTGATGGTCGTGACCGGGAATTCGGCGAACCTCATCTCAATCGGTGCGATCGACTTCGGCATTCTGGTCGATTCCGCGGTCATCATCGTGGAAAACGTGCACCGCCGGATGGCCAGCCGGCCGCACCACGAGTCGGTGTTCGACGCGATCGCGGATGCCACGGCCGAAGCGGCCAAGCCCGTGCTGTTCTCGACCATCGTGATCCTGGTCGCGTTTCTCCCGCTGTTCACGATGCGCGGAGTGCCGGGCAAGATCTTCGCGCCGATGTCCCTCACGTACGGGTTCGCGTTGACCGGAGCCTTGCTGTTCGCCCTCGTGTTCGCTCCGGTCCTCGCCTCGTGGATGGGCGAGGACGCCGGGTCGCGGCCGGCGCCGCCCCGGGTCGTGAACTGGTTGTCCGCCTGGTATGCGCGCGTGCTGCCGGCAATCCTGTATCGTCGGCGCGCCGTGCTCGGGGCCGCCGGTGGGGCGCTCGCCCTCGCGCTCCTGCTGGTGAAGCTGATGGGCGGCGAATTCATGCCCAAGCTGGAGGAAGGGAACCTCTGGGTGCGGGCCACGCTGCCCGTGGACATCGCGTTCGAGGCATCGTCACGGCTGGCGGAGCAAGCCCGCGGGATCCTCGCCGGCTTTCCGGGCGTGACGCACGTCGTCTCGCAGCTGGGCCGCCCCGACGACGGCACCGACGTTACGACGTTCAACAACATCGAGTTCTTCGTGCAGCTGAAACCTGAAGGGGAGTGGCCCCGGGGACTCACCAAGCAGAAGCTCATTCAGCAGATGGATGCGAAGCTCAGCCGGTTTCCGGGCGTGAACTTTGCGTATTCGCAGAACATCCAGGACAACGTCGAAGAAGCGATGTCGGGCGTGAAAGGTGAGAACTCGCTGAAGTTGTCGGGCGAGGATATCGACGTGCTGGCGCAGAAGGCCGCCCAGATTCGCGACATCATGGCCGGAGTGCGAGGGATCGAGGATCTCGCGGTGCTGCAGGAGACGGGCCAGCCCGAGCTGCTCGTGTCGATCGACCGCCGGGCCAGCGCGCGCTACGGATTGGCGGCCGCCGACGTGGACGTCGCCGTGCAGTCCGCGGTCGGAGGCCAAGCGGCGACCCAGGTGCTGCAGGGCGACCGCCGGTTCGACCTTACCGTGCGCTACGCCGCGCCGTACCGCGCCAACCCGGACGCGATTCGCGACATCCTGCTGCCCACGCCCGAGGGGGGACGCGTGCCGCTCGGCCAGGTGGCGCACGTGGACCTGAAGCAGGGTGCCTTCATGATCTACCGCGAGAACGGCCAGCGCTATATCCCCATCAAGTTCAGCGTGCGGGGCCGCGACCTCGCCACCACGATCCACGAAGCCCAGGAGCGCCTGCGAGCATCGGTCCACTTGCCTGCCGGTTATTACTACGAGTGGGCCGGCGAGTACGAGAGCCTGCGGCGGGAGCAACGGCGGCTCGCCGTGGTCATTCCCATCAGCCTCGTCGTCATCCTGGCGCTGCTCTATACGCTGTTCAATTCGTGGCGCGACGCGGTGATCGTGCTGGCGGTGCTGCCGTTCGGCGCCATTGGCGGCGTGCTCTCGCTGCTCGTCACCGGAACCCCGTTCAGCATCTCCGCCGCGGTGGGCTTCACCTCGGCACTCGGCGTGGGGACGCTCGGGGGCTCCGTCTTTTTGTCCGGGATCCGACGCGTACAGCGAATGGCTCCCGAGACGCTCCGCGAGTGGGCTCCCGCGGACCGCGTCCTCGAGGCCATTCAACAGGGTGCGTTGCTCGGGCTGCGCCCCATCCTGATGGCGTGCCTCGCCGCGGGGTTGGGACTGCTTCCGGCGGCCGTGTCCACTGGGATCGGCGCGCAGGCCCAACAACCGCTGGCCCGGGTGGTGGTGGGTGCGATGATCACGACGGCGCTGGCGATCCTCGCGCTCGTGCCGATCTTCGCGAGTCTGGGGCGCCCCGGGGTGGAGAGTTCCCCTACGAGAAGGTGAGCTGCACCGAGTCCACCTGCCTCCCGAGTTGCGGTGCGATATGCCCGGGGGAGTCGAGGGCGAGGGACTCGCGTTAGTCCTCACCCCCTGTCCGCACCCCCTGTCCGCTTCGTGAGGACTCTCGAACCGCCGCACTGCGCCCCGAACCGTGGCGCTGTCGTAGATCGCCGAGCCAAGCATCACCTGTCCTTGTGCACCCGCCTCTCCCCCAGCACGTTGAAGGAGGCCCGCACCTCAGGGGAGAGCGACATGCGAAACTGGCGAATCGGTCCCACGTTGACGGCACTTCTGGTCGTAGCCGGGATCGCTCGTGGCCAAGCGCCCGCGGCTCATCAGGTCAAGTCGTTCCACATCACCATTCTCTCGACCATGCTCGCGGATCGGGGCGTGGGCGAGTGGGGGTTCGCCGCCCTGGTGGAGGCCGACGGGCGCCGCCTCTTGTTCGACGCGGGCTACCGCCCCGAGACGGTGCTCCAGAATGCCCGCGAGCTCGGCATCGACCTCTCGACCGTGACGGACGTCGTACTGAGCCATCACCACGGCGACCACACGGGTGGTCTCGCGACCCTGCGGCGCGAGCTCGCGAAAAAGAACCCGGCCGCGCTGTCCCGGATTCACGTCGCTCCCGGGATATTCTTGAGTCGTCGCTGCCCGGCCATGGCAGCGGGCGCCAGTAACGGGTCGTGTGGCATGATGGGCAATGAGGCGGGTGGCGATGAGGAAGCGAATCCGACGATCGCGGTCAAACAGCAGCTGGAAGCGCTCGGCGCGACATTCATCGAGCACCCGAGCGCGGCCGAGCTGATGCCCGGCGTGTGGGTGACTGGGCCCGTCCGGCGCCGCTACCCCGAGCGGAACTGGAACCCGGCAATCCAGATCGTCACGCCGGGAGGCCTCGTACCGGACTCGGTCCCTGAGGACATGTCGCTGGTGATCCGCACGAGTAGGGGACTCGTCGTCGTCACAGGGTGCGGGCACGCAGGCGTGGTGAATACCGTGGAGTATGCCCGCGAGATCGCGGGGCCGGGCCCGGTATACGCCGTGATCGGCGGCCTACACCTGTTCGCGGCGAAAGACGAGACGCTCGCGTGGACGGCCGAGAAACTCCACGCCGTGGGGCTGGTCGATCTGCTGGGCGCGCATTGCACGGGCATCGAGACGGTATTCCGGATCCGTCAGCTCGCAGGGCTGACCCGCAAGACCGCGGTGGTGGGTGCGGTCGGGGCATCCTTTGACTCGGATCGGGGCATCGATCCGCTGGCTCTGGCACAGTAGCACTATCTCGCACCGCCTCTCCAAGTCCCGCTTCACCTCCGGCCTCCAGTGCCACAAAAAGCTCTGGTGGGAGGTGCACGACCCGGACGCCATCGAGCTCCAGCCCGACAAGGTGTTACAGGATCTGTTCGATCAGGGGCGCCAAGTAGGTGAAGTGGCCCGCACGCGCTATCCGGGCGGCGTGCTGATCGACCTGCCGCACGACGCCCGCGCCGAGCGCGTCGCCGCGACGAGAAAACTGCTCGACGCGGGCGCTCCGGCGGTCTTCGAGGCGACGTTCATTGCCGACGATACCTTCGTCGCGATCGACGTGCTCGAGAAGCAGGGCGACGGGTACCACCTCACCGAGGTCAAGTCGTCCAGCTCGCAGAAGGACGAGCACATCCCCGACGTCGCGATTCAGGCTCGCGTTGCCGCGGCCTGCGGTGTGAAGATCACGGCGGCCGGGGTGCTTCACTTGAACAGGGAGTTCAGGAATCCCGACACGGGCGATCTGTTCGAGCGCACCGACGTCACGGCTCCTGTGGTAGCGTTTCTTCCCGGAGTCTCGGACGAAATTGACCGCCAGCGGGAGATGCTCGCGGGGCCGCTCCCCGACGTACCGGTCGGCTTGCATTGCTTCGAGCCGTACGAGTGCCCCTTCATGAACCGCTGCTGGCCCGACACGCCGGACCACATCCGGCACCTGGCCGGGGTCGGGCCGAAGCGCACCGCGGCCTATTTGGCGCGCGGCATCACGTCGATCGCCGACCTGCCTGCGAAGGAAAAGCTCAACTTCACTCAGCGGCGCCAGCTCAAGGCGATGGCCGAGCAGCGGATCATTGTCGAACCCACGCTCGCCGGCCAGTTGGAGCCCCTGATCGTTCCCGGGCGGCTCGGCTTCCTCGACTTCGAGACGATCGCCCGCGCGATTCCCGTGTGGCCCGGAATGGCCCCGTGGCAGCAAGCCGCCGCGCAGTTCAGCTATCACGAGCGGCAGCCGGACGGCAGCTACACGCACGCCGCCTTCCTGGCTGAAGGACCGGACGACGCGCGCCCCAAGCTGGCCGCGGCGATGGTGCGCGCCACCGCCAAGGCGGAGCGCGTAACGATGTACACGCCGTTCGAGAAGACCCGCATTCGCGAGCTGCAACGGGCAGTACCCGAGCTCGCCGCCGAGCTCCAAGCGCTCGAGGCGAAACTCATCGATCTCCACCCGATCGTGAAGAACTGCGTGTACCACCCCGATTTCCAAGGGAGCTTCAGCCTCAAGTACATCCTCACACCGCTGGTCCCGGAGCTGACCTACAACGATCTCGTGATCGTGGACGGCCGGGTGGCGAGCGTGGAAATCGCCCGGCTCTTGTTCGTGGCGGACAAGATCCCGCGGCAGGAGCGCGATCGCGTGCGTCAGGACCTGCTCAATTACTGCGAGCGCGATACATGGGCGATGGTCCGAATCGTCGAGGAGTTGGAGAAGTTGGCCACATGACCAAGACCGAGCGTTCGCTGTGGTCGGTCGATCGAGCAAAACACGACCGCGCCGCCGGGCCGAATACTCCGACGACGCGGTCGTTTGGCCTGCGCGAGCCCGGCACGATCGTCTGCCGGTGCTAGAACCTGCGGCGCAGAATCGCGGTTCGGTCCTGGTCAGCTACCGATCAAGCGATCGCTTGCCCATGCCAGGTCGCGCGTGGCGGTGTGACTAGACAAGGGATCACCTCCTTAGTTGAGTGGATGGTTCAGGCGTGGACGCTGACAAATTAGGACCAGCCCCATGACGTCGTCTTAACGCCTCAGGGAGGAAGCCGTGAAAACTGCAGTCCTATCATTCGTCGGCTCCATCGTGGTCTTCAGTACAGTTGCGGCGGTTTCTGCGTCTTCTCAATCCTGGCCCGCCGGGATCACTCCGGTTCGCGGTGTGGTGACGAGCGTGTCCGGAGATGTGCTGACGGTGAATTCACAGACTGGTCCCGTGAAGATTCATCTCGGCAGCTCCTTGAAGGTGTACAAGAGGACACCGTCCGATCTGGCCCGCGTCAACAGCGAGTCGTTTGTGGGTGTCACTTCCGTGAAACAGCCGGACGGTTCGGAGCGCGCGACCAACATCAACATCTTCCCCGAAGAACTGCGCGGCATCGGCGAGGGAAGCTATTTGATGAATCCCAATCCAGCGCAGAGTGCGAGTAGCAGCAGGATGACCAATGGCACCGTCGCGGGTCCGGCGTCGCGCATGACCAATGGAACGGTCAGCACCAGGTCTGGTGCAGCGACACTCTCCGTTCAGTACAGCGGTGGCATGCAAACCATCAGCGTTCCACGGGATGTAAGCGTGACTGCTCTGACCCCCACCACCGACAAGCTCAAGCCGGGGGAAAATGTCTTCGTGCTCGCGAAGACACAGCAGGACGGGTCGTTCAGCACAACAAGCATCGTTCTGATTGGACCTTAGTAGTCGAGGGCAAGGTGTAGTCCTCCGTCTGACAGGTTTGTTCCGCCGCGCCTGATTCTTCCGTCGACGTACGATTGGCCTCGTTCAGCGATCCATCCTAGTCACGGCGGAAGAACACGATGAAACCGACGGTCTATGCCCCTTTCCTGAGCCTCGCGGCTCTGGGGGCGTGCAACAGTCTCAATTCGCCCATCAACAACCCGGCCCCGCCGCCCCCGCCCAGCTTCACCGTCATCCGGGCGCAAGGCGACAGCGCGGCGCTCGTGGACACCCTGAACCGGTTTCGCGCTGCGCTCGGCGGCAGCTTGAACGCGCCGAACTCCCCGCCCGCCACGAGCGGCCGGCGCGAGATCAACTGGGACGGCGTGCCCGCCGCGCTGACCAACGTCGACACGTTCCCGGCGACCTTCTTCAACGTCACCTCGAAGCGGGGTGCCCTGTTCTCGGGCCCCGGCACGGGCTTCCGGGTGGACATCACGGCGTTCGCGTCGATCAACCCCGGACTGGCGGACCAGTTCAAGGCGTTCTCGCCCAAGAAGCTGTTCATGGCCGTCGGCTCGAATCAGGTCGAGGTCGATTTCAAGCTGGCGGGCACCACGACCAACGGCCTGGTCAAGGGCTTCGGAGTGGTGTTCTCAGATGTCGACCGGGCAGGCGGCTCGGCTCGGGTCGAGTATTTCGACGCGAACGGCGTCGAGATCGCCAGCGTCCCAGCTCCGGCCCGGCTCGGCGCCCAGGGGTTCAGCTTCGTCGGCGCGGTATTCGACTCCCCGATCGTCGCCCGGGTCCTGATCACCAGCAGCGACGCCGCTTTGAACGCGACCAGCACCGATGTGAGCGCGGGCGGCACCACCGACCTCGTCGTGATGGATGATTTCATCTACGGCGAGCCACAGCCCATCCCCTCGTCGTCTTACTAACTTGCACGGAGGTTTCGATAATGCGACGCGCAGCATGGACCGTAAGAGGACTCCCGGAACCTATTCCTACGACTGCGCGGTTCACGGTGCGGCCATGAGCGGCCGGATCGTGGTGCAGTAGGACGGCGCGTGCGGGCGCTCCTTCCTCGGAAGAGGCATCCCCCGCACCTTTCCGGTTCAGGAGACCCGATGCCGACCGCTTTGCCGGAACCGACCCAGCTCAATACTCCCGAGCTCCTGGAGGCGTTCTTCGAGCGCTCCCAGGACGGGTTCTTTTTCATGATGCTCGATCAGCCGGTCGAGTGGGGGCCGGGGGTCGATAAGGACGCGGTGCTGGACTACGTCTTTTCCCATCAGCGGATGGCCAAGGTGAATCCGGCCATGGCGGAGCAGTTCCGTGCGACGCCGGCGCAGCTGCTCGGTCTGACGCCGAGTGATTTCTTTCGGCACGATCTCGAGGCGGGACGTCAAGGCTGGCGGAAACTGTTCGACGCCGGTAACACGCACAGCATCACCAACGAGCGGCGGCTCGACGGATCGACGATGTGGGTCGAAGGCGACTATATGTGCTTCTACGATGCCGCCGGCCGCATCACCGGGCATTTCGGGATTCAGCGGGACGTCAGCGATCGCGTCAGGGCCCTGGAGGAATTGGAGCAGTCCCGGGCCGAGCTGCGGGCCCTCGCGGCCCGGCTGCAGGAGACCCGGGAGGAGGAACGGACCCGGATTGCGCGGGAGATCCACGACGAGCTGGGACAGGCGCTCACCGCCCTGAAGCTGGACGTCGCCTGGCTCGAGAGCCGGCGGTCCCGCAGCAATTCCGGCGCCTTCCGCCTGGGCGACGTGTCGCTCGCCGACCGGGTCGACCAGACGATGCAGATCGTCCGCCGCATCGCCAGCGAGTTGCGGCCCAGCGTGCTCGACCAACTCGGCCTCGAGGCCGCGATCGAGTCGCTCGTGCGGCAAACGACCCAACGGACCGGCATCGCGGTGATCTTTCATGCTGACGACTTTCCCCGCCTCCCCGCCGAAATCGCGAGTCACGCCTTCCGGATCATCCAGGAAGCGCTGACCAACGTGGCGCGGCACTCCCAGGCCACCCGGGTGGACGTGTCGGTGCGCCGCGTGGGCGGGGTCATCATCCTCGGCGTCGAGGACAACGGCGTCGGATTCACGCCCCAATCGCTGAGTGGCCTCTCGTCGCTGGGATTGGTCGGCATCCGTGAGCGGGCGTTGGCGTGTGGCGGGACCCTGATGATTCGGGGCGAGCCGGGGCGGGGCACCGCTATCGCCGTCACCATTCCGGTGCCGAAGCCGTGAGCCGGCCGACCCCGAAGATTCGCATCTTCATCGCGGATGACCACCCGATCGTGCGGCAGGGGCTGCGCCGTATCGTGGAGGCGGATGCGGGGATGGTGATTTCGGGCGAGGCGGACGCGGCCGCGGCGCTGCTCGCCGGGCTCGAGACCGCGGCCACCGATCTGGTGCTGCTCGACGTTTCGATGCCGGGCGGTCTGTTCATCGAGACGCTGAAGGAGCTGCGAACCCGCCATCCGACCATTCGAGTTCTGGCCTTGAGCGTTCACCCGGAGGATGAGTGGGCGGTACGGGCCCTCAAGGCCGGTGCCTCGGGCTATCTCACCAAGGACCATTCGCCGGATCAGTTGCTGGAGGCCATCCGCCGGGTATATCGCGGCGGCAAATACGTCAGTCCGACCCTGGCGGAGCAGCTGGCCAAGCAGCTCGATGCCGGCGGGCAGCGACCTCCCCATGAGCGCTTGTCCGATCGCGAGTTCGAAGTCATGCGCCGGCTGGGCAGCGGCCTCACCGTCTCTCAGATCGCCAGCGAGCTGGCCCTCTCGGCCAAGACGGTGAGCACGTATCGCACTCGCATTCTCGAGAAAATGGCCGTCGCCACCAATGCCGACCTGGTGCGCTCCCCCGCCCCAGCCGTTGCGTCTGATACAGCCATCGAGCCGCGATCGCTAACCTGCTCCGTAATCGAGGCAGGTGCCTCTGTTTGATGAACCGAGAACAATTGGAGCTCGCGCAAGGCGAGCAGGAGAAGGACATGCGTATCGCAAAAGCGGTAATCGGCTTGCTGGCGCTGGCTGCGCTGGTGGGCTGCAGCTCACCCACCTACGGGGGTGGCAGCGGGGGTGGTGGGGGCGGGGGTGGTGGGGGCGGCGGCGGAGGGGGCGGCACTGGCCCGGTCGGTCAGATCGCCGTCGGGAACATCCTGTTCCGGAGCGCGCACAACGGGACTCAGAACCCCGCGATCGACACCGTCGCGGTCGGCAGCACCGTCACGTGGACTTGGACCGCCACGGGAGCGGTCGCGCACAGCGTCCAGTCGCAAGGGGCGCCCAATTTCCCGAGCAGCGCCATCCAGACCGGCGATGGCATGACGTACTCATTCACGTTCACGACGCCGGGGACATACCAGTACGATTGCGCCGTGCACGGTGCCGCGATGAGCGGCAGGATCGTGGTCCAGTAGCAAGCGTGTCGGGGTCCCCGGATCCCGCGCGGGATTCGGGGACCGCAGTTCTTCGAAAGGGAGGAGGCCATGGGCCTCGTGATGGAATACATCGAATGCGTGGCGTGTGAGACGGTCGCTCAGCGACTGGAGCGCGACGGGATTTTTCCGCTGTCCGACGCCATCCGGGTGCTGCGCGGCGCGGCGGACGCGTTGACCCGCCTGCACTGGATCGGCATTCTGCACCGCGACTTGAAACCTGAGAGCATCATGCTGGAGTCAAGGGACGTCGTGAAGCTGCTCGACTTCGGAGCGGTGGACGGGGTGGCGTCCGGCACCCTGCGCTACATGAGCCCAGAGCAGTTGCTGGGCGACGCCCTGGGTCCCGCGAGCGACATCTTTTCGCTGGGCGTCGTGTTTTACGAGATGCTCACCGGCCGGCTCCCGCATGCGGGGACAACGGTCTCGGAGCTTCGGATCCAGCGTCTCCTGCGCCAGCCCATCCCCGTGCACTGGCTTCGCCCGATAGTGCCTCGCGCATTGGGGGAGGCGGTCGCGCGGGCCCTGCATCCAGAGCCAGCCGAGCGCTGGCCGTCGGCGCTGGCCTTCGCGCAGGCGGCGGAGCGGTCCCTGTTACACAAACCGCGCCAACTCGAACTCCGGGAGTACTGACGCCATGCGTCTCATCGTGCTTCGAGCAGCTTCTGTCTTCCTGCTTGCCCTTGCCGCGGCCTGCGGGACCGATGCCACCTCGCCGATGGTGCCGCCGCCACCCCCACCCCCACCCCCACCCACATCGGACCAGGACGGAACTGATAAGGGTTGAGGGATTGTGAGGGTATTCGTGAATCCGCGCCCTGAAAGGGCACGCTCGGCTCTTGGTGTGCGCCCTTAGAGGGCGCACCGTGCGCCGAGCCCGGGCTCTCAGCCCGGGATGTCATCGAGTGCGAGGGTCGGATGTCGTGCCGATTGCGTTCGCACGTATCTGATGGCGCGCCGGAGATCTCGCACGCTGAGGGAGCGGAGATCGTAACCATTCGCCCACCGCAGTGGGGACCGCGGCATCACGCCATCGCGGTTTGCGATGCGCGCGCTGGCACCCTTCAGCCCCGGACGAGTCGCGGGATGTCTGGGTGAGGCGGGAGCGCGAGAACCAGGTGCACGTGGTTGCGCACGATTCCGATATCGATCACCCGCGTTCCGTGGCGCCGTGCGATCTCCGGCAGCAGGCGGCGCAGAAACAATGCTGCCGTGGCGTGGATGAGTGGTAGCCGGCGCAGCGTTGTCCAGGTCAGGAGAGCGTAGAGACGAACGGGCACGCATCGACCTTATGGTGAGGTCGACGTCCCAGCGGGACCATTCTGGTGCGATGGCTATCGTTTAACCGCGCCCTGAGAGGGCGCGCTCGGCCTGGTGTGCGCCCTTAATAGGGCGCACTGTGCGCCGAGCCCGGGCTCTCAGCCCGGGAAACTCACCGGGTCGTGGACTGGTAGACCGGGAGGTCCGAGAAGGGATAGCGTGCGAGAGTACTCGCTTAACCGCGCCCTGAGAGGGCGCGCTCGGCTGGATGTGCGCCCTTAATAGGGCGCACTGTGCGCCGAGCCCGGGCTATCAGCCCGGGAAAATCACCGGAAGTGGACTGGTAGACCGGGAGGTCCGAGAAGTGATAGAGCGAGAGTACTCGTTAATCCGCGCCCTGAGAGGGCGCGCTCGGCCTGGTGTGCGCCCTTAATAGGGCGCACTGTGCGCCGAGCCCGGGCTCTCAGCCCGGGAAAATCACCTGGTCCTTGGCCTCGCTGGCTCTACTGATTGGCACGCCCGGCATCCCCTCGATTGTCATCCCGGGCCCGCCTCCCACGCCGGACTTCTGGTACGCCTGCCGGTGACGCCCGAGTCGATCAACCGACCCCGAACGCAAGCCCGGTGATCATTGAGTCGCCGTCGCCTGCAGCTCCGCCGCCACCCGCAGCATCGCGGCCAGGCTGCGCTCGACATCGTCCTCGGTCGTCGCCCATGAGGAGACGCTGATGCGCATGGCGGTGTGTCCCTGCCATACGGTCGCCCCTGCCCAGCACGTGCCGTCCGCCTGTATGCCGGCGATCACACGGCGGGTCAGCTCGGCGTCGCCGAACGAGACCAGGACCTGATTGATCATCACGTCGTTGAGGATCTCGTACCCCGCCTCCCTCAACCCATCGGCGAACCGCGTCGCATGACGGCAGGTGCGCTCGATCAGGTCGGCCAAACCCTGTCGCCCGAGCGAGCGCAGCGCAGCCCACACCTCGATGCCCCGCGCCCGCCGCGAGAACTCGGGCGTGTAGTGCTCCGGCTCGCGGGCGTCCCCGATCACCAGGTAGGGCGCATTCACGGCCATCGCCGCATGCAGGTGGCGTGGGTCTCGCACGACGACCATGCCGCTGTCGTACGGCACGTTGAGCCACTTGTGCGCGTCGATCGCCCACGAATCGGCGCTGGCGAAGCCCTTTACGAGGTGCGCGCGGGCGGGAGCGGCGGCCGCCCACAGCCCGAACGCCCCGTCCACGTGCACCCAGGCGCCCGCCGCCTTGGCCTGTGGGATGATTGTGTCGGCCGGATCGAATGCCCCGGTGTTGACATTGCCCGCCTGGAGGCAGACGATGGTGTGGTCGTCCAAGGGTGGCAGTGCTTCGGCGCGCATCCTGCCCTGACCATCCACGGGCACGCGGATCACGCGCTCGCGTCCCAGCCCGACCAGCATCAGCGCCTTGAGCACGCTCACGTGAACTTCCTCGCCCACGACCACGCTGATCCGCGGTGCGCCGAACAGGCCTTGCGTCTCGACGTTCCAGCCGCGCCGCGCCAGCAGCGCGTGGCGCGCGGCCGCCAGGCCCGAGAAATTCGCCTGCGTCGCGCAGGTCACGAACCCCACACCGCAGGCCGGCGGCAGTCCGAGGACATCCAGCAGCCAGCGCATGGCGACTTCTTCCAGGCGCGCCGCAATGGGCGAGAGGACGACGATCCCCGAGTTTTGATCCCACGCGGCCGCCAGGTTGTTTGCCGCCACGGTCGCCGGGAGCGACCCGCCGACCACGAACCCGAAGAACCGTCCGCCGGCGGACGCCATCGTGGCCGGCGATCCGATTTCGTCGAGCAGCGCAACCACCGCCGCCGGATCGGTCGGAAGCTCGGGGAGGGCTTCATCGAGCCGTCGCAGATTGGTCAGGGCCTCGGGGCTTGGCGCCACGCCGCGGTTCTTCAGGCCGGCCAGATAGCGTGCCGCCCGCTCGGCGGTCGTTCGCAGCAGATCTTTCATCCGTCAGTCCTCTAGGTTGAAGGACAATCTAGGGCAACGCGTCGTCACACGCTGAAACGGAGAGGTTCCCATGCTGGACTCGCTTCGAGTCATCATCTTGATCGCGTGCGCGGTGTCGCCGGCCTTGGCCCAAACGCACACGCACCCTGCCTGTGGTGGGGAATACCACTATCGCTGGGCACAGAAGGTCGACACGCTGCTGCAGACCGCGACCCCCGAGCCGGTGACGGTCACGCAGATCCTCACCAGTTGGGCTCCGCCGGCGATCACGAAGGCGGACTGGTGCAAGGCGCGCACGGAACCCGAACAGCATGTCTATGTCCTCACCGGCTGGGTGCGATTCGTGAAGGACGAAGTGGACGACGCGGATTGGCACGTCGAGCTCACCGCCAATCGCACAAGCCCGCGCACCAGTTGCATCGTGGTCGAGATTCCGAGCGATGACTACGGGAGCCAATTCGCCGCAGCGCGCGACGAGTTCCTCCAGATCGTCGGTCTCCCTGATGTGACGCAAAAGGGGGACTCGCTCAAGCCGGCAGTACAAGTGAAGGTGACGGGGGCAGCGTTGTACGACGGGTGGCATCGTGGAGCGAGCGCCCCGGACGGGAAGCACGGTCACTGCAACAAATCGCTGCGGGCGCTATGGGAGATTCATCCGATTTACCATGTCGAGCGCCCGTGAACGCATGTTACCACCACGCAGACGAGCGGAGCAGGTCGCGGCCGTCAGCGCGCCGCGGGAGCCCGTCGACGCCCTTGGTCTCGCAGCTGGTCGAACCAGTTCAAGACCACAACGAAATCCCCGATTGGTTTCGGGGATCGAACCAGCACGAAGTCCCGCCCGTCACGCGTAACGTCATAGCTTCGATAGACAGGATCGTTCACGTAGCTCCCCTCGAATAGCTCGCGACGGGTGCCGACCGTGAACGTGGGGCGCAGGCTGATCGCGGCGACCATCATCTTGGTGCCGTTCCGGTAGAAGAGCTCGCGGCCATTCGCCGCCCACCGCGGCTCGGTACCGCCGTCGAGGGACACCTGCCACCGGCCGCCCGGTCCCGGGAACGGCCGCACGTACACTTCGAGCCGCCCCGACTCGTTGGATGCATAGGCGACCCAGTGTCCATCCGATGACAGCGACGGCGAGTGGTTGTCGAACTGGTTGGCGAGGAACACCTGCGGCGTCCGCGCCTGCTGCAGCGACAACGTGTGGATCGAGCGGACCGGCCCGCCGCCCCCGGATCGGAAGACCAGCGTGCGGCCGTCCGGCGTGATGTCGCCGGCCCACTGATCGTCCGGTACCACGAGGAGCGACTCGGCCGGTCCCGCGCCGTCCGCGGGAATCCAGTACAAGTCTCCCTCGCCGAACTGGCCGCGCGAGTAGACGATGCGCTTGCCGTCCGGAGTCCAGATGGGCCGGCGGCCTGATTGGTCGAAGGTGAGGCGGGTCCGGGTGTGCTGCGCGATGTCGTACACCCACACGTCCGAGTTCACGAGGTCCGGCTCGTCCACTTCGACCGCGATCCGCCGGCCGTCGGGCGAAAGCCGCGGCGCGATATAGGCTTGGGGCTCGTCGGGCAAAACGCGCGCGCGGCCTGCGCGGTCCACCATCACGAGGTCGCGTCGCACCAACGGCCCGGTCACGTAGGCGAACGCGCCATCACTGGACATGCCCAACCTCGCCGCTCCGCCCGGTCCGACCAGAACCCCGTCGACCACCGGGACCGCCGGCCCCGTGATCTCGAGGCGCGACACGTCGAACGGCACCGCCAGCAACGTTCCGCTCCGCGTGGCCACCACCACGTAGCCGGAGGATACGTAACGCGGGTTGTTGCCCGGCTGCTCGAAGCGCTTGAGCTTGCCGGTCTTGATGGTCAGCGCCCCCAGCCGGTCAACTCCCTTGGTCCGGATCTGGAGCAGCAGCACCTTGGCGTCCGGCAGGTACTGAGGGAACAAGTAGGATTCGCCGCGGCTCGTGTCGGGCGGGAGCAGCAGCCGAGGCTCTCCCCCCGCGGCGGCCACGGCCATCAGACCCTTGTCCGAGCGAAACAGGATCGTGTCGGTCGCTCCCCAGGTCGCTCCAAACGCGAGCCCGGGCACGTCGGCGACCACGGCTGCTGGACCCCCGCCCAGAGCCAGCTTGTACAGCCTTGTGCCCGAGAAGTACGCCACCCACCGTCCGTCCGGCGAGAACAAGGGGTTGCGCGCGTTTTGCGTGCCAGGTAGGGACACGGGTTCCGGCTCGTCGAGCCTGCGGCTGAACAGCTGGCTGCCGGTGGATACGGAGCTCACATAGATGATCCGCGTCCCGTCGGGCGACAGCGCCACGCTCGAGCCCGCGAGGTCCGACATCGGTGCGCTCGGTGGCAGGACGAGTGTAAACCGAACCACCGGCCGCGCGGGTGGCTCGGATCGCGGACGGGCCGAGACCCAGAGTGCGAGGCCGGTCGCGATCCCAGCGACCGCCCAGGGTGCGATGTCCCGCACCGCCCTCCGAGCGGGGCGCTCCGGCGTTGGCGTTGCCTCGCCCGGCCGAGCCAGCGCGTCGACGAACTGCGCCGCCGTCTGGAATCGATCCGCCGGTACTTTCGCCAGCGCCTTATGGACCGCGGCCTCCACGTGCGGTGGCACCGACTCCCGCAGCTGCCGCAGTGGACGTGGTCGGTCCGTCACGACCTTGGCGATCACCGACTGCACCGTCGGTCCGGTGTGCGGCGGCTCCCCGGCGAGCATCTCGTAGAGAACCACGGCGAGCGAATACAGATCGCTGCGCGCGTCGATGAGACGATCCCCTGTGGCCTGCTCCGGGCTCATGTACTGTGGGGTGCCGAGCGACAGTCCTGTTTCCGTCAGCCGGGAGCCGGCGGCGGCGGCGAGCGCGAGGGCGATGCCGAAGTCCGCCACGACCGCTTGGCCGTCCTGGAACAGGATGTTCTCCGGCTTGATGTCGCGGTGGATCACGCTATGGCGGTGGGCGTAATCGAGGGCGCCGGCCACGCTCGTTCTCGCGCTCGAGGCGCTGCCGCAGGGATTCGCCTTCCACGTACGGCATTACGTAGTAGATCAGGCCGCCCGCTTGGCCGGAATCGAACAACGGCAGGATGTGTGGGTGCTGCAGGTGGGCGGTTACTCGGATCTCACTCAAGAAGCGCTCGATCCCGAGCACGGCGGCGAGCTCGGGGCGCAGCACCTTCAGGGCGACGTGGCGATCGTGCTTCAGGTCCCGCGCGAGATATACGGTCGCCATGCCACCGGCACCGACCTGGCGTTCGATGGCGTAGTGCTTGGCAAGGGCTGCCCCGAGACGTTCGAGCGCATCGGACATAGCGTCCCCAACGTACCGCCCGGCGAATGGAGCGGCCAGCGTGAGCCGGCACGCGTGCCGATGCCCCATAGTCGCCTTCGTTATTTCGACGGCGTTCCCCGTTGGGGCTTGCATAGTCGAGGACACCGCCACGCTGCCGCGGGTTTGGGGTGTCCTCGACGTGACCGTCGCCGCGATCCTCGCCGGTTTGGCCATCACCGTCGCCACGATTGCCGAGCCGCGGGTGGACGCCGGCGTAAGTGAAACGGCCTACCGCGTGTACCGCGTGCTGCTACACGGACTGCTCGTGGGGGTAATCGTCTTCCTCACCGTCGGCGACCGCATAAACTGGAGCGGTTGTCTGGTCGGCTTTGTCTGGCGAGCCTGGTGCTGCTCTACGCGCTGCCGGCGTGGCTCGTGGCCGTGAGAAGGCCTTCCCCCTAGCGACGCTGGTTCTCGGCGTGAAACAACCCTTTTCGAGGTCCCGTTATCTAACCGGGAAACCTCCACCCCAGGCCGTTCATGCTTCTCGGGTTGCCGCTTCTCGCCGCCGTCACGCTGGCCAGTCAGGGTCAAGATCCGCCCCCGGCCCCCGCGAGCAGGGTCATCGCCACCCGTGCCGCTCAACCGCCCGTCATCGACGGGCGCGACGACGATGTCGTGTGGCGGGAGGCCCAACCGATTACCGGTTTTCAAGAGTGGCGGCCCAGCGAGGGCGGACCGCCCAAGCTCCCGACCGAGGCGAAAATCGCCTACGACGCGGCCAACATGTACGTCTTCGTCCGCGCCTTCGATCCGCACCCCGACAGCATCATCACGGTTCGCGCCCGGCGCGATTACTTCACGCCCTCAGACATGATCTGGCTCTTCTTGGATTCGTATCATGATCGCCGAACCGGCTACGAATTCGGGGTCAACCCCTCGGGGGTGAAGCTCGATGCGCAGGTCTACAACGACGGCAACGAAGACTTCGCCTGGGATGCCGTGTGGGACGTCGCGACCCGCGTCGATTCGCTCGGCTGGACTGCCGAATTCCGGATCCCGCTGTCGCAACTACGCTACGGGCCGCAAAAGCGCCATACCTTCGGCCTGATCATCGATCGGGATCTGTACCGCTACTCCCAGCGCGTGAGCTGGCCGCTGCTACGGCAGTCCAAGGCAGGGTTCGTATCCCAATTCGGCGACGTCGACGGGTTCGACGACCTCGAGGCCCCACGCCGGCTCGAGGCGGCCCCCTACGTGGTGACCAAGAACGTGTCGCAGTTCACGCCGACGGGCATCGGGCGCACGCAGGATGTGGCAGCGGGCGGTGATGTGAAGTACCGCGTCGCCTCGAACCTTACGCTCGACGCCACCTTCAACCCCGACTTCGGGCAGGTGGAGGCCGACCCCGCGGTCCTGAACTTGAGCGCCTTCGAGACGTTCTTCACCGAGCAGCGTCCGTTCTTCGTCGCGGGCCGGGGCCTGTTCCAGTTCGACGTCAACTGCAGCCAGGTGAACTGCAACAGCGAAGGCCTGGTCTACAGCCGGCGCATCGGCCGGGCACCCCAGCTGGCGGGCACCTACTCCGACACCACATCGCCCGCCTTCACGCGAATCCTCGGCGCGGGGAAGCTCACCGGGCGCTTGCCGGGCGGGATGACGATCGGCGTGTTGGACGCGGTGACGCAGCACGTCACCGGCGTGGGCGGCGTCACCATCGAGCCGACCACCAACTACGGCGTCTTGCGGTTGCGGCAGGACCTGCGCGGCGGCGAGAGCAGCATCGGCGGCATCGTCACCGCGGTGAATCGCGACAACGACGCCTTCACGGCGCCGTACCTGCGCCGCACTGCCTACGTCGGCGCCACGGACTTCCGCCATCGCTTCCCCGGCGGCGTGTACGAGATCGCGGGCTCGGTGGACCTGAGTCGGGTGGCCGGCAGCGCGAAGGCGATGGTCGCCACGCAGCGCGATGCCGCGCACTACTACCAGCGGCCCGATGCGGGGCTTCCGTACGACACGACGCGCACCTCGCTCTCCGGGGACGCCGAGGAGCTGCAAGTCAGCAAGGTGGGTGGGGCGCACCTGCTGGGCCAGACGAGCTACCAGCGCCGCTCCGCCGGTTTCGAGATCAATGACCTGGGCTATCTGCAGCGCGCGGATCAGCAGTCCTGGAACACCTGGGTGGGATACTTCGACCGCCACGAGCGCGCCCTGTACCGGCGGTTTCAGTGGAATTTCAACTGGTGGCAATACTGGACCACCGCGGGACTACCCGAGGAGCGGGCGTTCAACACGAACATGCACATCACGTTCCGCAACACCTGGTCGTTCCACATGGGAAGCACTTTCGGCCAGCTGGGCGAGACATACTGCTATTCCTGCTCACGCGGGGGGCCCGCCGTGCGGCAGGATCCGTACATCGCGCCGTGGGCCGGTCTCAACGGGGACGACCGCAAGGCGATCGTGCCGTACTTCTGGGTCAACTACTGGCGGGGAGACGGCGGGCGCTCGCACAGCCTCAACCTGATGCCCGAGGTCGATTTCAAGCTGGCGTCGCGCGTCACGGCGGCGATCATCCCCAACTACACCCGCACCCGCAACGAGGTGCAGCCGCTCGGGCCCGTCACGGACACGACCGTCGTCCCGCACCTCACCCGCTACGTGTTCGCTCACCTCGAGCAAAAGCAGCTCGGCGTGACCATCCGCTTCACGTACCCGTTCACGGCCAGCGCGACGCTGCAGGTATACGCCCAGCCGTTCGTCTCGAAGGGGACCTACAGCAACGTGCACCAGCTGTCCGCCACGCCGCGCGCCGCAGACTTCGCGAGTCGCTACGTGCCGGACACGGTCGTCGCCGACAACCCCGGCGGATTCAACTACAAGCAATTCCGCTCCAACGTCGTGTTCCGCTGGGAGTACCGGCCCGGCTCGACGCTGTTCGTGGTGTGGAGCCAGGGGCGCCACGGGTCGACCGGCGTCGAGGGCACGCGCGGCTTCGGCGGTGACCTGAACGATCTGTTCGACCTGCGGCCGGACAACGGCTTCCTGGTGAAGCTGTCGTACTGGATCAACCGCTAGTGGCGGCGCTCCGCCGGCCGCAATCCCAACACGCCGTTGATCCATCGCACCAGCGGCAGCATCAAACGGAAGTCGGCCTCGAGCCGCGCCGGCAGCCGCGCGCTCACCGCCTGTGCGTCGCCCAGAGCCCGGCCCACCACGAACGACTGGAACTTGAGCCACCGGGCCGCTGCGTGGTCCGGCGCAAAGCCGCGTGGTACGCGACGGAGCACCGCTTCTTCCGACAAGCCGCCGAACTGGCGCACCAGCCGCCGGTCGGTCACGATCTGGTTGAATCGTTTCGGGTCGTGGGAGATGGCCTCACGTAGCCTGAGGAGGGCGTCCCGCGGCGGCATCCACATTCCGCCCCCAACGAACGAGTCGCCCGGCGCAATTTGAAAATAGAAGCCGGCGCCCGCTGCTTCGCCCCCGGCTCCGCGCCCCACGGCGCGCGAACCGTCCCGGTGAAACAGCCAGCACGACGCGTGTGTTTTGTACGGCGACTTGTCGGGTGAGAAGCGGATGTCCCGGTAGATTCGGAACATCGAGCGCTTGGCGTCGCCCACCATCTCGGGCGCGAACCGCGCCAACCGGACGTCCAACTCCTCGATCAGCTCGAGCATCGGCCGTTTCACGACCGCTTCATACTCGGCGCGCCGCGCCTCGAACCACGCCCGCTCGTTATGACGCTTGAGACCGCGCAGGAACGTCAGCGTCGCCGTCGAAAACAGGGTTACCGACCCCCGGCTGCCTTGTAGAGCGCCGCGTACGCCGTCGCCGCGTCGATGCGCCCCTGGGCCAGCCGATCCTGAGCCTCGAGCTCCGTCCGCTCCGCGTCCAGTACCTGCAGAAAATCCGTGATGCCTTCGCGGAACCGCAGGCGCGCCAGCTCGGCCGCGCGCTCGCTCGCGGCGCTCGCGTCCTGGAGCCGCTCCACCTGGAGGCGCCCCGCCCGGTAGCGCGCCAGGCTCGTCTCCATGTCTTCCATGGCGGCGAGCACGACGCGGCCGTACTGCGCGCGCGCGGCGTCCTCCCGCGCCGCCGCCGCATCCACCTCCGCCTTCACCCGCCCTAGGTTGAGACCCGGCCAGGTGAGCACCGGGCCCACCACGTAGCGTAGCGTCCCCCGGTTGCCCACGGAATTGAACTCGGGCGCGGCATAGCCCACGCTCCCGCCGATGGTGAGCCGGGGCAAATAGCTCGCCTTGGCCGCTCCCACCAGCGCCCCTTGCGCCGCGGCGAACCGCTCGGCCGA
>WNFC01003986.1_pt1 | contig 20645 bp, 13 predicted proteins | sample 5400541 | NCBI WGS metagenome assembly WNFC01 (sample SAMN13153342, study PRJNA577476) | soil metagenome | isolation source: 120 cm saprolite under Douglas fir tree site 2 hole 2 replicate 1 | place: USA:California | collected 2015-04-18
AAGAGCTGTTTTTGAAGCGGGTGCGCAAACAGGAAAAAATCACGTTCGCACATCCGGAACTCGAGACAATTCTTGGTGACACGCTTGGCGTATGTATTTTCCAGGAACAAGTGATGCAAATTTCACAAACGCTTGGGAAAATGTCGCTGGCCGAAGCCGATCTTGTGCGGCGGACGTCCGCAAAATTCTCCGGCCGGAGTGACCGCGATCGGTTGCGCGGGAAATTTCTGAAAGCTGTAGGAATGATGGGACTGACCAGCCAGCAACGCGAAGAAACCTGGATGATGGTGGAAAAGTTCGCGGGCTTCGGCTTCTGCAAAGCGCACGCCGCGACGTATGCGGACATCTCATATCGCATGACCTACTTGAAGACACATCATCCGGCGGAATTTCTGGCGGCAATGTGCAGCGCGGGCGCGGGTTTCTATCACGTGTCGGCGTATGTGGAAGAAGCAAAACGCTGGGGCATCGCGGTGCGGCTACCGTCGGTGAATCGCTCGCGGATGGAATACACGGCCGAGGCCGGCGAAAACGGAAAACGTGCGCTTCGTGTTGGACTGATGCAGGTAAAAGGCCTGCGAGTGGAAACGATCTCCGCAATTCTGCGTACGCGTGGAGAAGGCGGCGTGTTTCAATCACTCGAAGATTTCCTGAGCCGCGTGCCGGTCGAACGGGATGAGATCGAGTCGCTGATCAAGTGCGGCGCATTTGATGAAATGAACGATGAAGCATGCACAATGACGCGCCCGGAACTGCTGTGGCAGTGGAATATGCTGCAAGCGGCCGGCAGAGGCGCGCAGCCGGGCGCTCCTCGACTGCGCTCAGGACAAGGGCTCGTGCTGCCGGAAAAAACAGAAAGATTATTTGCAGAAGCAAGCGCTACGGATGCCATTGGCGTAGCGCTGGCGGAAATGCAGATGCCGGAATACACGCTGGAACAGAAGCTGCGTTACGAACGAGAGATTCTGGAAATCTGCGTGAGCGGGCACCCGCTGGATTTTTTGCCGCGCAACGGCGAAGCCTGGAGCGATGAACTGCCGGGGCTGCGCGGAAAGCGCGTGACCTTGTGCGGCTGGGTAGTGACCTACCGTCACGTCGGAACAAAAAATTATCGCAACATGATGTTCGTCACGCTCGAAGACCAGCGCGGCGTGTATGAAGTGGTGCTCTTCCCCGACGTCTACGACCGATATGGCGGCCTGGTGTTTGAGACGCGTTTAATGCGCGTGACCGGGCGGGTCGAGCAGGATGGGCAGATCAAGGGGGAGAAGTTGGAGGCGTTGAAGAAGTGACTGGTGATTCGTGACTAGTGACTGGAAACTCGTGACTGGTAACTGGTGAAGAAACTATTTGCGAATGATGGCGAAAGCGATAGAAGCATCATGATTCAGCCGAGAAAAAAAACCCCCGCGCCGGTGGCGGAGCCGGAGGCGGCGCGACCGGCGGGGACAGGTGAGGAGTGGCTGGGGCGAAACCGCAGCAGCAAGCGCCGGCTCTGGGAGCGATTGAATCCGCGCAGCAGAAGACAGATTCGCATGATTGCCGAGGCGCTGGCGCTGCAGCAGACGCACGCGCAATTGCCAGATTCGGTGCGAAGGCGGCTGAGCGCAGCAATGGACGAAGTGGAACGGCTGGCGGGCCGCTTGAGGGCGCTGCTGGCAGAGGTAGCACGACGGACACCGCCGCGCGTGTGAAGGTTGCGGGCCACACTCAGCGGCGGGATACTTTCAATATGGCTGTCCCCAATAAGCGCGGCCCCTTTCTGCTTGTGATGATTGTTCTGACATTCTCCGCGATCGGTGTTTCGGCGCGGGCGGATGAGATTCGGCTCAAGGGCGGCAAGAAGCTGTACGGCGTAATCGTCGCCTATGAAGACAACATGTTCAAAGTTAAAACTGACTATGGATATGAGCTCGTCGAAAAAGACAAAATCGAGTCCATTATTCCATCGACGCCGGCGGGAAAGCCGGAAGCGGCATCCGCGGCGAAGAAAGATGCAAGCCAGCGTCCTTCAAAACCAGCGGCCGATTCGCAATCACAGGCTGAGCCAGCGGTCGAATCTTCGTCAGATGCTTCGGCGACACCAACGAACGTCAGCGCCAGGACCGTAGACCCAGGCGCGGCGGGGAAAACCGGCAAAACGGCGCCGAAAATAACGAACGCGGCTGTGAAACCGGAAGTTCCGACGAATACAGCAGCGGCCAGTGTGGCGGCACCGAGCATCAAAGGATCTCCGGCGGCAACGACGACCGGACTGGCACCGGCTGCGGCATCCCCTGCTCCCCCGAAGGAGCCTGAAGTTCCCACAAACCGCGAAGAGGTCCAGGGAAATCTCTACACGAATTACACTCATGGCTTCCGGATGTACAAAGCACCGAGTTGGAGCTTGATCGAAGAAGCGCGCGGCGCGCTTCCGAACGCGATCGTAGCGATGGGCACTTCCAACGAATCAACACTGATGGTGGTCGGCGAGGAGAAAACGAAAGAACCGTTGGATGCGGCGGCCGCGGCGGTGGAGAAGCGGCTGCACGACGTCTACACCAATTACCAGCGACTGTCGGAGCGCAAAACGGTGGTCGGCGGATTACCTGCGGTAGAGTATCAATATCGCGGGAAGGCCGACGACCACGACTGGTCGGGAAAACTGGTGGTTGTTGCGCGCGGCAAGGACATGTTTACGGTGCTGGCCATGACCTATGCGGACAGCGACCTCATTCAGATTCAGGAAAACGTGATTGCCCGGGCGATTGCGAGTCTGGACTTCAACGCGCACTAGCCGGATTTAAACGGCGTCGGTGTGAAAACGAGAGGCTAGCTGGCGGCGGCTTCGGCGGGCTCAGCGGCTTTGCGGTGTTCACGGATCATGGCGATGAGGGCCTGGGCGGCGCGTGGAAGGCTGCGGTCGCGGCGGTAGACGAGGCCGAGCTCGCGCCAGAGATCCACACCTTCGACGGTGAGCAGCTTCACTTCGCCGGCTTTTACCTGGTCTTTCGCGAAGCTCTCGCTGATGAAGGAGACGCCGGCATCAGCGGCGACGAAACGCTTGATCATGCCGATACTGGGCAATTCCATGGTGACGTGAAGTCGCGAGCGATATGGCCGGAAGAGTTTATCGAGCACTTGGCGCGTAAAACCGGTCCTCGGAAAAATGAGCGACTGCTCCGCGACTTCCGCGAGGGTGATCTTCGAGCGATGAGCGAGCGGGTTTCGCGAGCTGACCATGAAGCGTAGGCGATCTTTGTAAATGTGGTGCATTTTCAAATTGGGCGACTTGATGGGCAACGTGACGATGCCCACATCCGCCGAGCCGTCCTCAATACGCTGCAGGATCTTATGGCTGAAGTTGCGGTAGATGCTGATGTGCACCAGCGGATAACGCCGCTGGAATTCGGCAAAAATGTCGGGGAGCAGGTAAAGGCAGGTGGCTTCATTGGCGCCGAAGACGATCGGGCCCTGAACAACGTTGCCGCGGTCCGCAACGACCTGAACGGATTCGTCGCGCATGCGAAGCAACTTTTCGGCGTACTCGAAGAGAACTTCGCCGGCCGGAGTCAGCTCGACGGACTTGGCGGAACGGTCGAGGAGCCTGGCTTTGTAGGCTTGTTCGAGCTGGCGAATCTGTGCACTGACGGCGGATTGCGAGCGAAAGACTTTCTGGCCCGCACGTGAAAAGCTCTTCAGTTTGGCAACGAAAACAAAAGTGGCGAGTTGATCGAAGTCCATAGTCAGAACGTCCGGCGAGAATTATAGCGGATTCTGCTAGCCGGATACGGAGTTAATATCTTTCCTTTCAAGCATGAAACGCAGCTTGCGAAATCGGCGCGGTAACCGCCGGCAAAATCGCGTGACGGCGTTTGAATTGAGAGAGAATGGGGCTCCACGTGGCCTCAACCGTACCCTGAAAATGAACCGGTTGCACACGCAGCAAGGGCAACGCCCCACGCCGTGAAAGCAAGCGAGCCGCGCGAGGGCTGGCCGTGAAGTGAACGTGTTCCTCCAGGGTGCGCCGCAACCAGTTCTCTTCCTCGGAATCGAGTTCGGCGAGCGTCACGAAATCGCTGTGGAGCACATCCTCGGCTTCGGCGCCCAACACATAAGCCAACCCGCCGGTCATGCCGGAACCGAAATTCAGGCCGAGGGGCCCGAGAATGAGGGCCACGCCGCCGGTCATGTACTCGCATCCATGCTGGCCGACCCCTTCCACTACAGCAAGTGCGCCGCTGTTTCTGACAGCGAAACGCTCTCCGCCGCGTCCTGCAATAAAGAGCTGGCCCGACGTGGCACCGTAGAGCACAGTGTTGCCTGCAAGGACGTCACCACGCCTTGAAGCAGCAAGTCCCGCAGTGATGGCGATGGTCCCACCGGACAGTCCTTTTCCAACATAGTCGTTGGCTTCGCCGTTAAGCTTGAGTGTCACCCCCTCGGCAAGAAAAGCCCCGAAACTCTGACCGGCCGCGCCGTGAAATTCCTGGCTGATTTCGCCAACCACGGGGTGGCCGTTCTTGCGTCGGCGCATCAGTTCCCCGCTCAGGCCGGCGCCAACACTGCGATCGGAGTTCTGAACCGGCTGGGACTCATTTTGCATCGTCAGCGAAGCATTGAAGTGAACGGAATCTTCCAGCGCCATGACATGGAGGCCGGGCTCCTGCTGTGAAGCCACTCGATTTGAGGGAGAGATGGGCACAACCAGGAAGGGATCCATTCCCGATCGCGCACTGAGCCGGTCGTACCAGCCCGTGAGCTCGCTGAGCGAACGCACGCCAAGCTGGGCAAGACGGTTGCGCACTTCCTCGGCCAGCGAACTAAAGTAGGCGATCACCATCTCCGGCTTGCCTTGAAATCTGGCACGCAACTTTTCGTCTTGCGTGGCGATCCCCACCGGGCAGGTATTGAGATGGCACTGCCGCGCCATGACGCATCCGATGGCCAGCAGGGAGGCCGTGCCAAAACCGAATTCGTCGGCGCCGAGAATGGCGGCCAACACGATATCCCGTGCGAATTTCAGGCCTCCGTCCACGCGGAGAGAGAGCCGCGAACGGAGGCCCGCGCGAACCAGCGTGTCATGCGTTTCGCGCAAGCCGATTTCCCAGGGAAGACCCGTGTTCTTGATGGAGGTCAAGGGCGAAGAGCCTGTACCGCCGTTGTGGCCGCTGATGGTGATGACATCCGCGCCCGCCTTAGCTACGCCCGCAGCAATGATGCCGACTCCAGAGCCGGAAACGAGTTTTACGCCGATGCGCGCGCGCGGATTCACGGCGCGCAAGTCGTGGATCAATTGCGCGAGGTCTTCGATGCTGTAAATATCGTGATGCGGCGGAGGTGAAATCAGCGGGGTGCCCGGCGTGGCGTGCCGGATGCGCGCGATATATTCGCTGACTTTCTTTGCAGGCAATTGTCCGCCCTCACCAGGCTTCGAGCCTTGCGCCATCTTGATTTCGAGTTCTTCGGCATGGACGAGATAATCCGCCGTGACTCCAAAACGTCCCGAGGCGACCTGTTTGATCTTGTTGGCCGCGGCCGGCTCGAAGCGATAGGTGTTCGGATCTTCGCCGCCTTCGCCGGTATTACTCCGGCCACCGAGCTGATTCATAGCGAGTGCCAGGGTGCGGTGCGCTTCCGGGCTGAGCGAGCCAAGAGACATCGCCTGGGTGCTGAAACGCTTGACGATGGACTCCAGCGGCTCGACTTCTTCCAGAGGAACGGCCGTGTCCGGAACGGTGTCGAGTAAGTCCCGCAGAAAAACCGGGCCCTGATGTTCCGCCAGCTCTTCAAACGCCGAGTAAGACTTCGCTCCGGGCGCGCGCACATGGGCGTGAAGCCGGCGGACAACCTCGGGCGAACTGGCGTGAAGTTCCGCTCCCTTCCGGAACCGGTAAAGACCGGAATCGGTCAATTCATCGGATTCGCCGGAGAAGGCTGCTTTGTGCAGGCGCAGATAATCCGAGAGGAGATCGTCCAGCGATTTCTGGCCAGGATAATCCGCAGCGTCTTCAAACACTTCCGCGCAAAGATCTTCGGAGAGGCCCACGATCTCAAAGAGATGGCTGTTGCGATAACTAGCCAGGGTGGAGACGCCCATGCGGGCGAGAACTTTTCGCAGCCCGGCATTGATGGCCGAACGGGCTTTTTCCAAGCCACCCGGTTCAAGGGATTCCGCAAACTCATCGGCAAGATATGGCACTACCGCACTGGCGCCAGCCGCCACAAGCAGAGCCACATGATGCGTGTCAAAGACCTGTGCGGATTCGACAATTAGCGGCACATCCCACAAGCCTTCGCGAATCATCGCTTTCCACACCGCCGCGGTCGCAAGCAGCGCAGGCAGAGGCGCGCGATGGGCATCGATCGCACGGTCGGAAAGGAGGAAGAGCCCCGGGCGCCCGCTGCCGCTCAGAGGGGTAGTAGAAAGCTGAGCAAAACTGCAGCGCGCCCCCGGGACTCCAGTTGCGGCAGGAAAAGTAATATCGATGCGTTGCTCGGGTCCAAGAATCGCGGAGAGTTGCGACAACTGACCAGCCGAAATCACGGGACTGGGAAGCGTGATTCCATCTTTCAAGTGAACATCGAGAGACATCACGTGACCCTCACGCAAGGGATCGATCGGCGGGTTGGTGACCTGCGCGAAACGTTGCTTGCAGTAATCCCACAAAGTCCTTGGAAGAGCGGAAAGAAATGCGGGCGGCGCGTCGTCTCCCATGCTCCAGTCCGCTTCTTTGCCGCGGGTCAGCGCGGAAAAGAGAATCTTGAATTGATCATCGGTCCAGCCGGCAGCGCCCGCGACGCGCTTTGGATCATTGATGGGGACCAGCGGTGTGGCAACTGGAGCAGCCAGCATTCTTTGAGGAATGGCGTTGCGAGCCTGATGGATCGCCAGGCGCTTGAGGATGTCGCGCCAGCGCAAAAAGAGCCCGGTGGCGGGATTGGCAAGGATCATTTCTCCGGGACCGAGCCGCTGGCGCTCAGCGATACGCGATTCTTCCAGGTCGACCAAACCGGTCTCGGACCCGGCAATCAGCAGGCCATCATGCGTAAGGGTGTAGCGCAGCGGGCGCAGTCCATTGCGGTCCAGCTTCGCTCCGACAAACTGGCCATCTGAGAAAACCAGAGCCGCGGGGCCATCCCAGGGTTCGCTTTGCTGCGAAAGCGCGGTCAGCGCACCGCGCACGTCCCGCGAAAGCAGGGGATCTTTTTGAAAAGCCGGAGGAACCATGGCGAGCATGGCTTCTTCCGAGGACAGGCCTTCGAGGAGCCGCAGCTCGAAACCGTTGTCGAAACTCGCCGAATCGCTGACGTTCTCTTCGAGGAGGGGGAACCACGATCCCACCGTGAGCCGCGAACGGGTCTCGGGTGCTTTGGCACGAAGCCAGCGTCGGTTCGAGACAATCGTATTGATCTCACCGTTATGCGCTACGTAACGGAAGGGCTGCGCCAGATGCCAGGAAGGCTGTGTGTTCGTTGAATAGCGCTGATGAAAAACGGCAAATGTGGTCGCGAACGATGAATCGCGCAAATCTTCGTAAAACTGGGGAAACTGCCAGGGCGTAAGCAGTCCCTTGTATACGATGGTCTGCGAGGAGAGCGAGCAGATATAGCATCGCGGCGGCAAGAGCGATTCCGCGCGCTTTCTCAACAGAGCCAAACGCCACTCCAATCGCTCGGCTCCCCGTGCCGGATGGAAGGGTTCGACAAAAAACTGCCAAATTTCGGGCATCGTTTCGAGCGCCCGGCGCCCCAAACAATTGGTATTCACCGGCACCCGGCGCCAGCCGATGACGCGCAGTCGCTCGGTGTCCGCCGCGACCTCAACGGCCGCGCGGGCTTCCTCAACCACGGACGAAGGAAGAAAAGCGAAGCCGACCCCGAACATTTCGGGCAGCTCAATTCCCTGCTCTTGAGCGCGGGCACGGAAGAAGGCCTGTGGGAGCGAAGTGAGCAAACCGGCGCCATCGCCGCTGGCTCCATCCGCGTCGACGCCTCCGCGATGGGTGAGGCGCTCTAAAGCCGTCAAAGCACACTGGATGATGTCGTAGCTGGGGGTACCACCCAGGCGGGCAATGAAACCTGTACCGCAGGCGTCGTGGTCCGGGTGGCCCCAGTTAGGGTGACGACCCCGAGTCGAGTGGGATCGCGCATCCTGATGACCGCTTTGGCCTCGACCATGCCGATGGTACATACCAGTTTATTAAACGGGTAAGGAGTGGATGTACAACGCAGAATTTTGATTCTCTGAATTGATTTCTTGATAAGTCAGCCTAGGGCTCGAAACGCTAGAACTTGGTCACTTCGGAGAAACAGAAGTCACGAACTTTCATGGCGGGCACGACCATCTCGAACGCCTCTTCGCCGGTGGCGCGGACGGCGGGACCTAGCAATTCGACGTTTTTGAGCATTTCGATGATCGACTGATTGAAGCGGAAGTTTCGCACCGCGCCCGTAACCCGCCCATTCTCAACAAGAAACAGGCCGTCGCGGGTCATACCGGTCATCACCTTTTCGTAGGGATCGACTTCGCGGATGTACCAGAGGCGGGTCACAAGCAACCCTCGTTCAGTGGAAGCGACCATTTTCTCTATCGAGGAATCTCCGCCGCCGAAGATGAGATTCATCGGCGCTTCCCCGTATTCATTCGGAAGCGCAAAACCGTGCCCCGTGGGCTGTTTGTGCGCGGCTTTGGCGGCCGCGCGTGAATAGACAAGATTCTTGGGAACGCCACGATCCACCAGAAAAACCCGCTGACGCGGCATTCCCTCGCCATCGAAGGGGGCGCCCTGTTGCAGCGGATGATAAACGTCGTCGCTGATGCTGATGTTTTGTCCGAAGAGCTGTCTGCCCATGCGTTCGTTGAGGCAGGAGCGCTTGTCTTCGAGGGCGGTGGCGGCGAAATCGTAAAAAAGAAAACCGACGAGATCGAGTACGGCCGCGGGTTCAAGGATGACCGAGTAACGTCCAGGCGGAAGCTCGCGCGCGTTGACGGCAAGGTGCGCTTTCTCGCAGGCTCGCGCGGCTAGTTTCTGTGGATCGAACGCGTGGACGTCAGCGGAGTTAGCTTTGGCCCAGCTCGCCGCAGAGTCTTCCTGCGCGGTGATGGAAAACTCGGAGTGCGTTTCGCGATACGCGGCAAAAAGGCCTCGAGAATTGCCCAAAGCGGACTGGCTTTGCCCGTTCGAATAGATTCCAGCGGCGACCTGGTCTTTCTTGACGGCCAAGTCACAGGCACGGCGGACGGCCCGAGCGCGCTCTTCGGCGTCGAGAGCGGCAGTCAGTTTGATGAACCGTTTCACGGCGCGATAACGCTGTCTTCCGGGCATCGGGAGGAGGCGCGGGTCCTTTGGCTGGCTGTGTGCAAGCGAGAGAGAAGCTTCGATCGCGGCGCGGATCGAGTCTTCATCAATGCGATTCGTGGTAGCGCGCGCGGTTCGACCGTCAACGACCGTGCGAATCGAAACCGTCAGCCCATACTCGGCGACGTTCTGGTGAATGGCGTTGTTGGCGAAACGCGTCAATGCGTCCGCAACTTCGTCCACGTGGACTTCCGTCTCTTCGGCACCCGTGGATTTCGCCAGACGAAGAACCGTGCCGACGATGCGCCGAAGCTCGCGATCGTGGAGAAGCTCCGCGGCTCCTTCGCTTTCCCCTGTTGATGCTTTCTTCGTCTTGGCCGCCGGTTTCATTGGTTCGAAAATGCCGTCCCGATATGCACGTTGCGGAAACGCGCTGGGGAAGCCCCGTGGCCCGTGCCCATGGTCTGCATGGGCTGTCCTTTTCCGCAATTGGGCGTGCCCCACAGCGTCCAATGATCGAACTTGCAGATGGCATCGCAGGAATTCCAGAACCCCGTGGTAATTCCGCTGTAGCTGGGATTCTTCAGCATGCGCACTTTCTTTCCGCCTTTGATCTCCCAGCCGATTTCGGTTGAAAACTGAAACTGGTAGCGCCGGTCATCGATGGACCAGGAGCGATTTGTCTCCATGAGGATTCCGTCGTGCGTGTCGGCAATCAAATCGCCGTAGTCCCACGTGCCTGGCAGCAAACTGACGTTCGTCATTCGAATGATCGGCAGGCGGTTCCAGCTTTCCGTGCGCATGGTTCCGGAAGAGCGGTCCAGTCCCACCAGGTGCGCGGTTTCGCGATTCGAAAGATACCCGCGGAATTTCCCATCTTTGATGATGTCCGTGCACTGCGCGGGAACGCCTTCGTCGTCGTAAGCAAAGGTGCCGAGTCCCTGTCCGTGATCGAGCCGCGCGTCGGCGACAACGTTCACAATGCTCGAAGCGTACTTCAGGTGGTTCAACTGGTCGAGAGTCAGAAAACTCGTGCCGGCGAAATTCGCTTCCTGACCAAGAACGCGGTCCAGCTCGATGGGATGGCCGATCGATTCATGAATCTGCAGGCCGAGCTGGCTACCGCCGAGGATGAGGGTGCCGACCGCTTCCGGGCATTGCGACGCGGAATGAAGCTCGGCGGCCTCTTCCGCGATGCCCGGCGCGTTTCTCATCAAATCGAGCGATTCAACTAGTTCGTAACCTTCGAGAGAATGCTGGCCGCCAAAACTATTGGGATAAGAGCGTTTTTGAATTTCTTCATCCTGAAACGAAGTGGCGGCAATTCCGCATCCGGAAATCACTTTGCGCTGGTGAATGCGCGAGCCGGCGCTGGAAGCAAACCACGAATCGACCTTGCGGAATTGCATGTCCGTTTCCGTCAGCGTCACGCCTTTTACGCGGCGCATTTCGGCGTCGGCAGCAAGCAGCAGTGCCAGCTGTGTTTCGAGGGGAATTTCGAAGGGGTCTTTGCGGAACGGACTCTGCCAACTGTCCACATAGACTTTTTCCGGAGCAAGAACAACTTCCCCGCGTTTCGCTAGTGCCGATGCCTTCGCGAGAGAAACAGCCTGCGCCGCGCAAACCGCGACGCCTTCCCGCGTCAAACGATCCGTGGAGGCGAAACCCCAGGCGCCATCTGCCAGCACGCGAATGCCAAGGCCGATGGATTCGCTCTGGGACAGCGTGCCGACGCGGCCGTTCTTAGTTGTGAGGTCGCGCTGGCGCAGATGCATCACACGCGCGTCGCCATAGGAAGCGCCGCGCAGCCTGGCGGTATCAAGTGAGTTCGTGCAGAGATCCCACATGGGTATACGTCAAACTGAAAAAAGCATCAAATGCGCAGGGGCGCAGCACCTGTTCCGACCCTGTCGGAATGCTGCGCCCCTGCAAAGATATCACGATTAAGCAGCCGGGAATGGCGGCAAGAGTTACGTGCCTTCGTTCCAGGAAGCAAGATAGCGTTCCTGCTCGGCCGTGAGCTTGTCGAGCCTGTGGCCCATCGAATCGAGTTTTAGGCGCGCGATTTCCTTGTCCAGGTGCTCTGGAACGACATAGACCTGCGGCTTGAGGTTCTTGTGGTTCGCGCGCAGGTATTCGGCGGAAAGCGCCTGGTTGGCGAAGCTCATGTCCATCACGGAGGCGGGGTGCCCCTCGGCGGTGGAAAGATTGACGAGGCGCCCTTCAGCGAGCAGGTACACCTTGCGGCCATCCTTCAGTTTATATTCATCAACGAGCGGGCGAACTTCCTTCTTCCCGCTCGACAACTTTTCGAGCGCCGGAATGTCAATCTCCACATTGAAGTGCCCAGAGTTGCAAACAATCGCTCCGCCCTTCATGTGTTCGAAGTGCTCGCCACGGAGGACGTTCTTGTTTCCCGTCACGGTGATGTAAACGTCGCCTTCCTTCACCGCTTCGGCCATGGGCATCACGCGGAAGCCGTCCATGGCCGCTTCGATGCCCTTGACCGGGTCGATTTCCGTGACGATCACGTCCGCGCCCAGGCCCTTGGCACGCATGGCCACGCCGCGCCCGCACCAGCCATAACCGGCAATCACTACCTTGAGACCGGCGAGCAGCACGTTGGTAGCGCGGATGACGCCGTCAATCGTGGACTGCCCTGTGCCGTAGCGATTGTCAAAGAAGTGTTTTGTCATCGCATCATTCACGGCGATGATCGGATACTTCAGCGTGCCATCCTTGGCCATGGCGCGCAGGCGGATCACGCCGGTGGTGGTTTCTTCCGTTCCGGCGATCACGTTCGGAACGAGCTCGGTTCGCTTGGTCAACAGCATGGTAACCAGGTCCGCGCCATCATCCATGGTGAACTGCGGTTTGTGCTCCAGCGCCGCGCTCAAGTGCGAATAGTAGGTGTCGTTATCTTCGCCCTTGATGGCGAAAGTAGGAATGTTGTAGTCGCGATTCAGCGAGGCGGCGACTTCGTCCTGCGTGGATAGCGGATTGGAGGCGCATAGCACGGCATCGGCGCCGCCGTTGCGCAGCGCGATCATCAGGTTTGCAGTTTCGCTGGTCACGTGCAAACAGGCGGAAACGCGCAGTCCCTTGAGCGGCTGCTCCTTGACGAAACGCTTGCGGATCGATTCGAGCACGGGCATTTGCTGCGCCGCCCATTCGATCTTGCGCTTGCCGGCATCGGCCAGCCCCATGTCCTTCACATCACCTTTTTTCAGTTCAGCGATTGCCAACGTCTTGCTCCTCAGTTGTGGATTTCGTTCCGTAGGGGAGTAACCCCGAGTCCCCGGCCAAAGGTCCGCTTGCTCCCGGGTCTTGTGTTGCTCTGGTTTTGGAAGCTAGCGGCGAGCTCCGACTTCCGCAGTCGCGGCAGTCCCGAGACCAGCGGCCTTGCGGAGAGCATCCGCGCGGTCCGTGCGCTCCCAGGTAAATCCGGCTCCGCTGCGGCCGAAGTGGCCATAAGCAGCGGTGGCCTTGTAAATCGGACGTCGCAGGTCCAGCGTCTCAATGATGCCCTTCGGAGTCAGCGCAAAAAATTCACGGATCAGCGCGGTGATTTTTTCTTCCGACACCGTCGCGGTGCCGAAAGTTTCCGCCATGACAGAGACAGGTTCGGCGACGCCGATAGCGTAAGCCAATTGCACTTCCGTCTTTCTCGCCAGGCCCGCGGCCACAATGTTCTTCGCGATATAGCGCGCCATGTAGCAGGCCGAGCGATCCACTTTCGAGGGATCCTTGCCGGAGAAAGCGCCGCCACCATGCCGGCTGTACCCACCGTAGGTGTCGACGATGATCTTGCGCCCGGTCAAGCCTGCGTCGCCCATGGGCCCGCCAATCACAAAGCGGCCCGTCGGATTGATGTGAAACTTCGTTTTGGCATCCAGCATCGATGCGGGAATAATCGGTTTAATCACGTGCTCGGCGACGGCGTCGCGAAGGTCCGTGTTCGACACTTTCTCGCTGTGCTGCGTGGAGACAACCACGCAATCGACGCGCGCCGGGCGGCTGTTGCGGTACTCGATAGTGACCTGCGACTTTCCATCAGGCCGGAGAAAATCAACTTTGTTGGCTTTGCGAATATCGGAGAGGCGCTGCGTGAGGCGGTGGGCGAGCTGGATAGGCATGGGCATCAATTCTTCGGTTTCATCGCAGGCGAACCCAAACATCAAGCCCTGGTCGCCCGCTCCACCGGCATCCACGCCCATGGCGATGTCCGGCGACTGCCGCTTCACCGTACACATGACGGCGCAGGTATCCGCGTCGTAGCCGTACTTCGCGCGATCGTAGCCAACGCCGCGAATGGTGTTGCGTACAAGCTCATCGTAATCGACGTGCGCGCTGGTGGTGATTTCACCAGCGACGACCGCCACGCCCGTGGTGACGAGCGTTTCGCAAGCCACGCGCCCCTTGGGGTCGTGCTTCATAACCTCGTCAAGGACGGCGTCAGAAATCTGGTCGGCAATTTTGTCCGGATGGCCCTCGGTTACGGATTCCGACGTAAATAGAAAGTTGCGTAAGGCTTCGCTCAAACTAATTCTCCTTCGTGACTTGCGGGGGGCACCCCACTGCAAACGCCCCCGTCCATTCGGCACTCTACTAAACCTTACAAAATTACCATTCGCGCGGAGAAGAATCAACGCATTGATTCCAAGTAGCTTGGCAGTGCGTCGAACGGTCGAAATCAGGCTCCGAACGGCTAGCTGACGCTTTGAACGGGCACGCGCTACGCCACGTCCGCATCGTCGTCCGGCTGGACCTCGAGCCTTCCCTTCGTCTTCTTGGCCATCAGGTAGGAGCGGATGAAAGGGTCCAGATCACCGTCCATCACCCGGTCCACGTCGCCCACTTCGAACTTCGTGCGGTGGTCTTTGATCAGGCGGTAAGGCTGCATCACGTAGGACCGGATTTGGCTGCCGAAGGAAATGTCCAGCTTGCTCTCGTCCAGTTTGTCGGTGTGCGCCTGGCGCTTCTGGATTTCCAGATCGTAAAGGCGCGAGCGAAGCATCTTCATCGCCAGCTCGCGATTCTTGCTCTGGCTGCGCTGGGCCTGGCACCCAACGACGATGTTGGTCGGGATGTGCGTGATGCGGACAGCAGTCTCCACTTTATTGACGTTTTGCCCGCCTTTGCCACCCGACCGGAAGGTGTCAACGCGCAGATCTTCCGGCCGGATGTTGATCTCAATGCGATCGTCGATTTCAGGAATTACGAAGACGGAGGCAAAAGAAGTGTGTCGCCGCGCCGCCTGATCGAAGGGGGAGATTCGAACGAGACGGTGAACCCCGGTTTCTCCCGCCAGAAGACCGTAGGCATTTTCGCCGGAAAATTGAATCGTGGCAGATTTGATGCCGGCCTCTTCCCCCGGGGTCTCATCGAGCACCGAGGCACTCATCCCTCGACGCTCCGCCCATCGCAGGTACATTCGAAGAAGGATGGATGCCCAATCCTGGGATTCCGTCCCGCCCGCGCCGGGCTTGATGGTCATGATGGCGTTCAGGTGATCGGTCTCCCCGGAGAGCAGCGTCTTGGTTTCCAGTTCAGAGACGTAGCTATCCGCGGCGTTGAGTTCCCGGTCCAGCTCTTCCAGCAGGTCGTTCTTTTGCTCGACGTTGGTCTCTTCCTGGGCGAGATGGATGTACGTCTCGATGTCGCCGGAGATGGACGAGAGCTTCTTGTCCGCGGCAATCTGTTCTTCGGCCCGCTTCCGTTCGCGGAGAACGCTCTGTGCAGCTTCCTGATTGCTCCAGAAATTGGGGTCGGCGACGCGCGCTTCGAGAGCCTTCAGGCGCTCCCTGTACTGCGGCGCGTCAAAGATAGCTCCGCACGAGCGTGATGCGCTGCTTGAGGCCTTCATAGCGGTGCTGGAGATCTTCGAGAATCATGCTTTTTCTGGTAAATCGCCCGCCAGGAAACGGACGTCACTTTGCCTTTCGAAAAGTTGTCGCAACTAGAATAACGGAAACGAGCACGCAGAGCCAGGCGAACCAGTCCCCGAAGCGCGTGTAAAGCGTTTCGTCCGTTCGAAAATCGTAGGGAAGATCGGCCGAGGCTCGCACATCCGGCGGAAGCGGCTCGTAGATGCGGCCGTAGGGATCGACCGAAGCGGTAAAGCCGTTATTCGTCGCACGCACGAGCCACCGGCGGTTTTCCACGGCTCGCACGCGGGCCATGCGAAGATGCTGCTCGGCGGCGGCGGACCGCCCAAACCATCCGTCATTCGAAATATTGATGAGGAGCTGCGCACCGCGTGCGGCAAACCGGCGCACCTCGCCGGGATAGGTCGCCTCGTAACAGATAAAAACGCCGAAGGTATACCCGCGTGGAAGCTGCCCCACGACGTACTTGTTCCCTTTGTGAAAGCCGCCCACTTCGCCGGATACGCTGGTGACCACACGATGGATCAATGGAAAGGGCTCGTACTCACCGAACGGAACCAGATGAACTTTGTCGTATACGAATACACGCTGGCCTTGGGCGTCAAAAAGCAGCGCGCTGTTGTACGGCACAAGACTGCCATGGGGCGCCACGCCCGATGGATCCACCGGTGCTTTCCATTCGATGGCCCCCGTAAGGAATGGGTGCCCGAAACGGATCGCCAGCGTCGAGGCAAGCCTTGCGAATTGCGAATCTTGGAACGAAAAAGGCGCGGGCGCCTCAGGCCAGACGAGAAGGTCTGGTTTTTCCGCGGCAGGGGCGAGGCTGATTCGTCCGATTTCGTCGAGATCTGCGGCGTGCGCCTGAAACCAATCCGCGGGGTACGATTCACGGCGCGCGCGAAATGATGTGCTTGCGCCTGTGGCGCCAGGCGAGGCCCAGCCAACGCGGCACTCAACAGGATTGCCGTTGCAGCAACTCCGCAGGCGATCCGCCTGCCGAGTGTCAGGGTGTTCGATGCGATCGTCCAGGAGAGCAGTGCATTGAAACCCGCCACAAGAAAGGATAGCCCGTAGATTCCCGTGATGGTCGTGAGCTGAACTAAACACAGGTTCGCGGCCGCGGGATAACCGAGCAAATTCCAAGGAAAACTAATTTCAGGCAAATACGCGCGGATAAACTCGAATGTTACCCAGATAAACGGCGCACCTAGGCATGCCAACTCGGTACTTTGGCGGGACAGCCTGTGTACGGCCCAAGCAAAACCGCCAACGAGAATTCCCCAGGCAATGGCGATCAGAAGCAAGACGCCCCATCCGCCCGCTACCGAGAGGCCACCATGAACGGTAAGAACCGTCGCAATCCACGGCACCGACGTCAGGACGAAAAGAAGTCCATGAAGAAACCCACACCCAAGCGCCACGCGAGGCCGCCCGCCAAAGAGTGAAGAAATGAGAATTCCGATGCAAACCCACGAGTAGATGCTGAGATGGAGGCCGGTGTAGGAGAGCGAAAGCGCGGCTCCGGACAGAGCGGCGCCTATGAAACGCAAGCCCGCAGGTATTTCCGCACCGGCCTGCGGACGAAGATCGGCGAGCCAACTGCCCCGAGGCATCAATGTTTCACGATGGCATTAAAACCTGCGTCCTCGAGGCCTTTCCGGGCCACGTCGGCGGCCTTTGGATCAGCATAAGGACCAACTTGCACGTGGTAATACTTGTCTGCATGCGGAGAAAGAACGAACGCGGGAAATTTTCTCTTCTGCAAACGCGCCGCGAGTTCCAGCGCATCCGCTTCTTTCGTCACCGCCGCCACTTGCAACGTATACGCGCCCCCTGGAATGAGCGGCGCGTTCCGAGTTTTGGATGAACTGCCAGCTTTTCTCGGTGCCGCCGTGGTCCTCACGAGCACCGGTATGTTTTTCTGTGCTGGGGCTGGCCCGGCTGCCACGGGCTTCAGGCGGTCCTCGGGCTTTTTATTGTCGCCCGCGTGATAAAACTCCCAATCCGAATTCGGCGGCGCCGCCGTGCCGGCCGGAGTTGTGGCAGGGACGGGATTGTTGGCCCGCTTCGAAGTTACATCCGTCTTGTGAGAAACGGAAATCTCTGGCTTCTTGAAAAAGTCTGTCGCGGCGCGCACTTGTCCGCCGGACTGGTCGCGGCCCATGAAATAGCCAAGCGTAAAGAAGCCGGCAGAAAACAGCATCATCACCAGAAACAGTCCGATGACATGCCGGCTTTCGAGCACACGCTCTCCGGCGCCCCCTCGTTTTCCCCCGGAAGTCATTCTTACTTTTGTGGTCCCCCTAAATTCTTAGTCCACTGATTAATAATATCGATAGGCAGCGGAAACACAATCGTTGTGTTCTTCTCGACACCTATCTCGGTCAGCGTCTGCAAGTAGCGGAGCTGGATTGCGGAAGGCTGCGTTTCGAGAACTTTCGCGGCGTCGGCGAGTTTCTGCGAGGCTTCGAACTCTCCTGCAGCGTGAATAATTTTTGCACGGCGTTCGCGTTCGGCTTCCGCTTGCTTCGCGATCGCGCGCTGCATCTGCTCGGGGATGTCCACTTGTTTCACCTCGACTTTGGAAACCTTAATGCCCCACGGTTCCGTGTCGGTGTCGAGGATGATCTGGAGCTTGGCGTTGACTCTATCGCGCTGCGAGAGTATTTCATCGAGTTCGAACTGTCCGACGACACTGCGAATCGTCGTCTGCGCGAGCTGCGAAGTCGCGTACGTGTAGTTCTGCACCTGCGAAAGAGCCTGATTGGCGTCGACCACGCGGAAGTAGCAAACCGCATTGACCTTCACCGAGACGTTGTCGCGCGTGATGATGTCCTGTGGTGGAACGTCGAGCGTCTCGATCCGCATGTTGATGCGGTAGAGCGTTTCAATCGGCCAAAAAACCAGATTTATGCCCGCGCTCTTTGCTTCGGGTATCAACCGTCCGAGCCGTAGTACCACGCCGCGTTCCCATTCCTTGATGATATAGATCGAATTCCAAAACCAGATCAACAACAGGCCCACGATCAGCGCCATCCCGACAAAACCAATTTCCATATTTTCCTCCTGAACCTGAGAACTCTTATTTCGCCGCTGGCACAGCCACTTCGGCCGGCTCGACGTACAGCTTCAGTCCTTCGACACGCAAAACCCGAACGGTTTCGCCTTCCTGCACGGGCCGCGAAGATTCCGCTCGCCACAGCTCCCCATGCACGCGAATCATGCCCTCGGAGCCTGCGGGCAGCTGCGCAACCGCGATGCCGGGCGCTCCGATGAGTTCTTCTTTTCCTGTCATCGATTTCCACCTCCGGGACCGCAACACCAGCCGCATCAGAACCACGGCCAGCACGGCGAACGGCAGCGTGCCGGCGAGCGCCACGCCCACGCTCACTCCTCCGGACGTGAGTGGGGAGCGAATCAGGAAGAGCGCGCCTAGAAACATGGACACAACTCCACCGAAGGCCAGTATGCCGTGACTCGGAGCTTTCGCTTCAAGTATGAAAAACGCCAGCGCCAGCGCAATCAGAAACAGGCCAGCAAGATTCACCGGCAGAAAATGCATGGCGTACAATGCGAGAATCAGGCAGATGCCGCCGATCACTCCGGGGGCGATAACGCCAGGATGCGTGAATTCGGTGTAGAGGCCCAGGACACCAAGAATCAGCAGAACAAAAAAAACATCGGGCTCGACGATCCGCGCGAGGAACTTCTGCCGCGCGGAAAGTTCAAATGGCGCGCGGACCGGGCTCTTCAGCGCCAGCGTAACTTGCGTTCCCTCGAAGCGCTTGATTGTCCGCCCATCCAGTTGCCGTAACAAATCCTCGGGCGAACTCGCGATCAGATCGATCATTTTCGCATCCAATGCCTCTTTCTCGGTAAAGGCTTTCGACTCGGTGATGGCTTTTTCCGCCAGTTCCGGGTTGCGCCCTCGCCTCTCCGTAAAACTCCGCAGAAACGCCATCGCATCCTGGTTGATCTTCTTTCGAAAAACCTCATCAATTTGCTGGGGGAATCCGCCGATGGCGATGATCGGGGAAGCCGCGCCTGCATGCGTGCCCGGAGCCATCGCGGCTATGTCTGCGGAGAGAAGAATGTAGAACCCTGCGGAGGCTCCTCGTCCGCCCGTCGGGGAAACGTAAACGGCAACCGGCACGGGTGAGGCCAGAATGTGCTGGATCATATCTTTCATCGAATCGCTCAGTCCGCCCGGCGTGTCCATGGTGATCAAAACAAGCGCCGCGTGACGCTTCGCCGCATCGGCGAGACCTTCATCAATATATGTGGCCAGGATAGGTTCCACTTCACCATCAAGACTCAGTTCAAGAACGAGAGGGCCAGGCGAGGGCTCGTCCGCCGCAACCGAAGGCATTAGCAGGAAAATGGGGCCCGCGCAAAGGACCCAGAGAAAGAAGGAGTACGCCGCAAATCGAGACAGGTCGAGACAAAAGGAGCGCCTCATCTGATGGAACCAATCGCTCATCGCGCGCCTCCGCCTGGCTTTTTCTCGCTTGCTTTGTAATTCTGCAGATGTTCGAGCAGTTGCTTGGCCTCTGCATAGTTCGGCGCCAGCTTCAGCGCTTTCTCGACCTCCGCACGGGCGAGATCCGGCTTCTTCTGCTCGAGGTAGATCTTCGCTAGCATCGTTCGCACCACCGCGGAATCGCGCGCTTCCAGCGAAGCCTGCAATTCCTTCACCGCATCATCCATCCGGCCCTGGCGGCGGTCAATTTCCGCGAGCCCGCGGTGCGCCGCGGCACTGCTCGGATCGGCGGCAAGAACAGCTCGAAATTCTTTCTCCGCGGCATCGGCGTGTCCCGCGGAGAGTTCCTGCCGGCCGCGCCGAATGTGCGTTACGGGTGTGTCGCTCGAAGAATCGAAAGCGGTCGCGCTCGCAGGAGACCCAGCCGATTCAATCTCCGCGCGAAGAGCCGTTACGTCGAGCTCGGTCTTGATGCGATGCAGTCGCGCCATAGTTTCGTTCTTCGCATCCAGACGAATTGTAGGAACTCCGTTTGGGCCAAAAGTTTCGTTGGCCGCCTCATGTTCCTGGTCGGCCTCGTTCTTCCTGCCCGCTTTTTCCAAGGAAAGAATAAGTAGCGCCCGGTCCTCCGGGTTATCCGGCTCGCGTTCCGCTGCTTCGCGGAAATATCCCGCCGCTGCGGAGGCGTCATTGGTCTGCAGCGCAAGCAGGCCAAGATTGAATGGATAGTCGTCTTCGTCGGGATCCAGCTCGACCGCACGACGAAAATCGTTTTGCGCCGCAGCCGTCTTGCCCTGCCGCGCCCGCGCGATCGCCAAATCATTCAGAATCTCCGGCAGGTCCGCTCCGGAGACCGTGTTGTTCTTCAAGGCCTCCTGCAACGAAATGAACACTTCCTCCGCGTGGTCGGGCTGGCCAAGCAGAAGCCGGCAAACGCCCGTTGCGAAGACCGCTTCCACATAGCGATCGTGAGTTTTTGGCACCCGAGCGTACCAG
>WNFC01009821.1_pt1 | contig 20635 bp, 22 predicted proteins | sample 5400541 | NCBI WGS metagenome assembly WNFC01 (sample SAMN13153342, study PRJNA577476) | soil metagenome | isolation source: 120 cm saprolite under Douglas fir tree site 2 hole 2 replicate 1 | place: USA:California | collected 2015-04-18
CATGGCTCGGTACGCCGCCGGGCGTGGAGAATTGGCGGAAGAGTCGACGCATGCCGTCGAGGTCGCGAGAGACCTCCGGGTAGATCTCCGAATACGTTCCCTCGAGGTAAACGTTGGCCACGATGGCGGGACCGCCGTGTCCAGGCCCCGCCAGGTAAATCGCGCTGGCGTCGGTCTCCTTCACCAGGCGGTTGAGGTGCGCGTAGATGAAACTCAGGCCCGGCGACGTCCCCCAGTGCCCGAGGAGCCGCGGTTTGATGTGCTCGGGACGCAGCGGCTCCCGCAGCAGCGGATTATCCTGAAGATAGATCTGTCCGACGGTCAGGTAGTTGGCCGCCCGCCAGTACGCGTCGAGGCGCCGCACCTGCTGTTCCGAGATCCGCATACGCCATCTCCTCTCGCGGGATCGGCCGGCGGATCCCGGGATGGTTCTCAGCAAACCAGGGCAACCCGGCAGGAGCGGCTCAGACCGAACCGGCCCTATTCCCGTCAGTCCCCTGGACACCCACCGGGAACCCTGACGGTGTTCCCCAGAGAAGTATCTACCCAGCAAACCATACACGCTGGCCGAGTCCTTCGCCTCGTACACGGGTGCGGTGCGCGGCAGCCAATGATCGGAGGAGTCAAGGGGAAGGCTCGCCGGCCCGGTTGCGGAGGGCGGAGGTCCGACATAGGATGAGCAGCCGATAGCGCTCGAAGGTACCCGTCTCGCTCACTCAGCAGTGAAAGGAGCCCAGCATGGCGGCCAAGATCCTCCTTGCTCCCCGGCAGGTCGACGAGATCCTCGACATCGCGCGATCCTTGACCCCGCCCGGCTTCGAGCTCGTGGTGGCAGATGTCGGCACGCCCGCTTTCTATGAAGCGGCGGCCGAGGCCGAGTACTACCTCGGCTTCGCCCGTCAGATGGGCGGCGAGTTCTTCCGGGCCATGCCGAAACTTCGCCTGGTCCAGCTCACCAGCGCGGGATACGACCGGGTCGATATCGAGGCGGCCCGCAAGGCCGCCGTGCCCGTGGCCACCAATGGTGGCGCCAATGCCATTGCCGTCTCGGAACACACGATCTTGCTCATGCTCGCCGTCTACAAGCGGCTCGTCCGCTATCACAACGACGTCGTGGCGGGCAAGTGGCGCTCCCCCAACCTGGCCGAGGGGCGCGTGTACGAGCTATCCGGCAAGACGCTGGGGATCGTGGGCCTCGGCAACATCGGCAAGAAAGTGGCCCGGCGCGCGGCGGCCTTCGACATGAGCGTCCAGTACTACGACATCGCCCGCCTCAGCGAGGACCAGGAGGATGCCCTTGGCGCCCGCTTCGTTCTCTTCGAGGAGCTGCTGCGCACCTCCGACGTGGTCAGCCTGCACGTGCCGCTCACCGACAGCACGCGGAATCTGCTGGGCTCGAAAGAGTTCGCCCTCATGAAGCCCACGGCCATCCTGGTCAATACCTGCCGCGGACCGGTGGTGGACGAGACCGCGCTGCACCGCGCGCTGACCCAGGGGCAGATCGCGGGCGCCGGGCTCGATGTCCTCATCGAAGAGCCTCCGCCGGCCAACCATCCCATCTTCTCGCTGCCCAACGTCACGCTCACGCCGCACTCGGCCGGGCCCACCTGGGAGAACTGGACGGCGCGGTTCCGGAACGGCTTCGACAACATCCAGCGCGTGGCCAGCGGCGAGCGGCCGCGATGGGTCATCCCCGAGCTCGCGTGACAGTGCTGTATCCCTCTCCCCCACTGGGGGAGAGGGCAGGGTGAGGGGGTAGACCGCCGGCGCCCGCGCGGTCTGTCTCGAACACTGCTGATCCAGACAGCAGATCGCGCGCGACCGCCATCCGCTTGGGCAGTCATTCGTTCTCAGCGCGGCCTAAGTGGTGGGTTCCGCGTATGTGAGGCTCTGGCACTTGTGTTGCAAATCTCGACACCTCGTATGACTGGTCCGCGTTCGACACGAGATGGTGACAGCACGGTCACGGCCATGTCATGCGCGGGGAGCACGATGGGGAGGCAGCGCTCCGGCGTCAGCCCTGTGAAATCTGGGGAGGGTCAAGCCATGGTTGATTGGTGGTCAGAGACCGAGCACGACATCGTCGAATGCCTTCACCGGGACGGGGCGCTGAGCCCGGCCGAGCTTGGGCGGCGCGTGGGAGTCTCCGAGACCGAAGCGGCCATGTTCCTGTGCATGCTGGCGCGGGAAGGGAAGATACGTATTCGCCTCGTGGAGTCGGTCGACGAATTCGAAGGCCCCTCACCCTGCCCTCTCCCCAGAGGGGAGAGGGATTCAAGAGAGCTCGCGGCCCCCGTAGGTGTCGGGAGTGAGTGGGCATCGTGGGATGCCTAGTCTACTAGTGTATCCCTCTCCCCCATTGGGGGAGAGGGTTGGGTGAGGGGGCGGGCTTCGCCTAACCTGCGGAACGAAGCTTTCGGATCACGTCGAGGACGCGCCGGATCTCCGCGGTACTCCGCACCATCTGCCGATCGCCGGCCTGGGACCACCGCAGCCGGCCCTCACGGTCGATGACGAAGCTCGAGCGGTACGCCACGTTGCGCTCTTCGTCCCAGACCCCGTACGCCTGGATCACCTTCCGGTGCACGTCGCTCAGGAGCGGGAAGGGCAGGGTGTTGCGCTTCTGGAACTCGCCATGCGAAAACGGCGAGTCGCCGCTGATCCCCAGCATGACGGCGCCCGCGGACTCTAGCTCCTTGGCGACCCCGCCGAGGTCGCAGAGCTCGGGCGTTCAGATGCTTCCCCAGTCGTAGCAGTAGAAGAGCAGGACGACGTCGGACACGCCCTTGAACTCCGCCAGCGATACCTCGCGGCCGCTCGTGGACGGAAGCGAGAAGACCGGCGCCTCGTAGCCATAGCGCAGCATAGGTTATTGCTCCCAGAGATGTTTGAACTGCACCGCCACCATTTTATCGTAGGCAAAATCGCTCTTCACCACCCCCGCCTGCTTCTGGAACTGGTTGACCGTGCGCAGCGCCTCTTCCGTGATGGCCGGGAAGTACGCTTTCTTGTAGACGCCGATGATGTTGCGGAGGAGATCCGGGTCAAGGGCAGGGAATATCTTCTGGGCAACCCCGACGGCCGCGTCAGGATCCTCCCGGAGACGCTTCTGAGTCTTGACCACTGCACGGACCGCTCGCTCGACGATCTGCGGATTGCTCTGGATATAGCGGTCGCTCACCTGGAGCGTGGGGAAGGTCATGTTCCGGAGGAATGGGGGGCCCTGGTCGCGCATGGGCTCGATGAAATAGCGGCCCAGCTTGAGCTGGTGCACGATGATGGCCCCGCCGGGCTCCCCGCCCATGAAGCCGTCGATCTGTCCGGCGCGCAAGGCCGCGGCGGCCGAGGTCGAGCTGCCCACTGCGATGACGGCCACATCGCGGTCCGGCTCCAGCCCCGCATCCCGGAGGAGCGCGCGCAGCGCGAGGTCGGTGGCGCTTCCCGCGCGCGTCATGCCGAGCTTGGTCCCCTTGAGCCCCTTGACGTCGGTGGCGGGCAGGCTCTTCCTGAGCACCAGGAAGATCGGGTTCCGGTTGAGGATGGCCAGCAGACTCTTCGATGCGAAGCCCTTCTCGGCCAGGATCATGGGCCGCTCGACATAGGTCCCGGCAAGATCGATGGAACCGCCCACCAGGGCCGTGGTCACCTCGGCGCCGCCCTCGAAGTCCGCGAACTGGGGACTGAGCCCTTCCGCCTTGAAGTAGCCGAGCTGATCGGCGGCGTAGAGCGCGAGGAAGGTGACGGCCGGCGTGGTGCCGATCCTGACCGTCTGCTGCGCCTGCGCCGGCGAGACGAAGGCGAACAGCGCGACGAGCAGGCCGAGGGCGACGGTCATCCTACCGCCATTCGTCGATCGACACGGTCTTCTGGTAGTTGGCTCCCATGATGCGCCAGTAGCCATTGGTCTCGCCGCCGACCACCACCACGTGAATGTCCTCGCGGCGGAACATGGGGATCGGCTCGTCGGGCGCCGCCTTGAGCTTCGAGGCCCACGGCTCCTCGCCGAAGGTCGCGCGCGGATAGATGTAGTTCTGGATGAGCTGGTAGTCCCAGTACTCGCTGGCCGACATCTTCGCGGTGCCGTAGAGCCAGTCGATGAGCGCGTCCTTCTTGGTGAAGCCGCCGCGATCGATGAACTGCCGCGCGGCGATGGGGTCGAGGAGGAGCACGGGCGGCGTGTGCGGGTCCATGCCGCGAAGCATGTTGGCGCAGTGCTCGCGCCAGTGCTTCTCGCGCAGGCCCAGCGTGAAGGCGGTGGCCCGACAGCTCGAGAACACGCTCACCGCGCTGTCCGTGGGCTGGAAGCCGTGCTGGACGTGGAAGGGCTCCCAGGGGCTTCGCTCCTCGTTCTCGGCGAAGGTGAGGCTGTTGTAGTTGTAATTGTTCCCCTGATTACCCATGTAGCTCAGCCCCGGGATCGACCCGCCCTGGAGATTCTGCGAGAGAAGACCGTAGGCCCGCCCGATGGTGGCATTGGCGTGGTTGTACGGCCCGAGGGCGCCGGTGCCTGAGTTCATCCCGATCTCGTCTCTGATCGGCCCGTTGACGAAGGACAGGCCCGCCACGGCGCTCGAGCTGCTCCCTCGCGCCGTCACGCACGAGGCGGCCAGAGCCAGGATGACCGGGAAGTAGGCGGGCCGCGCCCCCGCCATCACCGCATTGACCGCCACCTTCTCGACGGTGTACTCCCAGTACTCGCGGAAGTGCGTCGAGCGCATGCGCCCGACGATCTCATCGGGCTTGCGCCGAGTTCCCGCGAGCATCGCCCGCACGCGCTCCTCCGTCGGCAGCACGATGGGCAGCATGTCCGTCCACCGATTCTCGAGGAAGAGCTGCTCGAGGTTCTCCGCCGTGTCGGGCTCGACCAGCCTCGGAGTCGAGCGGTCGAACTCGACAGGACCCAGATCGCTGTCGTTGAACGGGTGCGTCAGCCCCTCGATCACTTCCTGCATGACGGGCCGGCCCGTGACGGGATCCGTGCCGTCGATGTACGCGCGGAGCTGGACCGCCGTCTTGCCCATGATGGGCTGGGGCACGAAGGCCTGGCGAAGCCCGGGCATGCCGTTGACCGTGGCCACGGAACGGACGACCCGATCGAACTTGTCCGTGTGCATGGCGACCGTGGGGACGCCGTACTTGGCCTCTACCGTCATCGCGTGCGCGGCGACCGCCGGCGCGCAGGTGCTTCAGTGGCCGACGCCGAGGATGGCGGCGTCTCCCTTCGCGCGGATCTCCTCCCAGGTGGTCGGATCGTCGACCAGGTAGACGCTGGAGATGGGCTTGAACACCGTGCGCACCGCCGGCATGTGCTCGGCGAACCAGGCCTGCATCTGCTTGAGGAAGAGATCGGAGTCGTCGAAGCGGCAATCGACCAGGTAGACGGTCTTGCCGTTGAGGGTGTCGAGCCGCGGGGCGAATGCCTTGCGGGCAATCTTGGGAGCGAAGCCGACCGGGTTCAGAACCGTGATCTTCTCGTTCGCGCTCATGGTGCCTCCGCTGGATCAGGGTGAGTCACGCCGCCCAGTCGCGGCCGGGCTACGATACCACGGCGACATAAGGCTATTCGCGGGACAACGCCACCCTGGTCTACTCAGCCCTCGCCTCAGGGCTGCGCCCTTCAGCTCGAACTGCGGCCCTCTCCCTCAGGGAGGGAGAGGGATTCATTTTTGATCCCTCGCCCCCGAAGGGGGAGAGGGCAGGGTGAGGGGGCTCGTGAATAGCCGGGCTACGTGAGATGCGGGTCCAGGAGGTCTCGGAGCCCGTCGCCCAGGAGATTGGCGCCCAGGACGACGAGGGAGATGAAGAGGCCGGGCGCCGTGGCGAGCCACCATGCGTTGGACAGGTAATCACGCCCCTCGGCCAGCATGAGGCCCCAGGAGGGACGCGGAGCCTGGATGCCCATGCCGAGGAAGCTCAGTCCGGACTCGAGCAGGACCATGGTGGCGAACTGGCTCGAGCCGATCACCAGGATGGGCGCCACCGTGTTCGGCAGGACGTGGCGCAGGACGATCCGGAGATCTGTGGCGCCGAGCGTGTAGGCGGCCTCGATGTACTCGAGGCTCCGGATGGTCAGCACGTGCGCGCGCACCGTGCGCGCGTAGAGGACCCAGCCGCTCAGCGCCAGCACGCCGACGAGAGCGAGCGGATTGGTGCCGACCACGGCCACGATGGCGATGGCCAGCATGATCACTGGGAAAGCGAGCTGGACATCCGCCACGCGCATGATCACGGCGTCGGCCCGCCCGCCGCCCCAGCTGGCCACGAGGCCCACGAGGACGCCCACCACGGCGGCGATCAGCACCGCGCTCACGGCCAGGGCGAGCGAGATTCGCCCGCCGTAGAGGAGTCGCGCGAGGATGTCCCGGCCGAGGTTATCGGTGCCGAGCACGTGCCCGGGCGTGCCGCCCAGGCCCCATGGCGGAGCTAGGCGCTGGCTGAAGCTCGGCTTGAGGGGATCGTAGGAGGTGAGCGCAGGGGCGAGAAGGCTGGCGAGGACCACCAGCCCCAGGAGCGCGCCGCCGATCACCATCGTCGGATAGCGGCGCCCGAAGCCTCCGATCGCCACGGTTTCGAGCTCGGCCGTCATCACGAGTACCGGATGCGAGGGTCGAGCACCGTGTAGAGCAGGTCGACCATCAGGTTGATCACGACGAAGACCGTGGCGGAGAGGATGAGCACCGTCTGCACCACCGGGAAATCGCGGAAGAAGATGGCGTCCACGATGAGCTTGCCCATCCCCGGCCAGGCAAACACCGATTCCGTGATGACGGCGCCGCCGAGGAGCGCGCCGATCTGGAGCCCGATCACCGTCAAGACGGGGATGGCGGCATTGCGGAGCGCGTGCCACAGCACGACGCTGCGCTCGGTCAGGCCCTTGGCCCGCCCGGTGCGGATGAAGTCGCGATGGAGGATCTCGAGCATGCTCGAGCGCGTGAGGCGCGCGACGAGCGCGGTGGGAAAGGCCGCGAGGGTGACGCCGGGCAAGATGAGGGAGGTCCAGCCCGCGAAGCCCGAGGTAGGCAGCCAGCGCAGGGCCACCCCGAAGAGCAGGATCAGCATGATGCCGAGCCAGAAATTGGGCAGGGACTGGCCGAGCACGGCCAGGACGGTGCCCGCGACGTCGTAGCGCGTGCCCCGGCGCACGGCGGTGACGATGCCGATGGACACGCCGAAGACCACGGTGAGAAGCATGGCCACGAGGGTGAGCTGCACGGTGGCGGGGAGCCGCTCGAGCACGACCTGCAGGGCGGGGGCCCGGTACTGGAATGACTGGCCGAAGTCACCGCGGAAGACGCTGCGCAGAAAGATCAGGTACTGGACGGGGAGTGGCTCGCGGAGACCGAGATGGCGGTTCAGCTCCTCGACGGCGGACTCGGGGGCGCCATCGGGCAGCAGCATCCGCGCAGGATCGCCCGGCAGAATGCGCAAGATCACGAAGACCAGCAGGGAGACGCCGAGCAGCGTGAGAGCCGACTGACCGACACGCCGGAGAACGTAGGCCCTCATGCGGCGCGCAGCCCGCGCGAGCGCGCCCGACACTCTCCCTGCGTGGGCAGGGGATTAAAATGAATCCCTCTCCCTCGGAGAGGGAGAGGGCTGGGTGAGGGTGGCGTTTTCTCGCGATTCTCCGCGCTACGCGATCGAGACGTCATTCAGGAGCACGTAGTAATCGCGGCGCGCCTCGAAGTTCCGCAGGCGATCGCTGACGCCGTAGATCGCGACGGTGTAGTAGAGCCAGAGCTCCGCCTCCTCGTCCCAGATGATGCGCTCGAGTTCCTCGTACTTGGCCTGGCGCACCTTGGCGTCGGGCACGCGCGCCTCGGCGATGAGTTGCTCCACGCGCGGGTTGGCGTAGCGCGTGAGCTTCTCCGAGCCCGCCTTCGTGAACCACTGGCCGAAGAACCAGTCGGGATCGTGGGGCATGTGCGCCCAGCCCGAGAAGAACATGTCGTAGGTGCCGGCCGTCCGCTGCTCGCGCGCCGTGGCGATCTCGAGGTTCTTGATGTTGAGCTTGATGCCGACCTCCCCCAGCATGGCCGCCACGGCCTGGGTGATCTCGAGCTGCTTCGGATAGAGGTCCTTCATCAGGACCATGTCGAGCGACAGGTTGGTGTAGCCCGCCTGCTTCAGGATCTGCCGGGCCTTCTCGGGATCGTAGGTCTTGAGCGGCAGGCTCGTGTGGCCGATGAGGCCGGGCGGCACGGGACTGTCCACGGGCCGCCCATAGCCGCGCAGCAGCTCCTTGATGATCACGTTGCGGTCGATGGCGAGCGAGATCGCCTGGCGCAGGCGATGGTCCTTCACCGGCTCCTTGGCGAGCTGGAAGATCCACCGCTGCGTCTCGATGGCCGGCACGTCGAGCACCTTGACGCCCCGGCTGCCCTTGAGGGTCGCGACGAGGTCGGGCGTGACCCGGTCGATCACGTGCAGCTCGCCCGCTCTGAGGGCGGCCGTGCGCGTCGAGAGCTCCGGGATGAAGCGAAAGGTTACCTTCTCGACCTTGGGCACGCCCGGCTTCCAGTAGCTGGGATTGGCGGCGAGGGTGATCTGGTCGCCCCGCGTCCAGCTCGTGAAGCGGAAGGGCCCGGTGCCCACGGGCTTCTCGAAGAAGGCGTCTTCGTTCTTGGCCGCGCCCGGGGGCAGGATGCCGAGCATGGTCAGGTGCGCGGGCAGGGAGCCGAACGGCCGCTTGGAGGTGACGGTGACGGCGTAGTCACCGTCCTTCTCGACCGCGTCAATGTCCTGGTAGACGAAGGCCTTGATGAGCTTGGTGTTGTCGCGCACCCGCTTGAGCGTGTACACCACGCTGTCGGCGTTGAAGGGCGTGCCGTCGTGGAAGGTCACGCCCTTGCGCAGCGTGAAGCGCCAGGTGGTGTTGTTGACCGGACGCCAGGACTCCGCGAGGGCGGGGACGAACTTCGAATCGTTCGTGACATCGACGAGCGGGTCGAAGACGTGCCGCAGCACGGAGGTCGTGGAGATCGAGTAGTGGTTGGCGGGATCGAGGGTCAGCATCCGCTCGGAGAGCCCGGCCGCGATCTCTCCGCTGCGTTTGGCCTGTCCGCGAGCCGCGGTGGGCACCGTCCCAAGGGCCAGCCCCATCCCGCTCAAGGCCAGAAATTCCCGCCGGCCGATTCGCTTGGTTCCTCGTCCTGACCTGGTCATGGGCGGCTTCCTCTCCGGCGAAGATCGGCGTGGCGAAAGGCCGGCGCGCTTCCCGTGAGCCGGGAAGGGCCGGACGCGTCGGTGGTCTCGATGTATGCCACACGCTCCCGAGCTTGACAAGAGCAGAGCCGGAGCCTACCGTTCGGCGAAGGACGGCCGGGCTGCCGCAGGCACGAGCATTGCGCTGAAAAATTGCGAGAGGAGCCTCTCATGAGCCTGTTCAAAGTGATGAGCCACGTGAGCGTCACCGTCACGGATGTGGCCAAGGCCCGAGAGTTCTACACCGCGATCCTGGGCTTCAAGGAGATCGCCCGCCCGAACTTCGATTTTCCCGGCATCTGGTACAGCCTCGGCGGCGATCTTCAGCTCCACCTCATCTTGAATGACCAGCTCGTCCGGCCCGCCGTCGAGCGGGAAAAGATCACCGCTCGCTATCCGCACTTCGCCCTCTGGACGGAGGACTGCGACGAGACGGCCCAGCGCCTGGAAAAGCTCGGCTTGCCCTGCCGCGACGTCGTCTCCGGCCCCACCGGTTTCCGCCAGGTCTTCGTCAAAGACCCCGACGGCAACATGGTGGAGTTCATCGGGCCGACCAAGTCCGGGGTGACGCGCTAGAAACTGTAGCGACTGTAGCGAGCGGCGAGCGAGAGGATCCTCTCGCTCGCCGCCGGCGCTGTCCGTTTCCTCTTCTTCCTCGGTGGTTCTCCGTGGCTAGTGTTGGTCGTCCTCTCGGCGTAAACTGCGCCTCGCTGAACTGTAGTATTTGAAACTCGGGGAAAATGCTTCCGGTCGTGGCCCGGAACCGCTCGAACCCAGAGGAGGAGGACCGAACATGAAAGAGCTCGTCTTCGCGTTGCAGTTCAAGGGCAAGGCAGGGCCGGTCGAGGGGGCCGAGGGCAAACTGGCGGCCAAGACGACGGCGGGCGGGCAGGTTTTGCGGACGGGCTTGACCGCCAAGGGCATACAGGCGAAGGCGGAATCGAAGCCCGGGCCTCGCGCCAGTTTCGAGTCCGAGGTGCAGATCACGGGGGAGGGGACCTTCGTCGAGAGCGGCCGGATCAGCTACGGGAAGGGCGGCAAGCTGACCTTCCGGACCGTCGGCCAGGGAGTCCTGGGCCCGAGCCCGGTCGATGGCGTGCAGCGGGGCGCGGTGATCTGGGAAGTGACGGAGGGCCTGGGAGCGCTTGCGGGCGCCACGGGGCTCATCACGTCCAACTTCACCGTTGGCGCCAAGGGTGAGGTCGTGGACAATCACTACGTCCGTCTCTACCTACCCGATCAAAAGAAAGGCTAGGAGTCGAAATGGGACAAATTCTGGGTCTGGGACTCAGCCACTACCCCCCGCTCCGGGGGGCCGACGATGCCATGGCGGGCATTCTCCGCCGCACGCTCACGCGGCCCGACGTGCCCGACGCTTGGAAGAAGCCCGAGAACTGGCCCCCGCGGCGCCAGGGCATCGCGCCGCTCTGGTCAAGCACCTCAAGGCGCTCCGCCAGGCGCTCGACGACTTCAAGCCTGACTTCGTCCTCATGTGGGGGGATGACCAGTACGAGAACTTCCACGAGGACATCACGCCGGCCTTCTGCGTCTACGCCTACGAGGACATGGAGGTGCATCCGTACCGGCCCCACCAGCGCGTCGCGAGCACCGCCCCCACGGGAGAGGGCGGCGGTCTCTCGGCGTCCGAGGCGGCGCCGGCGAGCCGTCCGGCGCCGAACGCGTGGGGCGAGGGGGCCGACGCCGTCATCCGCATTCCCGGGAAGCGTGACGCCGCCAAGTGGCTCGTGCGTGAGCTTCTGACCCACGAGCACATCGACATGGCGTACTCGTACAAGCCGCTCCACTACGAAGGACTCAGCCACGCGTTTCTCAACGGCGTCATGTACCTCGACTACGAGCGCAAGGGCTGGCCCTATCCGCTGGTGGCCATGGCCATCAATTGCTACGGCAGCCGTGTGAACGTCAACCGCGGCGGCGTCTATCCCGTCGGCACGATCAGCATTCCCGAGAGCGACCTGGACCCGCCGAGCCCCTCGCCCGATCGCTGCATGGAAGTGGGCGCCGCCGTCGCTCGAGCGCTGGCGCGCAGCCCGTGGAGGGTCGCGCTCGTCGCCTCGTCCAGCTGGTCGCACGCCTTCCTGGTCCCGAAGCACTACTTCGTCTATCCCGACGTGGACAATGACCGCAGGCTCTACGAGGCTCTCGTGGCGGGCGACTTCGACGCCTGGCACAAGGTCACGGAGGCGGAGGTCGTGGACCGTGGGCAGCAGGAAGTGCTGAACTGGTGGGCGCTCATGGGCGCCATGGAAGCGCTGGGGCACAAGAGCCCCGACTACCACGGCTACGTCGAGTCCTACGTGATGAACTCGAACAAGGCCTTCGCGATCTATGCCCCTCGCTGACGCCGTGTGGAAGAGGCGCGGGCCGGCATGATCGTCAAGAGCCCATGGCCGGATGTTCTGGTGCCCGAGGTCTCGATCACCGACCATGTGCTGCGCCATGCCGAGCGCCTCCGCGATCGGCCGGCCCTGATCGACGGGCCGACGGGGCGGACGCTGACCTTCGGCCAGCTCGCCGACAGCATTCGTCGCGTGGCCACGGGTCTCGCGCGGCGAGGCTTTCGCAAGGGCGACGTCTTCGCGACCTATAGCCCGAACCTGCCCGAGTACGCCGTGATCTTCCACGCCGTCGCTTCCCTCGGCGGCATCAACACCACTGTCAATCCGCTCTACACCGCGGGCGAGCTGGCAAAGCAGCTGAAGGACTCGGGCGCCCGCTTCCTCATCACGGTCCCGCCCTTCCTCGACAAGGCCAAGGAGGCAGCCGCGGCGGCGGGGATCGAGGAGGTCTTCGTCTTCGGCACCGCCGGCGGCGCCCGGCCCTTCGCCGAGCTGCTCGAGGCGCCGCCGACTCCGCCTGTCGTGAAGATCAACCCGCGGGAAGACGTGGTGGTGCTGCCGTACTCGAGCGGGACGACGGGGCTGCCCAAGGGCGTCATGCTCACCCACCACAACCTGGTGGCCAACCTGTGCCAGGCCGAGGGCTTCAAGGACTTCGACGGCTTCAAGGACGGCGACGTGGTCATCGCCGTGCTCCCGTTCTTTCACATCTACGGCATGGTCGTGATCATGAAGCTCGGGCTGTGCCAGGGCGCCACCATCGTCAGCATGCCGCGCTTCGACTTCCAGGAGTTCCTGACCGCCGTGCAGAAGTACCGCGTGTCCATCCTTCCCCTCGTGCCGCCCATCGTGCTGGGCATGGTCAAGCATCCGGCCGTGAGCCAGTTCGATCTCTCGAGCGTGCGGCTGGTCTTTTCGGGCGCGGCCCCTCTCGGGGAGGAGATCGCGCAGGAGCTGTCCACGAAGCTGGGCTGCCCCGTGGTGCAGGGCTATGGCATGACGGAGGCGAGCCCGGTCACGCACCTGAGCCCCACGAAGAACGCGCCGCGCAAGCCCGGGTCCATCGGCTTTGTCGTGCCCAACACGGAAGTCAAGCTGATGGATGTCGTCACGGGCGACGAGGCGGGGCCGGGCGGGGAAGGCGAGCTCCTGATCCGCGGGCCGCAGATCATGAAGGGCTACCTGAATCAGCCCGGGGAGACGGCGGACTCCATCGACCGTGAGGGCTGGTACCACACGGGCGACGTCGGCTACGTGGACCCGGAAGGATGGTTCTACATCGTCGATCGCACCAAGGAGCTGATCAAGTACAAGGGCATGCAGGTGGCGCCCGCCGAGCTCGAGGCCTTGCTGTTCACGCACCCCGCCATCCTCGACGCCGCGGTCATCCGCAAGGCCGACGAGGAAGCGGGCGAGGTGCCCAAGGCCTTCGTGGTCCTCAAGCCGGACGCCGCCTCCAAGGCGACCACGGGCGAGGCGATCATGGCCTTCGTGGCGGAGCGGGTGGCTCCCCACAAGCGCATCCGGCACCTCGAGTTCATCGAGCAGATTCCCAAGTCGCCCTCCGGCAAGATCCTGCGCCGCATGCTGGTGCAGATGGAGAAGGAGCGCGCGTCCTGAGCGACCGGGAGTCGGGTCCGACCTCGCGCACGTACTTCTCCCAGCGCCTGCGTCTCCACTACGTCGACTGGGGAAATCCCGAGCGGCCGGCCCTGATCCTGCTCCACGGCGGCCGCGACCACTGCCGCAACTGGGACTGGACGGCGGCGGCTCTCCGTGACGACTGGCACATCATCGCGCCCGATCTGCGCGGCCATGGGGACAGCGAGTGGTCCCCGGACGGCAGCTACACCATGGCCGGGTACATCTACGATCTCGCCCAGCTCGTCCACCAGCAGCAGCTCGCGCCCGTCACCATCGTCGCCCATTCCCTCGGCGGCAACATCGCGCTCCGCTACGCGGGCATCTACCCGGAGGCGGTGGCGAAGCTCGTGGCCATCGAGGGGCTCGGGCCCTCCGCGCGCGCCCTCGCCACCCACCGGTCGAAGACGATCGCGGAGCGGATGGACGAGTGGATCCGCGAGGAGCGCGGCCTGGCGGGCCGGCTGCCCCGTCGCTACGCCTCCATCGAGGATGCCTTCCGGCGCATGCAGGACGAGAACCCGCATCTCTCGGCCGAGCAGGCCCGTCACCTCACCAGCCACGGCGTGAACCAGAACGAGGACGGGACGTACAGCTGGAAGTTCGACAACTACGTGCGCGCGTGGTTTCCCTACGACATGAGCAGCCGGGACATCCAGGTCCTCTGGGAGCGCATCGCCTGTCCGACGCTTCTCCTGTACGGGAAGGAGAGCCGCGCCGGCAATCCCGCCGACGATGGCCGCGACCGGCTCTTCCGCCACGCCACGAGCATCGGCCTCGAGGCGGCGGGGCACTGGCTTCATCACGATCGGCTGGACGAGTTCCTGCGGATCGTCCGGGAGTTTCTCGGGCCGCACTCCTAGGGCAAACTAGTCACGAGCGCGCGTACCGTATCGTGGTCTCCCCCCTATCTACTCAGCCCTCACCTCAGGGCTTCGCCCCTCAGCTCGAACCGCGGCTCTCTCCCCCTGCGGGGGCGAGGGATCAAAATGAATCCCTCTCCCTCGGAGAGGAAGAGGGCAGGGTGAGGGTGGCGTTGTCTCGCGAATAGGCCAATGCTAGGCGCTGCGGCGTCGCTCGACCAGATGACTCAGGCCTCACGCGCCCGTCCGGCCGTCTCGCGAGAGGTCCACCAGGCGAGAAGAAGCGCCGCTCCGGTCAGCCCGGCCATCCCGTTCACGAGCAGGGCGCGGCCCACACCCCAGTGCTCGGAGATGCTGCCCACCATGAATGCGCCGATGGGGAAGGCGCCGCCCCACACGAGGGTATAGAGGCTCATCACCCGCCCGCGCAGCTCGTCAGGCGCGGCCAGCTGCATGGCCGTATTGCAGCTCGCCACCAGTACGATCCCGAAGAGGCCCGTCAGGAACAACGCGACGGCGGCGAACCAGAAGACGCGCGCGGTGGATAGCGCCAGGAGCCCGCCGCATGCGAGGGCGGCCGCGCCGAACAGCATGGTCGTGGGCGGCTGACGCGCGCCGAGGACGCCGACGGTGAGCGCGCCCGTGACCGCGCCCACGCCCAGACAGGCCATGAGGAGCCCGAAGCCTTCCGCGCCCAGGTGCAGCACCGTGCGCACGACCAGGGGAACATAGACGGTGAAGTTGAACACGCAGATGCTGACGAGGAAGAGGAGGCCGAGCATCAGGCGAATCTCGGGGGTGCGGATGGCGTAGCGGAGCCCGGTGAGGATCTCGTCCACGACCCCGCGGCCCGAGCGGGCGCGGGGCAGCCCGCGCGTGCCCAGCCGCGAGAGCATCGCCACCGTCACCGCGAAGCCGAGCCCGTTGACCACGAAGGCCGGGGTGACGCCGAAGCGGGCGATCATGAGCCCGCCGAGACCGGGCCCGATGATGCGGGCGGCGTTGAACGACGCGGAGTTTAGCGCCACCGCGCTCGCCACATCGCCCCGCCCCACCATCTCGGCCACGAAGGACTGCCGCGCCGGCTGCTCGAGCACATTGACGAGCCCGCTGGTGAAGGCGAGCACGGCCACGTGCCAGTACTCGACGCGGCCGGACGCCACGAGGGCGGCCAGGATCAGGGCGAGGCCGCCGAGGGCGGTCTGGGTGCACATGAGGAGCCGGCGCTTGGGGAGGCGATCGGCGAGAGCGCCGGAGGCGATGGAGAAGAGCAGGATGGGCGCGAACTGGAGGGAGCCGATGAGCCCGAGCTTGAACGGCGACGGGCTGAGCTGGAGCACGAGCCATGATTGCGCGACCGTCTGCATCCAGGACCCCGTCTGGGCCACGAACTGGGCTGTGAAGAAGCGGCGATAGTCGGGGTGGCGGAGCGCGCGGAGCCCGATGGGGAGCGGCATTGCCGCCGCCTAGAATAGCGCGCCGGGGGCTGCCGGACGGAAATCATCCGGGTCGCCCAAGAGGGAACGGCATGGAGTAGACGTTTCGGTTACTCTTAGAGAAGGACGCCCCGTCTGGGTCCCCAGCGCTTCGGTCAACCAGGCAGTGGAGGGAGGAGAGTCTCAACCATGACACGCAGGATCTCTCGCCGGCGCTTGCTGCAGGCATGCGGCATGATCGTGCCCGTGGCCGTGGCCGGGCCGTTTCTTTTCAAGGGCCGCCCGGCGGACGCCCAACAGAAGGCCACCAAGCAACAGGTGCAGTATCAGGAGACGCCCAAGAAGGGACAGGATTGCGAGAAATGCCTGCAATTCACCCCTCCCGACGGCTGCAAGCTGGTCGGCGGCAAGATCAATCCGAAAGGCTGGTGTCTGCTCTTTGCCCCGAAGCCGAAGTGACGGCGGCCTGGCAAAGACGAGACGCGAGCAGCCTCTATCACAGGAGACATCGAGATGAAGAATGTTGAGATGTCGGTGGCCGGTGACATCCTGACCATCACGGTAGACCTGACGAAGGAGTTCGGCCCGTCCTCGTCCGGCAAGACCATCATCATCGCCTCCACCGAGGGCAATGTCACGATTCCGGATCGGGAAGAGAAGGTCGGCCTGAACGTCTATCGCAAGAAGTGACGGCGGCCCGACGGGGTGCCGGGCCGCCGCTCTTATCACCGACGATGCCACCCGTGATGGGGGCGATCGACGACCACGAAACACCCGGTTGCCGTCAGCGAGACCGCAAGAGCCAGACCGACGATCCGCATGAGTCTTCGCATCGCGCGCCTCCTTTCTGCCGGTTGGACGGCGGAGGCGCTGATGCATTCCACGGAGCACAAGGAGAAGTACGGTGAAATCCCACAAGCTGGTGGGGGGGCCCGGGGGAGGAGCGACAGCCGGCGCTCCCCCCGGATCCGGTAAGGAGAGGAACGATGAGCAAGAGCGTGAGACCCGTTCCCGAAGGCCACCCCACCGTCTCGCCGTATTTGATCGTCAACGATGGGGCGGCCGCCCTCGACTTTTACAAGAAGGCGTTCGGCGCGACCGAGCTGATGCGTCACACCGATCCGAACGGAAAAGTCGGCCACGCAGAGATCACGATCGGCGATTCCGTGATCATGCTCGCCGATGAGTTCCCGGATTTCGGCGCCCGAAGCCCGCGGGCCATCGGCGGCTCGCCCGTCGGCATCCACCTCTATGTCGAAGGGGTCGATGCGGTGGCGAGCCAGGCGATTGCCGCCGGCGCCAAGGTGGTGCGGCCGGTGCAGGATCAGTTCTACGGAGATCGGAACGGCACGCTCGAGGATCCATTCGGGCACATCTGGCACATCTCCACGCACATCGAGGACGTGCCTCCCGAGGAGCTCTCGAGACGGATGGCCGCGCTCAAGACCCACTAGAGTGGAAAACTTGACAAGGACGGGCGAGGAGCCTACCGTCCGCCCGATGAGCCGACGCATCGGCTCCCGGCGCGCGTGGCATGTGCTGGGGAGGCTCCCGCATCGCCCTTCCGGTCCAGGAGGAGAGCATCATGGACATGCTCCTCGGCACCTTCGCCTCCCGACCGCTGCTCATCGTGCGGGTCGTGCTGGGGGTCATCTTCTTCGCCCATGGCGCCCAGAAGGTGTTCGGCTGGTTCGGCGGGCCCGGACTGCGCGGAGTCATCGCCTACTTCAAGCAGGCGCTTGGCGTCCCCGCCCCCCTCACCGTGCTCGCCGCTCTGACCGAGTTCCTGGGCGGGCTGGCCATGATCGTCGGCTTGCTCGTGCGACCGGCCGCGGTGGGACTGATCATCGTCATGCTCGTGGCCATCTTCACGGTGCACTGGAAAAACGGCTTCTTCATCAACTGGTCGCTCACGCCAGGGAAGGGGCACGGCTACGAGATGAACCTCGCCCTCATCGGAATGGCCCTGGCCGTCCTCGTCGGCGGGGCGGGCGCGTACTCCATCGATCGATGGCTTCGCCCGTGGTAGTAGCGATCCACGAGAGCGCCCGAGCATGAGCAGGCGATCGCGCCGATCACGCCGGCCGGGCCAGCGCCCGCAGTTCGACCAGCGCGGGCCCGGCCCGCCACGCGGGCCAGCCCCGTCGCGTATGCCCGCGCCGTCACCTTCGCCCTCGGGCTTCGAGAGCCTGACCGCGATCCAGCCCTTCGAGCGGCTGCGGCTCGAGACCGTTCCCTCGGAGCTGTCCATGCGCGCCATGGACCTGATCACACCCATCGGGAAGGGCCAGCGCGGGCTCATCGTGGCCCCACCCCGGACGGGCAAGACCGTGCTCCTCCAGCAGATCGCCAAGGCCGTTCTCACGAATCATCCTGAGGTGGCCGTCGTCGTTCTCCTCGTCGACGAGCGGCCGGAAGAGGTGACCGATTTCCGCGTGAACATCGGCAAATCCGCGGAGATCGTCGCCTCCAGCAATGACAATCCCTACCGCCGTCACATCGAGGTGACCGAGCAGGTCCTCGAGAAGGCCAAGCGCATGGCGGCGCAGAAACAGGATGTGCTCGTCCTCTTCGATTCCCTCACGCGCATGACCCGCGCCTACAACAATGAGCTGACCTCGCGCGGGCGAACCATGACGGGCGGCATCGACAGCCGCGCCTTCCAGATGCCGCGGGCTTTCTTCGGGGCCGCCCGCAAGCTCGAGGAGGGCGGCTCGCTCACCATCGTGGGCACCGTCCTCGTCGACACAGGCTCGCGTATGGATGACATCATCTTCGAGGAGTTCAAGGGCACGGGAAACATGGAGCTCCATCTCACGCGGGAGCTGGCCGACCGGCGCATCTTCCCCTCCTTCGAGATCCTCAAGTCCGGCACGCGCCGCGAAGAGCTGCTCTTCACCGAGGACGAGCTGAAGCGCATCCACCTCCTCCGCCGCGCCCTGGCGGGCACCAAGTCGATCCAGGCCATGGAAGCGCTGCTCGAGCGCCTCCGCCTGACCGGAACGAACGCGGAGTTCCTGAAGTCCCTCGTCACCTAGCTCCGCGCCGCGAAGCGCTCCCTCCCTTCACAGTTATTTACTCGTGGCACACACGGCGTTCACGCGCCCTCCGCATGCTCGGCCGTGAGAGCAGGCGCTCTCGGCCTGCGAGAACAGGACCACGAGACGAGACGGGGAGAATCCCCAGGAGGGACGTCATGAGAGTGAAAGGGGTGCTGGGAGGGCTGGCGCTGGTGCTGGGGCTGACGATGCCGGTGGCGGCGGCGCCGCCTGACATCGCGGCGGCGGCGCATCCACAGGCGGGCCGCTCGATGGATCGCTCGGCGATGCAGGGCCACCGCCACTTCGGCGGCTGGCAGCGGCACATGAGGCACGGGCACGCGCGCCGTGGGCGCTCCGTCATCGGCTTCGCGCTGCGTCACCGCCAGGAGCTGAGCCTGACGCCGCAGCAGGTCGAGACGCTCAAGAAGCTCGGGATGGACTCCCGGCGCGCGGCCATCCGCGCCGCCGCCGATCGTCGGATCGCGCAGCTCGATCTCGTGAGCCTGCGGCAGAGCGATCCGGTGGACATGGGCAAGGTGGAGGCCAAGGTGCGGGAGATCGAGCGGCTCCGCGCGGACAGCCAGCTTGCCGCCATCCGCACGGACGAGCAGGCCAAGGCCCAGCTCACGCCGGAGCAGCGGGAGAAGCTGAAGGGGCTCGTGGCCGCCCGGTGGCAGCGCAAGGGCGAGGATTCGCGTCGCGCCGAGGCTCCGCTCGCGATGGATCGCTAGTAACCCGTCGGGCCGGCGCTAGCCGGTTCGCCAGCAGAGGCGCTGCACCTTCCGGTGCCGGCGCCTCTGCTGAGAGGCGGGCCTCGACCCGCGGTCCGGGCAGCCCTCGCCTCCGCTCTGACGCCACTCCGAATCCGGACTGCACGTATCCGTCGTCTTGCGCTAGGCTGTGGGCCCCAGGGGGAAGCTCGGCCCCGGCAGGCCGGCGGCCGCATCGACGTGGCGGATCAGGGAGCTGATCCAGAAAGGTGGAGACCAGGACATGGCCTCATCCGAGAAGGTGGCGATCGTCACAGGAGCTGGAAGCGGTGTCGGCAAGCACTCCGCGCTGGCGCTCTTGCAGGAGGGGTTCTCTGTCGTCCTGGCCGGGCGCCGCAAGGACGCCTTGGAGACGGCAGCCGCGGAGGGAAAGTCGAAGTCTCCCGGGTCGAAGACGCTCGTGGTACCGACCGATGTCAGTGACCCCGAGTCCATCCGGGCCCTCTTCGCGCAGACGAAGCAGGTCTTCGGCCGGCTCGACCTCCTCTTCAACAACGCGGGCATCGGTGCCCCTCCCGTGCCCCTCGAGGAGCTTCCGATCGAGAAGTGGAAGGCGGTCGTCGATACCAACCTGACGGGCTCGTTCCTGTGCACGCAAGAGGCGATGAAGATCATGAAGAGCCAGCAGCCTCGCGGGGGCCGCATCATCAACAACGGCTCCATCTCGGCGCATGCGCCGCGACCGTTCTCCGTCGCCTACACGTCGACGAAGCACGCGATCACGGGGCTGACGAAATCGACCTCCCTGGACGGGCGGAAATACGACATCGCCTGCGGGCAGATCGACATCGGCAATGCCGCCACGGAGATGACGGCGCGCATGGCCAAGGGTGTCCCGCAGGCGAACGGGACCGTCGAGATCGAGCCGACCATGGATGTCCAGAACGTGGCGCGGGCGGTCGCCTACATGGCAAGCCTCCCCCTCGATGCCAACGTGCAGTTCTTGACGGTGATGGCGACGAAGATGCCTTTTGTCGGTCGGGGGTAACGCGGGCGGCTGAAAAAGGCCCATCTGCTTCGTTGGCGCGGGCAGCGGCACCCGCTCAACGTACGTGGCAGTTCGAGCTGAGGGGCGCAGCCACGAGGCGAGGGCTGAGTGGAAACTACGCCTCGGGGTGCCGCCGCCCTCACCGCCTCGCATCTGAGCCTTTTTGAGCCGCCTGCGAGTTCTTCGGCACCCTGCTAGTGTCCTGTCCCAGAGATACGATGACAAAATCGAGCCACGCTGGCCAAGATCTCGTCGGCCGTCTTCGTCCACACGAAAGGCTTGGGAGCCGTATTGTGGAGAGCGATGTACTCGAGGATCGCCGCCTCGAGGGT
>WNFC01003162.1_pt1 | contig 20624 bp, 23 predicted proteins | sample 5400541 | NCBI WGS metagenome assembly WNFC01 (sample SAMN13153342, study PRJNA577476) | soil metagenome | isolation source: 120 cm saprolite under Douglas fir tree site 2 hole 2 replicate 1 | place: USA:California | collected 2015-04-18
GCCATGCACCGCTGGTACCGCGCCGAACACTACGCCCGCCGCGTCGAACTCATCCACGAGCGTCTTCCCCACGCCGCCATCGGCGCCGACGTTATCACCGGCTTCCCCGGCGAATCGGAAGACGACCACGCCGCCACGCTCGCTTTCATCGAGCGCCTGCCCTTCACCTATCTCCACGTTTTCTCTTTTTCCAAGCGTCCCGGCACTAAAGCCGCTTCTCTTTCAAACGAAGTTCCCGGCGCCGTCATCAAGCGCCGCGCCCGCGAACTCCGCGCCCTCGGCGAAGCCAAATCCGCCGCCTTCCGCCAATCCCAAATCGGCCGCACCCTCCGCGTCCTCACCCTCCGCCCCGACGATTCCGATTCCCACGCAACGCCGGCTCTTTCCACGAATTTCTTGAAAGTTCGAGTCGACGGAAACTTTCCCGCGAATCAGTGGATCGACGTGCATATTTCGAACGAGGAAGGGAACCATCTTCTAGCAGAAAAACCGAGTGTCGCCGGCCAGGCTCATGCGCCGCCGGCCCTGGCGGCCAGCAAACGTCATCCTGAGAGCATCCGATAAGGATGCTCCGAAGGATCTCAACTTCTAAAAGCGGCACTAATCCATCTGCAAAGTCGCCACTCGTGCGTAACTACGATTCGAAAATCACCTGCGCCAGCGCCTGACTCTCCGTATGCGTGATGCTGAGCGCCACGCTCTTCACTCCAAGCTGGTCCGCAATCTTCGCCGCCTCACCCGTTATCGCCAGCGTGGGACGTCCGCTCGTCTCTCGCACCACTTCCAAGTCCACCCATCGTACCCCGCGCCGCCAGCCCGTCCCCAGCGCTTTCATCGCCGCCTCTTTCGCCGCAAACCGCCCCGCATACCGTTCATACTTATTCTTGAACCGCTCGCAGTATTCGCGCTCCCTGGTGGTATACACTCGCCGCAGAAATACTTCGCCGTGGCGTTCGATCGCCCCCTGAATGCGCTCGACCTCGGCAATGTCCACGCCCATCCCTACGATCAATGTCCCACCTGTAGCTCACCCCTTCAGGGGTGAGGCTTTTTCCCTCTTCTCGGCCACCCGGCCCACTCCGATTATACTGTTAGAGTTGTGGCTCCCACGAAAACAGGTACAGCGAAGCACGGCGCGCGCCAACCACGCGTCGACTCGAGCGCCAGAGCTGCCTGGGCCACGCGCAAAGTCCACGGCATTCAAATCCTCCAGGTGCCCGCGCTAGTAAAACTCCCCTGGCTCGTCCACGGCTTCAGCATCAAACCCGGCGGTGTTTCCGACCAAAACGGCGAAAAGGTCCTCAACCTCGGTTTCACGGAATGGGACAGTCGAGAAAACGTTCTGGAGAACCGCCGCCGTTTCCTGTCCGCCCTCGGCGCATCCGATCTCCAACTCATCTCTCTGAAACAAATCCACTCCGACGTAATCCATCTTTTCGACGCCGCACCCGCCGAGCCTTACCGTGGTGACGCTTCCGCCACCAACCGCCCCGGGCTCCTTCTCGGCGTGCAAACCGCTGATTGCGTCCCGATTCTCCTCATCGACCCGAAAACGCGCGCCGTCGCTGCCGTCCATGCCGGTTGGCGCGGCACCCTCCAGCGCATCGTTGTCAAAGCCATTGGCCAGATGCAAATGCAATTCGGTGCCAAGCCCGCCGGCCTCCTCGCCGCCATCGGCCCTTCCATCGGTGGCTGCTGCTACGAAGTCGGCACCGAAGTTGCCAGCCAGTTTCAATCGCAATTTGCCGAAGCCCCCGAATGGTTCGACGAATTCCGCACCGGCGACGAGCCTAATCCCATTCAATGGCTGAACATGATGCCCCCCGGCCACCAGCCCCCGCCCAAAAACGTTTTGCTCGACCTTCGCAAAGCCAATCGCGCCCAACTTCTCGGTGCCGGCCTCCGCGCCGCAAACATCTTCGTCAGCGATCTCTGCACCGCCTGCCGCCGCGATCTCCTCTTCAGCTACCGCAAAGAAGGCCACCAGAGCGGCCGCCTCCTGTCCGTCGTCAGCATGCGTTCAGCGGGGAATCGTTGATTGGCACGCGATTCTTCGCCGAATCTCTGCTTGCCTCTTACACGGAAACAGTGCACACTGGAATTGTATGAGGAACATCACTCTAAGCGCCGACCCAGACCTCATCGAAAAGGCCCGCCAGGTTGCCAAGTCCGAACGCAAAACACTCAACGCCGCATTCCGCGAATGGCTCAAGGACTACACATCTCGTGCGGGCGACGTCGAGGCCTATCGCGCTCTGATGCGTCGTCTCAGCCACATCGACGCTGGCCGCAAATTCACTCGCGAAGAGATGAATGAACGATAATTTTTTTATAGACACCAACATTTTTGTCTACTCTGTCCTGCCAAGTGAGTCGCAAAAGAGAGTCCAGGCTTTGGATCTGATTGACCGCGCGATCTCCACGGCCAAGGGCGTCATTAGTTACCAGGTTGTCCAGGAATTCCTTAGTGTTGCCATTCGCCACTACGCGCACCCGATGTCTATCGCTGAATGCGAGGAATACCTTTCAACGGTTTTTCGGCCGCTTCTAGCGGTCCACTCTTCTCAATCGCTGTACATTCATGCACTAAACCTGACCCGCCACCACTCACTCTCTTGGTATGACTCCCTGATCGTAGCCGCCGCCCTCGAAGCCAACTGCCGGATCCTCTACACCGAAGATCTCCAGCACGGCCAGAAGTTCTCGGACTTGCGCGTAGTCAACCCTTTTGCATGAGGCTTACCCCCGCCGCTGCCATACCGGGAAGTATATTTTTGTCCGCCTCTTCCTGTTTGCGAATATTCGTTGAACCTTCGTACCCTCCTTACCTTTTTACTGCGGACTGGCCACGGGCACCGGAGAACTACGGATTTGCAGCAGCGCCAGTTGCCCGCAGGCCGCCATTACATCCCGTCCCCGGGAGTAGCGCACAAACGCCGGAACGCCGCGATCCACCAGAATCTGCCGAAATTCTTCAATCCGTTCCGGCGAAGATTCGCGGTAGGGAAGTTCTCCCGGGTTCCACGGGATCAAGTTCACTTTCACGCTTTTCAGCGGTGCCAGCAATCGCACCACGCGGCGCGCATCTTCCGCCGCATCGTTCAAGTCGCCGAGCATCACGTATTCAAATGTCAAGTGCTCCCAGGTGCGCAGCGGATAATTCCTGCAAGCCTCCATCAGCGCCGTCAGGGGATATTTCTTGTTGATGGGCATCAGGGTATCGCGCTGCTCGTCATTCGAGGCATTCAAGGAAATCGCCAGCTTCGGCCGTATTTTCTCCTGCGCCAGCCGTTCTATTCCCGGCACGATCCCGCTCGTGGAAAGCGTCACATGCTTTGGCGAAATTCCCAGGCCCTCCGGATCCAGCATGATGCGCACTGCGGCCATCACCGGTTCAAAATTCAGCAGCGGTTCGCCCTGGCCCATCAATACGATGTTTGTCTGCGGCGCCAGCTCCGTCTTGTGTTCCTCCAGAGGAAGCAAAACTTGGACCAGAATCTCTCCCGCCGTGAGGTTGCGAATCAATCCGAGTTGCGCCGTGAGGCAGAAATGGCAATCCACTGCGCAGCCCGCTTGCGTGGAAACGCAGATGGTTTGCCGCCCCTCGCTCGGCATAAACACGGCTTCCACCGAAGCTGGCCGCGCCAATTTCTCCTCGCCAGACGCCAGCGCGAACAAATACCGCACCGATCCATCGGCCGAAGAAAATCGCTGCTTCACCTCTGGCAAGCTAACGCGCGCTTCTTTCGCCAGCCGCTCCCGCAGAGTCGCCGGCAAATTCGTAATTTGCGCCATATCAAATTTTCTTTCGGAGTACAGCGCGTGATAAATCTGCGCTCCGCGAAACGCCGGCTCCCCGAGCGCCACGCAGAATTCGCGCAACTCTTCTTTCGATTTTCCCAGGAGTTCCATTCCGCTTTGGCCGCTGCTAGTCATATTGCCCATCGCCATCTGTCTCAAACTACAGATTACCTCTTTTCATTCTTTCTATACTTCCCTTACTTCCTTACTTCCTCCGGGAATCGCGCTATAATTCCTCGGCAATCCCCGTTTCCGCAGGATTGCTCTGTCGCGCGCTCTTCATGCGCGCGCGAATCGGAGGCTTTCCATGGCCCAGAACGTAGCAACGGAACAACTCGCTATCACCGATTGGGTAAAAGGTCTCGCCGGCCTCCCGGAGCGCGAATTCACTCTCCAAAATGTCCAGGACTACATTCTCCGGCATTCCGTGCGCCCGGAGACGCTCGAAAATTACTGCTATTTTTCGAAGGGGAACTACACCCGCAATCTCATCTTCAAGAACGGAATCTTCGAATGCATGACCATTTGCTGGGAAATCGGCCAGCATAGCCGCATTCACAACCATCGCGGTCAGAATTGCTGGATGTCCGCGCCCATCGGCCGGCTGAAGGTTCAGAATTTCCGTGTTGACGAACGCGATAGCGCGCAGGGAACCTGCCGTATTGTTCCGACCGACATCTACGAAATGGACGCCGCGCATCCTGCTTACGTCAATCCTCTCGAACCGGTCCACCAGGTTTTGAATCTCGCGGAATTCAACGAGCGCGCCGTCAGCATTCATGTGTACTCCAGGCCCTTCGACAGTTGCGAGGTCTACCTTCGCGAAAAAGGCACCTACGGCGACGTTCCGCTCCACTACACCAGCGAATACGGCAAGCTAAACCCCGCGGAAAAACTTTTGTAGCCGCGGCCTTCGGAACGCGGAGATTTCTACTGACCTCTTTACACTTCTAATCCGTCGCGATATCGTGGATTGGCTCAGCTTCCGTTTTTCCTTTCCACCCGGCCTGTGGCACAATCTTATGATGGCGACAGAAACGCGCGATATCCAGAAGCACGTTTTGTCCAACGGCCTGGTGGTCATCACCGAGACCATGTCCCACGTGCGTTCCGTCTCTGTCGGCGTGTGGGTCCGCAACGGCTCCCGCCGCGAAGTCCCCGAAGAGAACGGCCTCGCCCACTTTATGGAGCACATGGTCTTCAAGGGCACGGAGCGCCGCTCCGCCGAAGCCATCGCGCGTGAAATGGATTCCGTCGGCGGCATGCTCGACGCCTTCACCTCCAAGGAACAAATCTGCTTCAACGCCAAGGTTCTTGACGAGCACTTGCCCATCGCCTTTGACATCATCGCCGACCTTGTGCTGCGCCCGAAATTCGACTCCGAAGACGTGAAAAAGGAACGCCAGGTCGTCCTCGAAGAAATAAAAATGGACCTGGATAATCCCGAATATCTCCTTCACGAAATTTTCACCCGCGGCTTCTGGCCGCGGCATTCGCTGGGCCGCCCGATTCTCGGCACCCCGGAAACCGTAAAAGGATTCAATCGCGATTCGCTGCGCGCCCGTTTCCTGGAGTGGTTTGCGCCGGACCATATTGTTATCACTGCCGCCGGCCACGTCACTCACGAGCAGGTGATGGAATTGGTCCAGCGCGAGTTCGGCCACATGAAACCCGCCGGCCCGGCCGAGAGCGCTTACGCTCCCCACACCGAAGCGCCCATCCATCTCGAATCCAAGCGCGACCTCGAGCAGGTGCATCTCTGTATCGGCGTCCCGTCGGTTCCGCTAGGCCACGAAGACCGCTTCGGCGTCGCTGTCCTCAACAATCTTCTTGGCGGCGGAATGTCCTCGCGCCTTTTCCAGAACATCCGCGAAAAACAGGGCCTGGCCTACGCGGTCTTCAGCGAGCTGACGCCCTATTCCGACGCCGGAATGATGACCGTTTATGCCGGCACGGCTGCGGAAACAGTCGGCCAGGTCATCGACCTCACCATTAAGGAATTTCGCGCCTTGAAGGAATCGCCGGTCACGGAAGAAGAACTTCGCCGCTCGAAGAATCACCTGAAGGGTTCGCTGATGCTTTCGCTGGAGTCCACCAGCTCCCGCATGTCCAATCTCGCGCGCCAGGAGCTGTATTTCGGCCGCTTCTACTCGCTCGACGAAATCCTCGCCGGAATCGAAGCGGTCACGCGCGAAGAACTCCAGTCCCTCTCCCAGCAATACTTCCAAGCTCCCCAAATCGCCGTCACTGTCCTCGGCCCCCTCAACGACTTCACCCTCGACCGCTCTCGCTTAGCGTGCTGAGAGGTTGCTAACGTTTTCGTTGCGAGGAGCGGTTGTTCAGGCAATTGCCAATTCGAGCCCATCCGCGATTTTTCGTGAAGCTGCGTATTCAATGTGCAGGACGCGCCTCGGAGCTGACGATTGTGATTTCGATGATGCATGCACAATAAGGGGCCGCATCACCAGAACGCCACCTTGGGGCACGAGGCAGTCGACAGCGGTAACTCGTGTCGAAAGTTGATGGAGTATTTCGTCTGTGAGTAGACCTAAGGTGTGAGTTCCAGGCAAAACGCGCAGCGGTCCATTGTCCGCCGTCGAATTGTCGAGGTGGACGCGTATCGCTAGCACTTGAGAAAGCGCCGACGCCGGGGCGTGCGCATAGATCACGCCATCCTTCACGGACCACGGCCCCCAGCCAGGCGTTTCGCACTTCTCTTGGAGCGGCAACGCCGTATCCTGGTGCCAGACCACCAGCCAGTTCGCTACCTGTGACTTGCCAAACAGAGTCGCCCTGTACGGGAAAGCGTCGATACCAAGAATATGTTGCGCGATCCCAAGAAGTCGCAGGTCTCGTGCTATTGCAACGACGGCAGCATGCCTCATCCCGTGGCGTATGCCAGCTCTGCTGCGGGGAAGATGCGAGCGTTCCAGTTCATCCCGGAGGGCCACAGTTTCGTCTTGCGCGAGCACTTCAGAAATGATGTCAAATCCGTCGTTGGTTACTCGCTCCAACAGCGCCACAGTTTTCTCCCAAGCCCGAATCGCAGGCGGGGTCTATTCTCGCATTTCGCATTGACGCCCGTGCATCGCTCTGCCATGATTCAGAAAATTTGGTTGGGCTGTAGCTCAGGCCTTTAGGCCTGAGGTTTTTCTTGCGAGGAGACAGCAATCGGGTTACGAGTTTCCATCTTGGCGTCGGGCAGCTCGGGAAACATTACCTTACTCGAGACCGAGCGCACCCGACTCCTTGTGGACGCGGGACTCGGCAAGCGCGAAACGCTGGCGCGGCTCGCCGCCGTCGAAAGAAGCGTCGAGCACGTCGACGGCATCCTCATCACTCACGAACACACCGACCATTGCAACGGCTTGCCACAAATGCTTGGAATTTGGAAGGCTCCGCTGTATGTAACGGAGCCTACCATGGACGCGATGCAGCGCATCCTGCCGAGAACTTTCGGCAAGCGGCTCAGGCGCGTGGAAACCATTCGCGCCGGGCAGCATTTTGCCATCGGCGATATTGACATCCACGCGTTTGCGATTCCGCACGACGCCGCGGACCCCATCGGATTCACGTTCCGTTCGAATGGCGCGAAAATGGCCATCGTTACCGATCTCGGCTACATGCCGGAATTGGTGAAAGTCCATCTCCGCGGCGCCGATTGCCTGGTTCTCGAATCCAATCACGACCTGGACATGCTCAAGGTGGGGCCGTATCCCTGGGTGGTCAAGCAGAGGGTCCTGAGCCGCACCGGGCATCTTTCCAATCACGCTGTGAGCGAATACCTTTGCGACCCCGACGGCTTCGACGCGATGGCGCGCTACCTCGTGCTCGCGCACGTTTCGCAGGAAAACAATAATCCCGATCTTGTGCGTATTTCCGCCGAAGAAGCACTGAGTCGCCGCCCAGCCGAGTGCGCGTTCACCGGCGAGCTTCTCGTTGCCTCGCAGCAGATCCCTCTGAAGCCTCTCGAATTATAGGCAGTGGAGTTTCGGTACTGTTGACGACTTGCGCTGGTGCAGTGCAGTGCAGTGCCGGCTTACCTGGTCAGTCCAGACCAGTTTTCTTCTTTAGTTCATTGAGCCCTCGCAATTCAGGTAGCACATAAAGATCTCGAGGCCGGCCAGCTGCAACCTTGGACTTGATCAATCCTTCGAGAGAAAGAACTCGGCAGTCTAGGCCGCCAACATTTCTCACATCTGACTCGCCGAGGACGTCTTGAAAGGAGCCAAGACCAGATACCTCGCCGAGGAAATCGAGATCACCTAGATCCGTACTCAACGTGAAATTGAGCCCACTCGCAATCGTTTTGGCATCAAAGCGGAAGGGCAGATCTGGTGGTGCTCCGCGCAAGACCGGATGATAGGGTTCAAGAGCTTTGGCAAGCCGCTCGATGTTTTTTGGTGTGCGGGCGTAACAAAAGTCGATGTCTTTGGTCAGATGAGCGGACCCCTGAAGTCCCATCGCAACCCCACCAATGACCACGAACTCAACGCCCGCGTCGTAAAGAATGCGGATCGTTTCTTCAAGCTTCATTTCGGTACAATTTGGCTTGTTTGGCGATCTCGAAGATGCGAGCGCCATCAGAAAGACTTTGCGCGCGTTCCGATGGCGAGCGACGGAGGGTTGAAATGAACAAAGTCAAATCGACGCCGAATTCCTTGGCCTTGGCCAGCTCGCTTCCCGGCGGCGGATTTGTGACCAGGTCCAGGACGGCTTTTTCTTGGTCTCGCGTCATAGAGTATCAATCCATGTTCTCACACCACCGGAGATGGTTCAATTGGGTGTGCTTTGCTACAGATAAATTGCGCTTTGCGCTAAAACTTTGGTAAAGTGCCGCGTCGGCTACCCGCGCAGCATTACAGCCTCGGAGGCGCAGATGAGCACTCTCGACTTGCGGCCCCTGTCCATCGGCGAGCTTCTCGACCGGACGTTCAGCTTGTACCGCCGGAATTTTCTGCTATTCGTTGGAATCTCGGCACTTCCGCAACTCTTAGTTCTGGCACTTCAGCTCGTGCAGGTAATTCTAACGCCGACGAAGGCGGCCGTCGCGCTGCCAACGACCACCGAGTTCCAGGCCGCCGCATCTCCTCTATTTACCTCCGTGGGTGTGGCCGGCATCATCTTGCTTGTAATCGTGGGCATCATCGTCTATTTCATTGCCTATCTGTTCTCTCAGGGCGCAACCGTCTACGCTGTCTCGGAGCTGTATCTCGGAAGAGCCACTACGATCGGACAATCGCTGTCCCGCGTTCGTGGTGAGTTAGGATCGCTCCTCGGCGTCATCATTCTCAACGGCCTGGTTACCGGTCTTTCGTTCCTCCTCTTGATCATCCCGGGGATTTACATGGCTTGTCGCCTGTGCGTTTGTATTCCCGCGGCACTCCTTGAGAATCTCGGCCCGCGTGATTCGCTCGAGCGCAGTTTTGCGCTGACGAAGGACAACGCAGGACGGGCGTTCTTGATTCTCCTTACGTATGTGGTGATTTTGTACGCGGCGCTATTCTTATTCGATATCCCATTCGGAATTGCCATTGCATCCGCGGCGCACGACCCTGCCATGCTCCGGGTGTGGACGGCGCTGATGCAAGTGGGTAACTTCATCGCCACCGTTTTGGTTACGCCGGTGTTCACCATCGCGGCTTCCATCTTTTACTTTGATTTACGCGTCCGCAAGGAAGCATTCGATCTGCAGTTGATGATGAATCCGCAAGCCGCGGGAGTGCCGGCGCCGCGCAGCGCAACGGGCCTGCTGTCGTAAATGTTGGCGAAAAACGCCGTGGAAAATGTGTTCCTGGGCCGAGCATGCCGATAAGGCTTAGCCGTTTATTGCTTCTACTTCCGGTTGTATTTTTTGCTTTGGTTGTGCATTCTTCCGCGGTAGCCGCACAGCAAGACTCTCCCCCGTCCGCGGTAGCCAGCAGCAATTCCTACCCCGATCCGTCATCCTTCGCGGCGGAACTTCAGCGAGTCGGAAACGCAATCGCAAAGGAAAAGGAAACTCCCGCGGGCATGGCCGCATTGCGCCAGAACCTGCCTCCCCATTGGGAAATCACCACTGCCGAACACCGTTACACTCTCTCCGCGGAGCCGCTGCGATCCCTTCTAGGCGATGCCGAAAAAGAAAAGAATCCAGAGAAGTTTGCCGCCAAAACGACGGAAGCGGCGGACTGGGCTTTCGATCTCGCCAACCAAATCAAGGCGTACGCCGGAGCGCAAACCCACAACGCACCGAGCGCACGCCCCGCGCTCGAGCGCATCCTCAGCAGGCGCGAATTTGGCGCCGTGCAGGGACCGACGAAATGGGATCTGTTGCGGCAGCGCATCAACCGGTGGATTGAGGATCTGCTCTTCCGCTTCTTCCGCCAGATCGGCCGCCACCCGATGGGCGCCACAGTCTTGTTCTGGTTGATCGTTATCGCGGTCGTTTTGTGGCTGGCCGTGGCCCTTTTCCGCTACTGGACGAGGCGCACGGCCCTGGAAGAATTGCAGGCGCCCGATTCCGTTACTTTTGTGCGAACTTGGCAGGAGTGGGTTCACGCCGCCCGAGAAGCCGCCACGCGCGGAGACTTCCGGGATGCCATTCATTCCGCCTACTGGGCAGGCATTTCCTATCTTGAGGAGAGCGAGGCGGTCCGAAAAGATCGTTCGCGCACGCCACGGGAATACGTGCGCTTGGTTTCCACTTCCACGCAATTCGTGGCCTCGGGCCGCAAGACACGCGAGGCGCTTTCGTCTCTGACGACGGTGCTCGAGCAGGTGTGGTACGGACGGCGGGCAGCCAGCAATCAGGATTTTGCGAAGGCGATGCAAAACGTTGAGGCCCTCGGATGCCAACTTCAATAGATTCCCGCGACCGCAAGCTGCTGCTCATCGGCGGGGCAGTCCTTCTTGTACTGACGGCAGGGCTGGCCCTTCTGGGAATAAATCCCGCGGAGCAAGGGATGCAGATTCCCTCGTCGTATTCTGCCGGTTCCAGCGGCGCCCGAGCCGCCTATCTGCTTCTGCAGGATCTTCACTACAAAGTTTCGCGGTGGGAACGTTCTCCGACGGAGCTTCCGGGCAAGCCAGATGAGGTTGTCTTGATCCTTGCGGAACCGCTGGAAACACCCGGCAAAGAGGAGCGCGAGGCTCTTAGGCGCTTCGTCAATGAAGGCGGCCAGGTGCTCTTCACTGGGGCGAGGATTGACTCCTTCTTTCCCGGAGCGAAAGTCGACGCAAAGATAGCCGTCCTCGAATGGAAGACTTTCTCGGCGGATTTGCCGAGCAATTACACCTTCGGAGCGCCAAAAATAGTTCTGCAGACGGGCACTGCGTGGCAAGCTCCGGTTGCCAGCCAGCTCCCGCTGTACGGCGACCCGCGTTCTCCCGTCGTCATAAGCTGGCGAATTGGAGAGGGAAGGATTCTGTGGTGGGCGGCGGCAACGCCGCTGACGAATGCGGGTATCACGCGTGAAGGCAATTTGAATCTATTCCTCAATGCGATGAACTCTCCCGTGCCAGGCGACCGCGCGCCGGTGCAAATCTACTGGGATGAATACTTTCATGGGCAACGAACTTCCTTGTGGAGTTACGTGCAGAAAACCCCGGTAGCCTGGGGTTTGTTGCAGCTAACGATGCTGGGCGCAATTGTTTTCTTCACGAATGGGCGCCGAAGCGGCCCGGTGATGCTTCCAGCGGTGGTGTCGCGACTTTCACCGCTGGAATTCGTGGACACGCTCGGAGGACTCTACGAGCGCGCCGGGGCGGAGCCTGCGGTGGTGGGCTTTGTCTACCAGCGATTTCGTGCAACTCTTTCGAGGCAGTTGCGGCTCTCCCCGAGCGTGCGCGATACGGAACTCGCTGACGCGGTCTGCGGCCGTCTGGGCTGGAAAGAAAGCGGCTTGAAAACGACCCTGGCGCGTGCCGCGGTGGCCAGCCGGGCCCACAAGGTGCCGCCGGAGGAAGCGCTCGGCTTGATCAGGGAGCTGGAGCGCTACGAAGAGCAGCTTGGCCTGAAGAAGAAAATCGCAAAGGAGAAATCCTGATCGTGGAAAACATCACACGCCTTGCCGCCCATGTTCGCACGGAAATGTCGAAAGTCATTGTCGGCCAGAAAGAGGTCGTCGACCAGCTTCTCCTGGTGCTGATTTGCGGCGGTCATGCGCTGATCGAAGGAGTCCCCGGGCTTGCGAAAACGCTGGCGGTAAAAACTTTGGCAAAAATTTGCGGCTTGGGCTTCCAACGCGTGCAATGCACCGCCGACCTGATGCCCGCCGATGTGATGGGCACAAATATTTTCAATATGGCGACAAGTTCGTTTTCGCTGCATCGCGGCCCCGTTTTTACGGATTTGCTCCTCGTGGATGAAATTAACCGCACTTCGCCGCGCACGCAGGCAGCGCTCCTGGAGGCCATGGAGGAGCGCCAGGTCACCATTGACGGAACGCGCTATCCGTTGGGCGAAAATTTTACGGTGTTTGCAACGCAGAACCCCATCGAATTCGAAGGCACCTACCCGCTTCCGGAGGCGCAACTTGACCGGTTCCTTTTGAAAATCCGGCTTGACTATCCGTCCGCGCAGGAAGAGGGCGACATCCTTGGGCGGTACGAACAGGGATTCGATCCGCGGCGCCTGGATCTGGTTTCCATTGCGCCGGTCGATCCAGCGTTGCTGGCAGGGGCGAGGCAGGACATCAACGCCGTGCGCATCGAGCCGACATTGCGCCCGTACATCGTAACGTTGGTCCGCAGAACGCGCGATTGGCCGGCACTGTCGTTGGGCGCCAGCCCGCGTGCAGCGATCGGGCTTCTTTACGTTGCGCGAGCTTTGGCGGGAGTCGAAGGACGCGATTTCCTGATTCCCGACGACATCAAGACCGCGGCCTTGCCGGTCTTGCGCCACCGTGTTTTGCTGAAACCCGAGGCAGATCTGGAAGGGTTGAACTCCGACCGCGTCATCGCCGAAATCCTTTCGAATGTCGAGGTCCCGAAGTGATTTACTCCGAGCCGCTGAGCCCTACAGCCACGGTTGCGCGCGCACGGAAATTGGGAAGATTTTCCGTTGCGTTTGGCGCGCGATTTTTCGTGGCGCTGCTTCTTGGATTCGTGGCGCTAGGTCCCGCGTGGTGGTTTCGGCAAGCCATTGCGGCGATGTTTTTGTGGGATGCTGTGGTGGTTGCCGCCTGGATTTGGGATTTGCTGCGACTGCCGCGCCCGGAGCAATTGGAGGTGCACCGAATTTGGGAGAAGAGGCCGTCTCTCGGCGTGCCCGGCAGTGTCGCGGTGGAAGTTCGCAACGAAGGGAAAATATCCATTCGTGCGCGCATCGTCGACGAGACACCCGCGCAATTGCGCAGCGCCCCGCCGGAATTGGAATTGCGCGTGAAGGGGCGCTCTTGCGCCGAGGCGCGCTATGCGGTGATGCCCGCTGAACGAGGTGATACGCGGCTTGGCCGAACGTTCCTGCGAATTCAGTCTCCCCTGGGGCTGGCCGAGCGCTGGGCGGTGGCAGAAACTCAACAAACCGTTCGCGTACTTCCGAATCTCGAACAGGCCAGGAAGCAGACGCTGTATTTGATTCGCAGCCGCCAGGTGGACTTGGAAAAGCGGCGGAGGCGACAACGCGGCATGGGGCGGGAGTTCGACAGTTTGCGAGAATATCGAGAAGGCGACGAGTTGCGCGATATTTCCTGGACTGCTACGGCGCGCCGGCGGCACCTGATCACGCGCGTGTTTCAAATGGAGCGCAGCCAGAATGTCTGGCTGGTTCTCGATGCCGGTCGCCTGTTGCGCGCACAAGTCCGGGAAGCAGGTGACGCTCCGCGATTTTCGAAACTGGACTATGCGGTGAATGCTGCGCTTTCTCTCGTCCAGGTCGCACTGTATTGCGGGGATCGCGTGGGCTTACTGGCTTACGGCCGCCGCGTGCAGCAGAATATTTGTGCCAATCGCGGCGCTCATCACGTGCGAGCGATTGTGGAATCTCTCGCGCAAGTTCGCGCCGAAGCTTTTGAATCCGATCACGGACGCGCCGTACGAGCTTTATTGAGCGCGCAGAAACGGCGAAGTCTGGTGGTGTGGATCACGGATTTTGCCGAAACGGCTACCATTCCGGAGGTGATCGAATACGCCATGCAGCTGACTCCGCGCCACCTGGTGGTGTTTGCGGCGATGGGCCAGCCCGACTTGCAGGCTGTCGCCGAAACGATTCCCGCAGTCAAGGCGGACATCTACCGGCACGGCGCGGCTCTGGAGATTTCGCAAAGACGCGATATTTTGCTGCGCGGGCTGAGGCAGCGCGGCGTCCTGGCGCTGGAGTTGATGCCGGGCATGCTCGCGAGCTCGTTGGTGACGCAATACTTGGATATTAAAGAGCGCAGCCTGCTCTAGTCTAATTTGGACTAGTTGGATCTAGTCCAATTAAGACTAGTTCGCTTCCCGCGGCGGCGTGCCCGGACGGGCGAGATAAGCCGTGAGCGCGGCAAACAAAACGGCCGCAAGGAGAAATTTAAGAGGCGTGGCAAGTCCGGATGGAGAGACGAATCCTTCGATGATTCCCGCGACGACCAGCATCGGCACAATGCCGAGCACCAGGCGCGCGGCACGGCCGCCTGCGCGCGCGAGAGATTCGCGCCTGGGGAGCAAACCGGGAAAGAGCATTCCACGCGCGATTTCCAGCCCGGCCCCGCCGGCGATGAAGATGGCGGGAAGTTCGAGGACGCCATGCGGGGCGACGAAGCTCCAAAGCTGCAGGGCCATCCCAGCTTGCCACGTCGCCGCGCCGATCACGCCGATGAGCATGCCATTGACGATCATCATCCAGACGGTTCCAACACCCGCGGTGATGCCCATCGCAAAGGTGGCGAAGGATACGGAGAGGTTGTTGGTCATGATAGAAGAAGCGGCGAGCGGCTTGATGGTCACGATGGACTGCGTCCACATCTCCTTTTTCTCGATGGTGTCCATCATCCGCGGGCCAAGAAGCCGGTGCGCGAAGGTTGGATCATGAATGGTCACAGCCCAGGTGGCGATTCCCGTGACGGCGAAGATGAGAAAGGCCAGCAGGGTCTGCCGGAAAGTTTCGCGGAAAACTTGCGGATAAGTTTGCGTGTAGAAACGGACGATGCCGCTGATTTTTTGCTTGTGGCCCATGTAGATGAGGTTGTGAGCGCGCCCCAGAAGCTGATTCAAGTAGAAAGCCAGCTGATTACTGGTCACATCTTCGCGCACAGTGGCGAGGTCCGAGGCCGTCTGGCGGTACAATAAGCCAAGTTCCTGCAATTCACGATGATCGAGGGCTGAAATACCGCCGCGTGTGGAGCGGTCGACGAGCAGTTCGAGCCTGGCCCAGTAAGTTTTGCGTTTTTCCAGCCAGCGCGTGGAGATCATGACGGACCCATCACAAATTCGCGTTCCAGTTGATTTCAGGGACAAGCTTACCATTGAAACGCCGGAACAAACGGTCCTGGAATTCGAGATGGCCGGGATTGGCAGCCGCTTTCTGGCCTTGGCTTACGATACGCTGCTGCAAATCCTGATCGGGATCGGCTTGCTCGTGATCCTGCTGCTGGTAGGCGTAGCCATGCCTAGTTCTTCGAAAACCGGAATCTGGTTTGTGGCGCTCATAGTGCTGATTTATTTCGTGCTTTATTTTGGGTACTTCGCCCTGTTTGAAATCATCTGGAACGGACAGACGCCGGGAAAAAAGAAGGAAGGGCTTCGCGTGATCAAGGATTCCGGGCGTCCGATTACGCCATCGGAGTGCGTGGGGCGCAACCTGATGCGCATCGTGGACCAGTTACCGGCGTTTTATGCCGTCGGAATTGTCAGCGCGCTGCTGAGCCGCCAGAACAAACGGCTTGGTGACTTCGTTGCGGGAACAATTGTCGTTCACGAAAAATCGCTGGCGGATGCCAAGCCAGTTTGGCAATCACCCGTGGCCGGGCAAGCGGCGCCGACCACTACCTATGGATCGGAGAGGCTTACGCCGGAGGAGTTTGCGCTGATTGAAGCGTTCTTGAACCGGCGGAGTTCGCTTCCTGGCGACGTGCGCTTTAACATGGCGGATCAAATCGCCAAGCAGATTCGTCCGAAACTTTCGCTTCCACCAGGTGAAGTGTTCTATGCGGAACATCTTCTCGAGGCCGTCGCTCATGAGCGGCGTTCCAGCGCCGGGTATTCGTGAACTGCCCGTGCGCGTGGTTGGCGGCGGAGTGGCTGAGGCAACAGCGGCAGGCGGATTCCTCACCGATAGGTTGGTTCTATAAAGTCCGATTGACACAACTCCATCACTCTTCTATTCTTGATTCTTCTTGGTAGAGGTGCGGAAGCCATGAGTAGCCGGGCAGGCAATCCCGATCAGCTTCGGGGGCTCGCGCGAAAGGGGCATTCGAATTGTTGTAGCTGTTGTCCGCCGAAATCGCTGCGGTAGCTGAAATCGCGGTGGTTGGGGAACAGGTCCAAGGCCTGTTCACTGTCATCCGTTCATTGGGATGAAGCGCTATCGAGAGGCAGCGGCCTCGATTTGTATCTTCGTGGTTCCTTCCTTTCGCTATCCTCATCCAGAAATGCCTGATTCGAATGAATCTTTTCGAACTAACGCGCGCGCTCGTGGACATCGAGTCGACCACCAACCACGAAAAAAATGTGGGCGACTATCTGTTCGCACATTTGAACGCGCTCACTACGCGCTACGACGGGCGCCTCGAGCGCATCCCCGCCGAACCTCAACGCGACAATATCTTCGCCTGCTGGGGCAAGCCCGTCGTCACGCTCTCGACGCACATGGACACCGTTCCGCCATTCTTCGCTTCCCGCGAAGACAACGAATTCATCTGGGGCCGCGGTTCCTGCGATGCCAAGGGCATCATCGGCGCGATGATCGCCGCCGCAGAAAAACTCCTTGCCGCGGGTAAGCGCAGTCTTGGCCTTCTTTTTGTGGTCGGGGAAGAACGCAACAGCGCCGGGGCAAGGGCTGCCGCGGCAACTCCCCGCGGTTCACGATTCCTCATCAATGGCGAGCCCACCGAAAACCGCCTCGCGCTCGGTTCGAAAGGCGCGCTGCGCTACGAGATCACTGCCCGCGGGAAACTCGCGCATTCCGCTTATCCCGAGCTCGGTCATTCCGCGATTCACACCCTGCTCGATGTTCTGAACGACGTTCGCCAGATTGCGCTGCCGGAGGACGACGTGCTCGGCCGCAGCACACTGAATATCGGCACCATCGATGGCGGGCGCGCGCCCAACGTGGTCGCCGATCTCGCCAAAACGGAAATCATGTTTCGCACCGTCGGCGATCCGGCGAAGATTGGAGAAGCTGTCGCCGCTGCAGCTGCCGGGCGCGCGGAAGCGGTCGAAGTCTTCTACACACCGGCCCTGCAATTGGCGAAGCTCGATGGTTTGCCGACAACCGTCGTGGCCTTCACGACGGACATTCCAAGTTTTGCAGGAACCTGGGGCCAGCCTTTCCTCATTGGTCCCGGCAGCATTCACGTCGCGCACACCGCGGAGGAACGCATCCCGAAGAAAGAATTGTCGGAAGCGGTGGACATCTACGCGCGAATGGCCGCGCAGCTCCTCGCGACGGGAGGGAGCGGCGCATGAGCATGGGGCTCGCCATTGTTGGTTACGGAAAGATGGGGCGCCTGATCCAGCAGTTTGCGCCCGAATACGGTTTCGAGGTGCGCGCAAAATTTGACGCAAGCAACAACGCGCATGGCCAGGCGTTGTCTCATCAGACGCTTCGCGGAGTGGATGCCGCCGTTGAATTCACTTCGCCGGGCGCGGCCCCGGAAAACATTCGCCGCCTAGCGGTACTGGGGATTAACTCCGTTGTTGGCACGACTGGCTGGCTCGAAGATCTTCCCTCCGTGCGCGATACGGTAGCGAAAAGTGGAACAGGCCTGGTGTGGGCGCCCAATTTTTCAGTGGGCATGAATCTTTTCTTGCAAGCTGTGGCGCACACTGCGGCGCTCTTTGCCAAGCAGCCGGCGCGCATCCGGGCACGCATGAAGTTGGTTTTGATTGCGCCGAGGACAGCATCACGTTGCGCCACACCGCGCGCAACCGCGAAGGCTTCGCGCGTGGAGCGCTCCGAGCGGCGCGCTGGGTCGTGGGTAAAAAGGGGATGTACGAATTTCGCGAGATTCTCAGCGAACTAAGCTGAGGAAAAAGGAAGGAAGAGCACCATGTTTACAGGCACCGGTACCGCACTTGTCACTCCGTTTCGACGCGATGGTTCGCTTGACGAACCTGCGTTGCGAGCTTTGATCAAGCGACAAATTGATTCGGGCGTCGACTTTCTCGTTCCTTGCGGAACGACCGGCGAGAGCCCCACGCTGACGCACGAAGAGCATCTTCGCGTCGTCCAAATCGCCGTCGAGCTCGCCAAGGGAAAGGTGGCGGTCCTCGCGGGCGCCGGAGGCTACAGCACTTCTGAAGTGATTGCCCTCGCGCGCGAGCTTGCCGAGCTGGGCGCGGACGGAATCCTTTCGGTGACGCCCTATTACAACAAGCCGACGCAAGAAGGCCTGTTCCAACATTATCGCGCGATCGCGGAAGCCGTTGCGCTGCCCATCATTCCTTACAGCGTGCAAGGGAGGACTGGTGTAAACATTGAGCCAGCCACGGTGAAGCGGCTCTCGCAAATAGAAAATATCGTTGGCATTAAGGAAGCTTCGGGCAACGTCTCGCAAATGGCCGCGATCCTGAATACCGTGCCGGACGACTTCATTGTACTTTCCGGGGACGATGCGATTACGCTCCCAGTGATTTCACTCGGCGGGAGCGGCGTTATTTCCGTCGTTTCGAATGAAATTCCCGCGGAAATGACGCGACTGACGCGGCTCGCTTTCCAGGGCGACTTTGCGGGCGCGCGCGAGATTCACCGCCGCTATCATCCGCTGATGGAAATAAATTTCGTTGAATCGAATCCCATTCCCGTGAAAGCGGCGATGGCGGAAATGGGCCTGCTCGAACCGGTGTGGCGGTTGCCACTCGTGGCGCCGAAAGCGGAGAATCAGGCGCGCATTCGAGCAGTGCTCGAAGCGCTCGGATTAGCGGGCCGCTCTGCGGCTGCGCCTTCCGCCGAGAGGATGCATGCTGCCATCGCAAGTTGAGCGGCTTTTTGACGAAGCTCCCGCGCATTATGAAGAAGAACATCTATGGCTCTTCCGTTTCGCATGGGCGCCATCGCCGACATGTCGATCGACGCAGCGAAGCAGCCTTTCTTTGACAAGTCCACTTACCCGGTGCGTGCATTCGCGGCCTCTGACGGTGTGCGCATCGTTCCCGGCGGCTCCAGCATTCGCGACGGCAGTTACATCGGCCGCGGCGTGATTTGCATGCCGCCGATGTTCGTGAACGTCGGCGCCTACGTTGGTGAAGGTGCGATGATTGATTCGCACGCCCTTGTTGGCAGTTGCGCGCAGATTGGCCGCAACTGCCACATTTCAGCGGGAGTGCAAATCGGAGGCGTCCTCGAACCTGTCGGCGCGCTGCCGGTGATCATCGAAGACGACGTTTTGGTTGGCGGAAATTCCGGCGTCTATGAAGGAACGGTCGTGAAGCGCCGCGCGGTTCTTGGCACCGGCACGATACTCAATCGTTCCATCCCGGTTTACGACCTGGTCCGCGACAAAATTTACACCGCGACCGCGACCGAGCCGCTAGTCATTCCCGAAGAAGCCATCGTGGTACCCGGTTCGCGAGCGGTGACGCATCCTTCCGGCGCAAAATGGGGACTCTCGCTGCAAGCCGCCGTCATCGTCAAGTATCGCGATTCAAAAACTGATGCTCGCGTGCAGCTCGAAGATCTGCTGCGCTAACCGCTACTGCGTCAGGACTTTTTCAAAGAATTGGAGCGCCCGCGGATCATTCGATTGCCCAAGCCAGAACATGGCTTGCTTGCGCACTTCCCGATTGTGATTCGTCTGCGCCACCTCGATTAGCTTCGGCACGCCTTCGTCTTTCGGAAGTTGACTCAGCGCAAACACCGCTTTCTTCTTCACTTCCGTGTCCGGATCGTTGTCGATCGCGCCAGCGATCGTGCCCATGGCTTTCTTTCCTGCTTTTTGTGCCAGCCAGAAGAGTGCTTGTCCGCGCACGTGCGAGCTCGTGTCGTCGTGCGCCATGCGAATCATCTCTTCGAGCGCTCCGGCCTCGTGGCTCACGGAAAGCGCAAAGGCTACATGAGCACGCACGTTCGAACTGGGATCTGTTTTCGCCATTTGCTGCAAGGCAGTCAGCCCAGCCTTGCCTCGTGCCGCTCCCATCCAAAACGTCGCCTGCCTCCGCAATTCTTCGCGCTGCTCCGGCGTCACGAAGGATTCGAGCGCGCGGTCCGCCGACGCATCCGCGTGCAGCGCGATCGCGGTCAACGCTCCGTTGCCGATCTTGTGCTCTCCATGCCCTTCGAAATCCGCGCCGCGCACGTAGGTTACGAGGAGCGCCACGCTCTCCGGCGCTTTGACTCCCGTCAACCAGATGAACGGCAGGCCTCCCGCATCCAACGTGCAATCATCCGACGCGACGCGAATTTGTGCGACCTGCTTCGCTTCCAAGCGGTACAGGACGACGAGTTGTCGCGTCCCTTCCAGTTTGACGCTGCCGTCCGTGTGTGTTGTGCTGCTTGTTCGGCTGTTTTCCTTTTCCAACCTGCAGGTTCCGCAATTTCCGTCATTCCAATTGTTGTCGCAACAGACGCCGCGCTCGCCGGCGACCTCGTCGACGTGGTAACCAACCCACTCCGCTTTTTCCGCCGATCCCGCGATCCCGCGGATAGTCGCATCGAGACTAGCTCCGGCTGCCCTCGTTTCCAGCTTCGTATTTTCAATGTGCGGCGA
>WNFC01003580.1_pt1 | contig 20616 bp, 17 predicted proteins | sample 5400541 | NCBI WGS metagenome assembly WNFC01 (sample SAMN13153342, study PRJNA577476) | soil metagenome | isolation source: 120 cm saprolite under Douglas fir tree site 2 hole 2 replicate 1 | place: USA:California | collected 2015-04-18
CGGGCTTGATCTTGTCGCGGTCGTAATACGGCACCCCGCCGGGACCGGTTTTCATCTCGTGGGTGATGAGCCGGTCATAGCAATTCCACGACACCTCGTAGCCGGGCACGTTGGTCCCGGTGCCGTGGATGTCGAGATTGTTGGGACCGCTTTCAGAAACGATCAGCAGGGTCTCGGAGCGGGCGTCGGCCTTGGCTGCGGACCAGATCGCAGGAGCGGGCACCATGGCGCCGGCGGCGATCCCGGAGACGGATTTCAAGAAATCGCGACGCTTCATGTGATGCTCCAAACGCCCGAGGGAAACAGCGTGGAACAGCTTCGCAAGGTTTGTGCCAGAACTTAACGGAACCCTAACTCTGGCTTAAGCATATGATTTAGCTTCGGAATATTTGAAGGAAGCCATGTCCGCTGTCGGGCAAGTGTGGGCCCTCATTGCATACAAAGAGGATTCTTTGCCCATATACAGTGCAAATATTCTGGACGCCTTTTTCTTGTGCGGCACTGGCTGCTCGCCTGCGAGAACCCAACCTCCTGTCCATCACGCCGGCCAGAGCAACTCCTGTAGTTCGAACAAGTCACCGGCCTTCTGCTGCCAATCCTCGATGCAAATGTGCCTGACAGGATCGCTGGCGCGATGAAGCAGAAGCAGCGCCATCAGCCGGCGCTTCATGGTGAAATTGATATCCGCGTTCGAATAGCCGAATCCCTCGAACAGGCTTCGGACGCGGCGCGGCATCCCGGCGGTCATGAAGGCGCTCGGGCCCATCAGGTCGTATTCGCCACATCCCGTCATCACGTCGCCGAAATCGATCAACCCTGACAGCCGCCAACCCCCGCTTTCGCGGCTCAACAGGAAATTCTCCGGAATGTATTCTCCGGTCAGGATCACGGGCGGTGTGTCCAGGGGAACGAGCGCTGCCGCATCGCGAAGAAGTTCGTCCAGCCCGTCGAGATATTTTTGCGGCAGTCCGAGACGCTCATGCCGTGCGCGACATCCTTGGATCTGCTTTGACATGAACTGGCGCCAACGCGGTTCAATGCGCGACAAATCGCCCACCGGCACCCGTTGTACTTCCGCGATGGTCTCGCCGATCTGAGCGAGGACGCGCTCTTTCTGATCCTCAGGCAGCGCAGGCCACGCTTCCGCGCCGAGGATGCCGGACAGGCGCGTGATGACCAGATATGGCCATTGGTCGCGTTCGCCTTCAACCACGATTTCCGGAATCGGGACGCTGAGCCGTCCGCGAAGCTGCGCCAGCGAAATGCGCTCGGACACGAACTGGCTGCGCAGGAATGGCGGGAAAATCTTCAGGATCAGCCTGTCGTCGAGCCCGACGACGAGATTGGTCCCGGTCGAAAACAAATGCGGATCCGCATGCGGCAATCCGTGACTGCGCGCGATATCGAGCGCAACCGACAGGCATTGCGACGCGTCGGCGCGCCATGCCTGGAAGGCCTCGAAATTCGACAGGCTCGGCAGTGAGTGCATCAGATGTCGCAACTATCGATCCGGATTCGCTCGCTCGAATTGACGCAGCAGCCGGTTGCCGCGCTCGACGGCGGAATCCAGCGCAGCTTGCGCGGATTTCTTGCCGCTGAAGGCCTGCTCCAGTTCGTCGTCGATCACATCGCGAATCAGAACGAACGATCCAAGCCGGACTCCCCTCGAATTTTCGGTCGGCGTTTTCAATGTGATCTGCTCGATCGAGATCGCCGTACCGGGATTGCGTTCGTAGAAGCCCTGCGCGCGGGTCAAATCGAAAGCGGCTCGGGTAATCGGCAGATAGCCGGTGTTCTGGTGCCAGGCGGCCTGAATCTCCGGCTTCGACAGGAATCCGAAGAACTTGGCGACGCCCTTGTATTCGGCGCGCGGCCGGTCCCGCAGCACCCACAATGTGGCGCCGCCGATGCTGGTGTTTTGCGGCGCGCCTTCGACGTCGGGCCAATACGGCAACATGCCGTATCCCACCTCGAATTTCGAGTTGGCCCTGATATCGGCGCGTGTCGCCGAGCTCCCTAAGAAGATTCCGCATTCGCCATTTTGAAACCGCGGCTCCGCCGAGGTGGAGCGGCCGCTGTAGTCGAACACCTTGGTGGTCTGCCATTCCGCCAGCTGCGCAATGTGGTGCACCATCACCGGATTGTTGAAAGTCAGCACCGCATCGAGACCGTCGAAGCCATTGGCCTTGGTCGAGATCGGCAGATTGTGAAATGCCGAAAAATTCTCGACGTTGATCCATGAAGGCCAGGACGTCGTCAAACCGCAAACGGTCCCGGAAGCTCGCAACCGCTTCGCTGCCGCGCCGACTTCGGGCCAGGTCTGCGGCGCCACTTCGGGGTCGAGCCCGGCGGCGCGAAACTGGTCCTTGTTATAATACAGCATCGGCGTCGAGGCATTGAACGGGAATGACAGCATGTTGCCGGCGACGTCGGTGTAGTAGCCGGTAACGGCCGGAAGATACTCAGCCGGAGCAAAGCTCTCCTGTTCGTCCCGCATCAATTCGAACACGGGATAGATCGCGCCTTTCGCAGCCATCATGGTCGCGGTCGCGATTTCGCTGACCTGGACGATGGTGGGCTGGCTCCGCGAACGAAACGCGAAGATCGCCGCCGTTACAGTCTCAGTATAATTCCCTTTGTAGCTCGGCACGATCCGGTATTCGGATTGCGTTGCGTTGAAATCCGCAGCGAGCTTGTCCAACTGCCGCCCGAGTTCACCCGACATCGCATGCCACCACATGATTTCGGTGACCGCCCAGGCCGGCGAGGCTGACATGAACGCCACGGCAACAGCAGCGAGTTGCAAAAACCTCAAAGCCGATCTCACAATAAAACCATTCCAATCTGGCGCCGTCGAAACGCTTTCCTCACGTCACTCGCCCAAACCCTGCGCCGGCGGGTTCAAATCCGAAAAGGCCGATCGCGGCGCAGCATTGACGATATCAGCGAGGCTGTCAGGATAGCCATATCTCATCGGCTTCTGCTAATCTCACGGACTTGTTCTAAAGTTGCATTGAACCTTTTTTTCCCGCCGTAGACATCATCATAAGGGAATGAAGTTGCCTGTGTACAGCCGCGCCGGCCTTTCGCGGACCGTAGCACTCGTTGGCGCGCTGTTTTTGACGGCGGTCTCGACGAGTGCAGTCGCGCGCGTATTTCGCTCGGCTGCTACCCAGAACGAGGATTATCCGGCCGTCCAGGCGCTGCGCTTCACGGGCAGCGTGATCGCGGAGTGCGGCGAGCAGACCCGCGCCGGGGCCATCGATCGCACTCGGACCAACGTCGCGTTGATCGGGAATTTCGTGCTGGCGAAGAATGTGCTGGCGATGCCGTTTCTGTTTCGCTCCATTGAGCTTTTGCAGAAGCTGACGGACGGACCGATCGGCAACGAAATCCTAAACAGTTTCGATCCTTATCGACGCGATCCCGCAACCGCGGAACCGATCGAGCGAATTCGCAAGGTGGAGTGAATTGGTCTTGGGTACACCCGAGCAGGACCAGACTGCGGAACGGCCGGCGAGCTTCGCCGCGCGCGGTCGTTTTCGCATCGTCACGCTGCTTCGGGCGGTACCGATCCGCTGGCGCATCCTGTCGATCGCCGCGCTGAACTCGGCGGTCGTCGTGGTGCTTTCCGCCATGATCTGGAACGGCGCGCAGGTGCTCGGTTCGGCCTGGGACGACGTCCGGCAAGTGCGCGAGTCGGACAAGATCCTGGCGTTGCTGGAAAGCGAAACCGGCCGCCTGCAGAATCTGATCCATCGTTACATCAATCAACCGAGCCCTGAACTGTTCGCGGAGATATTGCTGTTGCGCGAGGCAGTTCTCGGTACGCTTACCACCCGCGCGTCGACCGATCCGATGCTGTCGGGATCGGTCGAGGAGCTTGAGCGCGTCACCGAGCGTTTCCTGAACGGCTTCGGCGAATTGCGCGGCGTCCAGGCCACCATTTCGAAAACCTACGAGGAGCAGGTCCTGACCCCCGCCAGGGAAATGGCCGGGCTTTATTCGATCATCGAAGGCGCGACAGGGCACCGCGACGCGTTGATCTGGCCGTCGCTTGGAAGGTCCCGCGAGGCGTTTACCGCCATGCTGGTCGCCGCCAACGCCTATTATCTCTCGCTGGCGACGGCATCGGCCGAGGAAGCCCGCCGCAGCACCGAGACGATCGAGAAAACCATACCGGTCATGTCCGACCTCGCCGACAACGACCTGCAGCGCATGGCCTTGCGGCGATTGAATGCGCGGACGGTGGCACTGCGGGAAGGCCTGGCGAAATTATCCGAGGAGCTCGCGAGCCGGACCGAACTGTTGCGCAATACCATCGACGCCAGCCAGGCCGACGCCATCGGCGCCATCGATCGATTGTCGGTCAAGATGCGGCAGCGCGAGCAGAAAGCGCAGGAGACATTCGATCGGACGCTGGCCGATATATCCCGCAGGGTGATGTCCATCGCCGTGATTTTTCTCGGCATCATCATCACCGTGGGCGTCCTGATCGCGCTGAGCATCCGGCTGCCCTTGCATCAGATCATGGCGGCGATGCACGCGATCACCACGGGCGATTACGACCGGCGCGTGCAGGGCACGGATGCCACGGACGAGGTCGGCGCGATGGCCCGCGCGGTCGAGGTATTCCGCGAAAACGCCATCGCCAAGCGCAAGACCGAAGACGAGTTGCGCAATTCCAAGGAGAAGGCCGAGAGCGCCCTGCTCGAACTGAACGCCGCCCAGCAAAACCTGATCGACGCAGAACGTCTGGCGGCGCTTGGCGGCCTGGTCGCCGGTGTCGCCCATGAAGTGAACAACCCGATCGGCATCAGCCTGACGGTGGCGTCCAGCTTCGCGCGCCGCACGGAAATGTTCGAGGCCGAGCTGAGATCCGATGGCCAGTTGCGCCGCTCTCAACTGGAGGAATTCGTCCGGACCTCGCGCGACGCAGCCCAGCAACTGGTGGCGAACCTGCATCGCGCCGGGGAACTGATCCAGTCCTTCAAGCAGGTGGCGGTGGACCGCTCGCATGCGGAACGCCGGCAGTTCGGCCTGAGCGAGGCGACCGACCAGATCATCGCCAGCCTGCGGCCGGTTCTGAAGAAGGCGGCGATCGCCCTGTCGGTCGACGTGCCCGAGGGCCTGGTGATCGACGGCTATCCGGGCTCCTATGGGCAGATCCTGACCAATCTCTTCCTCAACGCGGCAAATCATGCATTTCCCGACGGACGCTCCGGGACGATCTCGATTTCGGCCAAGCCCCGCGGCAGTGACGACGTTGAGATCATTTTTGCCGACAATGGGGCCGGAATGACGCCGGACGTGCAGCGGCAGGCGTTCGACCCGTTCTTTACCACGCGCCGCAACGAGGGCGGCACCGGGCTCGGCTTGCACATTGTCTATAATCTTGTCACTCAGCAGCTTGGCGGCCGGATGATGCTGGATTCAAGGCTGGGACAAGGCACCACATTTCGCATTATCATGCCGCGGGCCGCCAAAGGCGGCTCCACAACCGCAGACGCAACAAGCGACGGGACCCCTCAATGGCCGACCAGGACGATGTCCTCCACCTGATCGACGATTCCGGAGCAGCTCCGGAGGCATCGACCGCGCGCCGATGGAAGGTCGCGGTGATCGATGACGACCAGGCCGTGCACGAAGGCACGCGATTTGCGCTGAGCGACTACAATCTCAATGGGCAGAAGCTCGAGATCCTCTCGGCCTATTCGGCGGCCGAGGGCCGGGAATTGATGCGAGCGCACCCCGATATCGCCGCCGTGCTGCTCGACGTCATCATGGAAACCGACGCCGCCGGCCTCGATCTCGTCGAGTACATCCGCAATGAAATCAAGAACGAGACCGTCCGCATCATCCTGCGCACCGGGCAACCCGGACAGGCCCCCGAGCGGCGCGTGATCGTCCAATACGACATCAACGACTACAAGGCGAAGACCGAGCTGACGGCCGACAAGCTGTTTACCTCGCTGACCGCGGCGCTGCGCAGCTATCAGCAACTCGAGCGCATGGTTCAAACCCGGCGCGGGCTGGAAATCATCATCGATGCCGCCTCGACCCTGTACGATTTCAGATCGATGCAACGCCTCGCCGAAGGCGTGCTGACGCAGATCGCGTCGCTTCTGAATGTCGACTGCGCCGGCATTCTGGTGCTGCGCGACGGCGGCGTGGTCGGCGACGATTTTTCCGTGCTCGCCGGTTCGGGCTGCTATAGCCGTTTCATCGGCACCGCCGGATCCAAGTCGCTCGACCCCGACCTGCGGTCGATGGTGGAAGCCGCCTTCAAACGGCGCAAACATGAATTTGTCGATCAGCGTACCGTTCTCTACGTTCGCACCGGCAGCGGGCGGGAAGTGGTCGTGCTGTTGCAGGCGGAGCGCCAGCTATCCGAAACCGACCGGTCGCTGGTGGAAATTTTCGGCAGCCGGCTTTCAATCGCGTTCGACAATGTCATTCTTTATCAGCAACTGCATGAAGCCAACACGCAGCTCGAGGACCGCGTCGCCCAGCGCACCCGCGCGCTGATGCAGGCCAACCGCAGGCTGTCCGCACAATGGCTGCGGCTGCAGCGCGCCAACGGCTTCAAGAACGAAATTCTCGGCACCGTCGCTCACGATTTGAAGAATCCGCTCGGCGTGATCCTGGGCCGCACCGAAATGCTGACGGAACTGATCAGCGCCGGCTCTTCCAAGGAGAGCGTCACGGCCCAGGTCGAACACATACGCGATGCCACCAGGCGCCTGACCTCGATGGTCGACCATCTGATTTCGGATGCGATGGCGGATGCCTTCGACATCACCATTCGCCGCGAGCCGGTCGATGTCGGGGCGTTGGTCAGCGAAGTCGCCGATGCCAATCAGCCTTTGGCCGTCAACAAGCAGCAGGCCATCACGGTATCAGCGCCGCCGAATTTCGTCACCATGTGCGATTCCGACCGGATGCGGGAGGCGATCGATAATCTCATCAGCAATGCCATCAAATACAGTCCGATCGGCGGCAAGATCGCGGTGGTGGTTTCTCACGAGCAGAACAACACCATCATCCGCATCGCCGACGAGGGCGCCGGCCTGTCTCCCGAAGATCTCGGGCGATTGTTCGGTCGCTTCCAGCGGCTGTCCGCAAAACCCACCGCCGGCGAAAGCTCGACGGGCCTCGGGCTTTCGATCGTCAAGCGCATCATCGACATGCATGGTGGCCGGGTGAACGCGGATAGCCAGGGACCCGGACTAGGATCGACTTTCACCGTCATATTGCCCGCGACAGAGATTTCATGAGCCAGAGTCCCCATATCATCATCGTCGATGACGAAGCGCCGGCCCGCGAGATGGTCGGCGAGTACCTCAAGATGCACGGCTTTACCGTGACGCTTTGCGACGGCGGCAAGAGCCTGCGCGGCGCGATCGAAATCAGCGTGCCCGATCTCGTGGTGCTCGATCTGAATATGCCGGAGGAAGACGGGCTTTCGATCATCCGCGACCTGAAAAGCCGCACCAATGTTCCGGTCATCATGCTGACCGCTACCGCGAGCCCGATCGACCGCGTCGTCGGGCTGGAACTCGGCGCAGACGATTACATTGCAAAGCCCTGCGAATTGCGTGAATTGATGGCGCGGATCCGCTCGGTGTTGCGGCGCAGTTCTCCGGTCAGGGCGGCGGCAACCCCGGACGCCGCGGCTGCGAAGGCGGCGAAAGACCAATTGGTGCGGTTCGGAACGAAATGGCTCGATCTCGAGGCACAGGCGCTGCGCGACGACGAGGGCAACGAACACCCGCTGACCGCTTCCGAATTCGGCCTGCTCAAGGTGTTCGCGGCCAATCCGAAGCGGGTGCTGTCGCGCGAGCGGCTGCTGGAGCTGGCCAACGCCCGTGACGCCGAGGCCTTCGACCGCGCCGTGGACCTGCGGATCATGCGAATCCGGCGCAAAATCGAGATCGATCCGACCAAACCCGCGGTGATCCGCACCATCCGAGGCGGCGGATATCTGTTCTCGCCCGCCGGCGAAAAGGCCTGACGGGTATTCGCCCAAAACCCATCTACTTGAAATTGCTTTGGTCTGGGTCCCGAATGTTTCGTCGCCGACGTTGCGACGAAACAATTCTCCCGTGCACGAAACCATTTTCCACTTGGCGTGCAGACGTCCCGAAACGTTCGCTGACTAACAATCGGCCCAACGCAACGCCGCCAAGCGGCGATTATCGGGAGTTAGTCATGCAGAACGTCGTCGCCATCAACGCCGCAGCCGAACAAGGCATCATCGCTGCCCAGGCGACTTCGGATGAAATGCTGCTGGCAAGCATTGCCGGTGGCGGCCGAACCGCGATGCACACCCTTTACTCCCGTCACAATGTGCGGGTTTACCGTTTCGTCCTTCGCATCGTGCGCGACACCACCATGGCAGAAGACCTTGTCAGCCAGGTTTTCCTCGATGTGTGGCGCACCGCCGGCCAGTTCGAAGGGCGTTCCCAGGTTTCCACCTGGCTGCTGTCGATCGCCCGCTTCAAGGCGCTGACCGCGATGCGTCAGCGCCGGCACGAGGATATCGACCAGGAGGACGTGCTTGAAATCGCCGACGAGGCCGACACGCCCGAGGCTTCGCTGGACCGCAGCAACACCAGCGCCATCTTGCGCGCATGCGTGGCCAAGCTGTCCCCGGCGCACCGCGAGATCATCAACCTGGTTTATTACCATGAGAAGTCGGTGGAAGAGGCCGGCGCGATCATCGGGATTCCCCAGAGCACGGTGAAGACGCGGATGTTCTATGCCCGCAAGCAGCTCGCCGACCTGCTCAAGGGAGCCGGCGTCGACACCCTTGCTGCGTGAAAAACAACAACTGATTCAATTAGTTGTGGGTTATTTGACGGCGCAAAAGCGGAGTCCGGTTTTGCGAAATAGTTAACGCCCGCGAAACAATTGAAACAATTCGCAACATCACCCGGAAAAACTTGGCTGTTACACCGATATTCATCAACGCCAATCTTCTGGCCGACCAGTATTCCAACCGCCCAGTTACCTCCAACGACCCGGACGGGATGCCCCCCTCCGGGTCGTTCTGCATCTGGGGTCCCGGCGTCGCGGCTCGCGCGCCTGTGATATCCTCACGAACACGTGAGGCCTCACGAGGTAACGCTTCGCCTGGCGTTCCGAAAGACCACTGAGACATCCGCCGTGGCCACAAGGCCCCGCCGGGATCGTTCGATGGGTCGTGTTCGATGCTCAACCTCGTTCTCGCCTTGCTCGCCGGGGTGGTCACCGTGGCCGCGCCCTGCACGCTGCCGATGCTGCCGATCCTGCTGGGCGCATCGGTCGGCCAAACCAGCAAAGCGCGGCCGGCGCTGATTGCGCTCGGCTTTGTCATATCGTTCTCGGCCGCAGCCCTGCTGCTGAGCGCGATCACCCGCATTTTCGATTTCGATCCCAATGTTCTGCGCACAGGCGCTGCGATCCTGCTGCTCGGCTTCGGGCTCTTGATGATCTGGCCCGCGCCGTTCGAATGGCTTTCGATCCGGATCGGCGATCTCACCAACCGTGGCTCCACCGGCGACACCGCGTTCCGTCAAGGCAATATCGGTGGCTTCGTGCTCGGCACCACGCTTGGTCTGGTCTGGACGCCCTGTGCCGGCCCCGTGCTCGGTTCGATCCTCACTGTTGTTGCGACCTCCAGAGACACCGCATGGGCAAGCGCGTTGCTGGTGGTCTACGCCATCGGCGCCGCTATCCCGATGCTGGCGATTGCCTATGGCGGACAGGCGGTCACCACCCGCATTCGCAGCATCGCGCGAATCTCACCCAGGCTGCAGCAGGGGTTTGGCGTCGTCGTCATCGCCTTCGCGGTCGCCTCCTACTTTCAATACGACACGCTGATCGTGGCGTGGCTGACAGGTTTTTACCCGAACGGCCAGATCGGCCTGTAATCAACCCCTTGCTTGACGATGGAGTTTCCCATGACCATACGATCGCTCGCCGCAGCCGCCTCGGTCATTGCCACTTGTCTAACGAGCACCGCCTTACCCTGCATCGGCGGCGAGGTTACGCGCGACCAGACCGCTCCGTTCGCGGTCGCCGCCGTGCAGGGCACCGCGCCAAATTTCGCCGGCATCAGCAACTGGTTCAACTCCGCGCCACTCAGCATGGCGGACCTGCGCGGCAAGGTGGTGCTGGTGGATTTCTGGACCTATGGCTGCGTCAACTGCGTCAACACGCTGCCTCACGTCACCGAACTCTATGCGAAATACAAAGACCGCGGCCTTGTCGTGGTGGGCGTCCACACGCCGGAATTTCCGTTCGAGAGATCCGCCTCCAACGTGCAGGCCGCGCTGAAACGGCATGGCATCACCTATCCGGTCGCACAGGACAATGCGTCGCAGACCTGGAACGCCTATCGCAACCAGTATTGGCCGGCGCAATACATCGTCGATCAGAGCGGAAAGATCGTGTTCCAGCACGACGGCGAAGGCCAGTACGAGCAAATCGACCGCACCATCGCGCGGCTGCTCAACGCTTCCAGCTGAGCGGTTCCGCGAACGCACAGCACCTTCATCAGACACTGCGCGGGAGGCTGGTATTCGAGCATTCGCGATATCCCCGCCACGGATTGCGTGGTAATCAGGAGGCACGATCAAACGGCGACGGATGACTGGAATGTTCGAGGGCTGGGATGCCGTGGTGTTGGCACGGGCGCAGTTCGCGTTCACGATGTCGTTTCACATCGTGTTCCCCGCCTTCTCGATCGGACTTGCCAGCTATCTCGCGGTGCTTGAAGCGCTCTGGCTGTGGACCGGGCGCGAGGTCTTCATCAACCTGTTCAACTATTGGCTGAAGATCTTCGCCGTCGCGTTCGGCATGGGCGTGGTGTCGGGCATCGTGATGTCCTACCAGTTTGGTACCAACTGGTCGGCATTTTCAGACAAGACCGGACCGGTTCTCGGCCCGCTGATGGCCTATGAGGTGCTGACCGCTTTCTTCCTCGAAGCGGGTTTCCTCGGCGTGATGCTGTTCGGCCTCGAGCGGGTCGGCCACAGACTGCATTTCATCGCGACTTTGATGGTCGCGACCGGCACGCTGATCTCCGCGTTCTGGATCCTCTCCGCCAATTCCTGGATGCAGACGCCGACCGGCTACGCGGTCAATGCCGACGGGCAGTTCGTCGCCGCCGACTGGCTCAAGGTCATTTTCAATCCGTCATTTCCCTACCGTCTCGTGCATATGGTGCTGGCGGCCTATCTCACCACAGCGCTGGTGGTCGGCGCGGTCGGCGCGTTTCACCTGCTGCGCGACCGCAATCAGGCAGGTGCGCGGGTGATGTTTTCGATGGCGATGTGGATGGCCACTTTGGTGGCGCCGATCCAGATCCTCGCCGGCGATCAGCACGGGCTCAATACGCTGGAGCATCAGCCGACCAAAATCATGGCGATGGAGGGCCATTTCGAGAGCCACCCGGACGGCGCACCGCTGATCCTGTTCGGCCTGCCGGATGAGACCGCGGGCAAGGTCAAATACGCCGTCGAAATTCCGAAGCTCGGCTCGCTGATCCTCAAGCATTCGCCGGACGCGCCGCTGGCCGGCCTCGACACCGTGCCGCGCGAGAACTGGCCGCCGGTGCCGATCACATTCTGGTCGTTCCGGATCATGGTCGGGATGGGGTTCCTGATGATGGGGCTCGGCCTGTTCAGCCTGTGGAACCGGTGGCGCGGCTCGCTCTACGAATCCAGGTTGTTGCACCTGTTCGCGATGGCGATGGGCCCGGCGGGCTTCATCGCGGTGCTCGCGGGCTGGATCACCACCGAAACCGGACGCCAGCCGTTCACTGTGTACGGGCTGCTGCGCACGGTTGAATCCGCCTCGCCGCTCGCGGCTCCCGCGGTCGGCTCGTCATTGATCGGGTTCGTCATCGTCTATTTCGCGGTGTTCTCCGCTGGCGTCATTTATATATTGAGGATGATGGCAACGCCGCCGCATCACGGCGAACAGGGACCGCGCAGCGACATCCCGGCCCGCGCCGCGGGCATCACGCCGGCGGCCGGTGTGGCAGCGGAAGGATCCGCCTCATGACCGGCAGCATCGACCTCGCCATCATCTGGGCGTTCATCATCGCATTCGCGGTCTTTGTCTATGTGGTAATGGATGGATTCGATCTCGGCCTCGGTATCCTGTTTCCGCTGTTTCCCCAAAAAGCCGACCGCGACGTGATCATGAACAGCGTCGCGCCGGTGTGGGACGGCAACGAAACCTGGCTGGTACTCGGCGGCGGCGGCATGATGGCCGCGTTTCCGCTGGCCTATGCGGTGCTGATGCCGGCGCTCTACACGCCGATGATTGCGATGCTGATCGGCCTGATCTTTCGCGGTGTCGCCTTCGAATTTCGCTGGCGGACGCTGAGCACGCAAAATCGCTGGGACATCGCGTTTGCCGGCGGATCGCTGCTGGCGACGCTGGCGCAGGGAATTGCCCTCGGCGCCATCCTGCAAGGTGTGCATGTCGAAGGACGGCATTATGCCGGCGGCTGGTGGGACTGGCTGACGCTGTTCAGCATCTTGACGGGCCTCGCGCTGGTCATCGGCTATGCGCTGCTAGGCGCGACATGGCTGGTGCTGAAGACCGAGGGCGAACTTCGCGACAAGGCCTATCACCTGAGCTGGTTTCTATTGTTCGCGATGTTAGGGGCGATCGGCGCGGTCAGCATCGCCACGCCGTTCCTGCACATCCAATACACGCAGCGCTGGTTCACCTGGCCCAACATCATCCTGACCGCGCCGGTACCGATCGCGGTCGCCGGCGTTACCGTGCTGCTGTTGCGTAGCCTCGCCAACAAACTGGACACCCAGCCGTTCTTTCTGACGCTGGCGCTGTTCGCGCTGTCCTATGCCGGGCTCGGCATCAGCATGTACCCCTATATCGTGCCGCAGAGCATCACCATCTGGCAGGCGGCATCGCCCGAAAACAGCCAGATCTTCATGCTGTTCGGCGTGGCCGTGCTGGTGCCGCTTATTCTCGGTTACACCGCATGGGCTTATTGGGTATTCCGCGGCAAGGTACGGCCCGGGAGCGGCTATCATTGACGCCTGCTGAGCAAAATCCGCGCCCGCTGGCGCAGCGCCTGTTGTGGTTCGCCGCCCTTTGGCTCGGCGGGGTCGGCACGGTCGGCATCTTGGCCTATGGCTTGAGGCTGTGGATCGCGCCGAAATAATCGACGATACATTACTCCAGACTACTGCGATTTTGGTGGTTCCGGTGGTTCGCCGGGGATGGTAGACCAATCCCGTTGAGCTGAACGAGGAGAATTTTTATGATGAAATTTCGGCACCTGATCTGGATGATAATTGCCGCAGCCGGTCTGATGCTTTCGGTCTCGCAGAGCTTTGCACAACAACCCGATGTTGGCGACCAGCCAGGACTTCTGGCGGACGACTCGGTGGAGTTGGACCCGGAATACAAGCGTACGGCGGTGCTTTATCGCACCACGGAGGCGCCCGGCACCATCATCATCCAGACCGCGGAGCGCCATCTCTATCTGATTCAGGGAGGCGGCCGCGCGCTGCGCTACGGCATCGGCGTCGGCCGCGAGGGATTCCAGTGGCAGGGACTGCTGAACATCTCGCGCAAGGCGGAGTGGCCGGACTGGACACCGCCGCCGGAGATGATCGCGCGCCAGCCCTATCTGCCGCGCTTCATGGCCGGCGGGCCGGGAAATCCGCTCGGCGCCCGCGCGATGTATCTTGGCACCACCGTCTATCGTATCCACGGCACCAACCGGCCCGATACGATCGGCACCGCCGTCTCCTCCGGTTGCTTCCGGCTGGTCAACGCCGACGTGGCCGACCTCTATGAGCGTGTTCCGGTCGGCACCAAGGTTGTCGTGCGGCAGAAGCCGGAACTGTAACCGCGACGGCTACCTTTCACCGTCCGCCCATTTTCTTCCGATCATTGCGAGAGATAAATCATGCGCACATTCCGAGGCGGCCTTTTGATTGGGCTGGCGGTCGCAGTCGCGGTCGCGGCCGCCGCCATCACCTATGAACGATATGACACGCGGACCCTGAAGCGGACGGTCCGGCGCGGCGAAGTGCTGTGCGGCGTCAACAAAGGTTTGCCGGGCTTCTCGATCCCGGACGACAAGGGCGACTGGACCGGCTTCGATGTCGACTTCTGCCGCGCGGTTGCCGCGGCCATCTTCGACGATCCGAAGAAAGCGAAATTCATTCCGCTCGACGCCAATGAACGCTTCAAGGAGTTGCAAAGCCGCAAGGTCGATATTCTCTCACGCAACTCGACATGGAGCATGTCGCGCGAGACAAATTACGACCTCTATTTCCCGGCCGTCGCTTATTATGACGGCGAAGGCTTCATGCTGCCCGGCGCCCGCAAGATCGACTCGGCGCTTGACCTCAACGGCAGCAAGGTCTGCGTGCAGGATGGCACGACCACGCAGCTCAACCTCGCCGACTACTTTCGCGCCAACAACATGAAATACCAGGAGATGAAATTCGCCAAGCTGGACGAGGTCTTCAAGGCCTATGAGTCCGGGCAGTGCGACACCTTCACCGCCGACGTCTCCCAGCTTTATGCGTTGCGGCTGAATCTCGGGAAGCCGGGCGACCACGTCATACTCCCCGATGTCATTTCAAAGGAACCGCTGGCGCCCGTGGTGCGGCAGCGGGACGACGACTGGATGATGATCGTGAAATGGACCTTGTACGCGATGATCAACGCCGAAGAACTCGGCATCACCTCGAAGAACATCGATGAGGCGCTGAAGTCGAAGAAGCCCGACGTGATGCGGCTGGTCGGCACCGAAGGCACCTACGGCGAAGACCTCGGCCTGACCAAGGACTGGGCCGCCCGCATCATCCGGAATGTCGGCAATTACGGCGAAGTCTATGAGCGCAATGTCGGCTCAGGATCGAAGCTCGGCATTCCCAGAGGGCTCAATCAACTCTGGAGCGCCGGCGGCATCCAGTACGCGCCGCCGATCAGGTAGGCACCTCCTCGGCCTGCCCTGGATGTTTCGGCCGCGAGTTTCTCCACTTGATTCCGTCGTCGCCCGGCTTGACCGGGCGATCCGGTAAACACTGACGCCTGCGATTACTGGTTCACCCGGTCAAGCCGGGTGATGACGACCTCTCGCGGTGGGACGGCCCGCCGGTCAATAATTCTTCATCCTTGCGAGCTGATCGGCATGGAAATTACTGTCGCCGAACAGTTCCTGGCAGACCCGCGCACGCTTCATGAAGAAGCCGATGTCGAACTGGTCGGTCATGCCCATGCCGCCGTGCATCTGCACACCTTCCTGAACCGCCAGCGTCGCGGTTGAACCCGCGCGTGCCTTTGCGACCGCCACCGCGGCACCGGCATTGTCAAAATTGCCGTCGAGCGTCTGCAGCGCCTTCAGAACGGCGGCGCGGGTGATCTCGATCTCGATATAAAGCTGCGCGGCGCGGTGCTGCAGCGCCTGGAATTCGCCGATCAGCTTGCCGAATTGCTTGCGCTCCTTGAGGTAGCCGACGGTGCGGCTGAACACCTCCTCGCTGAGGCCGACCATTTCCGAGGCCACAGCACCCCGGCCGATATTGAGCACGCCTTCCAGCAGTGCGCCGCCATGATCGACCTCGCCGAGCACACCGTCGGCGTTGACCTCGACATTGCCAAAAACGATTCTGGCGGCGTTGTGCGAATCGACCATCGCCGTGCGCTCGGTCTCGATGCCTTTGCTCTTGGGATCGACCAGGAACAGCGTCAAACCATCGCGCTCGCCAGCGGCGCCCGCGGTGCGGGCCGCCACGATCAACAGATCGGCGGTGTGGCCGTCGACCACAAAGGCCTTGGCGCCGCTGAGCCTGAAGCCGTTGCCGGAGCGCACCGCCGCCATTCTGGTTTGCAACGGGCGATGCTTGGCGCCTTCGTCGATGGCGAGCGCGGCCAGCAGCGAACCATCCGCGATCTTCGGCAGGTGCTCGGATTTTTGCGCGGCGCTGCCGCCGCGCGACAAGGCGGAAGCCGCGAGCACGGCGGTGCCAAGGAACGGCGACGGCATCAAGGTGCGGCCGATTTCCTCCATCACCACACCGGCTTCGACGCAACCCAGACCGCTGCCGCCGAAATCCTCAGGGATCAGCAATCCGGAAAATCCCATCTCGGCGAAAGCCCGCCACAGCTCGCGGGAAAATCCGGTCGCATCCTTCGCGTCGCGCAGCTGCCGCAGATGCGCCACCGGCGCCTTGCCGTTGATGAGACCGCGCGCGCTGTCGCGCAGCATCGATTGTTCTTCGTTGAGGACGAGTGCCATGGTTGGGTTCCGGTCTCGAGAAGTTTCGAACGAAATATTTACTTTCGTCATTCCGGGATGCGCCTTTTGGCGCAGGCCCGGAATCCATACTCCCCGTCGTGGTTATGGATGCCGGGCTCGCGCTTCGCGCGCCCCGGAACGACGAATTATTTTGTGCAACGTGTTACGCCCCCGGCAAATCCAAAATCCGTTTGGCCACGATGCCGAGCATGACCTCGCTGGTGCCGCCCTCGATCGAGTTGGCCTTGGTGCGGAGCCAGGCGCGCGGCCGCGCGCCGCCTTTGGAGCGTTCGCTTTCCCATTCCAGCGCATCGGCGCCGCCCGCGGACATCAAGATCTCGTAGCGGCGCTTGTTGAGCTCGGTGCCGTAATATTTCATCGCCGAGGAAAATGCCGGATGCGCCTGACCGGCCTTGGCCAGATCGACCGCGCGTTCGGCGGCGCAGGCCAGCGCCGCCTCGTCGATCTCGAAGGTGGCGATCTGTCCGCGCAGCATCGGATCTTCCAGACGGCCCTGCTCGTCGCTGCCGATCGAATCGGCGGCGAAGAATGGGCTTGGTCGAGACGCCCTTCGAGGCCATGTCGAACAGAATGAAGCTGATGCCGTCATGCTTCTTGGCGGCCGCATCGGTCCGCACCAGGCAGAAAATCCAGTCCGCGAAATTCGCATAAGAGGTCCAGATTTTCTGGCCGTTAATGATGAAGTCGTCGCCGTCGCTTTCGGCGCGGGTCTGCAGTGACGCGAGGTCCGATCCGGCGTTCGGCTCGGAGTAGCCCTGGCACCAGCGGATCAGGCCGGCGGCGATCTTCGGCAGATGTTCCTTCTTCTGCGCGTCGGTGCCGTATTTCAGCAGTGCCGGCCCGAGCATGGAAATGCCGAACGAGACCAGCGGCTGTCGCGCGCCGAGCGCTGCCATCTCCTGGCGCACGATCTTGACTTGCTCGGGATCGAGGCCTCCGCCACCGTATTCCTTCGGCCAATGCGGCACGGTCCAGCCCTTGTCGCGCATCCGTTCGAACCAGAGGCGCTGCGGCTCGGATGGGAATTTGGTGTTGCGGCCGCCCCAGAACGTATCTTCGTCTGACGTCATCGGCCGCCGCATTTCCGGCGGACAATTGGCCTGCAGCCAGGCGCGGGTCTCACGGCGAAAATTTTCCAGATCGGACATGGGCGTTTCCATTTGGCAGGCCGCAGTTGATCGGCCTGCAATCGGCTCGTGTTGTTGGGCGGACCTTAGCGGTCATATCGCGAAATTCAATATATCTCTAACCCTGCCTATGCGGGAGCGGATGTGGCCATACCCCCCGATCCGGTGTATTCGGCAAGGCCGCAAGGATTGAAAAACAAGAGGAAACCAAGATGCGCCTGAAGTTGCTTTCGCCTGGCGAAATGAACGAGGACCAGAAACAGACCTACGACGAATCGATCGCCGGCAAGCGTGGCGCCCCACCCCCGCCGATGATGGCCTGGCTCAACAGCCCGGAAATGGCGCGGCATGCCACGCGTCTGGGCGGATTCCTGCGGTTCGATACATTGTTTCCGGCAAAACTGTCCGAGATCGCGATCCTGGTTACCGCACGGCACTGGACTTCGCATTACGAATGGTACGCCCATAAGCGGCTCGCGCTCAAAGGCGGCATGGACCCCAAGATCGTCGACGACATCAGGGATCGCCGGACGCCAACGTTCGACGATCCCAAGGGTCGGATCATCTACGACGTCTCCAAATCGCTGCATGAAGGCCACGGCGTTTCCAAGGCGCTGTACGACGAGGCCGTGAAGGTGCTCAGCGAACGCGGGATCGTCGAAGTCATCGGGCTTTGCGGCTATTACACGATGGTGTCGATGACGCTGAATACGTTTGGGTTCGAATTGCCCGCAGGAGAAGTGTCCGAGCTTGCGTAAGGATTGTTACTGCATAGATCGGGACTGAGACAATCGCTGCAGAACGGAGAGACCATGCCCCAAAGCCCAACACCCATCATCGCGGGAACGCGCATCGGGCATGTTCATCTCAAGGTGGCCGATCTCGATCGCGCGCTGGGATTTTATTGCGGCGTGCTGGGGTTTGAGGTGACGCAACGCCTGAGTTCAGGCGCGGCGTTCATTTCGGCCGGCGGCTATCACCACCACATCGGTTTGAACACCTGGGAAAGCAAAGGCGGCCATCCCCCGCCGCCGGGAACGACGGGACTGTTTCATACGGCAATTATTTATCCGACCCGTCCCGCACTGGCCGACGCGCTGCATCGCGTGATGCAGGCCGGCATTGCTCTCGACGGCGCCAGCGATCACGGCGTCAGCGAAGCACTTTACCTGCGCGACCCCGACGAGAACGGTGTTGAACTGTATTGGGACCGGCCCAAGGAGCAATGGCCGCGCAAGCCGGACGGATCGCTGGCGATGTTCACCCACCGGCTCGATCTCGAGGATTTGTTGCGGCAGCGGGAGGCTTAGCCTCGTAGCCCGGATGGAGCGCAGCGAAATCCGGGGCCGGTCTCACGACTGTTTCCCCGGATTTCGCTTCGCTCCATCCGGGCTACACAGATTTGTCCCGCCCGCGAACCATGATCAGGACGGCGGCGAGGAGCTCCACACCGATGCAGCCGTAGAACGGCAACGTATAACTCCCGGACGCATCGCGCAGCAGGCCGATAACGCCGGGGCCGAACGCATAAGTGACCTGATTGATCGCCGTGATCAGACTGATCAGCACGCCGAACGAGCGTGGATCGAATTCGCGCTGCACGATCAGCGACGGCAGCGTGATCAGATTGCCGACCGAAAACCCGAACAGCGCGCAGGCCGCAATCAACGCAATGTCGTTGTGCAGATTGATGATGATGGCCAGCGCCACGGCCTGACTGACGAACGAGATCGCCGACGCCAGCCGCTGGTTGAGCCGGTCGATCACGGTCGAGAACAGCACGCGGCCGACCACCGCCATCGCGGTCAAGACCGCGACCGCGAATGCCGCGCGGTCGCGTCCGGTCACCGAATCGAGAAACGAGATCAGATGAACGATAAATCCGACCTGCGCAAACAGCACCAGCGCGAATGCAATCGAGACCGAGTGAAAGCCGAGGTCGCGAAACGCCTGTGCACGGATCCGCGTGGCGGATGGCGCATCCGCTGACGCCGCTCCAACCGTGACACTCGAATGGACAGGCGGCTGTCCCACGAAAATCAGGATGATGGGAATCATCAGCACGACCATTACGATCGCCGCCACGTTCATGGCGCCGGAAAATCCGAAACTCCCGATCGCGGCCACCAGCAGCGGCACGCCGATAATGCCGCCGAAGCTCGCGCCATTCAGCGCGAGGCTGATCGCCATGCCGCGCTTATGGTCGAACCAGAGGCCGAGCGTATTGGTGATGATCCCGAGACTGGTGCCGGCCCAGCCGAAAGCAAGCATGGCATTGGCGGCGTAAAGCTGCCACGGCTCGGTGACCTGGCCGATCAGGACGGCGGCCGCCGCCATCGCTACCACCCCCGCCAACAGGCAGTTGCGCGGGCCGAAGGAACGGATCGCCTCGCTGACGAACGCGACCAGCAACGCACCGAACAAATAGAAGAAGGTCGTGCCGCTTGAGACCAGCGAGGCCGGCCAGCCGTGCAGACGATGCAGCTCGGCGACATAGACACTCTGTCCGTAGAAGCCGAGCCCCCAACCGAACGTCGCCACCAGAAAGCAGACCACGACAATCCGCCAGCCTTCATAGCGGGCTGACGTCTCGTCGAGGGGGGTGCTCTTCGAGCTATCCAGCATTTGTCTCTCTGGTATCCGCCGTCATGGCCGGACTTGTCCCGGCCATCCACGTCTTGGTATTCAGGCACAGGAAGACGTGGATGCCCGGGACATAGGCGAGCGGAAGCGACGCCGTCCTTCGGACGGCTGTGCCCGGGCATGACGACAAACTAGCGGTCCGTCATGTGAAAAGCTTCGACCGCCGCCGAAGTATCATTCCGGCGCATCAACCTTCGGACCCGACGGATCGTAGAAGAAACGCTCGCGGAATATCTTGTCGCCGCGCCACTGCTGCAGCGCGACCTCGTCGATCCGGCGTACTTTGCCGGATTTATCGGTGAGCTCGAAAATCCAGTGAATGGCGACATTGTCGCCGTCGACCACCGAGGACATCGCCTTGGAATAGACATGCGTCATACGCGCCAGAACGCCAAGCTCGTGGGCCACCAGCAGGTCGCGGCCGACGCGCGGCGGCGCCGCGTTCTCCTGCATGCTGGAATCTTCGGTGTAATAGCGCTCGATAGCGCCGGCATGATCGCCAGCCTCAACAACGGCGATAAACTCATCAAGACGCGCTCGCGA
>WNFC01002282.1_pt1 | contig 20611 bp, 16 predicted proteins | sample 5400541 | NCBI WGS metagenome assembly WNFC01 (sample SAMN13153342, study PRJNA577476) | soil metagenome | isolation source: 120 cm saprolite under Douglas fir tree site 2 hole 2 replicate 1 | place: USA:California | collected 2015-04-18
TTCGTCGAGCCGGGCGATGTGATCACGCCGAATCCGAGGCTTTCCGGCGAGGAGGCTTCGGGAACGCAACCTCTCCATTTGCCGCAGATGCCGGCCTATCACCTGACGCGGCAAGATGGCAACGGGATCACCTTGATCAACATCGGCATCGGCCCCTCCAACGCCAAGACGATCAGCGATTCCCTTGCCGTGCTGCGCCCGCACGCCTGGATCATGCTGGGGCATTGCGCCGGCCTGCGCCGCACGCAGGCGCTCGGCGACTACGTGTTGTCGCATGCCTATCTTCGCGACGATCACGTGCTGGATGCCGATCTGCCGCCGTGGATTCCGGTGCCGCCGATCGCCGAGATCCAGATCGCGCTGCAGCGCGCCGTCGAGTCGGTGACCGGGCTGACGGGCGCCGAGCTCAAGTCGCGTCTGCGCGTCGGCACGGTGGCGACCACCGACAACAGGAATTGGGAGCTGCGCTATCCCGAGCTCGCCGAACGGCTCAACCAGACACGGGCGATCGCCGTCGACATGGAAAGCGCGACCCTGGCGGCAAACGGCTTTCGCTTCCGCGTCCCATACGGCACGCTGTTGTGCGTCTCGGATCTTCCGGCGCACGGCGTCCTCAAGGCAAGGGGCGTCGCGAACACGATGTACCGTCAGCGCATCGGCCAGCATCTGCGGATCGGCATCGAGGCCGTCCGCCTGCTGCGCGCGCAGGGCATCGCCCAGCTGCATTCGCGAAAACTGCGGAGCTTCGACGAACCCGGATTCCGCTAAGCGGCGGGGAACGGCAAACCGGCCTGAGCGGCGCTCGCCCGCTCACCCCGCCATGAAGCGCTCGAATTCCGCCGCATAATCCTTGTCCCAGCGCGACAGCGCCGGGCGGTTCTTGATGATGTCGTCGACCGCCCATTGCATGCGCTTCTCATCCATTTCGCGGGTCACCGCATTGTCCGGGCAGAGGATATAGAAATCGCCCCTCGCCAGCGCCGCCAGCATGAACTCGACGACCTGCTCGGCCGTCCAGGCAGCCGGCGGCTTCTCGCGCTGACCGGACGCGGCGGTGATGCCGGTGAAGGTGAAGCCGGGGATGAGGAGATGCGCCGTCACCCGGCAGCCTGGAAGGTTGCGCAGCTCATGCGCCATCGCCTCGGTGAGCGCCTTCACCCCGGCCTTGGCGAGGTTATAGACGGTATTGCCCGGCGGCATGGTGATGCCCTGCTTGGAGCCGGTGTTGACGATGGCGGCGGGCCTCCCCTGCCCGATCATCGCCGGGGCGAAGGCGTGGACGCCGTTGATGACGCCCCAGAGATTGACATCGAGCGTCCGCCGCCAGACATCGTATTTCTCCCACGGCCCGGCGCCGCCATTGATCGCGGCATTGTTCATCAGCACGCCGATCTCGCCGAATTCGCGCCGCGCGGTGTCGTGGAGTTTCTGCACCGCCTCCATCCGGGCGACATCGGTCGGAATGGCGAGCGCCCGCGCGCCGGCGGACGTCGCAATCGCGCCGACCGCGTGCGAGGCCTCGTCGAGCGCCGCGCCGGGCAGATCGGCGAGACAGACATTGAGGCCGAGCCCGGCGAAGCGCTTGGCGGCGGCCAGCCCGATGCCGCTGGCGGCGCCGGTGACGACGGCCGTGCGGCCGGGGGTGAGGGCGGGGTGATGCGTCATGGCGGGGGCTCCTGTCGATGCGCGCGGTTCCGCGCGGATGAAGGACGGGCGTCGGGAGTCGTTAAGCGCCTCGAGGTCGTTAGCGGTCGGCCGGGCGCTGGGTCAAGCGACAAAAGGCGAATCCGCGAGCGGTCGGGGAAATCGACGATCGCCGACGGTGCCGAAGGACGTCGACGATCGGCGTGTCTCCCTGCCGCGGTGGTGCTAGGCTGGCACTGAATCTCGCGGTTCAATGGAGACCGATAGCCAGGGAGGAAGCGGAATGACCCGTCATCACGGATCAACTCCTCATGCGCATGCGAAGAACGGCAGCGCCGGGCTTTGCAGCGCCGCCTCACGCCGGCAAGTCCTGACCGCGCTGGCCGCGGTCGCGGTGGGCGCCATGCTACCGGACCATGCCGTGCGGGCGCAGATGGCCTCCAGCGGGCCGCGCCGCATCGACACGCATCACCATTATTTCCCGCCCGCCTATCTCGAGCCGTTGGAGGCATGGGGCAAGCGGGCAGGATTCGGCGGCTTGCAGGCGCCGCAGCGCGATTGGACGATCGCCCGGGATCTCGAGGAGATGGACCGCGCCGGGCTTGCGATGTCGGTGCTCTCGATCTCGACCCCCGGTATCTGGTTCGGTGAGGCCGAGGAGGGTCGCCGCATGGCGCGACTCTGCAACGACTACGCCGCCGAGATGCGGCGCGACCACAAGGGCCGCTATGGCATCTTCGCCAATTTGCCGATGCCGGATGTCGACGGCGCCCTCAAGGAGATCGAGTACGCGCTCGACACGCTGAAGGCGGAAGGCATCGGGCTGATGACGAGCTATGGCGACAAGTGGCCGGGCGATCCGCAATTCGCGCCGGTCTTCGCCGAGCTCAACCGTCGTAAGGCGGTGGTCTATTTTCACCCGCTAGCGCCGAATTGCTGCGGTAATCTGATGCCCGGCGTGCCGGCGTCGCTGCTCGAATATCCGCACGACACCGCCCGCGCGGTGGCGAGCCTCCTCTTCAACGGCGCCCTCGCGCGCTATCGCGACATCAACTGGCTCTTCTCGCATGCCGGCGGCTCGGTGCCGCAGCTCGCCGGCCGCATTGCCGCGGGATCGCGCGGCCGCAAGGACCTCGCCGAGATCGCCCCCGCCGGGATCCTCGGCGAGCTGAAGAAGCTGCATTACGACACCGCCAACTCGGCCTATGCGCCGACCATGGCGGCGCTGCTCGCCTTCGTGCCGAGCTCGCAGATCGTCTTCGGCAGCGACTATCCCTATTACACGGTGAGCGAAAACGTCGACGCGCTGGCCGGGATCGATCTCACGGCGGCACAACGACAGGCGATCGATTACGCCAACGCGGAGCGGCTTTTGCCGCAGCTCAAGGCATGAGGCCTCCGGGGTCGAGGATCGGCAGCAGGGGCGGGTGCGCGAAGGCGCATCTGAGCTGGACTCTCTTGCTTCCGTTGCGTCCTTCGCCCTTGCCCGTCAGATTGGAGCGGCAAGGCGGGAGGGATCGATCATGAAAAGGACCCTGTCAGTCGTATTTCTCGTCGTCGGGTCGGCACTTGCCGGCCATGCCGGCGCGGCCAGCACCTTGCGCATCGCGCTGCAGGAGGATCCCGACGTTCTCGACCCGGCGCAGGGCGTCAGCTTCGTCGGTAGGGTCGTCTTCGCCGGTCTCTGCGACAAGCTCATCGATATCGACCAGGCGCTCGCCTATGTGCCGCAGCTCGCCACCGAATGGGCGTGGTCGGCGGACAATCTCGCATTGACGATGAAGCTCCGCCCAGGCGTCGTCTTTCACGACGGCACGAATTTCGACGCCGCCGCCGTCAAGACCAATATCGAGCGCTACAAGACCGCGCCGGAATCGAAGCGCAAGACCGAATTGAAGCAGGTCTCCGGCGTCGAGATCGTCGACAACCTGACCGTCCGCTTCACCCTCTCCGAGCCCTACGCGCCGCTTCTCGGCATCCTTTCGGACCGCGCCGGGATGATGATCTCGCCCAAGGCGATCGCCGATGAGGGCGACAAGCTCTCGAGCAATCTCGTCTGCGCCGGGCCCTACAGATTCGTCGAGCGGATCGCCCAGGACCGCATCGTCCTCGAGAGGTTCGATCGCTACTGGAATGCCGGCGCCATCGCCATCGACAGGGTGAGCTACGTCCCGGTGCCGGACCAGAGCGTACGCCTTGCCAACCTCAAGGCCGGCGGGCTGGAGATCGCCGAGCGGATCGCCGCGACCGATCTCGATGCGGTACGCGGCGATGCACGGCTGAGACTGGTCGAAAGCCCGTCTCTTGCCTATTACAACCTCTTCATCAACCTCGGCGCTGGCGAGCAGGCGAACACGCCGCTCGGCAAGGACGCCAAGGTACGTGAAGCGCTCGAGGCGGCAATCGACCGCGTCGTCATCAACCAGGTCGTCTTCAATGGCGAGTACATCCCGAGCAATCAGCCGGTGGCGCCCGGCACGCGTTTCTACGCCAAGAACCTCCCGGTGCCGCCGCGCGACCTCGCCAAAGCGAAGCGGCTGCTTGCCGAGGCCGGCGTGCCGCACCCGGCCTTCACCTTGCTGGCGGTCAACTCGCCGGTCGAGCTGCGCGTCGCCGAAGTCATCCAGTCGATGGCGGCCGAGGCCGGGTTCGAGGTCAAGATCCAGGCCAACGAGGCGAACACGCTGGTCGCGGCCGGGACGAAGGGCGATTTCCAGGCGACGATCGTGATCTGGAGCGGCCGCCCGGATCCCGACGGCAATATCAGCATCTGGCTCGCCTGCGACGGGTTCCTCAACTGGGGCAAATATTGCGACCCCAAGCTCGACGAGCTGCTGGCGAAGGCGCGGCGGACCACGATCGTCAGCGAGCGCCAGGCGCTCTATGAGCAGGCCGCTGCGATCTATCTTTCGGCACGGCCGCACATCTTCCTCTACCACCTCAAATGGCTGTGGGGGACGAGCGCCAAGCTCGACGGGTTCAAGCCCTTCCCCGACGGCATCATCCGCCTCCAAGGCATGACGCTGCATCCGTGAGGCCGGACCGGTAATTGCGGTTGACCACCGGCGCGCCGCCGAACTAGATAGCGGCGATGCCCGCCGGCACCCCTTTCCTCGATCTCGATGCGTTCACCGCGACGCCGCTGGTGCGCGAGCCGTTTCCCTACCTCATCGTCCCCGGCTTTCTCAAGCGGGCGGCGCTCGATGCCATCGCCGAGGATTTCCCGCGGATCGCCAAGCCGGGCAGCTTTCCGGTGAGCGAGCTGCGCTTCGGCCCGCACTTCGGAATACTTCTCTCCGAGCTCGAAGGGGCCGCGATGCGGGCGGCCTGCGCGGCGAAATTCGCCATCGACCTCGCCGGCCGGCCGACCATGGTGACGGTGCGCGGCCGCGCCCAGCGCAAGGACGGCCGCATCCATTCCGACAGCAAGACCAAATTGCTCACAGTCCTCATCTATATGAACGAGAAATGGGAGGCGCCGGGCGGCAGGCTGCGGCTATTGCGCTCGCCCACCAGTCTTGCGGATTACGTCGCCGAAGTTCCGCCGATCGAAGGCACCCTGCTGGCCTTCGCAGTGACTCCCCATTCCTGGCACGGCCACGAGCCGAGCGAGGGCGAGCGCCGCTCCATCCAGCTCAACTGGGTGACCAACGAGGCCGTGCTGCGCCACGAGCAGGCGCGCCATCGCCTTTCGGCGCGTCTCAAGCGGCTCTTCGCACCCGCCTCTTGAGACGCCCCCATCCCTTGATTGCCGACGGGCGCGACGCCAATTAATAGTGGCGATGCTGCAAAGATCGCATGTCTGGGTGCCCGTCAGGGACCCGCTCCCGTCTGCTCGCTCGTCCCGGAGGAGGAGGCATTGACACGGATTTCGCTGTTCAATTCACCGCTATTGCTCGGCTTCGACCATTTCGAGCGCGCGCTTGACCGCGTCAGCAAGGTCGCCGCCGACGGCTATCCGCCCTACAACGTGGAGCAAACCGGGGAAAGCACCCTGCGAATCACGCTGGCGGTCGCCGGCTTTGCCATGGCCGACCTCACCATCCGTATCGAGGACAATCAACTGGTTGTCCGCGGCAAGCAGGCGGACGACAAGGAGCGTCTCTATCTCCATCGCGGCATTGCGGCACGCCAATTTCAGCGGTCATTCGTTCTCGCCGAAGGCATCGAGGTCGCGGGTGCCTGGCTCGATAGCGGATTGCTCCATATCGATCTCGTCCGCCCATCGCCGGAAGGTCGCGTGCGCCAGATCGAGATCAAGCAGGCCGGCACGGACGGGCAGCGCAAGGTCGCGGTTGCCGCCGAAAGGGTCGAACGCTGACCATTTTTCAATACTGGAGCGTTAAACCACTAGCCAAGGCCCGGCGTCGGCTCTCCAGAGCGGCGCCAGGCATCTGCGAAAGGGCAGAACATGAACCAGATTCAGAAATTGCGGCAGATCTCGCCCCAGGAATTCGCCACGCTCGGTATGCAGGCGATGGCCTACATCAAACGCGTCACCGTCAACGACACCGTGGCTTTCGCCATCCATGCCGCGGACGGCACGCAGCTGGCTCTGCTGCCCGATCGCGACACCGCCTTCGCCACGGTCCGCCAGAACGACATCGAGCCGGTCAGCGTCCATTGAGCGCCGCTCTCGGCGTCCTCAGGCGGCGGCGCTCGACGCCCCATCGGTGAGCAGGGCATAGAGCGCGTCGGCATTGTCGGTGCCACGCAGCTTCTCGCAAATCGCGCCGCCACGCAGCAGGCGCGACACGCGGGCCAATGCCTTGAGATGATCGGCACCGGCATTCTCAGGGGCGAGCAGCATAAAAATCAGGTCGACCGGGCGGTCATCGACGGCCTCGAAATCGACCGGCCGCTCGAGCCGGGCGAAGAGGCCGTGCAGGCGGCGCAACTCGGGCAGCTTGCCGTGCGGAATGGCAATGCCCATGCCGAGACCCGTCGAGCCCAGTCTTTCGCGCTCGACCAGGACCTCGTAGATGCGCCGTTCCGGCAGGTCGATGATATGGGCGGCGCGCCGTGCCAGTTCCTGCAGCGCCTGCTTCTTGCTCGCAACGCGCAGATTGGCGATCACACTGCCCGGCGTGATTATATCGACGATTTCCATGGGAAAATTGAACCTGCGCCCTGGGTTTGCCGCCAACCGTCGTGCCGTTCAACCGGCGCGGTAGGGCGGTATGTGCCGTGCTGGCCATTTCGAGATCGCTCTCGGCACGGAGGCGCAGCGCGGCACCGACATTCGATTTGCTGACCCGTTACGGAAAGGCGCATCGGGAGCATTTTTGGTTGCCTGGGGTCGGTCACCGCCACAACGCGCGGTCGCTCCGACCTTGAGGGCGGGACCCTACGAGTCCACCACGGCGGAGTCAAGCGCACCTAGGGGCTACCCGCAGGGCATTACGAGGGCCAAAAAGTGTCGCCCTGGTCACACCAGCCCAGAATTCGGTCACAGCCGCATCGTCTTCTCGCGGCGGCGCTGAACCGAGGAGGGAATGCGCAACGACTCCCGATATTTGGCGACCGTCCGCCGCGCGATGTCGACACCGTCCTTCTGCAGGATATCGACGATGCGCTCGTCCGACAGTACCTCGCCGCCGGCCTCGGCGTCGATCAGCGCCTTGATGCGGAAGCGGACGGCTTCGGCGGAATGCGCATCGCCGCCGCTCGACGCCTGGATCGACGAGGTGAAGAAGTATTTCAGCTCGAAGATGCCGCGCGGCGTCATCATGAATTTATTGGTCGTAACGCGGCTCACCGTGCTTTCGTGCATGTTGATGGCAGCGGCGATGTCGCGCAGGATCAACGGCCGCAGGAACTGCACACCGTGCTGAAAGAAGGCGGCCTGCTGGTGGACGATCTCGGTGGCGACGCGCAGGATGGTGATCGCCCGCTGGTGCAGCGACTTGACAAGCCAGTTGGCCGACTGGAGGCGCTCGCTCAGATACTCCTTGTCAGCCTTGCGGCTGGCGGTGCGCGACACCGTCGCGTAATAGCGGTTGTTGACGAGGACGCGCGGCAGGGTCTCGGTATTGAGCTCGATGATCCAGGTACCGTGCGGCTGCGGCCGCATGATGATGTCGGGAACGACGATTTGCGCGGTGACCGCATCGAGGGCAAGGCCGGGCTTGGGATCGAGCGACCTGACCTCGGCGATCATCTCGGCGAGGTCGGCGGCATCGACCCCGCACAGCCGCATCAGGCTGGCGCCGTCGCGCGCGGCGAGCAGCGGCAGGTTGTCGAGCAGCGCCTGCATCGCCGGATCCAGGCGATTGCGCTCGCGCAGCTGCAGCGCGAGACACTCGGAAAGATTGCGCGCGAAGACGCCGGGCGGATCGAAGCGCTGCAGCCGCGCGAGAACCGCCTCGAGCCGCGCGAGCGGACGGCCGAGGATCGCAGCGGCGTTCGCCAGCTCGTCGGTGAGATAGCCGGAATCGTCGATGAGATCGATGAGATAGGCGCCGATGATGCGGTCGACCGGATCTTCGATCTCGAGGCCGAGCTGGGCGATCAGGTGGTCGCGCAAATTGGCCGGATGCGCGACGCCGTGATCGAGCCCGGAGAGCCCGTCGCCACCATCGTCGATCCGCCCGTTGCGCTGACGCCATGCATCGGGATCACCGGCAAGATCGAAATCGCCCTCGCCCTCGCTGCCGGCAGCGGCGTGCCATTGATCGATATCCTCGCCGGCGAGCGGTGGTTCGGCGGTGCCGAGACCAGCCTGCTCGGAGCGCGCCGCAGCTGCCGGCTCGCCGGCGCCGGCATCGAGATCGACGACCACCGCGGTGCCGCCCTCGGGATCGCTCTCGTCGCGATCGAGGAGGGGGTTCTGCTCGAGCTCCTGCTCGACGAAACCGGCGAGCTCGATATTCGACATCTGCAGCAGCTTTATGGCCTGCTGCAGCTGCGGCGTCATGACGAGCGCCTGCGTCTGCCGAAGGTCGAGCCGCTGAGAGAGTGCCATGGTTAAAGGCTTATAGGCTAAACCTTTCCCCGAGGTAAACCCGGCGAACGTCGACATCGGCGACGATCTCCGAGGGGCGCCCCTCCATGAGCACCCGGCCCTCGTGCAGGATATAGGCGCGGTCGACGATATCGAGCGTCTCCCGCACATTGTGATCGGTGATGAGGACGCCGATGCCGCGATCCTTCAAGTGGGCGACGAGGTCGCGGATGTCGTTGACGGCGATCGGATCGATGCCGGCCAGCGGCTCGTCGAGCAGGATGAAATGCGGCTGCGTCGCCAGGGCGCGGGCAATCTCGACGCGCCGCCGCTCGCCGCCCGACAGCGCCATCGCCGGGGCGCGGCGCAGATGGGTGATCGAAAATTCAGCGAGCAGCGCGTCGAGCGCCGCCTCGCGCACCTCGTACACCGGCTCGATGACCTCGAGAATGGCGCGGATGTTGTGCTCGACCGAGAGGCCGCGGAAGATCGACGCCTCCTGCGGCAGATAGCCGATACCGAGGCGGGCGCGCCGGTACATCGGCAGCTCGGTGATGTCGTGGCCGTCGAGGCTGATGGTGCCGACATCGGGGGCGAGGAGGCCGGTGATGATGTAGAAGCACGTCGTCTTGCCGGCGCCGTTGGGGCCGAGCAGCCCGACCGCCTCGCCGCGCTGCACCGCGACGTTGACGTCACGCAACACCGGACGCTTGCGGAAGCTCTTGCCGAGGCTGGTGGCGATGAGGCCGGTATTGTCGGCGACCAGTCGCGCCACCGTATCGGGGTGATCGCCCTCGTCCTTCGGCACGCGCTGCAGTCCGCTCTCGTTCATTGCTGACGTGCCGGAGCGTCAGGCTTGCCGCGCGGGACGATCAATCCCTGGACGGGTGCGCGACGCGTCAAATCACCTGGCGGCGCGCTCAGCAGACGGCTGACATTCTTGTTGAGGTCGACCACCCCGTACTGGCCCCGCAGCTCGTTGTCTCCGCGCGTGATTGTGACGCCACCCCCCAAGGTAGCAATGCCGGTATCGACATTATAGACACCAGTGGCGCCGCGCGCGATCTCGTTTATCGTCGTGACGACGACGTGGCCCTGGGCATCGATGCGGCTGATGCGCGAGGGACCGTCCGGCGGCTTGACGACCTGGGCGACCAGCACGTCGCCGGCGAGACGTTTCGTCTCCCGAACCGCGACGGCGTCGCCGCGGGCAACCGCGACGAGTTTGTTGTCGTACCATTCGAGACTATCGCGCGCGGTCACCGTATCCCGTTGCGTGACCAGCTTGAGGTGCTGGCCGGTAACCACGGCAGTCGCGCTGTCGAGATCGTAGACCGCGTGATCGCCGAACACTGTCTGCGTTTCCGTCTTCAGACGAACATTGCCGTCGGCCTCGACCCGATAGATCTCATTCGAGCCGCCGATCGCGCCGGGATCCGGCGGTTTATTGCGATCGGGCGGCAGCGTGCGGTAATGCGCGATCAGCGTATCGGCATAGACGGCTCCGTTGCCGCGCGTCGCGTGGGCGTTGCCGCGCGCGATATAGACGTTGTTGTTCTGCTGCCACTCGATGCCCTGATCCGCCTCGATATCGAGCGGCCGATGGTCGTTCGGCCCGGTGATGCCGAGCCCCTGGGCGCGCGCCGGACCCGAGGCGACCGGCAAGAGGAGGAGCAGGCCGATCGCCAACCAGGGGAGGACGGTCCCGGCCCAGTGGCCGATATTCACTGCCGCCCCTCGGACAGCCGTGGTGCGACGTGCAGCTTGGCCTTGCCGGTAAAGATGATGGTCTGGCCATGATCGAGCAGGCGGAAGCCTTCCGAGGTGATGTCGCCGAAAATGCCTTGCCCCTGTACCGGATCATTGCCTTCCGCGGTCCCGCCGGTCATGTCGACATGCGCGGTATCGGTGGTGAGTTCATAGCCGCGGTCGTGGAACAGCTTGACGTCGCCGAAGAGATCGAGGAGCTGGCCTTGCGTCAGATAGACGCCGGTATAGGCGGTCACCGCCAGCCAGGCGCCGTTGAGCAGGGTGATGTCGCCCTTAGGGCCTTCGAGCGCCATGAGATCATTGCGATCCGGCATCTGACGCGCTACGTCGGCGGTCAGCACATAGGGACGATGGCGCTTGTCGATGCCGCTGAACCGGGCGTTGACCATGCGCAGATCGCGGGCGTCGCTGAGATCGAGCCGGACGAAGGTGAGCCGGAGATGGTCGAAGCCGGATTGGATGCGCGGCCAGGCGACGACCAGCAGCAGCAACCCGACGGCGATCGCGGGCAGCAGGAGCTTCATCAGATTGACGAAGCGGCTATAGCCGGTGCCCGGCCGTACCGATCGACGCCCGGCACCAATCCCACCGGCGCCAATCCCACCGGCGGCGGCATCGCGCGACAGGTTGAGCGATTGCAGCGCGCTGTCACGCATCTCAGGCGGCTCCCGCGCGCAGGCAATCATGGACGTTGAGAATGCCGACCGGCCGCCCGCCGTCCTCGACGGCGAAGAGGCAGGTGATGCGCGGCGTCTGCGCATTCATCAGGTTGAGCGCCTCGCCAATGAGGGCACGTGGACGGATGGTGCGCGGCTTGTGGCTCATCACGGCATCGACCGTCGAGGTCAGGAGCTCGGCGCTCATGTGGCGGCGCAGATCGCCATCGGTGATGATGCCGACGAGACGCCCGTCACCGTCGACCACGCCGACGCAGCCGAAGGATTTCGCCGACATGGTGAGGATCGCGTCGGCCATCCTGGTGCCATGAGCGACGATCGGCATCGCCTCGCCCTCGTGCATGATGTCGGCGACGTGAAGCAGCTTGCGGCCGAGCGTGCCGCCGGGATGCAGCGAGTGAAAATCGTGCACCGAGAAGCCCTTGCGCTCGAGCAAGGCGACCGCAACCGCATCGCCGAGCGCCAGCATCATTGTCGTCGAGGTCGTCGGCGCCAATCCCATCGGACAGGCCTCGGCCGATTCTGGCAGGATGAGCGCGATATCGGCTGCCTCGGCGAGCGCGCTGGTCGCCCGCCGCGTCATTGCGATCAGCGGTATGCGAAAGCGCCGCGTGTAGCTGACGATGTCGGAGAGCTCGACGGTGTCGCCCGAGTTGGACAGCGCGAGCACGGCATCGGCCGCGGTGATCATGCCGAGATCGCCATGGCTGGCCTCGCCGGGATGGACGAATTGGGCGGGCGTCCCGGTCGAGGCGAAAGTCGCGGCGATCTTGCGGGCTATGTGACCGCTCTTGCCCATGCCGGTCACGATGACGCGCCCCTGCACGCCGGCGATCAGCTCGACGCTTGCGGCGAAGCGGCCATCGAGTCCCTCGATCACGGCGGCGAGCCCGTCGATTTCGACGCCGATGACGCGGCGGGCAACCGCGATGCTCTCGCTCGCGGTCATTCCTTCGGCTGATATCGTCGCGTCTTTTGGCATGAACCGCCGATTCGTTTCAAAAAGCCGGATTGGCACTCGCGCCACCGGCAGGGCTACGTCGGAATCGCGCCAAATCGGCGATTTGAGGTGACCCCCTCGAGGTCAGCCCCCTCTTGTGGCCAAGCCCTGGGCCGAATATGCGCAAGACGCCAGTGATGTCAACCAACGCCGCCGCGACAGGGGACCGTGCGCCGGGTCTATTCAATGGGCGAAAATATCCTCTTCCGGCCAACCGGCGAGGTCGAGGAGGGCGCGTATCGGCAAGAACTCGAAGGCCGCCGCGGCGATCGCCGTGCGGCCTTCGCGCGCCAGCATGAGGTCAAGCTTGGTGCGCAGGGCGTGCAGATGCAGAACGTCCGACGCGGCGTAACGCAGCTGCTCGTCGGTCAATTCGGCGGCGCCCCAATCCGAGGATTGCTGCTGTTTCGACAGATCGATGCCGAGCAGGTCCTTGCACAGATCCTTGAGCCCGTGCCGGTCGGTGAATGTCCGGGTCAGCTTCGAGGCGATCTTGGTGCAATAGACCGGCGTCGCCAGCACCTCGAGCGAGTGGCGCAGGACGGCGATGTCGAATCGGCCGAAATGGAACAGCTTGAGGAGCGAGGCATCGGCCAAGAGGGCGCGCAGCCGCGGCGCCTGGTATTGCCCGGGCGCGAACTGCACGAGGTGGCACACGCCATCGCCGCCGGAGAGCTGCACGAGGCACAGCCGGTCGCGATGCGGGTGCAATCCCATCGTTTCGGTATCGATGGCAACGACCCCGGAGAAGGTGATGTCCGGCGGCAAATCGCCGCGGTGAAGATGAATGCTCACGGGCTGCTTGCTCAGTGGTGCCCAGGAGAAGACTCGAACTTCCACGAGCTTTCGCCCACAGGTACCTGAAACCTGCGCGTCTACCAATTCCGCCACCTGGGCAGGCAGGGCTTTGTGATTAGTGCCGGTACCCGCTAAAGTCAACCGGCTTTCAGCTCGCGCGATTCGGCCCACCAGGGGGCCCGGCGGCAAGTGCCGGCGTTTTCACCGACCCGGTTTCCATCAACAGGCCCGGGGGCTCCATCAACAGGGAAGAGATCAGCTCAGATGGGGTATCGTCGCGTCGCCGTCATCGGCGCCTCCGGTTTCATCGGACGTTACGTCGTGAAGCGCCTCGCCGCGCGCGGCGCCGTCATCGCCGCAATCGTCCGCGATGTCGAGGCGGCCAAGTTTCTCCAGCCGATGGGCGATGTCGGTCAGATTACCCGGCTCGCTGCGAACATCCTCGACGAGGCGCGGCTGTCCGCGGCGATCGCCGGCGCCGACGCCGTCGTCAACCTCGTCGGCATCCTCTACGAGAGCGGCCGCCAACGTTTCGAGGCGATCCATCATGCGGCGCCGGCACGCCTTGGTGCTCTCGCCAAGGCGGCCGGGGTCAAACGCCTCGTCCACATCTCGGCAATTGGCGCCGATCCCGCCTCGCCGTCGGCCTATGGGCGCAGCAAGGCGGCAGGCGAGCGGGCGCTCGCCGCCAACTTCCCGGGCGCTGTCATCCTTCGTCCGTCGATCGTCTTCGGGCCGGAGGACCATTTCTTCAACCGCTTCGCCGCACTCGCCCAGGTACTGCCTGCCTTGCCGCTGATCGGCGGCGGCAGAACCCGGTTTCAGCCCGTCTATGTCGGCGACGTCGCCGATGCCGTGCTTGCGGCGCTCGACGAGCCGGCCACTTCCGGCCGCACCTACGAGCTCGGCGGGCCGCGTATCTATACCTTCAAGGCCTTGATGGAGTTCATTCTTGCCGAGACAAGACGCAAGCGATTGCTGGTGCCGCTGCCCTTTGCCTTAGCGCGCCTGCAGGCCGCCTTCCTCGAATGCCTGCCGACGCCGCCGTTGACACGCGACCAGGTGAGATCGCTCGAACGCGACAATGTCGTCGCACCCGGTGCGCGCACCCTGAGCGATCTCGGCATCACGGCGAGCGCCGTCGAAGCCATCGTACCGCCGTATCTGGAGCGCTACCGCCGCGGCGGCTGGTTCAACGCTCACCATATGGCTATCTGAATTGCGTTACGCCGAGATATAGTCCAAAACCGGAACTACTTTGATCTTTTTCCGCCAGGAAACGGTAAAATTTCCATCGCGCAGAGACCGCGGATCGGTATTAGGTAAGGAGAATTGTCCCTTCGAAACAATTTTGCTCGCATCGGGCCGATAACTAGCGTATAAATATGCGATTGGCGGCCGTCGGCGGTGGCATCGCTGTCGACGGCCGCCTTCCGTGCGAGGGGGCGATGGCGCAGAAGCTGCTCAGATTCGTGACCGTGGACAAGGCGATGCCGGACAAGCGCCCGGCCACCGAGCGGCGGCACGATTTCGCCGAGATCTATGGCGAGTTCGAGCGGCGCGCCGCCGAGACGCAGGCCGGACGCTGCTCGCAATGCGGCATCCCGTTCTGCCAGGTGCATTGTCCGCTACAGAACAACATCCCGGATTGGCTGAAGCTGACCGCCGAGGGCCGCATCGAGGAGGCCTACGAGCTGGCCGCCGCGACCAACAACATGCCCGAGATCTGCGGCCGCATCTGTCCGCAGGACCGGCTCTGCGAAGGCAATTGCGTCATCGAGAAGGGCTTCGAATCGGTCACCATCGGGTCGGTCGAGAAATTCATCACGGAGACCGCCTTCGCCGAGGGCTGGGTCAGGCCGCCGCAGCCGCGCCGCGAGCTCGGCCAGTCGGTCGGCATCCTCGGCGCGGGTCCCGCCGGTCTCGCCGCCGCCGAGCAGCTCCGTCGCAAGGGCTACGCCGTCCATGTCTACGACCGCTACGATCGTGTCGGCGGCCTGCTCGTCTACGGCATTCCCAATTTCAAGCTCGAAAAGCACGTCGTCGCCCGGCGGCACGATCTGCTGGCCGCCGGCGGCGTCGAGTTCCATCTCGGCTTCACGGCCGGACGCGACGCCAGCCTCGACGAGCTGCGCGCTCGCCACGACGCGATCCTGATCGCCACCGGCGTCTACAAGGCACGCGAGATCGCCTGCCCGGGCGTCGGCCTCAAGAACGTCGTGGCGGCGCTCGACTACCTCGTCGCCTCGAACCGCAAGGGGCTGGGCGATGCGGTACCCGATTTCGACAGCGGCGATCTCGATGCCGCCGGCAAGAATGTCGTCGTCATCGGCGGCGGCGACACTGCAATGGATTGCGTGCGCACCGCCGTGCGCCAGGGCGCCAAATCGGTGCGCTGCCTCTATCGCCGCGACCGCGACAACATGCCGGGCTCGCAGCGTGAGGTCCGCCACGCCGAGGAGGAGGGCGTCGAGTTCGTCTGGCTCGCCGCGCCCGAGGCATTCCTCGGCAAACACCGGGTGAAGCAGGTACGTGCCCATCGCATGCATCTCGGCATCGCCGATTCGAGCGGCCGCCAGGTGCCGCAGGCGATCGAGGGCAGCCATTTCACCCTCGAGGCCGATCTTGCGATCAAGGCGCTCGGCTTCGACCCCGACGATCTGCCCGTCCTGTTCGGCACCCCCGAGCTCGCGGTGACGCGCTGGGGCACCATCAAGATCGACCACCGCACGATGATGACGGCGCTCGACGGGGTGTTCGCCGCCGGCGACATCGTGCGCGGCGCCTCGCTCGTCGTCTGGGGCGTCCGCGACGGCCGCGACGCCGCCGAGCAGATGCACCGGTATTTGAAGGCGAAGGCCGAGGCGGCTACGGCCGAGGCAGCGGAGTGAAACAGATGACCGCAGGCTTCGGGATCGTGCGTCCTTCGAGACGCGTCCTGCGGACGCTCCTCAGGATGAGGAGCGCTGAGTATGGCAGACCCGATCTGCCTCATCCTGAGGAGCGCCTGAAGGACGCGTCTCGAAGGATCCACCAAGCATGTCCGAGCCAGTCGAGGAGCGCGTCATGAGCTTCGTCGAGGAATATTGCGCCAACGCCGCGCATCTCGCCGCCGAGGGGCTCTACGACCCCGCCGAGGAGCACGATGCCTGCGGCGTCGGCTTCGTCGCCGCGATCGACGGCAAGCCGCGCCGCGAGGTCGTCGAGGCGGCGATCAACGCCCTGAAATCGGTCTGGCACCGCGGCGCCGTCGATGCCGACGGCAAGACCGGCGACGGCGCCGGCATCCATGTGCAGATCCCGCAGGATTTCTTCCGCGAGCACATCAAGCGGACCGGTCATCAGCCGCGCCCGGGCCAGCTCGCCGTCGGCATGATCTTCCTGCCGCGCACCGATCTTGAGGGGCAGGAGCGCTGCCGCTCGATCGTCGAGGCCGAGATCCTCAATCTCGGCTACGTCATCTATGGCTGGCGCCAGGTGCCGGTGAACATCGACATCATCGGCGAGAAGGCCAACGCGACGCGTCCGGAGATCGAGCAGATCATGCTCGGCGACCTGCGCGGCACCGACGCCGACGCGTTCGAGCGCAATCTCTATGTCCTGCGCCGCCGCATCGAGAAGCGGGCGATCGCCGACCAGATCAAGGATTTCTATATCTGCTCATTCTCGTGCCGCTCGATCATCTACAAGGGCATGTTCCTCGCCGAGCAGCTCACCGCCTTCTACCCCGACCTGCTCGACGAGCGCTTCGTGTCGAGCTTCGCGATCTACCACCAGCGCTATTCGACCAACACCTTCCCGACCTGGCCGCTGGCGCAGCCCTTCCGCATTCTCGCCCATAACGGCGAGATCAATACGCTGCGCGGCAACATCAACTGGATGAAGAGCCACGAGACGCGGATGGCGAGCGAGGTGTTCGGCGAGCATATCGAGGACATCAAGCCGGTGATTCAGGTCGCCGGTTCGGACTCGGCGTCGCTCGACACCGTCTTCGAGCTCCTGCTGCGCGCCGGCCGCTCGCTGCCAATGGTCAAGGCGCTGATGGTCCCCGAGGCTGTCGGCAATCACAAGACCATGCCGCAGGCGCATCGCGACCTCTATTCCTACCTCAACTCGGTGATGGAGCCGTGGGACGGCCCGGCGGCGCTCGCGATGACCGACGGGCGCTGGGTCCTCGCCGGCATGGATCGCAACGGGCTGCGCCCGTTGCGCTATGCGGTGACCGCTGGCGGCCTCCTCGTCGCCGGCTCGGAGACCGGCATGGTGCGGCTCAACGAGAGCGAGATCATCGAGAAGGGAAGGCTCGGCCCCGGTCAGATGATCGGCGTCGACCTCGTCGCCGGCAAATTGCATCACGACCGCGAGATCAAGGATCTGCTGGCGGCGCAGAAACCCTATTCCAACTGGGTCAAGAACATCACCTCGATCGACAGCCTGATCCGCCAGAGCAACGAGACGGTCGAATTCAGCCGCGACGAGCTCAGGCGCCGCCAGCTCGCCTTCGGTTGGACGCTGGAAGATCTCGAGCTCATCCTCCATCCGATGGTCGATGAGGCCAAGGAAGCCGTCGGCTCGATGGGCGACGACACGCCGCTCGCCGTGCTCTCCGACCACTATCGGGGCCTGCACCAGTTCTTCCGCGAGAATTTCAGCCAGGTCACCAACCCGCCGATCGACAGTCTGCGCGAGAAGCGGGTGATGAGCTTGCGCACGCGGCTCGGCAATCTCGGCAACATCCTCGACGAGGATGACAGCCAGTGCAACCTGCTGCAGCTCGACTCGCCAGTGCTGTCGAACGCCGAGTTCGCGGCGATGCGCGCCTATATGGGCGACACCGCCGTCGAGATCGACGCGACCTTCGAGGCAGCCGCCGGACCGCACGGCGCCGGTGAAACCGCCTTGCGCGACGGCATCCGGCGGATCCAGCGCGAGGCCGAGGACGCGGTGCGTGGCGGCTGCACCCATGTCATCCTCTCCGACAAGGCGGTCTCGGCCGGCCGCGCGCCGATCCCGATGATCCTCGCCACCGGCGCCGTCCACTCGCATCTCGTGCGCCAGCAGCTCAGGACCTTCACCTCGCTCAACGTGCGCTCGGGCGAGTGTCTCGACGTCCATTATTTCGCCGTGCTGATCGGCGTCGGCGCGACCACGGTCAACGCCTATATGGCGCAGGAGACGATCGCCGACCGCCATCGCCGCGGCCTGTTCCCGGAGATGACGCTCGAGGATTGCATCGCGCGCTACAAGAAGGCGGCCGACGAGGGCCTCCTCAAGATCATGTCGAAGATGGGGATCTCGGTGATCTCCTCCTATCGTGGCGCCTATAATTTCGAGGCGGTCGGGCTGTCGCGCACGCTGGTCGCCGAGTTCTTCCCGGGAATGAACTCGCGGATCTCCGGCATGGGTCTCTCGGGCATCCAGATGAAGCTGCTCGAGATCCACGAGCGCGCCTTCAACGAGGATTTCGTCGCTTTGCCGGTCGGCGGCTTCTACCGCTACCGTCGCGGCGGCGAGCTGCACGGTTTCGAGGGCACGCTCATCCACACCCTGCAGACCGCCGTCGCCTCGGACAGCTATGCGACCTACAAGCGCTATTCGGACGGCGTGCGCAAGATGCCGCCGGTCAATCTGCGCGACCTCCTCGATTTCAAGCCGCGCAAGCCGGCGATCTCGCCCGACGAGGTCGAATCGATCACCGAAATCCGCAAGCGCCTGGTTACACCCGGGATCTCGTTGGGCGCACTCGGCCCCGAGGCGCACGAGACGCTGTCGATCGCGATGAACCGCATCGGCGCCAAGTCCGACAGCGGCGAGGGCGGCGAGGATCCGGCGCGCTACAAGCCGCGCGGCAATGGCGACAACGCCTCCTCGGCGATCAAGCAGGTCGCCTCGGGCCGCTTTGGCGTCACCGCCGAATTCCTCAATAATTGCCGCGAGCTCGAGATCAAGATCGCGCAGGGCGCCAAGCCCGGCGAGGGCGGCCAGCTGCCCGGCTTCAAGGTCAACTCGATGATCGCCAAGCTCCGCCTGTCGACGCCGGGCGTCACGCTGGTATCGCCGCCGCCGCATCACGACATCTATTCGATCGAGGATCTGGCGCAGCTCATTTACGATCTGAAGCAGATCAATCCGGACGCCAAAGTCTGCGTCAAGCTGGTGGCGCGCTCGGGCATCGGCACGGTGGCAGCCGGCGTCGCCAAGGCGCGCGCCGACGTGATCCTGATCTCGGGCCATGCCGGCGGTACCGGCGCCTCGCCCCAGAGCTCGATCAAATATGCCGGCATCCCGTGGGAGATGGGCCTCTCGGAGGTCCACCAGGTGCTCGTCCTCAATCGCCTGCGCCATCGCGTGCGGCTACGCGTCGATGGCGGCATCAAGACCGGCCGCGACGTCGTCATCGCCGCCATTCTCGGCGCCGAGGAATTCGGCCTCGGTACCGCCTCGCTGGTTGCCATGGGCTGCATCCTGGTGCGGCAGTGCCATTCCAACACCTGCCCGGTCGGCATTTGCACCCAGGACGCGAAGCTGCGCGCCAAGTTCGAGGGCACGCCGGAGAAGGTCGTCAACCTCTTCAGCTTCGTCGCCGAGGAGGTGCGCGAAATCCTGGCATCGCTCGGCGCGCGCTCGCTCAACGAGGTCATCGGCCGCACCGATTTGCTGGCGCAGGTCAGCCGCGGCGCCGCCCATCTCGACGATCTCGACTTGAACCCGATCCTGGCGCAGGCCGATCCGGGCGAATATCCACGCTATTGCACGCTCGAAGGCCGCAACGAGGTCCCCGACACGCTCGACGCCCAGATGCTGAAGGACGCCAAGGCGCTGTTCGAGGTCGGCGAGAAAATGCAGCTGACCTACAACATCCGCAACACCCATCGCGCCATCGGCACGCGGCTATCCTCGATGATCACGCGCAAATTCGGCATGAGCGGATTGCAGCCTGGCCACATCACGGTGCGCCTGCGCGGCTCGGCGGGACAATCGCTCGGCGCCTTCGCGGTGCAGGGGCTGAAGCTCGAAGTGTTCGGCGACGCCAACGACTATGTCGGCAAGGGGCTTTCGGGCGGCACCATCGTGGTGCGGCCGATGACCTCCTCGCCGCTTGTCGCCAACGAGAACACCATCATCGGCAACACGGTGCTCTACGGCGCCACGGCGGGCAAACTCTACGCCGCCGGCCAGGCCGGCGAGCGCTTCGCCGTGCGCAACTCGGGCGCCAATGTCGTCATCGAGGGCTGCGGCTCGAATGGCTGCGAGTATATGACCGGCGGCATCGCCGTCATCCTCGGCAAGGTCGGCGCCAATTTCGCCGCCGGCATGTATGGCGGCATGGCCTTCGTCTACGACGCCGAGGGCAGTTTCGAGACCGTCGTCAATCCCGACACGGTGATCTGGCAGCGTGTCGCGACGCCGTACTGGGACGGCGTGCTGCGCGATCTCGTCGCCGAGCACGTGGCGGCAACCCAATCGCGCTTCGCCGAGCAGCTACTGCTGGATTGGCAGCGCGAAATCGCCCATTTCTGGCAGGTCGTGCCGAAGGAGATGCTCGCCCGCCTGCCGCAACCGCTTTCGGAAGAAATCCGGGCGGTGGCGGGCGACGATTGAGCAGCAAGGCGTCGTGACCCGCCCCGTCCTGATACTGCCGGGGTTGGGCGATTCCGGCCCGCGCCATTGGCAGAGCCTCTGGGAGGCATCGTCCCCGCATTCTCGTCGGGTCGTCCAGCGTGATTGGGAGGCCCCCGCTCGTGCCGATTGGGTGGCGACGCTCGAAGCCGCCGTCGC
>WNFC01007408.1_pt1 | contig 20611 bp, 19 predicted proteins | sample 5400541 | NCBI WGS metagenome assembly WNFC01 (sample SAMN13153342, study PRJNA577476) | soil metagenome | isolation source: 120 cm saprolite under Douglas fir tree site 2 hole 2 replicate 1 | place: USA:California | collected 2015-04-18
CCGGCCATTCTTGCTGCCTGCGCATACTATTTCATCATCGCGATCGAGATGTTCGACTACGCCAGCATGCTGGGCATGCCGGCGCGTATTTTCGTGGCGTCGACGTGGCTGTACCAGATGATCAACGCCGGCACCGGTCTGCCGCGTTATGGCGAGGCGGCCGCACTCGGGTTGCTGATGGCTGCAGGATCGCTATTGGTAAGTCTCGTCTATCTCTGGTCGATCGGCAAAGCGGCGCGCTATGCGGTGGTGACGGGCAAGCGCCGGAGCCAGCAAACCCTTCGTCTCAACGCGGCGGCCAAAATCATCGCCTGGGCGTTCGTCCTCGCCTACGCCTTATTCTCGTTCGTGCTTCCTGTGCTGACGCTGCTCTGGGCTTCCGGTCAACCGTTCATGCAGCTGCCGACGCCGCTCGCCCTTTCGCGGTGGAGCCTTGAAGCCTATCATGAAGCCTTCGCCCAGCTTCCGCCGCTGCTCTACAATAATCTCATCGTCATGCTGGCAGTGCCCACCATCAGCGTCGCGCTTGCAGCCTGTGTGGCCTGGGCCGGCGCCAGCCCCCTCCCTACCCTCCCCCGCTTGCGGGGGAGGGTAGGGAGGGGGCTGCGGCGCGGGCTCGATTTGTTCGTGATGATGGCCATCGCGGTGCCTTCGATCGTCGGCGCGCTCGGGTTTCTGTATTTCGGCCTTGCGATCTACCGCACGATACCGATCTACACGACCGTCTGGTTGATCGTGCTTGCGATGTCGACACGCTACCTGACTTGGGCCAATCGGACCATTTCGAGCAACCTGCTGCAGGTGCATCCGGAGATCGAGGAGGCCTGCGCGACCTCGGGCGTGCGGCCCGGTCCGACCTTCGTTTCCGTGCTCCTGCCGACTATCGGCCGCGCGCTGTTGTATTCCTGGTTTTGGCTTGCGCTGCTGTCGCTGCGCGAGTTGACTATTCCGATAATGCTGGCGCGCCCGGACACCGCCGTGCTGGCGACCGCCATCTGGAGTTTGAATGCGGCGGGCAATGCCGACGTGGCGGCCGCCATGAGCATGATCCTCGTTTGCGTCACTCTGGTGATGGTGTTTCTTTTTCACAAGGTCGCCGGCCAACGTGAAATCTGAGTTGGGAGCGTCAGATGATCACAGGTGCGCGGCTCCACAAGACCTACTTGGCAGACGACGGCAGCCGCGTCCGCGCGCTCGACGACGTCAGCTTCTCGGTGAGGGAACGGGAGTTCTACGTCCTGCTCGGCCCCTCCGGGTCGGGAAAGACCACGACGCTGCGCGCCATCGCGGGGTTGGACCAGCCGGACAGCGGCCGGATCACGATCAATGGAAAGGTCGTGTTCGCGTCGGAAAATGGCATTCGTATCCCGCCGGAGGAGCGGCCGATCGCGATGGTGTTCCAGTCGTACGCGCTATGGCCGCACATGGATGTGCACGACAACATTGCGTTTCCGTTGCGCCGCGGCATCCGCCGCGTCCCGCAGGAGGAAGCGGCGCGACGCGTCGGCCGCGTGGTTGAGCTGTTGCGGCTGAAGAGTGAGCTGCACAGGCCGGTTTCGACGCTTTCGGGCGGCCAGCAGCAGCGCGTGGCGCTGGCGCGCGCCCTTGCGCTCGAGCCAGCGGTGTTGCTGATGGATGAACCGCTGTCCAATCTTGATGCCCGCCTTCGCGCGCGGCTTCGCGTGGAGCTCAAAGAGATCACCCGATCGATCGGCATCACGACGGTGTATGTCACCCATGATCAGACCGAGGCAATGGTCATGGGTGATCGCATCGCCGTGATGGAGCACGGCCGAATCCTGCAGGAAGGCGCGCCATGGACGCTGTACCACCAGCCGGCCGAATTGTTCGTCGCAAAGTTCTTAGGCGAAATGAATTTCATTTCGGGAAAGATCGAGCCTGGGAATGACCAATATGCGCGCGTCGCCACGCCCGTCGGACCGCTGATTTTGGTGAGGTCGCCGACCACTCCGAAAGAGGGATCGGTCGTGCTCGGGTTTCGCCCCGAGGACGCAATGCTGGTGCAGGCGCCGGGCGAGAACGTCATCTGTGCGCGCGTCACCGCGCGGCACTATCTTGGCGACGCGTTCCTTTACCAAGCGTGCAGCGGAGAAATCTCGTTCGAGATCCGCCGCCCGAAAGCCGAGCAGCTGGAGCTTGGCAAGGAAATCTTCGTACACCTGCCGCCGCGTGCATGTATTGCGTTCCGCGGCGGTGCCTGTAAGTCGGCGGGGGGGCGATTCGATGAAACAGTCAGATCGGGCGGATGGAGTGAAAACCCACGGACCTCATCCTGAGGAGCCGTGCGCAAGCACGGCGTCCTGAGGCTCTCGAAGGACGAAGGATGGCCGCTGGCACGATCTCGCCTGTGGCCGTCCTTCGAGACGCCGACCTTCGGTCGGCTCCTCAGGACGAGGTCGATGGATGACATCGATATGATTCGAATTTCAAAATCGCTCAACTAGATCTGTTCGCGCCGGTTCGATCCGGCAAATCGTGGGGAGAGGCTATATGAAGTTGCGTGGTCTTGGTTCGTTACGTCGCCGTCTGGTCGCTGTGGCGGCTACGGCGATGACCTTCGTCCTTGCCGGCGCGCCGCAGGCGAATGCCCAGGAAGGGCGGGGCGCCCTGGCGCCGCTGCTCGCCAAGGCGAAGCAGGAAGGAGCCCTCACCATTTTCACCGGCACGGCGCGCTACCCGGACAGCGCCGTCAAGCAGCTCGAGCAGGATTTCCGGCGCAAGTACGGCTTTGCGCTGAAGATCACGCTTGCGGCGCCCGGCCCGCATCCACCTATCGTTCAGAAGCTGATAACCGAGGCGAAGAGCGGCGTGAAACCCGGCATGGATCTTTTCCCGACCGCGCTGGCATTCTACGGCCCGATGCGTGAGGCGGGCATGCTCGCAAAGGTCAACTTTGCGGCCTTTGGCGTGCCGCAGGATCTGATCGCACCGCCCGGAGACAATGTGCAGGTCTCCACCATCGCGCGCAACGTGATTTACAACACCAATCTCGTCAAGAAGGCCGACGCGCCGCGGCGTCTTCAGGACCTTGCCGATCCGAAATGGAAGGGCAAGATCGTCGCACCGGCCATACCGGACGTCTTCGCCATGTTGGTGCCGGTGCTCGGCGAGCGCGAAGCCCTCGATCTCGTACGACAATTGGTGCAGGACCAGCAGATCGTGCTGATCCAATCGGTGACCGACGTGGGCACCAAGGTTGCAAACGGCGAGTTCGCCCTTGGCTATGGCGTGCCGGCGGACTGGACGGGGTTGCGCAAGCGCGGTGCGCCGATCGACAACGCGCCGCTTGAGAAGGTGAGCGGGCAACCGTTCCATGCGGGTGTGCTGGCGAATGCCGACCATCCCGCAGCGGCGACAGTGTTTGCTTATTTTGCCTGTTGCACCCCGGAGGGCAAGAAATCGCTGTATCAGTCGATCGGCTGGGCCAATTTCGAGACGTCGGGCACCGAGCCCTACGAGATCGGCGGGCAGGGCCGCGGCGTCAATCCGGATCACCAATGGCAAATGCGCGACCAGGGACGCCTCGGTCAGGAGATCGCCAAGATTCTCGGGATGTGACCCTTCCTGGGAGCGCGGGCGTCCCGCCCGCTCTTTAGAGCGCGTTCCGGTCAGGCTGAGCCATTTACTCCGAGTCATGGCCGGGCTTGTCCCGGCCATCCACGTCTTGCTTGCTGAGGTGCCGCAAGAAAGACGTGGATGCCCGCGACAAGCGCGGGCATGACGCTGGAGAGGTGATCCGATCTCATCGGAACGCTCTCTAAGATGAAGAGCGGGCGGGACGCCCGCGGTCCCAGGCGAGGCGAGGGAGTTCGAAGCATGAGCGGCAGTTTCCCGGTGCTGTCACTGGCAGAGCGCGAGCGGCGCTGGGCGGCGCTGCGCGCCGGAATGACCAACAATGCCTTTGACTGTCTGGTCATCTTCGGCCTCAAGGGGCGCGAGCACTACGAAGGCTATGTGGCGAACGAAAACATCGAGGGGTTCGCGATATTGCCGCGCGACAGCGATCCCGTGCTGGTGTCGTGGCATCCGAAAATGGTCATTCGCCGCAGGAGCCCGAAACTCGACCCCAGCCGGTTCTGGATCAAGGATGCGCGCATCGGCAACTACGGATCGATCCTCGTCGAGGTGTTGAAGGAGCGGGGGCTCGATCGCGCACGCGTCGGCGTCATCGGCCTTGAGATCGGCGAGGCCGGATCGCCGGAAGGCATCGTCCCATTCACCACCTGGCGCAAAGCGCTCGACGGCCTGCCGCACGTGCGGTTCTCTGACGCGACGTGGTGGTTTCGCGAGGTGATGCTGGTGAAGAGCGCGGAGGAGCTATCGGTCCTGCGCCATTGCGGCATGCTTGGCGAGCGCGCCTGCCAGACCATGATCGATGTTGTGAAACCCGGCGCCACCGAGTTTGAGGTGTTCCGCGCGATTCAAGAACAAATCCACGCCGGCGGCGCCGTCATGCACGATCCCTTCCTGATCATGACCTGGGGTGCGCAAGACATTGGCTGGGCCGAGCCGGCCTGGGCTTATTATGGCGGCCCGCCACGGCTGGTCGAGCCCGGCGATCTCATCATGGCGGAGCTGTTTCCCGCCTATGGGGGGCTGGAAACGCAGCAGCAGATGGCGGTTGCGGTCGCGCCCGTCGCACCGATCGTCGCCGAACTGGGCGAAGTGGCGGCGCGCTGCTACGACGCCGGCATCGCAGCGCTACGTCCCGGCAGGACATTCAGCGACGTGTGGAGCGCCATGGTGGAGCCGCTCAAAGAGATCGACGGTTGGTCGCTCACGCCGATGATCCACAGCGTGGCGCCGCTTGGCTGGGTCGGCGGGATGGGCTTCAATCTTGACCACATGCCACATCAGTTGAAGAGCTTCCGGCCGGCCATGCAGGTCGAATTCGGTACGCGCGACCTGGTGCTGCGCGAGGGCATGTCATTCGCCTTCGAGCCGAACGCCTGTAAAGGCCAGCACCGCGTAAATGTGGGCGGGACCGTGGTCGTTACCAGCGGAGAGCCGGAAGAGCTCAATACGGCGCCGAACCGGCTCCACGTCGTGGGTTGACCTCTCAGCGACCGACTCTCCGGCGCCATTCCAGAAACTCGTTATACAGCTGCGTCTTGTCGGCTTCGCGGAGGCTTTTGGTCTCGACAGCTTGGGTTTGGTTTGCCTGCGCCAACCAATCCTCAGCCGCCTTGAAGCGCTGCAGTCCCGGAATCGTTGCCCCGATAGCGGTCTCCCGCCATTTGGGATGGCGAATTGGCTGTTGCAGCAGGTCGATCTTTCCGAACAGAGCGTTGACGAATCTGGCGACCCGGTTGTAGCGATCACTGCCGACAGGCCAATTATAGACCATCAGGAGAGACGAGACGGCGACAGTGTCCACGGTTTCCCCGGGGGGCACCAGGTTGGGATATTCCGCGCTGGTGAAGGCGGTGGGAAAATATAAGTCCTGAATTGCCTTCTCGAAAGGGATGGCGACGAGATGGAATCGGCCTTCATCGTTCTTGATGTTCCTGAAGAGAGGCGCAACTTTTCCGATCGGACCGAACCATGCGTCGCCGTCTCCGTTGAGCACCTTTTGGAGGGCGGCAACGTCATCCGTCTTGGTATCAATATCCGCGGTGATTCGCAGTCGATTGAAGAGGTTGCGCAAAGACGCGTATGACAAATCGCGTGGGGCATACACTTTTTTTCCAGCCAGGTCGCGGACCGTTCGGATCTCTTTGCGCGCCAGGATGTGGAAATCGGCGTTGAAGACTTTGGTGATATAGTTTACCCGGTTTTCGAGATTGGGAACGCCGTACTCGGTCTTCACGAACTCCACGGCGTCGGATAACGCAAAGCCCATATCGATGCTGCGCAGACGCAAAATATCGATAAGGTTCTGAGCGGATCCCTTGCCGATCACCGGCAGAACGCGCAGGTTATCGCCATCATCGAGCACGTTCGCCATGTCGGACCCCATGGCCGCATAGGCGCCGCCGACCGGCGCGGTGATGACGGTGACGGTTCCGTTGTTGAGCTGCTCTCTGCTCGGCAAGGTACCATCGGTGCGGCTTTGATCGGGGGCCGGACTGGCCCGCTTTACCGTCGTTGCCTGTGTGGCGATGACCGGGCGCTTATCGATTTCGCCGATCGCCTCTCGCAAACTTGCATCGATGTTGGAGCGCTGCGCCGCAACGCTGCCCACGAGCAAGCCAGTCCACATAAAGACGCCAGCCGTGCCGAGAAACCAACGCATGATGCCCCTCCCACCAATTTGTGTTTAGTTGGGACCGCAAGACTGATTCTTAAATAGGATTTGAGCTTAGCAGGGACTGAACGCTGATTTTTTAAGCTACATAAATATCGTGGCGATATCTCGTTCGAATGATGAAATTCTTCCCAGTGTGCCGGTCCCCCGCAGCCGGCTACCGGTCCCCCGCAGCCGGCTACCTGTTCGCGCCCAAGGCTCCGCAAATGCCAACTGGTTCAAGGAGTCTCGTGGTTGCTGCATCGCCCGCTTTCGAGCGTGTGAAATAATCTCACCTCATCCTGAGGAGCGCCGCTTCTTAGCGGCGCGTCTCGAAGGATGGCCACTGGCTCAGCAGTGCCTATTGCCATCCTTCGAGACGGCCGCCCAAGAGGGCGGCCTCCTCAGGATGAGGACTTTCAATTCCTTCACACGCTCTTTCGCGGGCGATGGCAACATTGTGAAATCAAACCGTGGAAACGGAACGCCAATCCAACGCGTGCCGGCCTACGCCGATTTCACCGCGCTGATCGCCAGACGCTCCTCGCGATAGGGGTCGAGCTCCAACCGTGGATCATCGTCGAGGATCATGACGGCGCGGCGCTCCGCCGAATAAGGCTCCCACTTGAGGCCCGCGATGCTGGGGTCGCCCGTGCGCGCGAAGGCGGTCCACATGCCACTCATCTTGTCAGCGAGCGCCTGCTTGTCTGCCCCGGTGCCGGTGACGGCGGTCGACAGGTCGATGTTGTCGAACGCATAGGCGATCTCCAGGGTGTGGGGCACCTTCAGCTTGCCATCGCGCACCGGCGTGCGCTTCTCGAAGTGATAGACATAGGCCGGCGCCCGGCCGAGCCTCGCCTTGCGCTCAGCCTGGGTCGTGACGTTCGCCGTCATCCACCAATCCGCCGAGAGAAGTTGGTAGAGGAACGTATTGTCGGCGTTCCCCCGGTTCTTTCGATAAGATGCGATCAGGCGCGAGGCTTCGGCGTCTCCGAGGCCGGTGTAGCGCTTGACATGGCCGAGCAGCGCTGCGTCGTCGATCGGATCGAGCGGCGTGTCGGGAAAGAAGGTGCGTTCCGTGAGATTGCTGCCGAGCAGCATCGGGACGTCCGCGGAAATCTCCGGTGCTTCGGGATCGAAGGGGTGGCGCGGCAGCGCATGACCGCCGACCACGGGGCCGAACCCGAGCGGCGGCCGCGCCGCTTGGAGTGCGCCGAGGATTCGCTCAAACGGCGTTTCCTGAATCCGGTCAAGATCGCCGGCACCGACGCCCAGTTGACCGAGGAAAGCCTGTGCGGCCGCGGCCGCGGCGTCGGCCGTGATGCCGCGCAGCGCCACGCCGCTCTGGGCGATCGCACGATGAAACAGCCCTTTGGCCGTCGGCATGGCCATCAGTGTTGAGACCTTGCCGCCGCCCCCGGATTCGCCGAACACCGTCACGTTGCCGGGATCGCCGCCAAAGTTCGCGATGTTGTCGCGCACCCATTCCAGCGCCGCCACGATGTCGAGCATGCCGACGTTCCCGGAGTCGGCAAATTTAGCGCCGCCGAGGCTGGACAGATCGAGGAATCCAAACGCGTTGAGCCGGTGATTGACGGTCACCACAACGACGTCGCGCTTGCGCGCAAGGTTGGAGCCGTCATAACGCACGCTGCCGCCGGAGCCGACCGCGTATCCGCCGCCGTGGAACCACACCATCACCGGCCGCTTCGCGGCGGCGTCGACGGCGGCGGTCCACACATTGAGGTAGAGGCAATCCTCGCTCATCGCCCCGTAGTCGAGATCGATCGCCTCTTCGGGCATCAGCCCCGGCGTCGGCGGCTGCGGACAGCGCGGACCGATTTGCGTTGCCTCACGTACGCCGCTCCACGGCACGGGCTTCTGCGGCGGCATGAAGCGATTGGCGCCATCGGTCTGCGCTCCGTAAGGAATGCCCTTAAAAATCCGGAGCGGCCCATTGGCAAGTCCCGCCACCCTGCCGGCCGTCGTTTCGACGGTTGATCCGAGGCTCAGGCGCGCCTGCGCCTGCGCCCGGCGCGCGGCGAGCGCGACGAGGCCGGCCGTGCTGCAGGCCAAGAAAGATCGCCGATCCATGCACTCCTCCCCGCGCGGAGACCGCTGCGTCATCGCCTGTCCTCCCGATCGGCGATCAGATACCGCCGGGCTGCGTTGCCGGAGCCGGCGTTACCGGGGCCGTGGTTACCCGGGGCTGCGCGCGGTTGCAGCACACGGCCATCTTCCTTGATGACATTGACCCAGGCGGCGGCCGGGCGCCCATCGCGCATCGGCCGGCCGGTCACCGTGACCTTGTCGCCGGGTTTGAGATCGCCTTTCTTGATGCCGGCCCGGAAAAGGGTGCTCGGCCCTTCGGCTTCGAAGCCCCAGTCGGTCATGGTCTTGTCGTCATTTGTCACCGTGACCCACAGCCAGGAGTGCGGATTGGTGTACTCGAATTCCTTCACCACTCCCTTGAGGGTGATGGTGTTCTGCGGGTCGAACATGGCGCCGGAGTGATGAGCGCTTGCCGGCACGCCCAAACCCACCACAACGCCGGCCGCAACGGCGATCCGCATGATCGATTGTCGAGTCATCTCGCTTCCTCCTGACCCTGGAATAGCGCTGCACGACCCGCCACGGTTTGACGAGGGATGGCGGATCGTAGATCGTGACCTCCGCTTCGATGATGTTGTCGTCAACCTTGCGCCACCGTTCCACCGTCTCGACCTGATCGGTGTAGTCCGGCTGGCTGCGCTGATACTGGCCGCCCATGAGTTGAGTGGTATGGATGACGAGGCTGTCGGCGTCCCAGAAGCCGATCGAATCGCCATTCCACAGCGGATAGGCCTCATCCTCCGGCGTGTGTCCCCGCCCATCCGTGTAAATGCGGCGGATGTCGTTGACCATTTCGTTGATCAGAAGGGTCTGTTCCAGCCTGAGCGCGAACTCCCGCAGGAAGGGCTCAGTCAGCCAGCGCGGATAACCAGGGGGAATGCAATTGCTGATCGGATCCCATTCAATTCCCTTGGCGACGCGCTCCAGTTTCTCCTTGTGCTTGCGGGCAAATTCGGGCGTGAGTTGCGCGGTGGTCTGCGCCAGCGAAGGCTGCGCCGGATCGAACTTGAGACCGCCGCCCGGGGCTCTGGTCCAAACGCCGGTCCAATCCGGCAGCTTATCGAAGGTGAGTTTCGTGCCGCCTTTGGCCGCGCGTTTGAGCGCCTCGAAATGCTCGGTCGAGTTGCGGTACTCCTGCGCCGGCGCGCCGGAGGCAAGCAGAACGGACAAGATGACGAGAGCCGCACCGACGCCAACGGCGTTTTTCCCATTGCTCACGATTTCCTCCTTGCTGCCGCAGTGGTCCTACGGTCGTCTGTATGCCTGGTGACACGAATCGCAGGCCTGCTGCAATCCTTTCGCAAGCGCCTTGAATTGCAGCTTGAACGTCAGCAACCTTCGGCGCGCGCGGCGAATGGTGCGTTCGACGCTGCGCAGCCTTGCCCGGCGGTACCGATCCGTCCTGCACGAAACGAGCGGCCGTTCTGCACAATCCTATCGTCCGTCGACGTCCCGGCCCGTGCCCTACGCGCGAGCGCTGCGCCGAAACCTCGCCGGTAGTGCAGGTTCAGCGCTATGCAAGGACTTAGCCTGTCCAACCGATCTTAAAGACGCTTCGTGCGACTTAAGGAATTTTTCGAATTGTCCAACCCTGGCAATCGTAAATTGCGTCGGCCGCGGAGGCGCTCCACCCGGTCCCAAAAACGCGAAGGCCGCAGACGTTGGCAGCGTCCACAGCCCAAGCGAATATCACAAGCACAGCATCGATACACTGCATCGAACCGGCTCCGAAGACAAGACTCAAGACGACGATTATGTGAGCGTGGAGGAGGCCGAAAGGCGCTTGGCAGCCCGAAGTCTCTGTCTGCCGTCCAGCGTTTACCGCCGGCCGGTGGCTCAAAATCCAAGCTTGCCCTCGGCTGGACCCGTCGCCGGCCCCGGCGCTCTCCCGATCGCGAGAAGTCGCGCCAGCGGGCTCGCATGCTGGGCGGATCGAGTCGCATGCCGCCCCAGGTGAGGGCGGTCTATACCGAATGCGAGCGGGCCGCGCTGACGATCGTCGCCCGCGAGGTCAAACACCATGGCATTTGCGATCTCGCGGTCGGTCGGATTGCCGCCGAGGCCGGCGTCTGCGTCCGCACTGTCCAGAACGCCGTTGCCGAGGCGGTCCGGCAGGATCACATCTGCCGCGAGGAACGTGACCGCAAGGGCCACAAGAACCTGACGAACATTCTCCGCATTGTCAGCCGCGAGTGGCTGGCCTGGATCAAGCGCGGTCCCATAGGGTGCAAAGTTTTCACCGCCACGAAGAACGTAGATTCAAAGCAAGAGAGGCGGCCGAGATTCGCCAGCCATAGGTGGCGCAGCCCGCATCCTTCGGAAGGGCGACCGCAAGGCTCACCGATCGCAGTGTGACGTTTGCCTTCGCCTTTGACGAGGGCGATGGGCCTGCTGTTTGACATCGTGAAGTATGTTGGGGCGAGTGGAGACGAAGTTCGGTGACCCTCGGCTCCCATCAAAAGACCATAGGCATCTCGCAGGTCCATCTCACCCCGCGATGGATCGTCGAAGCCTGGTTATGAAGCGCCGGTAAATTGCGCCGAAGGTAGAGCTTTAGGAGGGCATCGCGAGGGGCGAAGGCCAACGGCATCTACGTCGGCAAAGGCCGCCTTGCTTCGATAGACGTGTCCACGGTGCGTGAGATGAAGTCCCAACGCCTCGGGGCCACCGCCATCGCCAAGGCGCTCGGCATTGGCCGGGCGAGCATCTACGTGCCCGTTTCCTTGCGATTGAACGGCTCTATTTTCGGGAATGATCAATGATGTGGAGCGCTGCCATTCTGGGGATTGTCACCAAGGTAACACCGACGATCCAAGCTGTGAACTCCACCACTTCCTCACGCAACCAACTCGTAGCGATCCATTCTCTAGCCGTTCTGCCAACTGGGAGGACAATATGGGCGACGACAGCGACGCCAATTGGCAATTTAGATCTGAGGGGACAGTGGTCCACCAGAATGAAAAAACGTATTGGTTCAAGAACGACAGCATTGCAGGAGAGGAAGTACCTCCCGTTCACGCAGTCTCATTGGTGGAGGCTATTGTTGGTCGCAAGCTAAGTGACTTTGAATTCAAGTTGCTGATCGCTAGGCCGATCAACGGTAGCATAAACATCACGATTGTAAGTATGCTGGTGAGCGACACTTCTGCACAAAATGGTCGCCCCTTTTGGAAATCGCTAAGGCGTGTCGTGATGGGCTATGCTGTTCGGCTTCGGGAAAATGGAGCAAGATATAACTATGGCGATGTCATTGGAAGCGACGCGTTTTATGACACCGATGGAAACATCGTTGGTGAAGTCAAGGTCACCCGCAAACAGGAGCCGCCGTTGGAGACCCCATTGTTGGACCCGATCGACTTTATCGGTGGGGCGCTCGCCGACATTGTAAGGAACGGAGCGAAAGCGTTGCTTCGCGGAGCCATGGCAGGGATCGAAGAAAGACTGCTTGCTCGCGGAGCTGACGCTGAACTGGCGAAACTGGCGACCTTGACCGCAGAGGAGCTGAAAGCAATTCGCGGCGGTGCTCTCAGCGCAAAACCGCCCCTGATGTCGGCCGACGTGCTCAACAAACCCGTGCCGCAGATCAGAGCCGGAATGGGAGAGAAACTCATGCTCAGTCGCGAGGAGAGGCAAGGGGTCATGAAAATCCTCAATGTCCTTGAGCGTGTCCGTAATGGAGATTCATGGGCATGGGCTGAACTCATCCCTCATAGACCAAAGCAGCTGGAGTTCGGGACCTTGGCGAAACAGGGATGGAATGAAATCGACGTACTGGCGGGCAATCCGGGTGCGTACAACCGGATACGTGTGCTCGTTCGCGTGGTGAAAGGCGACATTGAGGCTAAGCTCATGCAAATGCACTGACGGCGGGACGCCCACGTCGCTTCACCCGGTGTTCTCTGCACGTTCGAGTGTCTCAATGATTTCGGGCTGAAACGTAAATCCGAATTCGGTCGTGGGTCCGGTCAACGGAAATCGTCGCTTTCACGGCTAATAGTCCGGCTCCACCGCTCGCTATTTGCCAGAAAGGCCGGGGCCTCAGAGGCGAGAGCCCATGCCCAAGTAGCAGCAGCCCAATGGCACGCCCGGCAAGAAGCCGCCGACTCCATCGGTCAAGCTCCGTCTGGGCCGAACGCTTCTAACGGTAAAATTTAATTGTGATCTCCGACGGCACTTTCTCGATGGCTTTCTGAATTTCGATGGCAGCATTAGATAACCGGTCGGCGTCAATGTTGATCCCGACACCACATCCCGAACAACGCATGTGCTCGCTCGATTTGATCTGTCCTATCGTTTGCTCAAGGTCGTGGCCGCAACTCGGGCATTGGAATCTGACCACATGCGCAATCAACACCTGTCATCGAAGGATGCCCAAAGAAGAGGCGGCGCCGGATGGCTGGCAGGGGTTGGGGGTCGTAGGGGAGACCAAGCCACCGGGGCGCCGCAGTCACGGGTAGCAGGGGTCCCTTGCAGGGTCCCTGAAGTCATAAACCCGACAGAGCTACAAAGGTTCCCCTACGGGAACCAATTCCGAGCCTCTTGATTTCGTTCCCCGTCTGTTCTTAGCTTGGTCATGACCCTCCTGCTCCGCAAATCAAGCGCCCAAGCCCGCATCGAAGGCTGGGACCCGAGCAATCGGAGCGACGACGATTACGCCGTGGGCGACGACACGATCGTCGGTCGCATCTACCGCGAGATGATCCTCGGAAAACCGAAGTGGCGGTGGTTCTTGCAGCAGATCCCGGAGGCAGGTCCGGGGAGGCCAATCCCGCCGCCCAATCAAGGAATGGCCGATACATTGGAGGAGGCGCAGGCAGCGTTCGCCAAGCGTTATGAGGAGGTGAGGCGGGGGAAATGATGGGCCTGAGCCCCCGATGGGAAAAACGCCTCGAAAACGTCGCCTCGGCCGGGAAGCGCGCCGCGCCCTGGAGCTGCTGTCCCGTAGCCCTGATGGCGTTAACGAGGCTCTGCTGCTCGCCCATGGCTTCACCCGCCAGATGCTAACCGGATTCGTCCGCTCTGGGCTCGCCACGTGGCACCACAGGACCATAAGAGCTGGCGGCAGGACGATTGAAGTCAATTACATGGTGATCACGGACGTGGGGCGGCGAGCGATCGAGGAATGAAGGCAAACCTCCCATGAGCGCAACACAGACGTTCCGCGAGCTGACCTATACGATGCGGCCCCAGGACCCTCACGGCGATGGTACCGGGCTGCGATTCAAGACCGGAGAGCACGGCGGCGACTACCCCGATAACATGCCGCAAGCGATCACAGTGACCGACGCACAGGGGCGGTGGGCTGTGTATGTCCCGCTACGAGTGGGCGGCAAGATCGTTGTCCCCGACCATGCGAGCTAGGCACCGTTCTGCACAATCCTATCGCCCGCCGTCGACGCCGGCCTGTTCCCGTGACCCTATGCGCGGGCGCTGCGCCGAAACCTCGCCGGTGTTTCGCCGCTCAAACGGCGGAACACCCGCGTCAGGTGTTCCTGATGGGCGAAGCCGCACGCCAAAGCGATCTGGGCAATCGCGTTGTCGGTCTCGGCCAGCAGGCGCCTCGCGCGCTCGACGCGGCAGCGCATCAAGTATTGATGGGGCGCGCTGCCGGTGGACCGTTTGAAGCGCCGGGCAAAATGGGTGGCGCTGAGCCCCACGGCGTGCGCCACGTCTAACAGCGCCAACGACTTGTCAAGATTTTCTTCCATGTAGTCGACGGCGCGGTCGAACTGAATGCGCGTCAGCGTGCCGGCCTTGGCTTCGGCCCGGGGCGCCGACCGCGTGGAGTGGGCGCGAACCAGGCGGGCCGCAACAGCGCGACTGAGGTAATCGATGTAGATCGGCGCGCTCGGGTCCGGATCGGTGAGGGCATCGCGCGCCTCCAGGGCGAGCCGCTCGATCAGCGGATCTCTGTCGCCGAGCCTGGGCACGAGCGCGATGGTGCCCGTGTCGGAGGACGACAGGTCTGCCGCGACTTCCTCGACTATGGCCTGACGCACATAGAGGTGCAGGGTGCTCAGCTCGCCGCCAAGGCGAACCCCGAAGTCGATGCCGCCCGGCAGCATGAACAGGCCGCCGGGCGGAATGACTCGGCTCGCCCATGACTTGCCGAGCACGCGGCTCACCGTGACCGGGCCGTCGAGATGCAGGATGATGAGGTGATCGGGCACGCCCGCATAGGCGGCCCCGTACGGCGCTTCGCGCTGCATCGAGGCATAGAGCGATTTCCACCCGAGCCGATCGCTGGCCGCGATGATCCGGTGTTCCGGGCGCAACAGAATTCCGTGGGTCTCTTTGACAGTGAACGGGCGGCCTGAAGCTGCCATTGTCCCCACCGCCATTTTTCCTGCCCCGAGCCGGCGCCATCCAGGGCGTCTATGTTCGCTTCGTAAGGGGGGTCACCCTTGCGCGGTAAAAGGCTAACGCACCCGGAAACCAGTCGCAAGGCGGGGTTAAGCTGCCAGTGAAAGGCCGTACTTGGTCACATGTTCGAGTCGCACTGCCGGGATAGGCTTCGAACCCGGCCGGCCGCTTCAGCACTCCTCGGGGCGCCCTCTGCCAGGGTGCGCCTGCGGGTACTCGGCAGGGTCGCGTGGTGCACCGGCGGGTGCCCAAGGTCTCCTAAGACTCGGTCCCGCCGACTATCGGCCGGCGCCGTTGTTGCGCGGCCGGTGTTCCTTAGTAAGCGGACCCATTCGGGAGCGGTCGGATCAGGCAGCCTTGGGTCATGAAGAGACGATCCAAGATGTCAGCGGCGACGGCAGCTTTCCCCGAAAGCAGCCTCGGCTACCACTTCGCTATTCCTTGAACCGGTAGCCCACCCCATAGAGCGTTTCGATCATGTCGAACGAATCTACGGCCTGCTTGAATTTCTTTCGCAATCGCTTGATGTGACTGTCGATTGTACGATCATCTACATAAACTTGATCATCGTAGGCGGCATCCATCAGGGCGTTGCGGCTTTTGACCACGCCGGGACGCGTGGCGAGCGCCTGGAGGATCATGAACTCGGTGACGGTCAGCGTGACCGGTTCGTTCTTCCAGGTGCAGGTGTGGCGTTCCGGATCCATGCGGAGCTGGCCGCGCTCCAGCACCTTGGCGGCATCGGCTTCCTTCGTCTCGGTGCTATCCTTGCAGGCGTAGCGGCGCAGTACGGCCTTGACGTGCTCAACCAGCAGCCGCTGCGAGAACGGTTTTCGGATGAAGTCGTCCGCACCCATCTTGAGGCCGAACAATTCATCGATTTCCTCGTCCTTGGAGGTCAGGAAAATCACCGGCATATCGGATTTTTGTCGCAGACGACGCAACGTCTCCATGCCGTCCATGCGCGGCATCTTGATATCTAATATGGCGAGATCCGGAGGGCTTGACTTGAAGCCCTCAAGCGCGGACGCGCCATCCGTATAGGTCATGATCCGGTACCCCTCGGCCTCCAACGCTATGGATACGGAGGTCAGGATGTTACGGTCATCGTCGACGAGAGCGATAGTTGGCATGGATGCCTCTTAGCTGTATCGCCGCACGGCCCGGCATTTCGTCACCAAGCCCGCCAGGGGGGCGGAACTGTGACGACGAATGGCAACATTGAGGTACCAAAGGCGTTTTCGCCGGACTCGACACACGGAGACTCTGCAACCGACTGGCCGGCACGGCGGTTTCACCCTAGACAGCGGACCGGCTGGCCGGCAGTCGGCGCGGCGGAGATGGGATCGTTCTCGCCCGCGAACTTCGTCGTGTAGGCGCCGCCCAGAATTTCGCCAAACCAGGATTGTTCGCGCCGCAACAGCATCGCCGCCAGTGGGTCGGCTTGGACGACGAGATCATTGAGGCGCGCATCAAACGGCCTTGCCCAGCCCGACGAGTTCGCTATCCGCGCATGCGACCGCGTAGAACCCCTTCCCGACTTGGGCACGATCGAACAGCGGGGCGGCCTCAGCGTCCAGCGTTCCCGCCGCCAGCAAGGCGGCGGCAAAATACAAGAGCTTTTCTTTCATGTTGAATCACTCCTGGCGGCGGGCGATCGGGCGCGACAGCTGCCATTGAAACGAGACGGTGCCAAGATCTCTTGCCTAGTCGTCGTACCAACGCCTTTCAATTCTTGTCGTCGAAGCAGATGTTGCCGCCGGCCTTGCCGTTCTTGTCCTTGAGGGAAAACGGGCAACACCGAGTGCGGCCATAGGCGAACCTACAGCGTAGCGGCCGGAAACAACTAAAATAGTGGGACGATTATTCGGGTTCTAGCGAATGGCCGGTAGTTTTGTCGGCGCACCCGGCGATTACCTCGGGATGACAGTCGACGTGGTGGTGATCTCGGCGCAACGCGTCGGAGCATCTTCAGCGTGATGCTTCGCGTTGCGAGGCACCGTCAATTTGCCGTCATCTCACGCGCTTTCGTTCCAGCAGCTTCGCACAGCAGAAGCTACTTTGATGCTGGACCCTTCGAGCACGCATGCCAAGACGAGTCTGTGCAATATTGATCTCCTTATCATACTGGTGGTCGGCCTCGTTGCAGGATGGTTGGCGGGCCAGATCGTGCGAGCCATCGGGTTTGGGATCTCGGTGACCATCATCGGAATCATAGGGGCACTTCATTGGCGGATGGGCTGCTGCCCCAACTCGGTATCCACGTTGGCATGGGTATTGTTGGGGCGATCATCAACGCCACCATCGGCGCGCTGATACTCCTATTGTATCAGACTCGTTCGCGGCGGAGGCGGAGCCCGCTGGATTGGCGGATGTGGCAGGCGCTGGTAGCTGATCACCGGAGCGGGCGCGCCCCGGGCTAAGTCAGCCGGTCATTACCTCATCGGTCCAAACCTTGAAGCTGACGAGCGTGTTGGGTCCGAACGTCGTCGTGATGGCGACGTCGATGGCGTCGCGGCCTCTTGCCACCAGTACCCGTCCAATCCGTGGCACATTATTGCGGGCGTCAAAGGTGTACCAGCGCCCTCCGAGATATGCCTCGAACCAAGCGGCGAAATCCATCGGCCCATAGGGCGGGAGTGTCCCCATGTCACCGAGATAGCCGGTACAGTACCGTGCCGGAATGTTCATACATCGGCAGAATGCGATAGCCAGATGCGCGTAGTCGCGGCAGACGCCTCTCCGTTCATTGAACGCTTCCCATGCGGTCTTCGTGGCGCGGGCATGCTCATAACCGAATGAGATATGGTTGTGCACGAAATCACAGATCGCCTGGACCCTGCCCCAACCCATCGGCGTTTGACCAAACAAGCTCCAGGCGACCTCGGAAAATTTCTCTGTGTCGCAGTATCGACTCCCCAACAGAAAACCGAGTGACTCTTCGGGCAAGTGTTGGATCGAATGTTGTTGTGCGGACGGTGCAACAATATCAGGCTCGCCCGAATCCTTGACGACAGCTGTGCTGGCTATTCTGATTTGCCCCTTAGGGGCGACGAGACGTGTGCACCAGTTGCCGAAGCCGTCACGATAAGGCGATAGCGGAACAGACGGGATCGTCGTTACATGATCCGGAACGACGATGTCGGATGCCCGCGAATAGTGGATGTTCAACACCAGCATCATCGGTGTCGGCTGAGGACAATCGTAGATCAGCTCGTAGCCCACTCTGATTTCCAACAAAGATCTCCTCGGGATGTCAGTAACCGCACCCAGTCTCCTTCGAGATTGATCGCCAAGGAGCGAAACGCGGGGGCGTTGGTCCGGATTTTGATTGGCATCATGTACCTGATTTCATGCGTGTCGCGAAATTGGCGTTTGCGTCTTCCGATTCGGCGGCGTCGGAGGTGACGACGACTTCGACGTCCATTCCCAGGTAGTCGGATGGAAACCCCATCCAGGTGCCATGGAGCGGTACAGCCTGGCGCGGATCGTACACCACCGCGACACGACGAGGTCACGGTTGCCAATGATGCCGCTGGATGGATCGAAATCGACCCAACCGGGTCCGGGCAGATAGACCTGAGCCCAGGCGTGCGTGTTGCCGGCGCCCGCATGGCCGTCGCCGCCGTCATCGGGAATGTGCAAGTATCCGGAGACGAAGCGTGCGGCGATCCCGAGAGAGCGCACAGCCTCGATCATCAACATGGCAAAGTCGCGGCAACTCCCGCTTCCGAGTGCGAGAGTCTGGAGCGGGTCCTGAATGCCCTTCTCATCCCTGCGTGTGTGCTTGAAGGTCTGTTTGATGCCGTATGTGAGGTTGATCAGAAACGCGAGGGTATTGGTTGGCAGATCGTTTCGCAGAAATGTTCGAGCCCAGCGCTCGACGGTCGTTCAACGAAGCGGGCCAAGTCCGGCATCTCTTCCGCGCCGTAGATGAACGGATAGGATCGGGCGAGCTCCTCGATATCGAGGTCGTGAATGTCTGCGTGAGAATGATCAAGACGAACGGTGCTGTCGAACCGAAGCTCCTTGGCACGGCCTGCGAAGCGCGCGATGTCCACGTGATTGTCGAACGCGTCCCGCGCCCGGCGAATGTTCGTCGGTGTCGGGGTAATCAGAAGCCTTGCGTCTATCAAACTCTGATCATGGCTGTCTCGCGGCCGCAGCATCATCCGGTGTTCGCCGAAGGCAACCGACTTTCTGTACCGGTAGGTCGTGATGTGCTTGATGGTCAGTATGGGCATCGCACCACTCTCATCGACGTCCAATATCACCTTCAGATACCATGCAACTTTTGCGCCAGCGACCGCCCCTTGATCAATGTCGATGGCGTTGGCGAATGAGCGAACCCAAATGGATGACGCGCCGACCAATCTTCTCGCGCCCGATGAACCGCAGCCCGTCACAGTGACCAACGAGGGTGGGAGATCGCCGTTCGTCATAGTCGCCGATCACGCCGGAAAATATTTGCCTCGGCGTCTCCAAATGCTCGGCCTTCAGCAAGCAGATTGCGAGCGTCACATTGCCTGGGATATCGGCGCGGGCGCGGTCTCTTGCCTGATCGGAGACGCGCTCGATGCGGTGGTCATACGGCAAAATTATTCCCGCCTTGTCATCGACTGCAACCGGATGCCGGGCTCAGAGACGTCGGTCGTCGAATTGAGCGAACTCACGACCGTTCCCGGAAATAGAGGGCTCAGCAAAGTTCAGATGGAGGCCCGCGTTCGAGAGATATTTCAGCCTTATCACGATAGAATTGCGGGCGAACTGGATCGGCGGCGACAAGCGGGCCGACCGACGGCGCTGATCGCTGTGCATAGTTTCACGCCCGTATTCAATGCCATCGTGCGGCCCTGGCATGTTGGCGTGCTCTACAACCGTGATCCGCGTTTTGCGAATATCTTGGTGGACCTCTTGCGGTGCGAGCAAGGTCTCGTGGTCGGCGATAACGAGCCCTACAACGTGACTGACGCGTCGGACTATACGATCCCCATTCACGGCGAACAGCGCGATCTGCATCATGTGGCAATCGAAATTCGCCAGGACCTTATCACGGACGAAACTGGCCAACGCCAGTGGGCGGACTTGTTCGCGCGATTGCTGCCGCAGGCCTATCAACGACTCGTCTCCAGCCCACAAGCCGAAAATAAGACCAAGCGTCCATAAACAAAACGTCCCGTTCTGCCGAACCGCATTAAGGCGTTCGCGAAGGAAAGTTGGTTGACGCGACATCCAAGTCAACGAAGACGACAGCTTCAAACCAGCAAGCTCGCTGACAACCTCATCGCCAATATTGGTCAGCAATCGCTAGCCACTCCCAGAACGTGTTCTTCATCGAGAGCTTCATCGACGAGATGGCGCACGCGACGCGCAAGGACCCAGTGGCACTGCGGCGCGAGTTGCTTGCCCACCGCTCCGACTTCCCAGCAGGTGCTCGACGTGCTGGTCGAGAAGGGCGACTGGGGCAAGCCGATGCCAGGGGCAAAAGGACGCGGCGTCGCCATCCACGAGAGTTACGATTCGATCGTCGGCATGATCGCCGAGGTCGCGGTGGCGAACGTCGAGGTCGGAGCGGACGCGCTGGTCCGCGGCCAGCGTATCCGGGTCGGGCCAAGCAGAGACATTGCGCCCAGGGGCGTCACATTGCGGAATTTATTCCGCACTGATTATTTCATCTCTCGTTGATCTCAGGCTTCTCGTGCAGAACCACGTCCAACAAGGAACTGTGGACTTCAATTTGGCCGTTGTAATCAATAAGACCCAATTTCCGAAATCTGTTCATGAAAAAGCTCACGCGAGATCGCGTCGTGCCGATCATCTCCGCCAGTGTCTCTTGGCTGATTTTCGCTATGATTGGCTCCGGCCGACCTTCCTTGCCAAAATTCGCCA
>WNFC01003431.1_pt1 | contig 20610 bp, 20 predicted proteins | sample 5400541 | NCBI WGS metagenome assembly WNFC01 (sample SAMN13153342, study PRJNA577476) | soil metagenome | isolation source: 120 cm saprolite under Douglas fir tree site 2 hole 2 replicate 1 | place: USA:California | collected 2015-04-18
GGATGCCGTGGAGCGGGCCGAGCGCCGCGCCCCGGCGCCCGAGCGTGGCGGTCGCCTTCTTGGCGGCGGCGAGGGCCGCCTCGCGGGCCACCGTGACGTAGGCGTTCAGCCGCGGGTTGACCGCGTCGATGCGGGCCAGGACCGCCTGCATGACCTCGAGGGGAGACGCCTTGCGAGAGCGGTAGAGGCGCTGCAGGGCGGTGGCGGGGACGAAGCACAGATCGAGGTCGGTCACGGAGGATCTCCTTCGGCGGTGCGGGTTGCTACCTAACTAGCACAGATCCCGGGAGGCCCGACGGGATTTCGGGCAGCCGTGGTACCCTCCACGGGCCTCCGGTGCAGCGCACTCCTGGGACGGGAGCCCGACTTGGACGATCTGGTCATCCGCGGCGGTGAGGTGCTGGATGGTAGCGGCTCCGACGCGGTCCGGGGCGACGTCGCGATCCGAGACGGCTGGATCTCCTCGATCTCGCCGCGCTACTCCGGGACGGCGCGCGGCACGATCGACGCCCGCGGCCTAGTGGTGGCGCCCGGGTTCATCGACATCAAGACGCACTCGGACTTCACGCTGCCCTACGCGCCCGGAGCCGAGAGCAAGGTGTCCCAGGGCGTGACCACCGAGGTGATCGGCCATTGCGGGCTGTCGGTGGCGCCGGCATTGCCGGGCCGCGCGCGGCTGCTCCAGGAGTACCTGGCCGGCTTCGCCCCCTGGATCGAGATCGAGGAGACGAGCTTCGCCGGCTACCTGGATCGCTTCCCGCCGACCGCGGTGAACACGATCATGCAGGTCGGCCACAACACGCTGCGCCTGATGACGGTCGGGATGGAGGATCGCGCCCCGACCGGCGACGAGCTGACCGCGATGGGCCGCCTCCTCGAGGAAGGGCTCGCGGCGGGCGCCACCGGCCTGTCGTCGGGGCTCTTCACCGCGCCCGGCTCCTTCGCCCGGCCGGAGGAGCTGATCGGACTGCTCGGGATCGTGCGGCGCCACGGCGGGACGTACGCCACCCACATTCGCGACGAGGCGGGCGGGGTCTTCGAGGGCGTCCGCGAGGCGATCGCGGCCGCCGAGGCGGCGCAGGTCCACGTCCAGATCGTCCACCTCAAGCTGTCGGGCACCGACAACTGGGGACAGGCCGGCCGGTTGATCGAGGAGATCGCGGCCGCGCGGGCGCGCGGCGTACGGGTCGACTGCGACGTGTACCCGTACACCTTCGCGTCCAACCCGCTGCGCAACCTGCTGCCCCTGTGGGTGCAGGAAGGCGGCCTCGCGCCCATGCTGGGACGGCTCCGCGAGCCAGTGATTCGCCGGCGCATCGCTCGCGAGATCGAGGAGCGCGGCCTCACCAGCTTCGGCCGGGTACCCTCGTGGGACGCGGTCAGCATCGGCACCTCTCGGACCCGGTCGCGGGACGCGGGACAGAGCGTCGGCGAGCTGGCGAGGGCGGCCGGGGTCGCGCCCATCGACCTGGTGTGCGATCTCCTCGCCGCCGACGAGGGCGCGACCTACGTCGCGGTCTTCTCCATGGACGAGGCCGACGTGCGGGCGCTGCTCCGATCGCCCGCGGCCCTCGTCGGCTCGGACGGCCGGGCGGTCTCGCGCGACAGCGTGGCCGGACAGGGCCGGCCTCACCCGCGCTTCTACGGAACGTTTCCGCGGGTGATCGGTCACTACGCCCGCGACCTCGGCCTGATGTCGCTCGCCACCGCGGTGTTCAAGATGACCGGCGGGCCCGCCGCCGCACTCGGGCTGGCCGGGGGCTCCTGCGCGAGGGCTACCGGGCCGACGTCACCGTCTTCGATCCCGCGACGATCATCGATCGGGCCACCTTCGAGGAGCCCCACCAGTATCCGGCGGGCATCTCGACCACGATCGTCAACGGGGTGGTGGTCGTGGAGGACGGGCGTCACACCGGGGCGCGGCCGGGACGGGTGCTGCGACGGGGCCGGTCGGGCGTCGCGTGACGCGCGCCCGAGGAAACCGTCATCAGCGCAGTCCGAGACCGGGGCGCCAGCAGCCGTCGCCGGCCCGCCGGTACTCGGGGAGCTTGCAGTACTCGACCGGCAGCGCGCGCCCGCTTCCGAGGAGCCGCTCGTGGCGCGCGCGATCCGGCGCCCGCTCGAGATCCAGCTCCTCCTGGACGACTCGCTCGATGGCGGAAGCGGTGATCCGGTAGGTCAGCGCGGCGCCGCGGGCGGCGCTGGACCGCACGTAGAGGGCGAGCTCGCCGGTCCCGGGCGCGGTCGGGCGGAGCGCGGCGGAGCCGGGGCTGAAGAAGAGGGTCTCCCAGTAGACGAAGCTGCCATCCGGCTGCCCGCGGAAGAGCAGCCACTGACCGCCGGCGTTGCCCCACGTCGAGCTCTCCGAGAGCGCGAGATCGTCGATGCCGTCGTTGTCGAAATCGGCGCGGATGCGGAGCAGGACGGTGCGCTCCGGCACGTTCGCGAAGAAGTCGTTCCCCGCGGGGTCGTATCCCTCGACGAAGGCGCGGGTCGGATCGATCAGCCGGTCGGCCGCGGCCGTCGCCCCCGCGACGAGGCCGAGCAGGGCGAGCGAGACGAGGAGGCGCCGGGCGCAACCCTCGGCTATGACAGGACCTTGCGCGGGTCGAGGGCGTCCCGGAGGCCGTCGCCGATGTAGTTGATGCTGAGCACGGTGAGGAAGATCGCGGTGCCGGGGAAGATCGCCCAGTGGGGCGCGAAGTCGAGGTTGTCCTTGGCGTCGAAGAGGATCCGCCCCCAGGTCGGGATGTCGGGCGGGAAGCCCAGGCCCAGGAAGGACAGCGACGATTCCGCGAGGATGGCGGCGGCCACGTCGATGGTGGCGGCCACGATGACCGGGCCCACCGCGTTGGGGAGGATGTGGCGGATCACCTGACGCAGCGGGGCGGCCCCCAGCCCGCGCGCCGCCTCCACGAACTCCTTCTCGCGGAGCGACAGGAACTGGGCGCGCACCAGCCGGGCCACCGGCATCCAGCGCAGGCCGCCGATGACGACCACCATCAGCATGAAGACGCCCATCTCGGGCCCCAGGGCTTTCTTCAGCGCGTCGCGGAAGAGGTAGGCCAGCAGCAGGAGCAGCGGGAGCTGGGGCAGGGACAGGAAGAGATCGGTGAAGCGCATCAGGACGTGGTCGACGCTGCCGCCCATCTGTCCCGCGATGGCCCCGATCATCGTCCCGGCGGTGATCGCGATGAGCATCGCGACCACTCCCACCGCGAGGGAGATGCGTCCGCCGTAGAGCATCCGGGCGAGGAGATCCTGCCCGAGGTCGTCGGTGCCGAGCGGGTGGGCCCACGAGGGCGCCTTCAGCTTGGCCTTGAAGTCGATCTCGTCGATCGGGACCCGGTAGACGAAGGGGCCGGCCACCACCGCGATCACCATCACCACCAGGATCGCGGCCCCGACGCTCGCGAGGCGATGCTTGCGGAAGCGCCGCCACGCCTCGCTCCGCATCGATGTCGTCCCGCGGACGCGCGCGCGGGCCACCGCGGGGGAGACCGCCTCCGACGCGACGCCGTTGGGTGGGGTCATGGGCTAGCGGAAGGAGATGCGCGGATCGAGCCAGCCGTAGAGCAGGTCCGCCACCAGGTTGAAGAGCACCACCAGGCAGGAGAACACGAAGGTGATCGCCATGATCACCGGGGTGTCGTTGGCGAGGATCGAGGTGATGAGATCTGGAGGGCCACCAGGGTGACCACCGGGATCAGGGCGTTTCGCACCGCGTGCTTGAGGATCGTCACCTTCTCGGTGAGGCCCTTGGCCCGCGCGGTGTTGATGTAGTCGAGGCGGGTGACCTCGAGCATCGCGGAGCGCACGAAGCGGGTCATCGAGGCGCCCTGGGCCAGGCCGAGCACCGCCACCGGCATGAGGGCCTGGCGGGCGTTCTCCCAGTACCAGTGCCAGCCGGTCGCGCCGATGTCGGCGCGGTAGATGAAGGGGAGCCAGTCGAGGTAGATGCTGAAGAACAGGATGAACAGGATACCGGTGAAGAAGGTGGGCAGCGAGAAGCCGACGAAGGCGAAGGTCGTCGCGATCTGGTCGAAGAGCGAGTACGGGCGCAGCGCGGCGTAGATCCCGACCGGCAGGGCCACCAGGAGACCGAGGGACTGGGCCAGCCCGAGCACCCAGAGAGTGGTGGGCAGCCGCTGCATGATCAGGGTGCCCACGTTGATGCGGCTCACGAACGAGAAGCCCCAGTCGCCCTTCAGCATCGAGGTGAACCAGCGCGCGTAACGGATCGGGATCGGATCGTCGAGGCCGAACTGATGGCGGAGGTTGGCACGGACCTCGGGCGGCACGTTGGGGTTGGTCGCGAGCTCCTCGAAGGGGTCGCCGGGGGCCAAGGCCAGCACCGTGAACAGCACGAGGCTGATCCCCGCGAGCACGGGAATCATGATCAGCACCCGCCTCAGCAAATACTTTGACATGGTGTCAGTCTGCCCGGCGCCGAGAGGAGGTCATATGCGAGGCGCCAACGAAGCAGATGGCCCCCTCTCGGCGTCCGGGCTAGGCCTCCTTGTACCAGAACGGGAGCTGCCAGAAGTCCGAGTCCCAGCCGCTCTGGGCGAGCTTGAGCTTGTTGCTGACCGCGGAGACGCGCGGCCGCCAGGCCACCGGGATCACCACCACGTTCTTGATCACCATGTCGTTCATCTGGATGAACAACGCCGCGCGCTTGACCGGATCCACCTCGGCCTCGGCCGCCTTGTGGAGCTTGCCGTACTCCTCGCTCTGCCAGCGCGTGATGTTGCGACCCTGCCACTTGTTCTCCTTGGACGCGATCTCCCAGGGGGTGAATTGCAGCATGAAGTCCTGGGGATCGGGCATGGTCTCGGTGACCGTGTACATCTGGAGATCGGTGGCGAAGTGCGGGTACGTGTCGAGGTTGGCCGGGTCCGACGAGAAGTACACCGACGCGGTGACCGACTTGATCTCGATCTCGATGCCGGCCTTGGCGCACGCCTGCTTCACGATCTGCTGGGTCTTCTGCCGGGGGGCGTTGATCGAGGTCTGGTACACCATCTTGAGCTTCTTGCCGTCCTTGGCGCGGATGCCGTCGGCGCCCTTCTTCCAGCCCGCCGCCTCCAGGATCTGGTTCGCCTTGTCCACGTTGAACTCCCAGCGGTTGTTCTTGGACACGAACGGCGCCGGGGCGTTCAGGAAGTTGGCGGTCGTGAGGGCGGTGCGCCCGTAGATCTGCTCCTGCACCGAGGCGCGGTCGACCAGCACGCTCAGGGCCTGGCGCACCGCCGGGTCGGTCAGGAAGGGATGCTTGGTCTTGATGCTGGAGCGCTCGCCGTCGACCTCGGTCCACGGGTCGGTCTGGTTGCACTGGATGTGCTCGACGCTGCCGGTGGTGACGATGTCGGCCCTGCCGCGGCCGCCCTGCTCGAAGCGCTTGAGGATCTCGTCCTCCACCTGCATGTTCCAGGCGTAGTCGTACTCGCCGGTCTGCATGACCGCGCGCGCCGCCGAGACCGCGTCGCCGCCGCCCTTCATCTCGATCGAGTCGAAGAAGGGCCGGTTGGGGACGTGGTAGTTCGGGTTCAGCTCGCCGCGGACGATGTCGCCCGGCTTGAAGTCCACGAACTTGAAGGCGCCGGTGCCGACCGGCTTCAGGTTGTTCGGCGCCTCCCGCGACTTCTCGCCCATGTAGGGCTCGAAGAGGTGCTTGGGGATGACCATGCCGTTGACGCCGCAGAACGCGTTGGCCCAGAACGGCACCGGCTTCTTGAACACGAGCCGGACCGTGTGGCTGTCCAGCACGTCGATCTTATCGATGTCGGTGTAGGAGCCGATGGTCCGCGCCGCGGTCTTCGGATCCTTCACGAACTCCCAGTTGAAGACCACGTCGGCCGAGGTGAACGGCTTGCCGTCGTGCCAGGTGACGCCCTTCTTGAGCTTCCACGTGACCGACCGGCCGTCCTTGCTCACGCCGCCGTTCTGGACCGACGGCACCTCGGCGGCCAGCACCGGGAAGAGATTGCCCTCCGGATCGTAGGAGGCCAGCGGCTCGTAGAAGATGCGCGAGCCGTCCTGGTCTTTGGTGCCGGTCGCGAAGTGCGGGTTCAGCAGGGTCGGCGCCTGCCACCAGAGGACCTTGAGCTGCCCGCCCCCGCCGCGCTTGGTGGGGTTGAACATGATGCCCTTGGTCTGGGCCTGAGCGACCCCGGCGGATGCCAGCATCTGAGCGGCCAGCGGAGCGGTCACCCCGACCGCCAGCATGGCCTGGACGAACTCTCGGCGACTCAGGATTCCGGCCTTGACCTGGCCGATCATGTGCCTCAGTTGACGCTCTTGCATCGATGGTCCTCCCTCGGTGGGTCTTCGGCGACCGGTTGGATGGCCTCTTATACGGCCTCGGCGCCGAAACTGTCAAGATGGGCGCTAGGTTCCGCTACCCCTGCCGGGACCAGTGCGACAGCCGCCAGAAGGTGGACTCCCAGCCGGACAGATCCATCCCCCGCAGGTTGGCGACCGACACCGAGGCGCCGTTGCGCCACAGCACCGGGATCACCACCGTCCCCTGGATGATCAGGTCGTTCATCTTGACGAAGAGCGCGGCCCGCTTGACCGGGTCGAGCTCGGTGTCGGCGGCGGAGTAGGCGCGGTCGTACTCCTCGCTGCGCCAGCGCGTGACGTTGCGCCCCTGCCACTTGTTGGCCTTCGAGGCCAGCTCCCAAGAGACGAACTGGTTCATGAAGTACTGCGGGTCGGGCGCGTTGGGCCCGTTCGTGTACATCTGGAGGTCGCTGTAGAAGTGGGGGTAGGTGTCGGGGTTGGCCGCGTCCGACGAGAAGAACACCGACGCGGTGACCGACTTGATCTCGATTTCGATGCCCGCCTTGGCCGCGGCCTGCTTGACGATCTGCTGGGTCTTCTGCCGGGGCGCGTTGATCGAGGTCTGGTACACGAGCTTGAGGCGCTTGCCGTCCTTGGCGCGGATGCCGTCGCCGCCGCGCTTCCAGCCCGCCGCATCCAGGATCTGGGCGGCTTTCTCCACATTGAACTCCCACCGCATGTTGGACGAGCGCACGCGCGGCGGCGCGTTGAGGTAGTTCGCGCTGGTCTGCCCCTGGCGCCCGTAGATCTGCTCCTGCACCGCGGAGCGGTCCACCAGGAGGCTCAGGGCCTGGCGCACCGCGGGGTCGGACACGAGCGGGTGGGTGGTCTTGGAGCTCGAGCGCTCGCCGTCGACCTCGGTCCACGGGTCGGTGGTGTTGAGCTGGATGTGCTCGACGTTGCCGGTGGCCCAGATGTTGACCCGGCCCTTGCTGCCCTGCTCGAGCCGCACCAGGATGTCGTCCTCGACCTGCATGTTCCACGCGTAGTCGTACTCGCCGGTCTGGAGCACGGCTCGCGCCGCCGACACCGCGTCGCCGCCGCCCTTCATCTCGAGCGTGTCGAAGTAGGGCCGGTTCGGGACGTGGTAGCTCGGGTTGATCTCGGCGCGCACCGCGTCGCCGGGCTTGAAGTCGACGAAGCGGAAGGGCCCGGTGCCGACCGGCTTGAGGTTCGCGGGCGCCTCGCGGGACTTGGCGCCGCGGAAGGCGTCGAAGTGGTGCTTGGGCACGACCAGGCCGCGGACGCCGCAGAAGGCGTCGGCCCAGAAGGGCTGGGGCTTGGTGAAGAAGAGCTTCACCGTGTAGGGATCGGGGGTCTCGATCTTCGCGATCTCGCGGAACGAGCCGCTGGTGACCGCGGAGGTGGCCGGGTCGGACACGTACTCCCAGGTGAACACGACGTCGTCCGCGGTGAACGGCTTGCCGTCGTGCCAGGTCACGCCACGCTTCAGCCGCCAGGTCACCCACGTGAGATCCTTGGAGAGCGTGCCCGCCGAGACGCTCGGCACCTCGGTGGCGAGGATGGGGACCACGTTGCCGTCCGGATCGAAGCCGGCCAGCGGCTCGTAGAAGATGCGCGAGGCGTCCTGGTCCTTGGTCCCGGTGGCGAAGTGCGGGTTCAGCAGGGTGGGCGCCTGCCACCATAGGGTCTTGAGCAGCCCGCCGCCGCCGCGCTTCGTCGGGTTGAACGCGGGCGCCTTCGGCTGGGCCTGTGCCACCCCGGCGGAGGCCAGCATCTGCGCGGCGAGCGGGGCGGTGAGGCCCAGCCCGACCATGGTCTGCACGAAGGCGCGGCGGCCGAGGCGGCCCGCCCGGACCTGGGCGATCAGCTCGTGGAGTGCGTGATGGTCCATCGTGAGGTCCTCGTCTCCGTTAGAGGGCCGCGATCACCGCGTCGGCGCACTCTCGCGTCGAGGCGGACCCGCCGATGTCGCGGGTGTGGGCACGGGGATCGGTGAGGGCGCGGGCCACCGCCGCGTCGATGCGGTCGGCGGCGGCGGTGGCCGCGGGGTCGCGTTGCTGGAGACCGAGCCAGCGGCAGAGGAGCGCGGCCGAGAGGATGGCCGCGACCGGGTTGGCGACGCCCTTGCCCGCGATGTCGGGCGCGCTGCCGTGACAGGGCTGGAAGAGCGCGTAGCGGTCGCCCACGTCGGCCGAGGGGGCCAGGCCGAGCCCGCCCACGGTGGCGGCGCCCAGATCGGACAGGATGTCGCCGAACATGTTCTCGAGCACGATCACGTCGTAGCGCCACGGCGCCTGCACCACGTACATGCTCATCGCGTCCACGTAGGCGAAGTCGGCGCGCACGTCGGGGTAGTCGCACGCGGTCTCCTGGAACACCTGGCGGAAGAACGCGTAGGAGCGGAACACGTTGGCCTTGTCCACGCACGTCACGCGCCTCACCCCATCGGCCGGGGCCCCGCGGCCGCGGGCGCGCGCGGTCTCGAAGGCGCGGCGCACCACGCGCTCGGTCCCTTTGCGGGTGATCACCAGGGTGTCCACCGCGAGCTCCTCGCCCACCTTCGAGCCGCCGCCGAGCGAGGCGAAGAGGCCTTCCGTGTTCTCGCGGAGGATCACGTAGTCGATGCGGCCGTCCGGTGGCAGGCGGAGCGGGCTGGGCACTCCCGGGTAGAGCTTGACCGGCCGCATGCCCGCGTAGAGGTCGAGGAGCATCCGGAGGGTGATCTGGGGCGTGAGCTCGGTGCCGTCGGCGTGGCGGATGTCGGGCAGCCCGGCCGCCCCGAAGAGGATGGCGTCGACCGCCCGGCAGAGATCCACGGTCTCCCGCGGCAGGTCCTCGCCGGTGCGGTGATAGAGCGCGGCGCCGACCTCGGCCTCCTCGAACGAGAAGCACACCCCGTCGCTCTGCGCGGCTTCGAGCACGCGCACCGCTTCCGCGATGACATCGGGCCCGATGCCGTCGCCGCCGATCTGCGCGATCTTGTAGTGGCTCAAGCCTTGGTCGTGAGCATGCGCACCGCGACGTCGATGGCCTCGAGCATGCTCTCCGGATTGGCGATGCCCTTCCAGGCGCGGTCGAAGGCGGTGCCGTGGTCGACCGAGACCCGCAGGAACGGCAGGCCCACCGTGACGTTGACCCCGGAGAGCCCGGTCCAGGTCCCGCTCTTCTCGTCGTAGTTGAAGCCGAGGGTCTTCACCGGCACGTGGCCCTGGTCGTGGTACATGGCGACCACGATGTCGAATTCGCCGCCGCGCGCGCGCGAGAAGAGGGTGTCGGCGGGCAGCGGCCCGTACACGTCGAGGCCCTGGCGCCGCGCGTCCTCCACCGCGGGGATGATCTGGGTCTTCTCCTCGTCTCCGAAGAGGCCGTCCTCGCCCGCGTGCGGGTTGAGCCCGCACACCGCGATCCGGGCCCGCGGTCGCCCGAGGCCGGTCATGGTCTGCTGCGCGAGCTGGATGACGCGGCCCACCCGCTCGCGCGTCACCAGGTCCGGCACCTTGCGGAGCGCCACGTGGGTGGTGACGTGGATCACCCGGAGCTCCTTGCCCAGCAGCAGCATCGCGAAGTCCTTGGTGGAGGTCAGGCGGGCCAGGATCTCGGTATGACCGGAGTGCTGGACGCCGGCCGCCGCGAGGGCCTCCTTGTTGACCGGCGCGGTGACGATGCCGTCGATCTTCCCGGCCTGGCAGAGGCGCACCCCGGTCTCGATGTAGGCGTAGGCGGCCCGGCCCGCCTCCGCGCTCACGGTGGACTTGGGCAGCGTCGCGCAGTCCACGTTGGCGAGGTCCAGGCACTCGAGGTGGCCCGGCCGGAACTCGCAGGCGTCCACCGAGGAGACCGCGTGCAGGACGAGGGGCGAGCGCAGCAGGGCCAGCGTGGCCGCCATCACCGATCGGTCGCCGATCACCACCGGGCGGCAGGAGGCGACGACCTCGGGGTGCGCGAGGGCCTTGGCGGTGATCTCCGGGCCCACGCCGGCGGGATCGCCCATGGTGATGCCGAGCACGGGAACGCGGGCAGCGGTCACGGGGTTCCTCCAAGGAGCGTGGTGAAGAGATCGGGCCCGCCGAATCCGCCCGCCTTGGTGAGCAGGGGCAGGGCGAGCCCGCCCTCGAGGGTCAGGCGGCCCAGGGCGAGGCCGGCCGCGGGGGCGCCGAGTAGCTCGAAGTGCCGGGGCCGGAGCGCCTGGATCAGCGCGTAGGCGGTGTCGCCGCCGGTGACCGCCACGAGATCCGCGGGAGCGCGGTCGAGGATGCGCGCCGCGATCCGGCCCAGGTGACCGGCCATCGCCTCGCGGGGAGCGGGCGCGGCGATGCTCGCCACCACCGCGGGGCGGCCGCGCTCGAGCGCGGCGATCGCGGGCGCGAGGTCGCCGTGGCCGAGGGCATCGACGGTCAGCACCGCGATGCCCGCGCGGCCGAGCGCGTCGAGCTGGGCGCGGCTGGCGGGGTGAAGGCTGCCCACCACGACGAGGCGGGCCGGTCCGGCGGGCAGGCCGACCGTCGGCCCGGTCAGCCCGAGGGCGTGGCTGACCGCGCGTCCGAGGCCGGCCGAGCCCACCGCGAGCGTGCCGGTCACCGCGAGCGCGGCCCGGGCCAGGCTCGCCAGGTCGTCGTCGGTCTCCGCGTCCGCGGCCACGACGGCGCCGCGGTGCTGCTCGAGCACGTGGGCGATCTTCTCGCTCCCCGCGCGTACGTCGTCGAGGGCGAGGGACACCACCGGCGCGGGGCCGGCGAGCAGCGCGGCCAGGTCCGAAGTGGCCCCGCGGAAGCCGGGATCGCGGGCGATCGGGGATTCGTGAACCGGGACGGAGTCGACGAGGACACGACCGTGGCTGACCACGCGGCGCTCGGCGGGAAAGGCGGGACACACCAGCGCGCCCGCGAACGGCGGCCCGTGCTCGAGCAGGGCGGCCACCTCCGCGGCCACCGGCCCGCGCATGGTCGAGTCGATCTTCTTGAACACCGGGCCCGCCGCGAGACGGGCGTGGAGGCGCCCGGCCGCATCACGGAGAGCGGTGGCCGCCACCGCATCGGGGAGCATGCGGGTCTCGGTGTCGACGGCGATCACCGGCCGATCGTCGTCCGGAAGGACGGGAGAGACCACCACCGCGACCGGTCCCGCGCCCGCGAACAGGCAGCCCGTGTCGCAGGCGCCGGTGAGGTCGTCCGCGAGGATCGTCACCACGGGGAGGGGCGTCGCCGCCATGGGTGCATCACCCTACCATAGAATCGCGATGGCACCGACCGGGCCCCGGGAGGTCGGGCGCCGGGGGACGCGGTGTATACTGACCGCGTGAAAAGCCGCGTCGTCGTGGCGCTCGTCGCCCTGGCCGCGGCGCTCCTGCCCGGCCCGATGGCCCGGGCCGAGGATCCGGTGGCCGCGCTCTCCCTCATCCGGCCCAAGCCGGTCAAGGACGCGGCCGATTTCCAGGTCCGCACTCCGGACGATCGCTCGCTCCACCTGGCCGACCTCAGGGGCAAGGTCGTCTTCCTGAACTTCTGGGCGACCTGGTGCGAGCCCTGCCGGGAAGAGATGCCCAGCATGGAGCGGCTGCACCGGGCCTACAAGGATCGAGGCCTGGTGGTGCTGGCGATCTCCCTCGACTCGCAGGGAGCCTCGGTGGTGAACCCGTTCCTCAAGAAGTTCGCGCTCACCTTCCCGGTGGGCCTCGATCCGAAGATGGCGGTGCGGGAGACGTACGGGGTCTGGGCGGTGCCGTCCACCTTCATCATCGATCGCAAGGGCAAGCGCGTCCTCTTCGCCAACGGCCCGCGCGAATGGGACGGCAAGGCCGCGCACGCCCTCTTCGAGTCGCTACTCAAGTGAGCGAGTCGCTGGGCGTCCTGGTGGCCTTCTCCGCGGGGCTCTTCTCGTTCCTCTCGCCCTGCGTGCTGCCGCTCTTCCCGTCGTACCTGTCGTTCATCACCGGGATGTCGGTCGATCGTCTCACCAGCGAGGTCACCGCGGGCGCCCGCACCCGCGTGCTCCTGCACTCGGTAGCCTTCATCCTGGGCTTCAGCGTGGTGTTCGTGAGCCTCGGCGCGTCCTTCAGCGCGGCGGGCCAGTTCCTGCTCGACTATCGCGACTGGATCCGGATCGGCGGCGGCGCGCTGATCGTCGTCTTCGGCCTCTACATCGCGGGGGTGCTGCGCGTCGGCATCTTCGGCCGCACCCAGCAGATGCAGATCCGCAGCAAGCCCGCCGGCCTGCTCGGCTCCTTCCTGGTCGGGCTGACCTTCGCGATCGGCTGGACGCCCTGCGTGGGCCCGATCCTGGGCTCCATCCTCACCCTGGCCAGCAACGACAAGACGGTGGGGCAGGGGATCATCCTGCTGCTCTGCTACTCCGCCGGCCTCGGCCTGCCGTTCCTGCTCTCGTCGATCGCCCTCGGCAGCTTCCTCCGCTTCTTCAAGCGCTATCGCCCGTTCATCCCCACGGTGGAGCGGGTGGCGGGAGTGCTTCTGGTCGCGGTGGGTATCCTCGTGGCCACGAACTACTACGTGGTGCTGAACTCGTGGGCCATCAGCCTGACCCCCGAGTGGCTGCTGAAGCGTCTCTAACCAGACGGAGGCCGCGCATGGTCATCAACCGGGTAGGGCCCCTCTCGAGCGCCAAGGTGGTCGGCCTGCTCTACGCGATCACGGGCCTGGTGTTCGGGGCGATCGTCTCGCTCCTCGCCGCCATGGGCGCCTTCGGCCAAGGAGGCGGGGCCGCCGGTCCGTTCTTCGGGATCGCGGCGGTCGTGTTCGCGCCGGTGGCCTACGGGGTCATGGGCTTCGTGATGACCCTGATCATGGCCGCCCTCTACAACGCCCTCGCGAAGTTGGTGGGGGGCGTGGAGATCGATCTCCGCTGAGCGGGAGCGGGCTCAGCCGAGGCCGCGAAGCCAGCCCGCGACCTCGTCCTGCACGCGGGCGAAGACCTGCGGCTGGGGCACCGGGCCGCGCTTCGGCACCTTGAACGAGTGGTCGCCGTCGGCCACGACGTGCACCCGCACCGTCGGGCCGAGCGGGGCCAGGATCGGTGCCAGCTCCTCCGGCGTGCCGAAGGCGTCCCGGGCACCCTGCACGAACAGCATCGGCTCCCGGATTCGCGCCAGGTGCTCGGCCCGGAGCTTCTGCGGCTGGCCCGGCGGATGGAGCGGATAGCCGAGGAACACGAGGCCGGCCAGGTCGTCGAGGCGGGCGGCGGCCACGTGCGAGGCCATGCGCCCCCCGAGTGACTTGCCGCCGATGACGAGCCGACCCGCTCCGGCATCGGGCCGCTGGCGCACCGCCGCGATCACCGCCCGGAAGCAGGCCTCGAGCGTGCTGGATCGGTCCGGCAGCCGACGGCCCTCCTCCATGTAGGGGAAGTTGAACGTCACGGTGGGGAACCCGCGGTAGGCGAGGGCCTGCGCGAAGTCGACCATGAAGGCGCTCGTCTGCGGGGCTCCCGCGCCGTGGGCCAGCACCAGCGTGAGCGGGGCGGCGGGCTCCGTGGCGGGATAGCGCAGCGCGGTCACCGCGCCGGGGGCGACGATGACCCGGATCGACTCGGGCACGACTGGCTAGCCGAGCAGGTTCTCGGCCGCCTCCATGAGCGTCTCGGAGAGCGTGGGGTGCGCGTGGATGGTCGCGGCGACATCTTCCACCAGAGCCGCGGTCTCGACCGCGAGGGTCGCCTCCGCGATCAGCTCGCCGGCCCCGGGCCCCACGATGCCGACGCCGACCACGCGCCCGGATGCGGCATCGGCGACCAGCTTGGTGAGCCCGTCGGCGCGGCCGATCGTCGCGGCGCGCCCCGACGCCGCCCACTGGAATTTCGAGACCTTGGTCTCCATTCCCTGACTCTTCGCCTGAGCCTCGCTGAGCCCGCACCAGGCGATCTCGGGATCGGTGAAGACCACCGCCGGGATGGCCACGTTGTCGAAGGCCGCCGGCTGCCCGGCCAGGACCTCGGCGGCCACCTTGCCCTGTCGCATGGCGCGGTGGGCCAACATCGGCTCGCCGGTGACGTCGCCCACCGCGTAGACGTGCGGGTCGTCGGTCCGGCCGCGATCGTCGATCTGGACGAAGCCGCCGCGGTCGGTGAGCCGGACGCGGGTCGCCTCGAGCCCGAGGCCGCTGCTCCGGGCCCGGCGGCCCACCGCGACCAGCACCCGATCGAACGTCTGGGGGCCCTGGCCTTCCAGCGTCGCCTCGATGCGGTCGCCGGTCTCGCGCAGCCCGGTCACCTTCGTGCGCAGGTGGACGGCCGCGAATAGCTTCTCGATCCGGCGCTGCAGGGGCTGGACGAGGTCGCGGTCGACCCCGGGCAGAAGGCCCTCGGTCATCTCGACGAGGGTCACGCGGCTGCCGAGGGTCGCGTAGACCGTGCCCAGCTCGAGCCCGATGTAACCGCCGCCGATCACGAGCAGGCGCTCCGGGATCTCGGGCAGCTCGAGCGCGGCGGTCGAGTCCATCACCCGATCGCTGCGCAGCGCGGCGCCGGGGAGCGGGCTCGGCTCGGAGCCGGTGGCCACGATGGCGTGCTTGAAGCGGACCTTCTGGAGCGTGTCGCCCTCGATGCGCAGGGTGCTCGAGTCCTCGAAGATCGCGCGCCCGCCGATCACGGTCACGCCCTTGGCCTTGGCCACCGAGGCGAGGCCGCGCGCCAGCTTGCCCACCACGCGCTCCTGCTTCCACTTGCGGAGCGGATCGAGCGAGATGCGCGGCTCGCCGAAGTCCACGCCCCACTCCTTGGCGCGCTCCGCCTCGCTCACGACCGCGGCCACGTGGAGCAGGGCCTTGCTCGGGATGCAGCCCTCGAAGAGGCAGGCCCCGCCCAGGCGCCGGTCGGCGTCGATCACCACCGTCTCGAGGCCCAGCTCGGCGCAGCGGAAGGCGGCCGAGTAGCCGCCGGGCCCGCCGCCCACCACCGCGACGTCCACCTCGTCGACCATGTCGCCCATCACCATCAGCCGAGGTCTCCGATGAGGCGCTCGGGCGCCTCGAGCAGGCTCACGATCTCGGTCGCGAAGCGCGCGCCGTCGGCGCCGTCGGCGACGCGGTGGTCGAAGGTCAGGGTGATCGGCAGCATCAGCCGCGGCACGATCTGGCCCTGGCGCACCACCGCCTCCTGGCGGGCGCGCGAGACGCCGAGGATGGCCACCTCCGGGTAGTTGATGATCGGGATGGCCGCGGTGCCGCCCAGCGCCCCGATGTTGGTGATGGTGAAGGTGCCGCCCCGCAGGTCCTCGAGCGTGGCCTTGCCGTCGCGCACGCGCTGGGCCAGCGCGCCGAGCTCGCGGCCGACCTCGAGCACCGGCTTGCCGTCGACGTCGCGCAGCACCGGCACGATGAGGCCGCGCGGGGTGGCGACCGCCACCCCCAGATGGTAGTAGCGCTTGAGGATCATCTCGCCCGCGGCCGGGTCGAGGCTCGCGTTGAACTGCGGATGGGCGCGCAGCGCGAGCGCGGCCGCCTTCAGCAGGAAGGCGGTCAGGGTGAGCGTGACGCCACGGGCCCGCGCCGGCTCGAGGTTGCGGGTGATGATCGCGTCGAGATCGGTGATGTCGGCCCGGTCGAAGTGGGTGACGTGCGGGATCAGCGTGGCCGAGAGCGTCATGCGCTCCGCGATGGTCCGGCGCAGGTGGGAGAGCGGCGCGCGCTCGACCGGTCCCCACTGCTCGAAGCGCGGCAGCGGCGGCGGCTCGAGCCCGATCGCGGCCAGGGGCTTGGCCGGGCCCGAGGGAGCCGCGTCCCGGACCGCGGGTGTGGCGGGCTGCGGACGGGCTTCCGTCGGCGCGGCCGGCGCCCGCGCCCCAGCAGCGGCGCGCACGTCGGCGTCGAGGATGCGGCCGCCCGGTCCGCTGCCCCGCACCGCGTGGAGGTCCACGCTGAGCTCGCGGGCGAGCCGGCGCGTGGCCGGCGTCGCGGCCACCGCACCGCCCGGGGCGGAAGTCTCGCGCGGGGTCGCCGGCGCCGCGGGCGCGGCCGCCGTCGGCTGCAATCGCGCCGGGGATGCGGCGGGCCGGGCGGGTGCGCCGCTCGGAGCCGGAGCGCCGTTGTCGGCGAAGGTCACGAGCACGGCCCCGACCTTCACGGTCTGCCCCGGAGTCACGTGGATCTTCTCCACCCGTCCCCCGACGGGTGACGGGATCTCGACCTGCGCCTTGTCGGTCTCGACCTCGAGCAGCGGGGCGTCCTCGCGGATGACGTCGCCCTCCCGCACCAGTACCGCGACGATCTCCGCCTCGGTGAGGCCTTCTCCCAGGTCCGGCAGGGTAAACTGGCGCGGCATAGCGGTAAATCTAGAAGGCGAGCGTCTCGCGGCAGGCCGCGAGCACGCGCGGGGCATCGGGCACGTTGGCGCGCTCGCGGGCGAAGCCCACGAAGGGCAGGTCGTTCGCGGTCACGCGCCGGATCGGCGCCTCGAGCGACAGGAAGGCGCCCTCCATGATGCTGGCCGCGATCTCGGCCCCGGGCCCGAAGCTCCGCGGGGCCTCGTGCACGACGACCGCCCGCCCGGTCTTCCGCACCGAGGCGGCCAGGGTCTCGCGGTCGAGCGGCGAGATCGTCAGGAGGTCGACGATCTCGACCTCGGCGCCGCTCTCCGCGTGGAGCTGCTCGGCCACCTCGCGGGCCACCCGGACCATGGCCCCATAGGCGATCAGGGTCAGGTCGGTGCCGGGACGGTCGATGCGGGCGCGCCCGATCTCCATCGTCTCGATCTCGTCCGGGACGTCCTCCTTGGCCGCGTGGTAGAGCGCCTTCGCCTCGAAGAAGATGACCGGGTCGGGATCGCGGATGGCCGCGGCCAGCAGCGCGCGGGCGTTCCGCGGGCCGGAGGGGATCACCATCTTGAGACCGGGCACGTGGGCGTAGAACTGCTCCTCGCTCTCCGAGTGGTGCTCGAGCGCGCGCACCCCGCCGCCGTAGGGCATCCGCACCACCATCTGGCAGCCGAAGCGGCCCTGGCTGCGCATGCGGTAGCGCGCCACGTGGTTCTCGATCTGGTGGAAGCACTGGAAGGCGAAGCCCGAGAACTGGATCTCGCAGACCGGCTTGAGCCCGTAGAGCGCCATGCCGACCGAGGCGCCGATGATGCCGGCCTCGGCGAGCGGGCTGTCCACCACGCGGGTGCCCCCGAACTTGCGGTGCAGGTCCTCGGTGACGCGGAAGACGCCGCCGTCGACGCCCACGTCCTCGCCGATGACGAGCACGTCGGGGTCGCGCTCCATCTCCTGCAGGAGCGCCAGGTTGAGGGCCTTCACCACGTTCAGCTTCGCCACGGTCGCCTCTGGCCCCGCACGGGTGGGCTCTGACGCTCGGTCGGCGCCGCCCCCGCCGCGTCCTTCGCTGCGGCCGCGGCCGCCGCGGGCGCGGCCGGCTCCGGCGCGGCCTCGGGTGCCCGGGCCAGGCGCGCCTGCATCTCGGCGCGCTGCGCCTCGAGCGGCGCGGTCCGTGTCGCGTAGGCGTGGTCGAACATCGCGAGCGGGTCGGGAGGGCCGATCGCCTCGAAGGCGGAGACCGCGCGCGCGATCTCCGCGTCGACCGCCTTCTCGAGGCCGGCCTCGAGGAGATCCCGCTTCTGCAGATAGGCGCCGAAGCGGGTGAGGGGATCCTTCCGCTCCCACGCCTGCACCTCTTCGATCGAGCGGTACTTGGTGGGGTCGTCGGAGGTGGTGTGCACGCCCAGCCGGTACGTCACGCACTCGATCAGGGTCGGCCCCTCTCCGCGCCGCGCCCGCTCCACCGCCTCCCGCGTCGCGGCGTAGACCGCGAGCAGGTCGTTGCCGTCGACCTGGAGGCCCGGGAAGCCGTAGGCGAGGGCCTTCTGGGCGATGGTGCGCGAGTGGGTCTGCTTCTTGAGCGGGACGGAGATCGCCCACTGGTTGTTCTGGATGACGAACACGATCGGCACGTGCCAGACCCCGGCGAAGTTCATCGCCTCGTGGAAGTCGCCCTCGGAGGTGGCCCCGTCGCCGCAGTAGGCCATCACCACCGCGTCGTCGCCGCGATACTGCGCCGCGTAGGCCAGGCCCACCGCGTGCGGCAGCTGGGTGGCGACCGGGATGCAGATGGGCAGATCGCGCTGCTCGGGCGCGGGCTGGCCGCCCTCCAGGTAGCCGGCGAAGAACAGCAGGATCCTCTCCATGGTCCAGCCGCGCCAGAGCATCGAGGCGGTCTCGCGGAAGGACGGCACCATCCAGTCGGTGCGGCGGAGGGCGGCGACGCTACCGATCTGGGCCGCCTCCTGGCCCTTGATCGGCGCGAACGTGCCGATGCGCCCCTGGCGCTGCAGCCGCAGCATGCGCTCGTCGAAGCGGCGGCCGAGGAGCATCGCCCGGTGGAGGCGCTTGAGCTCGTCGGGGGCGATCGGGGGCTCGAGGGCGGAGTCCAGGTTGCCGTCGCTGTCCAGGATGGACAGGTGCTCGACGGTGAACTGCGGCTCGATCGGGGTCCTCGGCATGGCGGCCGGCTCGTTTCTCTCGCATTCTACCCCGGTCCGCTCTAGGCGGCCTCCGCGAAAGCGGGTACTCTCTCTGCCATGCGCGTCCGGGTGCGGGTGCCTGCCACCTCGGCCAACCTCGGTCCCGGATTCGACGCGCTGGGCCTGGCGCTGGCGCTCGACAACGAGGTCACGCTCGAGGAGGCCGACGGGGTCTCGGTCGCGGTGGAGGGCGAGGGGAGCGGGCGCCTCGACGAGGGCGCCAAGAACATCGTCGCGCGCGGGGCCGCGCTGGCCTTCGAGATCGCGGGCCGCGCGTTCCCGGGCGCGCGCCTCCGCTGCGTCAATCGCATCCCGCTGAGCCGCGGGCTGGGCTCGAGCGCGGCCGCGTGGGTCGGAGGGCTGCTCGCGGCCAACGCGATCATGGGCGAGCCTCTGGACCGCGACGCGCTGCTCGCCGCCGCGGCCCGCGCGGAGGGCCACCCGGACAACGTGGCCGCCGCGATCCTGGGCGGGCTCACCGTCTCCTGCGCGGACGGCCCGCGTGTCACCGCGGTGAGCCTGCCGGTGCCGCGCGAGATCGAGTGGGTCGTGCTGGTCCCCGAGACCGAGAGCTCGACCCGCGAGGCGCGCGCGGTGCTGCCGGAGTCGGTGCCGCGCGCCGACGCGATCTTCAACGTGCAACGGGTGAGCCTCTTCCTGGCCGCGCTCTCCGCGGGCCGCGCGGAGCTGCTCGCCCTCGCGATGCAGGACCGCCTCCACCAGCCCTATCGCCTGCGGCTCTTCCCGTGGATGGACGCGGTGGCCACCGCGGGGCGCGAGGCCGGCGCGCTCGGCTGCGTCCTGAGCGGCGCGGGGCCCGCGATGCTCGCGGCGGTGCGCCCGCGCGGGGGGGAGTCGGTCGCCCGGGCCATGGAGCGGTCCCTCCGGAGCGCCGGGATCGCGGGGCGGGCGCTCCGCCTGCCGGTCGACGCCGGCGGTGCGACGTGGGAGCGGCTTCCCGAGACTTGACTCGCTGTCCGAGCAGGCAGTACGATCCAGGCAAGGTGTATGCGTGATCAAGAGTGACCGCTGGATCAGGCGGCAAGCCCTGGAGAAGGGCATGATCAAGCCCTTCGAGGACCGCCAGGTCCGCAAGGGCGGGATTTCCTTCGGATTGTCCTCCTACGGCTACGACATCCGCATCGCAGACGAATTCAAGATCTTCACCAACATCAATACCACCATCGTGGACCCGAAGGCCTTCGACCCGCGCTCCTTCGTCGACTACCAGGGCGAGGTGGCGCTGATCCCGCCCAATTCGTTCGCGCTGGGGCGGTCGGTCGAGTACTTCAAGATCCCCCGCAACGTGCTGACGATCTGCGTGGGGAAGTCCACCTATGCGCGGTGCGGCATCATCACGAACGTGACCCCGTTCGAGCCGGAATGGGAGGGCTACGTGACCCTCGAGATCAGCAACACCACCCCGCTTCCGGCCAAGATCTACGCCAACGAGGGCATCGCGCAGGTCCTGTTTTTTGAATCGGACGAGGCCTGCGAGACGTCATATGCTGACAGGCAGGGGAAGTATCAGGGCCAGCAGGGGATCGTGCTTCCGACCGTCTAGGCCCTGAGACCGGTCCCGCGAACGCGGGGCCAGGAGGTGACGTCCGATGGCTGAGCAGAAGAAGAAGGAGACGAGGCCGACCAAGCCCAACGAGGGCGGTGGCGACGACGGCGGCGCGGGTAGCGCCGACCTCTCCAAGAAGGGCAAGAAGATCAAGGAAGAGCTGGACAACCTGCTGGACGAGATCGACGACATCCTCGAGGAGAACGCCGAGGAGTTCGTGAAGAGCTACGTCCAGCGCGGCGGCCAGTAGCCGCTCGTCAGCCCGAGGAGCCGGA
>WNFC01015489.1_pt1 | contig 20610 bp, 29 predicted proteins | sample 5400541 | NCBI WGS metagenome assembly WNFC01 (sample SAMN13153342, study PRJNA577476) | soil metagenome | isolation source: 120 cm saprolite under Douglas fir tree site 2 hole 2 replicate 1 | place: USA:California | collected 2015-04-18
ATATACAATTGGTCAGGGACACGAGTTCAACCGCTCTCTTTACAAAGTGTTCTACGATTTGCATATCGAAGATATGTGGCTTCCGTTCTTCTGCAACACAGCAAACATCACGACATCTCGGATGGAGATACATGAGACCGGTTATGCTTGGAGGTTCATTCGTAAGTCGCTTGTGTTTATGTTGTTTATGTTGGCCAACAGTCCCTCGCAGGCGCTTCGATGTCGCTTGTGGGCCTCGTTCCTCCCCTCTGTGATAATGGAAACATGCTCGTGGATGGAGGGTACCGTAAGTGGTAGTCTATGTGACCGAGTTCTTGGACGGATGTCTCACACCCGCTTTCCGCAGTGGATAATTTGCCTGTGGGTAACCAATATCACTGTCGCATCACGCGTCTGACTCCCAGCTGGTATAGGTATCCACAATGTTCGATATGGGAGCGAGTGCAGTTATAGCGTCTGACGTGGGCTCGGTGAGGCATTATCAATTTGTCCACAAGTAATCCTCATACTCTTTCTAAGCTCGACGATAATTCGCCTCGAAACTTCGGAGACACGGTTTCTGGTTGGTGGCTGATGATCATGCGGTGGAACCCATTTTCGAATGCAAGAACGATCCCCGCAATTACAGAAATACAGAGCCGCCTTGCATAGTAAGTCCTTCTTCATGAATCTGTCAGCGTGCTTACGTGGTCCGTACAGCGTTTCGAGTGTGCAAACTTTGGAAGAGGCAAAAGTTACCCGTGGCTGTCTATACATGGCAATGCCAGTGCAAGAGGTGAGTGATATCGCTCATCAAGGGTACGTAATGCCGACTCGGTAAACTAATAGTATGGAACATTGCAATGGGGCAAATTCGAGGAAATACAAGAAAAGGGATACCGTGCTGCGATAAAGATATTGGAAGAGTGGGAAGAGGAAGGAAAGCTTCCGTCGGGATTGGTAGAAGGAAAAGATGCGAATGCAAAGAGGAAGAAAGGACAGAGCGTGAGGAGAAACACGATATGACGACTGTACATAGTGCAATCCGCGGGCCGGACCAGCGGCCCTGGCTGGACATGACCACTTCCACTTCGCCTACTTCAGACCAACGCCGGCCTGCTAAAGAATCTATCGATGTCTCCATACTCCGGGAAATAGCGAGGAATTCTCTCGTACATGCACTCAACTCCGTGAGCCTCGTCCCGTCCCCTTTTTGTGACGTGTGATCGTTTACGATATCCAAGGTCAACGGCGCAAAGACTCTCGTGCTAGACCCATCTCTGGCTGGACCACTTAGCTTGGTCACAGAGGTCTCTCTGCTCCAAGTATATCTCAACCGTCCTTACTTATTTCGATGTCGCTTACGTTGGGACACAGCAACATGGCGTCGATAAGATGTTCTGGCTCGAATCTGGTCCCCTCTCCGCAGTGACGACCAATATCGTGTATCTGTGTCGCCCACGGATAAAGTGGGTGAAGATAATCGCAGGTATGCCAATTATCTGCCTAGTTCTTGACCACTTTCACTTTGGGAGGTAGATCAGATCAAACGACACGGCGCAGAATCCCAGAAACACATCTACACCCTCCTCCTCGTGCCTAGAACTTCCACCCTCATCACTCGGGTGCTGGAGGAAGAGGGGGTTTTAGGGGATATCACCGTTTCTGCCTACAACCTCCAATTCATTCCAATCGCGGACGATGTCATTTCGCTCGAGAATGGCGAGGCCTTCAAGGAAATATGGGTGGTGGGCTGGACCTTCCTGCTACGACATTGCTCATGCGAATCCCCGGATTCAGGATGGCGACGAGACCTCTATCTATGATGCCTCACAGGCTTTACACACTATTCAGAAGCTATTTGGGCTATTCCCTCGGATTATCGGGAAGGGTGATCATGCTGGTGTGAGTTGATAGCCACTATGAATGCATTGTGGTGTCTGATAGTTCGCAGCGGTTAGCAGATCTACTTGCACGCCAAAGTACCCAGCGTGCAAATGTTGACCGGCAAAGTCTGCTCGACGTCTCTGACACCTTTGACTCACTTATCATCATTGATCGTCGCGTCGACATGATAACACCCTTCCTAACCCAATTAACGTATGAGGGTATAATTGATGAGATTGTTCATATCAGAAATTGTAAGCGCCTGGCTGTTGGCCTCAACTTTAGCTTGACGTGTGCTTTCAGCCCACGTCGAGGTTCCAGCATCGCTCCTTAATGTACCCTCAAACCCCAACCAAACCGCATCTGGATCAGGTTCCACCTCTGCGACCCCTGCCCCGACTCTTGTCCAGGAAAAGAAACGGAAGCACCACCTCTCTGCCTCAACGGACCCAATTTTTGCGGAACTACGGGACCTTAACTTTGCATCTGTCGCGAAGCGATTGAACAAGGTTGCACGTCGTCTGGATGAATACTATAGGGTTCGTATGCGCCCGCCCTGAGACATGTTACGGAATTCTGAATTGTAGCTCAGGCACGCCATCAAGCATCCGTGTCTCAACTGCGTGATTTTGTAGGAAAACTAGGTGGTCTTCAAGCTGAGCACCGAGCATTGCAACTTCGTAAGCGTAAATTCTATGACGACAAACCCTTAGGACTGATGGTGGAATATCACTCATGGAGATATCGGATTGTCGGAACTAATCATAGCTGCGAGGGGATCGGAAATTTTCAACAAGTCGCTGGAAATACAACAAAGTCAGCTCAGAGTAAAGATATCTCGGTGCATTTTACTCACTTAATCATCTAGATTTGCTCGCCTCCTATGACGTGCCTGGGCAAATAACGGCCGTGGAGGAACTTATTGCGCAAGGTGCAGAGATGCAAGTCGTGATTCGACTGCTTTGTCTTGCCAGCATCACAGCTGGAGGCATTAAAGCCAAGACACTTGAGAACATAAAAAAAGAGGTCTTGCAGGTTCGTTGCTTCCTACCTTGCGACCACGGTACTCTGATGGCAGTTCAGGCTTACGGGTATAGCTATCTTCCCTTACTGCTTTCCTTGGCTACACCACCCCTGGCTATCTTACTCCCGAATCCCTTGCCTTCGTCGGCTCCTGCGGCTGTCTCCAGCGCGAAATACCCGTATACGTCTTTACGGAAGTCGTTACGTTTGCTAATTGACGGCGATGAGTCACTCGATGAACTGGAGAACGATATAAGCTATGTGTATTCTGGATATGCGCCCATCAGCATTCGTCTTATCCAATGTGTGGCCCAAAAAGGCGGCGTTCTCAGCAGTCCAGCTAAAAGCAAAGAGGGGGGAGCCGAAGAGGACGGAAAAAAGGGCAAGTCTACGCTTTTAGGACCGACACGGGCGCATCCTATCGTTGGTTTCAAGGGGTTCGAAGACGTCGTCCAGACTATCCCTGGCAGGTCCTTCGACATTAGGCAAAAAGGGGCAGAGGTGACGAACGGCATCAGTACTACGTTGCGTAAGTGGCTAAACCGATCACGGGATCTTCGGGTTGTCTCAAAACGCCGTATGTCTGCCTGTCTAGTGTCCGCCTCAGGGGAACGAACAACAACCACTGTGGTATTTTTCCTGGGCGGTTGTACATATACAGAGATCGCTGCTCTTCGGTGGGCGGGCAGTCAAACTCAAGGCAAGTTAAGGATTTGTTGAACGTTGTGGGTATCGTCTTGACCCGACACATTGTCAGGCCGAAAGTTTCTGATTGCGACGACCGGGATGGTCAGCGGAGGCAGCATCGTTGAGAGCGTTGCCGGTGTTGGGGGGTTAACCGCCAGTTCAAAGGAGGCTAACCTTTGACGTATACCCTCTGTGTAATGCGCCGGGAGGGGACGTGCGTGGGATCATTGAGCTGTTGCCAGGTTGGTCAGACTTGTGGTAATAAAATGCAGGAAAATACTATATTTTATTCGGTCAGAAGCGCAAGGACCCCGAAGTGCTATCGGTAACCGCTTGCGAAAAGGCTGAGGCACGCGCGCTCGAGGGCAGTTGGGCAACGAATGCTTAGCTGATGTGGCGAATACAGTACCCGCACAAGTAAAGTACATTAGTCGAATCGTGTAAAAAGGGGGTGACAGAGGGTCCCTTCAACGCGCGGAGATCTCGATCGAAGTTTGAGATTCGACTGTCAAGTTTTGAGCGAGCGACGAGTGTGTCTATAAAGAAGTTGGGAATTTATTGGGACCCCCCTTTCCACTGCTCCCCCCCCCTTAATCTTTCCCCCTCTTTCTCTCCATACTTCCCACCTTTTTTCCCCCCCTCCTCTCGGTCAGTCGTCTTTATCTCACCTCTTATCCAACAGTCGGTCATTATTTCCACATTGTCACGCGTCAACCGCGTGTTTCAGGTCCGCGCGTTTGATTGACCAGCCGTAAGCGGCCCACTCCCTATCGATGCCCAAAGAAAAAAAAGCAGCAAGCGAAAAGCCAGAGAGGAAAGGTGTGTCGTCGTCCCTGACGAACAAAACGTAAAATGTCGATGTTTGGCTCACTCGTCGAACAGCGAGGTCCTCGGGTGGCGGAGGGCGCAAGAAGCTTACCGCATACAATAAGTTCATGCAGACGGAAATGGCGCGCCTGAAAGAAGACGAACCGGACATGACGCACCAGGCTAGGTGAGTCGAATACCGCCAGGAAATTTAGGAAAGATGGCTGAATGACATATGCCAGGTTCAAGCTGGCGACGGCCAATTGGAAGGCCTGCAGAGATAACCCCAAGGCTACGGTGTCTTGACTGACCAACGTATTTCTTGCAAACGATACGCCGCGTACTGCCCCTGTGTGGTCGGCAGGGACGTCGTATTCACCACCCGCCCCGCGTTGTAATTTTCTTCAGATTTAAGGGCACCCTAGGAGAACAGTTATACGAAAACCGGATTCTAATCTGCACCATGGCTCGATACATGATTACTTGTTCCAAGCGTTGTGTAATAAACACATGTGACAGTGATCGAGGCATGTTTTGCATGCTGAGCGTGTGTGTTGTGTGGGAGAGTGACGCGAGCGAGAATTGTCGCCCGAATAAGCAAAATGGGAATCCTCGGTGACCCCGCCCGGTCGGGTGAGCTCGCAATCTCTAAATATCTCTCTCCGTTCTTGCTCTCTTCTCCTACCCTACTTCAAGTCCCTCGCCTCTGTATCCTATCTATTAATTCCTCTCGCATGTCTAAGGCCCACGACTTCCCTGTGCGACATCGATAACGACGCCTCCTTACCTCGCTCCTACATCTACCTCACTCTCCTCAATTTATACTCAACTTTAACTCTGACCCCCCCCCCATCTCCTCTCTCAATGAATCCCACCCAGTGGGAATCCAACAATCTGTTTCCTCATTCTAACTTGTCATCCTCAAGCCTTGGTCTCACCATGGTCCCCGATGCGTTAGGTACCGCTACAGAACAGCCACCCCAGCCAGAGCGAAAGGGAAAGGCTCGGTCCTCCCCCGTTGAGATCCCTTCCAGCGGCACTGAAAGCGCACAGCACGACCTATTCTCGATTTCGCTTGACTCCCATAACCTTCCCGGGACATCACATCCGGGGCCGTCCTCTCCCCCCGTTATCCCAAATGACTCGGACCTTCCAGCTACCCTCCGGACTCTACCTTCTCAGCATAATCTTGACGACATATGTTATGATACTGACCTGCCTTTCCTTGACAAAGGGAAGGCTAGGGACCCCCCCCGTTCCACCGCACTTGACATGGCTTCCTCGTTTCCCCCTTCGTCGCCACGACGACGGTCATTCTCTATTCCCGTCCCGTGCTATACCGAACGCCTCATCTCCTCAGTCCATACAGGAGTAGAAATTGAGTCGTCAAGGGACCCCAATGATCGCTCTCATAAACATTCGTCCTCCTCGGACAGACGCAAGACCCGTTCCGTGCCAAGCTCTCCCGGCGTTGGGGTGCAAGTTCCGATCAATCTCGATGCTGTCGATGCCGGCAACTGCCTCGCGCCATGGATGCGGGACTTCAGGTCGCGGTCAAAGGATAAGTCCAAAGCGGGGTCGTACTCTTATCTTGTCCTCGACCACGTCGGTGAAGGAACAACAACAGCACTACCGGACTACTCTCCTGGCTACGTTGCCTCTCGGCCTGTCCCTGAGAATCGTCCTCGCAAGGCGAATGGTCGTTCCTACTCGGATCCGTACCCGTTACCTCATCCATTCGACGTGGTCTCATCTTACACCCCGGATGCTTTCGTGCCCATACATGTCGTCAATCCCCCCAATCTATTTGATGGCATGCTACCGAGGGAGGTTCGTTTGCGTATATTCGGCTTCCTCGTAGAAATTTATGAGGAGGATCATGCCCGACGGGTCCGTGAAGGCAAATGGACAGCGAACAAAGCCGCAAAGCATAAATGGGTGGGTCGTGATCAAGGGTTACGGGAGCTTATGCGATTGAAAAGGGTGAGTACACAATCCATTCCCTTGTGATGTTCATGACCAATGCATCCGGCGGACAGGTTTGCAAAGCATGGTCGACTCTGATTCATGATGGACAGTTATGGAGCAAGTTAGATCTTCGCGCCTTCCCGAGGATGCCAGCCTATCAATTGCTGCGCGTCGTGGAATCTGCTGGATCATTCACCACCTCCTTAAATCTCTCTGGCCACAGAAGTCTACTTCCGTCCACCGTGGAAAGCTTGACAGATGGTCTGTCCATAGTACATGGAACGAGGGTCTCACCCCCTCACAATCAACTTACCTATTTGAACATGAGCGGTTGCTCAATGATTACGACGTCATCTCTTCACCATCTCTTGATTCAATGCCCATATCTATCAACCTGCTCTCTGAAGGGGATACCAGCCGTCACCAACGAGACGTGCGAAGTCCTGTCCCAACATTGTCCGCGGCTTCTGTCGCTAGACCTTAGTCGATGCAAGAGTTTCACGGGAGCAGGCATCCGATCCTTTGCGTCTTCTGCCATCACACGTGCAAAGCCTCTTTTCTTAATCGAGCTGCGTTTATCGGGATTGAAGGGCATTACTGACAGTACCATGTCTGCCCTGGGGAAGGCCGCACCTTACCTCGAAGTATTGGACCTAAGCTACTGTAAGGACCTTCATAATTCGGCCCTAGACGCATTCGTAGCATGTACCGAAGACTTCGCCCTGGACTCAATCTCTCTTACCGCACGGCAAGCCGGCCGCGACCCCAAAGATGGTAGACGCTACCGAAGACGGATCACTCGTCTCCGACATTTGTCGCTCTCATATTGCATGCTCCTCACGGACATAGCTTGTTCCCATCTAGCATATGCCACTCCCCAGTTGGAGTTGTTAGAACTCGGAGGAATTGGAGGCGAACTGAAGGATGATGGTGTCGTCCGACTACTAGAAACGCTACCCAAGCTCCGAAAGCTTGATCTGGAAGACGCAAACGACATAACGGACAACGTCCTTCGTTCCATTACACCGCATCCGTCCTCCGACGATATCAAGCGGGATGACCCCGTACCTGGTCACACCTTGGAGCATCTCATCGTCTCTTACGCTGCCCAGCTCACCAACGATGGATTCCTCGCATTAATACGGAACTGTACGCGTCTCCGTGTCCTGGAAGCCGACAACACACGGATTTCGGCTGCCGCTGTGAGGGAATTGGTGAAGCTGGCGTGCGAGAGGAAGGTACTGGACGCGACCGTTGTCGCGATCGATTGCCGCTCGATGAACGAGGGCGTTGTCAAAGAACTCGCGGATTCAACGCGTCCTCGCCTTGGCTGGCGAGCATATGAAGCACGTCGGCTGGCATACCTTGATGGGCGTGACAATGAGACCCTCGGAATAGGCCAGGACGAATGCGACCCGCGCCGCGTTGTGCTCAAGACGTTTGCCTCGTGGCAGACCGTCGACGCAGTCGCTGCTGCCCGCAGCAAGCGCCGCAAAGGCTGGCGGCGCCGTGATGCCAATCACTCTTCCGGGAGTTCCGCTACAGAGGATGCGCACTCGCAGCGGTCAAGATGGTGGTCTCCAGGGGGGAGACGTTCGACAGGAACGAATTCTCCGAGCCTTTTAGAGACAAACAGTGATCGAGAAGGATGTACAATCATGTAAAATCATAACCGTTGTATCTTTACGCTTACGAAAGTCATAACCTGTCACGAACTCTGTACGTTGCACCATCTCAAGGTTGCTGATTTAGTTGTTGTATGTAATGTGGGTTAGCAATGAAACGAGTATCCTAATAATGTAGGGGACGATGAACCGTTACAGGGCTACCTTCTTTTTGGATCGTTTCCTCGGCCCTTTCGCCCTATCCTTGTGCTCGCCACCAAAAGGCGTATTGGTGCCGCTCGAGGCATCAGCCCTGAGGTCCTCGGTATGAATTCGTCGGACCTTCGTACCTGAACGCGAGGCGCTCGTTCTTAAAGAACCAGTGTCAGCGGGCGCTGCGGAGGAACGAGTATCTGGACCATCGCCATAGCCTGTGAAAAGGAAAGAAAGTTGGGGTAGATGAGAAAACTTGAAGGCGGCGATAACGGCTACAAACCTGCAAACGGATCCACAGGAGGCCGCCTTCGCTTCCCGGCCGCGGCGGTCTCGGAGGGCGGAGGGACGTCTGGTATTGGGGTACCGTCTGCGACCGCCTTCGCCCTGCCCTTACCCTTGCCCTTGCTAGCGGCGTCCGACTCGGACACTTGAAGCGGAGGCGACGACGCGTCCTCTTCAGACGGCGTTTTACCCGCCTCGTCGTCGTCCGAGGGCTCGTCGTCCTCATCACCATCGATCACTTCCAGGTCCTCCCCGCCGTCGTCGCTCGCCAGTGCCTCTTCGTGCAGCGCCTCGTGATACTTCTCGCGCTCGAGCATTTTTTCGGTCACTTTTGCGGGGACGCGAATGGCGTGAGCGCTGCCGCTGCCTCTGGCGTTGGCGTTGGCGTTGGCGTTGTCGTTGTCGTTGTCGTTGTTATCGTCGAAGCGGGTGTGGGTGGCGGGACCGGAGACGTTGGTCGGCGTTGTGTCCTTGGCTTGAGCGATGGCATGCTTGATGAACCGGGTAGCGGCTACTTTGTCGATTGCGAGCTGGCCTGTGCGGTGATCATCGAGCAGATTAATAATGGGATACGGAGAGCGTGGTCAAGCGAAGACACGCACGTTTGGCGGGATCCTCGGCGTCCTTAATTTTATCGAAATATTGTCGTACTCTGTCCTACCGGGCGATCTTAGTTGCTTTTGACGCCGCATAATAACAACCGGGGGAAAGATGAACGCACGAGCTCCGCAATTACTGGGTGTGTTTTCGGGTCTAGACCCCTTGTCTTCAGGTAGACTATAAGCTATGGCTGTAGGTGGATACGCGTGTGGAGATGGGAAGTTTTGTGACGGACCGAAGTACACGAGATAGGGAACGACGACCTGTAACTTTGCTTGCTGGATCGTGTCGAGGCCAAGGACTAGGTCCGGTAGAGACTGGGACAATAGTGGAGCCAGGCTGGTCTCGAGATCATCGAGGGAGTTTGTGAGTGCGGAAAGCTTCCTTTTGACTTTGCGTGTGTCGTCCGTCGACATGATCACCACCAGAGGGAATTAAAGGCGGTTGGATATTCGATCAACGCGCGCCACTCTTTGCTCAAACTTCACTCCAAATAGCCCTCATTTTATTATTATTACCCCCGTTCCGATCGCGTCACTTATGGACGAGCGAACCGATTCACAAGTTACTGATTTCTTTCGGCGCGAGCTCGCACAGGCCCTGAACGAGCAGGCCTTTGGGATCTCCCGCTCTGAAGTAACTCATTTCACCGGGAACGACGCAGAGGCAACCATCACTCTGCTAGAGGGCAAAACTATCAACATTGTCTTGTCGCTTGCCGGCTACAAGGTGTTGTGATAGGGTCACCTCGATCGTATATATAATGTAGATTTAATTGGCCATTCTAGTTGTTGACGGAAGAGACATTCTACGAGACTTTGGACGACCTATTGTCCTCGACGAGTCCGGCCTATGCTGCAAAAAAAGTCGAGACGCTGATGGCAAGGTTGCAGGGGCTTTCAGACACCTAAATAGTATCAGGCGTAGGCATATGGTGGAATGTCTGGACAGCGGTAATATGATGGAGTCACTACATATACAGTACTTGTACGAATTCAACAAGCGTAAACAATCACCTCAATGGTTCGTCCATTCACTCATACAGTTTGCTCGTCCTGCGTTAATTAATTGCCCTGATATCACCCCACAGTCCTCCGAGTTAAGATATACCGCAAATACTCAGCTAGAGCATCGTAAGTTACCCGACTTCGTTACTGCCAACATTCTCATATCGTCGTTCAGTACACGCTCGTTATACTGGCACTGGTAGGTGATATCTTGTGCCCGTGCCCCCCCCTCACCCCGGCTAATTTCGTTACAGGGCACGCAGATCTGAGCAAATAGTACGTATTACCCAATTCCGCTACTGCTTCTCGCCGACTCATCCATACAGTGAATGGCAGATACACCAACATCGCGATACGCTGTCGTCTATAGTCGGACACACCAGTCTCACGTCCTATCTTGCCATTGCTGATGGGGAGGCTACCGGGCGTATGAAATTTGAGATGACTGAGGTACATTCTTTTTGATATTTGCGTCGAAGGATATGCTGATGGAGGGAAAAACCAAGCGAATGCTCCAGCCATGTGGCCCGCCTCCTGCAAAGGATGATGACTAAAGCGACCGCCGTGCCCTTTCGGACGCCGATGTGGTGCCGCACGTAGTAACCTTGTCAATTTCTCAAGTCGGCGGATTGGTTCTTAGGTGCAAACTCCCGCACTATGTGGTGGCTGCAGCTCCATCGCCATAAATATACTATCTATCGTCACCGCCTTGTCCTCGGTGAGATCGAAACACGTTTCGTATGCTTTGCTCGACCCGCATGCCGTCATCGATGCATCGACCGTTGACTGCCTGTTAAGCTTTCCATTTTTGCGTCTGGGACCTGTGAGCTTTTTACCTGTGAGCTTTTCCCCGGTATATGACTGCCACATCCCGCGGCCTTTCAAGTTTCTAGCGAACTTTTGCTTTTGTGGTCTCTGTAACGCAGCCTCGTGAAGTGGCACTTTCGAGCCACCCTATGGGGTCGCTTTCTGCACAACTAACTTTGCCACCACTTCACGCTTGTGGTGTGGCGTTCTCTCCGCCATTAGAATTTCGCATTGGCACCAAGGCGCTTGTTAAAAGGTTGGCCAAAATTTCTTCGTCCTCTTCTCTCCTTTTTCTATGCCCCCTCCCCGATAGCATCGTCAATCTGTCATGCACCTTCGCTGGTAAGTTTGCCTTTACCTAAGGCTGACACTCGGCAACAGAAGATTCTATCCTACTAGCTAAGCATGCTGTTCACCACAGTGAAACGTCCTCGCCCTAGTGACACCCCTGTAGAAACCCATTCATTCAAAATGGTGAAACGCGCTCGCCCCGCTAATAATTCCCCAGTGGGAAGTCCCGCTTGCCGAGATACCGCGTCAAAGTACTCTACTTTAATTTCTGCTTATGGCCCCCTCGCCTTGTGCCCGCGATTCATAACCTCAAGCCGTTCCGTCCCGCTAGCTCAGGTGGAGCTGCTACCCACTCCCTCCTTCGCATTCGTCGGAATGTCCCCAATCACTTCTTTCCTTGCTTCTTCCACTCATACCTATTTAAATGTTCCCCTCCGTGTTAGTCCCGAAGGAGAAGAAAATATTGGCCAGTGCGAAATCCGAGAGGAGCAACCTAATTATAAGATCTTTCGTGGTGTCAACGAGGTGCCATACTCTATGCTATATGACAACGTCACTCCTGAGAAGTGAGTCTCAAATATAGATTCGAGCACTTGTGGGAGGGATTGACATTTGGTCGCAGTGAACTTCACTCATACGAATTGACACGAAAGCTAATGGGAGATGCCACTCCATCCTTTTTCCCTCCAAACTCATCGCCCGTCCTTAATGCCCTCGACCTTGGCTCCGGGGACGGCCACTGGATCGCACATGCCGCGCAGGTGTGGGGGGCCCACGGAACAAGTATTACGGGAATTCTTATGCCACTTTCTACCGAAGAAGAGCAGACGGCGCTTCCGGGAAGGGAAAACGAGAACGTAACGTTGCTCCGTCATAACTTGTACGTATACATGAACAACTCAGCCGCACTTTGGACAGTCCGCTGATTGGGCTTGTCGGTTAGCATCTTCAATTATGTGCGTTTGAACGACGCCGTGGCAGCAATTCCGGGGGAGCGCTGGGACTTTATTCTCGCAGAAGTTCATCGTGTTCTTGGCCCCGGAGGTCGCCTCGAGCTCATACACGATCAGCTCTGCTTTTCGTCCATCGGCCCAGAGACGCCTGTCAGCTGCACTTTTGCTCCCTCGATGAACCTACTCGATTCGTCCTCGAACTTCCTTGAGGCGGCGAAGAGGAAAGTCGGCATGAAGAGCACGCCGCTACCCCAACCCAAAGAAAGTCCATATGAAGATTGGGAAGCCGAAATGCGCAACTGCAGCGACATGGAGGGGCTTTACCTCGAAATGCTCGCACAAAGGTATGGCGTCCATCCGCAACCTTACGCCATCCTCGTGGACGCCATTCGGAGGCGATTCGGCAACAAAAGCGCCGTCAAGGTTTCCAACGCCCACGTTTGTCTACCATCGCAGGAATTCATGACGCGCAGCCGCGCATGCCAACCCAAAAATGCGAAATCCAAGAAGCGCGAGTTTGCGATCGGCATTACCATCGATTGGGGCCAAGATAAGCCTAGCAAGACGATCGGGAAGCTCCCAGCCGCTGCTCCACACGCTCCTCCCGAACGTTTATCCTTGACGAGCCTGCCGCCCGTCCTGAGCAAAAAAGCGGCGAGTCTGATGGGCCTGGCACAACTGTCCCCGGTCGGTGCCCCTTATCAGCCGCCCGGCGTCGTCGTGGTGCACTCTTCCTCGGAAGGCACACGGAACATGACGTTCCTCCCAATGTCGCCGACGGAGCTTGACATGCATTCGAACAAACACGTGCACTCGGTTATAAGCGCAAAGCTCGCGTTGGAGCTGCACATCGACCAGCTCCAACAGAAGGGCAAGCCCTCGTGGTCGCATGAGGCTTTGGATGACGCGTTATGGCAGTACGCGATGTAAGATTTTTTTCTCTCTCTTCTTGGTAGCCATATTTCACCGTGTATATTTTGCAGGTTTCGACGTAAGCGGTTCAACTGGCCTGAGGTGGACCCATTCGAATGGGAGTCCGAGTCCGAATGCGATGGCGATTCGAAAGAACAGATGTGCCATTTCACCCTGCCTCACCCTCAAATGACCGATGGCCTCACACCTGTTCGGCTATTCCAAATTTTTGATGTGACCAAGTCACAATAGTATATATATCGTCCCTTGCAGCACCCCACTTCGGCATCTGTCTGGCCACGCCCCTCATTCGTTCCTTATCGCATCTCCAGTTGTGTATTTGGTTTGTAAAAGTCACATGTTGTATCATAGACCCCAATCAAGAATGATTTTGAAAATTCTGACTTCCTGATCAACACCTTCCGATTGTTCCAAAAAAGAAAGGCTACAGCCACCATCGAATTGTAGCAGTTGTTCGGCTGACAAGTTGTGGTCCGCTGGGAATCGAAGCCGTGAGTCGATTGATCAACAATACTTATCGGACCTTGACCCACATAACGCGAGGAGAAACGAGTTCAGTAGGTCGGCACTACGGACCGTCAGCGCGACATATGCTGTTCCACCTTCCGGAGATCTTGTTGCTTGGAGCGCGATATTGAGGGTAGCAAGGAATGGAGCGATCATGTCGGGATGATACAGCTGGGTGGGGTCAGTGGAGCAAAATCCGAGGGGCGACAAGTAAAAGACTGCTTACGATGTCTGCACCAAGTACCAAATCTGGCTTAATACTGTTCAAAGACGCTTGGACGTTAGGAACACGATCCGGTGCGAGCGCATCAAACCAGTCCAGCAGCTTGACAGACAGATGTCCGTGACGGTGAGATGCATCTGGGATAGCTTAGTTGCACCGACAATAACATAGGCGCTGCGCCTACTGCATGGCAATTGGGTATTTTCGCTGCATTGCCTCAGGACGTTCTCATTCACGTCGGTAAGGTGCAGGACGGGGCATCCTGCCGCCCCGCCACAGTTGGCCTGAATATCAGCTACGATAAGACCGAGAAACCCTGTACCGGAGCCTAGCTCAAGGACGGATTTGTTGACCAAGATGGCTAGGTAGTGGCGTGAATTACTGTGATGGGGATTGGTAACACATGTCATACTTGGGTTCTGAATGAGAAATTGGGCTAATACGAAACTGGCACGCCATGTCCGTAATCCAGTTGTGCCACTCTCAATAGTAGTGCGAGACTCGAATAGAGTGACGGAATGGTATCCAGTCAAAGGCACGTCGTCGGATGAGACGGTTGGGCCAGATAGAGTTGGCTTCCAGTAATGAGTGACGAAAGACGGTGGCGGTGGCGCAACAGCATCACGGTCCCTATAAGGTCATTCGGAAGGTGATTGGTGACTCGTATACTCAAGGAACATACGATGACTTGCTGATTGCGACTAAGGAAACAAGTCGATCGTACATACGTTGGTCGATCTCGGCATCTTCCTACGTAGAGGTAATTCGTAAAGTTGTGAACGGGAGGAGTGCGCCTGCCTCATCACCAAGTAGTATTTCAAGGTGTTCGATCACCCACTTCCAGAAGGATAATTGATATGTATACGACGGAGGATATTGTGATAAGTGTGGATTGAAGAGAATGTAAGACAGAACGAAATCATGCACTTGGAGAAATGGCAGGCGAGAAGGGAAGGATAACAATCGCGGGTGCTTCAGAGCCGAGTATGCCTGTACAAGGTCGAAGAGAACAGGATCTGAGGAAGATGCCATGGTAGCGCGAGAGCAAGACACGAATGAGCCTGCCCTCAACCGTTCACGTGTTCCACCGACCTGATCATTGCATTGCTCTCGCGTTCGCTGGCGCAGTGACACTAAATCCATGCCCGGCCATCGTCATCTTCTGTCCTCTCTTCCACGTCAATGCACAAGGTTTAAGGTCTTGCGGTCTTTCTCTTCCAAGTCCTTTGCTCGAACAGAAGGAGAAAGCGATGAGCAAAGCGAAGACGACTGGTCTGCCCCAAAAGACCCAACGCTGGCCGTCTGGAAGGAAACTATCGGCAAGCAATTTGAGAAACCGAAACGGCCGTGTAATTGGCTGGGAGGCAAAGTAGTTGAGTTCGTCTCCGTCTGTGTACCGGAGCTGAACCAGTAATTTACTCCCTAATCCCTTCTGCGTTATTAGCCCTTCCCGCTAAACCCAACCTTCAAACCCCCAACTCCTATTTCCGACGCACTCCGAAATACATTATATCAGTCCTTTATGGCCAACCCTGAAGCTAACTCCGTTCGAAACCTTGCCGGTCGGTATCATTTAAGCATCAAACGCGTAGATGCCATCCTGCGCCTCAAAGGTCTCGAGGAGAGCTGGATAAAGGTTTGTGCTCATTGCTTCGTTTCTCTAGCCATATTCTGGCAGGATGATGTTTACAAAGATTAGTCTTGAAGACATCGAGATGGTTATTCTTTAGCTCTTTAATCTGATTTCATCTCATTCACGGAAGTATTGTGTACTAACTTTAACTGTTTCAGGAGGTATAGCCGTATCATGTCTGAATTTTATCAACTTGCGCTGATCGGAAATCAGGGTAAGCCTCTTCAAACTGGATTCCTCAAGGGAATGGAGCAAATTCTCGGTGTCACATATGACGCCCCCAAGCACAAGACTCACGAACATTGGGTAGAAAGCCGGATGCGCACCGTTGAGGCTGACGCTCTGGATCAAGCTGAGGGAGACGACCGAGCGCGTACCCGATACCAACGCATGTTCTGGGAACCAGTGGTCGAGGGCCAGGTTTGTGATTCTCATGCGCTATTCTTATACCTCTTTGTCATTTGCTTCCCATATCAGGAACCTGTCCTCCCCACTGCTCTGAAAAGGGCACGCGAAGATGCTAAACGACATGGACGGTCAGAAGAGTCCGTTAAGTCTGATGATATGACCCTTGGTCTCCCACACGATGGTGTGATGGAAGTCACGAGTACGGATGACGCTACCACTGGCCGATCAGTCATCAAGTTTATCGACGTCGGTACCAAGTTCATGGACCCGAAGGACTGTATGCGTCGAATGAAGGAGAGCCAGCGGCGGGCGAAGATCCGGAGTAAAAAGGTTCCTAAGCGCCATTTCGCGTTAGCATAGATAATGAACCTCGATTACCTTTTGCCTTGTTGGTCTGTGCCCATTTGTACATGGAAAGTCAACGGGCTGACGCTGAGTCTTAGATATTCCAGCGAATTACTAACATTAGCATACAATGTGGTCTAGTCAGTGTCTCAGAGCACTATGTTGCGCGGCATTTCATTAGGCGAAATGAAAACACAACCTCTGATCGCCACTGTTCCTGGGTAGATTCACATCGGAGTCTGGACATCATCGACCACCATATCTCCAAGGACGCTTGTTTCCGCGCCGCCACAGATACCCGCATTAGGGTGGCATTGACAGTGTCGCTCGTTTAAATCGAAACCCATAACCATGCCAGTCGCCTCGAGGCTAGCCATGAGAGAAGCTCAGAGATGAAACAGTCGAAATAGAGTATCGGTCCTAAGAGATAAGCTCGAGAGTGATTGGGCCGCGGAAGACGGAAGGCCGCATCAAGGCCAGGATTCACCGCCCAGGACCAGAAACCACTCGCAAGTCCATCTCAATCGATCAATGAAATGGAAGGAGGGAGGACTGCCAAGGTGCTCAGCTTTTTCATGCTTCTTCGAGTCGGTTGAGTGTAGTCAGTGTGTGGTCTAACGGACATCACGACTTGTTGAATTTTAGACTCTCGTCTAGGACGGAGGGCATACATTTTTGAGAGCTGTGGACTCGGTCGGGGCCGTATCGGGCACAATGAAAGAAGCCAGGGAGCCGACGTGAGGCAAGGTGGACCGCGGATAAACTGAGACGAATTATTCCTCTAGTAGATCTCACTTCCTGAATGTTGCGGGTGAGACAGACTCCAAAGGAGCACTTTGCGAGCATTTCCTGTCATCTCGCCCTGATACCACTTGGCAGGAGGAACATGGCCATGCTCCCATGATGGCAAGCATATATTTTTCCTAGTGCGCCTTCAGTAAAGAACAGTGTGGTACGTTGTACGTAGCATATATGTAATATCAATTGAGTTTCCCTCTGTTCGATTCCCAAGTATCAGCAAGGATGTCATTCACCGCGCCCGAGAGTGGCCACATGTTACCAGTACGACGCCCAATACAATGGAGTCAATCTGTGTTTGTCCTGGGCTCTTGCATCCACGCCATGTTTAAGAAGGACAGGTGTAACTGTAATAAATCCCTTCTCAAGCACGGCGCGGATGCAACGCCATAAGATGAGGATGGACAGACTCCGCTGCATTAGACGTCGTACTGGTAGTTCGAGGCCATACGTAGCCAGATTTAGGGGTCCTTCGAGAAAAATGGTCATGCCAACGTACAAACTACGGAGTTAGGGATTGCGCTTGCCGGTGACTATGCGGCGCATGGCCGAGTTGCAATTTACCGGGTAAGGGGATGACTCGGAGATCGCAGGAGGTCGTATCGGGCCGTTTCATTTATGTTTATGTTCTGCAGCAGTAACGAAACCAATTACTCTTTAGACGGTCGATGAGAAAATAGCACGAAAGATTCGTCATTCAGTACGCGAAACGATAATCCAATCTCTGGTTCCCGACATCGTTCGTGGTTTCGAGATACTCTGTCTGTTCCTGTGCAGAATTTGCGTCAGAGTCGTCAGACGAAAGTTTCGAAGAGTGACCGACTCGTACTTTTGGCGTCATAGACATCCAGATCTTCTCCCGGTGTTGGTTTAAACCACGATAGAAGAGAAAGGTAAAGAGATAGAGAAGGATGTTTGCTGCGCATATCCCAATTAAAACTCGGTTGCCTCTCTTGTCTGTGTATATACTCATATTAGTAGACTAGTACGGTCGAAGGAGGACCTACAAAGCGGCTTATCATCTTCCTGGTAGATATTCGCCTGATAGTTTGTCAACACTAGAACGTATCAGCCGGTGAATGTAGGCTCACTTACAGCAATAATATAACCAGCTTGAAAGGAGACATTATACATGCATGCTGAAACCGTCCTTGTTCTAACGCTTTTCGAGTTGCGGGACGTCCAGGCAACCTGGATAGGATGGATGTATGGGAAACCAACAATCAGAGAAACCACGGCGAAGTAAGTCCATTGGGAGGTCTGCTCGGTGAATGTGTAAAGCACGATAAGTAGGGGTAAAGTCCAGAACTGGAGGATAACCGTTGAGAGCACGCGACTATTAATGATTTCGCTGAGGTAGCTTGTGGCAAGCAGGCCAACGGCTCCGATCACGTATGCCGGAACACTAAGAAGATTGGATTGGATTGTGTTGAATCCAAGGCTACGAAGGGAGAGTGTTAGGTACGTGTGAGGGGGTCCAACTGGGACTGTCGGCGAGGGAGGAACATAAATGAGAATGTTTCATACAGAACTTCAGCGCTGGCTACTTACTCATGTGTGTCAACCCCAAGATGTATAGAGGCCACAGGCGCCAGTCGCAAAGAGCTTGCCATATCATCTTTAACGTCAAACCTTGGCGGTTGTGCATGTCCGACTTGGATGGGTCGTCACGCAACACTCTATTCACGATGATAATCTCCTCTCTGTGGAGCGGTTGGCCAAAAAGTACGTACGCGGAGAAGAAGAGCCCACTCACCGTTCTGTGAACCAACCGTTTGGACGAAACCATGCTTGAGTTTGTGTCGGGCCGGGAGGCATCAATGTGAAGGATAGTAGGCCACACAAACAAGTTAAAACTCCCTCGATGAGAAAAAGATACCTCCATCCTGCTACGTTGTTGTGTCCGCGTAGTTGAAAGATGCCCGCGGCCAGGAATGCGCCGACAATTTGGGCCATGTAATTTGACATCCAAAACCATGCAAGTCGAATTGGCACTATAGGAGGTCATCGAGTGCGTTCTAAGACACGAGAAACACTTACGTTCTGTATTAGTATAGAAGTACGAAAGATAAAGGATGATGTCCGGAACAAAGCCTCCTTGCAAGAAGCCGAGTAGGAACCTTTATAAAGGATGAGTTTCTCCAAATATATACACGCACATGTTTTACCGTGTAGCAAGAAATGACGCCTTTCCTGACAACCAATATTGACTCCAGGATACGATGCCCCATAGAACCATCTATGGTGCCCTCGTGAAGGCGAAGAACCTCGGGGAATTAAAGGGAACATACCTGAGTTGGCACCCAAACATCTGGGCCGACTCGCTTTGAAAGCAGCTGTGAGGGTAGCTCCGCGGACAGGAACGCCAGCCGGAATAGGGAATTCCCAAGATTAAAGTCATTGGTCGTCAAATGGAGGTCCTCTAGAAAGTTGTCTGTATTGGCTTGGGATATGTTGGTACGGTCAAGATCTAGCGCGAAAAACATGACGAAAGCCCAGAACATAATCTTCAAGTCAATCTTCCGCACAACTCGCTAGTAGAAAAAACCGGTGAACTAGGGGAAAAGATGGTTACGCCATTTGCAACGTACCCTCTCTTCGCGAAAGGTCCAGCGGGCGTTTGGATCGAAGCGATGTGTATTTTCATAGCTTTGAGGTGGACGATACAGCTCGAGGGTGACAGGGTCGTCAAAGACGGAAGGCTGGGTTGCGACTGCGTCAATGTCATGCTCCTCCGTCGACGACCAGAAACCCCGCCCAAATCTATTTCTGTCCGTTGGGGGTGCGAGAGGAAGAGGCGGGTCCCTCAGTGAGACCTCACCAAAGCCCTTGTCATGGACGCCCTCGTCTTGAATAGTCGACACAATCTTCTCTGATGAGGGCGGTCCATCCATGGGGGTTTTCTGAGGGGATGTGACGGGGCGTCCCAGTCTAAACAGACGACGTCCAAACGCCGTCTATTTAAATTTCCCTGAGAGCATTGACGACTGCAAATGACTGAACGAAAGCCTTTTGCGGCCTGAGTCTGATGTCTGAGGAATGACATATCACCTCAACTCTCTCTAGGAGAGACGATGTCTGGAAGAGGATGACAATACGCCCGATAAAGGCCAGGGGCAGTCACACTTAACAGCGTGGCTCGGCCGCGCCGCGGCGATAACCAGTCACGCGTGTAATACTTGTTACGCCATCCGTCCGGCCTTGATGTAACAATAACAAATCCTGGTACTCTACCAAACCTACATCCTTATCGTCGTGGGACTCCACCCCTTCCCCGTCCCCGTAGCGCACGTTGAGCAGTACCGGGCGGCGCTCTAGGGCCAGCGTCGGGCTACAAATATTCGCAGACTGATGAGTTTTCAGAATCATGACAAAGTGAAGACAGCTTACAGCCTCGCTCTGGGGATTCCTGACCGTCTCATCCACGGAGATGATCAGGCATGCAGCCTCCACCGCGCTGCTGATCGCATTGATTTTAATCAGGCTCGGCTCCCAGACGAACGCCTCCAAGTTGTCACGGACGCCATCAAGTCCATCGACATCAACACCAACCCACTTCTCGCCGTGCGCGTGTTTCATGCGAAGCTTGTTTAAGATGTCGGTCGAGTCGAGACCAGCATTGTCGCAGATCTGTCTGGGAATAACTTCAAGT
>WNFC01019790.1_pt1 | contig 20602 bp, 22 predicted proteins | sample 5400541 | NCBI WGS metagenome assembly WNFC01 (sample SAMN13153342, study PRJNA577476) | soil metagenome | isolation source: 120 cm saprolite under Douglas fir tree site 2 hole 2 replicate 1 | place: USA:California | collected 2015-04-18
GGATGGGCGTTGTCTACCGAGCGACGGACCTCAAGCTCGGTCGGGCGGTGGGAATCAAGCTCTTGTCGAGACAATTTGCCACCAGCGATGACGCCAAGGCTCGATTCCTGCGCGAGGCGCGGGCCGCAAGCGCTCTCGATCACCCGAACATCGGGACTGTCTACGACATCGCCGAGGAAGCCGGCGAGCTGTTCATCGTGATGGCGCTTTACCAAGGGGAAACCCTGAAGCAGCGGCTGGAGAAGGGCGCGCTTCCGCTCGCCGAAGTGACGGAGACCATTCGCCAGATTGCGTTGGGACTTCAAGCGGCGCACAGCGCAGGCATCGTCCACCGCGATATCAAACCGGCGAACGTACTGGTGACGAACACCGGAACCATCAAGATTCTCGACTTTGGCCTCGCCAAAATGGTCCTGGACTTAGCGCCGGAAAATGTCACTCGGGCCGGCGAAGTGCTGGGCACGCTTCTTTACATGTCACCCGAACAGTTGCGAAGCCAGACGGTCGACCGGCGAACCGACCTGTGGTCGCTGGGAGTGCTCACCTACGAGCTCATCACCGGCGTTTCGCCCTTCCACGCTGAGTCCGATGCCGCAACCGCTGCCCGCATTCTGCATGACGAGCCGCCTTTGCTGACCGCCGTACCCGGCATTCCAGGTTGGCTCGCCGAGCTCATCGCGCAGATGCTCAAGAAGGACCCCGCGGAACGGTTCCAGAGCGCCGGCGACGTGCTCAGTCGACTCAACGCAAAGAGCACGGGTATTGCTTCCACCAAGCCCAAGTCTCGGCGCATCCTGATCGCGGTTGCGGTCGCGGCCGCGCTCGCCGCGTTCGGGCTGGCCCTGTATCTCGTGCGGCGCGAGGCGCGGATCCGCTGGGCTCGAGAGAAGGCGATTCCGCAGATCACGCAGCTCGTCGAGCAACAAAAGTTCGTCGCTGCCTTCGCGCTCGCGGAGCAAGCCGAGCGGGCCGCGCCGAGCGATCCGGTCCTCGGGAGGCTCTGGCCCGAGATGTCTCGCCTCGTCGACGTCGAGACGGTCCCGGCCGGTGCAGACGTCTACGTCAAGGACTACGCGAGCCCCGACGCTCCGTGGACCCACCTCGGGCGGTCTCCCCTCGCCCGTGTCCAGCTCCCACTCGCTTTCTTCCGGTGGAGGATCACCAAGGACAGCTTCGTCCCGCTCGAGGCGGCATCGTCGGGCAGGCCGGGCTGGGCGCTGAATTGGACCAGGCCGACCGGGAGGATCAGCTTCACACTGGACAGGCCTGAATCAGTCCCCGCGGGAATGCTGCGCGTCCCAAGCGGACGAGTCGAGACGGACCGTCGCCTGCCGTCCGTAGAGCTGCCGGACTACTTCATCGACAAGTACGAGGTTACAAACAAGCAGTTCAAGCAATTCATCGAGGCAGGAGGTTATCGAAAGCGCGAACTCTGGAAACACGAGTTCGTCAAGGATGGTCGGGCTCTGTCTTGGCAAGAAGCCGTCGCCAGCTTCCGGGACCGTACGGGCAGGCCCGGACCAGCGACCTGGGAATCCGGCGATTATCCCGAGGGTGAGGGCGACCTCCCGGTCACCGGCGTGAGCTGGTACGAGGCGGCCGCCTACGCCACTTTCGCCGGCAAGTCGCTGCCGACCGTGTACCACTGGAACAGGGCGGCCGGAATCTGGGCCGCCGAATATCTCGTCCCCGCCAGCAACTTCTCCGCAGTACGGCTGGCCCGTGTCGGCAGCCATCCGGGTCTTGGCCCCTACGGGACCTACGACATGGCAGGGAATGCGAAGGAGTGGTGCTGGAACGCGGTCGGCGACAAGCGCTACATCCTGGGCGGCGCCTTCGACGAGCCCGCATATATGTTCGGCGACCTCGATGCGCACTCGCCTTTCGTACGGTCCGCTCGATCCGGATTCCGCCTAGTGAAGTAAATCGAGGAAGAGAAGGTCCCGAAGGCGGCCCTCGATCCGCTCCCCCTGCGCGAGTGGCGAGACTACGCAAAAGAGCAGCCGGTCCCTGAAGACGTCTTTCGAATCTACAAGAGCCTCTTTGCCTACGACAAAGCGCCATTGAATTCCGTGATCGAATCGGTCGACGACGGCAGCGAACGCTGGCGCAAGGAGAAGATCAGCTTCAGCGCGGCCTACGGCAACGAACGGGTTGTCGTCTACTTGTTCACCCCGAGGGGCGTTGCGCCGCCGTACCAGCCTGTCGTCTTCTTTCCGGGCACGAACGCCTTCATTCTGCGCTCCAGTCAGAGGCTGGGTGACCTGCAGCTGGTGTCGTTCATCGTCAAGAGCCGTCGCGCGCTGTTGTATCCGGTCTACAAGTCGAGCTACGAGCGAGGCGACGGCTTCACCGACGACAACCCCGCTCCGACCACGGCCTACCGCGATCACCTCATCCAGTGGTCGAAAGACCTCGGACGGACGATCGATTACATCGAAAGCCGAAGCGATCTCGACCACGGAAAGATCGCTTTCTACGGCCTGAGCACGGGCGCAGAGATCGGGCCCACCCTCGCGGCGGTGGAGGATCGGATCAAGGTGGGCGTCCTGCTCGGTGGGGGATTGATGCGGCAGAAAGCGCTGCCGGAGGTCGACCAGATCAATTTCGTCTCGCGCGCGCGCCAGCCGATGCTGATGGTGAACGGGCGATACGATTACCTGCTTCCCCTGGAGTCGGCCCAGTTGCCGATGTTCCGGCTTCTGGGAGCGGCTCCGAACGATAAGCGCCATGCCATCTTCGAGACCGGGCACTTGCCGACGGGCGACGCCGTGACGAAGGAGATTCTCGACTGGCTCGATCGCTACCTCGGCCCCGTGCACTAGAATGTTTGAAATCGCTTGGATGCAGGCGCACTACTGCGGGTTGGATGGCGCGGCATTCCCTCTGGTAGTTTCCTTCGATCTTCTGGCGAGCAGAAGTGATGGCTCCCCATTGGCGGCGATGGCGTGATCCTGGTTTTACGCCTCTGAGGCTTAAGCAGCGGCTTCGGGGTGCAAACATTCTGGGTCAGGCGCTTTCAGGCCACCGGACATGCACATGGCGGAACCGGGCTGAAAGTTCAGAGGGAATGTTGAAGGTCATGACGCGAGCTGATCCAGACGGGTTAATCTTCACGAGAAGCTGACCATCTGAAAACGATTCCGGCTGAAAGTGCCGCACTCTTTCAATGGACGCGAAAACGCGTTTCTCCTCAAACGCGACGATCAAGAGTCGCTGGCGCCTGAAGAATCCGTAGAACTGCGGCACTGCCAGGTAACACGAATCATCGGACCATACGAAACTCGGATTAGATCGTTCAATGTGCGGTCCACTGGAGATGCAAAGTATTCCCCATGTGGGATTCCCCATCGTCAACTCATAAGCGGGGTCGATCTGCGCAACATGCTTCCCATCGGGCGATTGAGCGCGATAGAAGCGCCGCCAGATGGGAAGGCTATAGGGCCACTCAGCTTCTGTCATTTGCCGCCTAAAACTATGACGCGAAACCGGTGACGGTTTCGGCGGCGCGTCGCAAAACTGTCCACGTTTTAGCTATGGGCTTCCGGTAATATAATTCTCGAGGTGCTTTATCATAAATTCTCGCTCAGAGATGATGGCTTTAACCGCATCGCCGATCGAAATTACACCGATCACTCGGTCGCCTTCTACGACTGGTAGATGACGGACATGCTTGTCTGTCATCAGCGCCATGCACTCTTCGACGGAGTGTTGCGGACCAACAGTAATCACCTCTGGGCTCATGATTTCCTTGACGGCGATTTCCCGGGAAGACTTTCCTTCCAGAATGACCTTCCTGGCGTAATCCCGTTCCGAAAAAATGCCCTTCAATTCATCCCCCTCGAGCACTAATAGCGCCCCGACATCCTTTTCGGCCATCACTTGGAGGGCGTGGTAGACGAGGGTCGCAGGTGATACCGACCAGACTTTGTGTCCTTTCCCTTGCAAGATTTGAGCGACGGTTGTCATTGTTTCACCCCTCGGTTACCGTGTTTGCGCGATAAAATACTTGTTTCCATTTCGCGGCGCGCTTAGTTCGTTCCTACCTTCATTGAGATCGAAACGTTAGGGTCGATCGGGATCCGGTCTTTCCAGTCTTGAGGTGTGCCGGTTCGGTTTGTAGCCAGTTTCTTGGTCATGGCTATGAGTCCATCATTTTTTCCCCAACCGTACAAATCCTCCGGCAACCAGCGACCTTCGGGTTATGAGGCCGGGGTCGCGCATCGAGCAGACAGGCGTCATTGCTGGATTCTTCTGGGAGTTCCCAGAGTTGTGGCCAGGGCACAGTCCACGAGAGTCCACTAGAAATGACGTGATTCCCTGGTCATATGACCACTATAGGTGCTCTACAACAGATGCTGGGTGCGAGATCACCAACAGTTCTTACCGTCGTCGAAGTTGCTTGGCCGAGAGGCGCCGTCGAACGACGTTCCTGCGGCCCGAGAGTGGCTCAACCTGGATCAGAAAGCGATTGGGATAGATTAGGAGGACTCGGGGGCTCTAACGCACCGGTCGAAAAGCCCCAACGATGGTCCCGTCATGACCGCCCACCGTATCATAGGCAGTCGTGTCGGTTTGCTCGTTAAGCAGCCACTCCGCGGCTAGAGCGTCCTGCGGCACTGTACCGTCGCACTCTGCTGAAGGATTGAACAGGCACGTTTCCGCCCGAAACAAACTGTCTATTTCATCGCGGCCCAACGCGCGATTCCAGAGTCTAACCCGAGCCATCCCGCCCAGCCAATAGCTAGAGTTGGCTCTGCCTTCCCGCGTGCCGACCCGAAGGGGTGCATTCCCGTGCTCCGGGGTGATCACGACGGGCTCTCGCGTGCCCGGCCAGTACCCGACGCTACACGGCCTACCCTCCAAGTGAACACCGGTTATGCCTCGGTAGTTGGCGCAATGTTTCAATTCACTATTTTTGTAGATCGCCGTCAGGTCGTTACTTTCATTGTTCGCATCATAATGAGCTACGCCAACGACGTGAATCCACTCGCGTTCGGCCCACCGGGGTGCCTAGGTTGTAGACATAAAAGCTGATCCTGTTCTGTCTCGGGTTGCGCGCGGCGGGGTCAGCCACCGGACAGCTCGGATTTTGGCTGTACATCCTAAATACCCACTCTTGCTGTGCGGACGGACCTGATCCTTCACCTTTGCCGAGCCAGTGCACGAATTTTTGGCAAACATCGGACCCCTCTGTTTTGGGGAACGTCAGCACACTCGGCTTCATCCAAACCGATACCGTCAAGCCCCCTGGCGCGACACTGAAATCCGTACTGTCTCTGCTCATGCTTGCTTGCCTCCTAAAGCCTGTAACGCCTGGCCCTCGTCTCTATTTAGGAAGATCGGAAACGGAAGGGAAAAGACGACAAGATGCGACAGCACCATCTTCAAGAATGCGTTAGCGAGCTGCATGCCAGCGTTTGACGAGGTCGTGTGCAGCAGGGAGCCATTCTGGAAAATCGAAGGAGAAACCGGCCTCGACCAGACGCCCGGGAATCACACGCCGGCTCTTGAGGATAAGCTCCGTGTCGGTTTTCAGGAAGAAGGCGCCGATCTTCGCCATCCACTCTGCTGCGGGCAGTCCCACTCTGGTTCCCCAAGCTTTTCGCAGTCCAGCCATGAACTCTCGTTGCGGCAAAGGGCCCGGGGCCGCCACGTTGACCGGTCCTTCCATCTCGTCCCGCTCGATCAAGAACTCGACGACACGTACAAAATCATCCTCGTGAATCCATGACACGAACTGATTCCCACCGGCGATCGTGCCGCCAAGACCCCAGCGGGTTAGGCGCAGGAGCAGATCAAGGATTCCTCCGCGTTCGGGGCTCATCACCATCCCGGTACGAAGCGAGATCCTCCGGGTTCGCGGTGTGTTCGCCTCCGCTTGCGCTCTTTCCCACGCCTTGGCGATATCGATGCTGAACCGCCAGTAGCGGGGCGCATCGGGTTCTTCCCCTCCCACAACGCCGGTGGTCTCGTCGTTGGGCGCATCGAAGCGATGCGCATAAATTGTAGCAGTGCTCATCTGTAACCAGAGGCGGGGAGGTCGCAACGCTTGCTCGATCGCGATGCCGACGGCCGATGTGGAATCCACGCGCGAGTTCATCATCGCCTTGAGATTCACATCCGTGTAAGAGCAGTTCACGCTGCGACCGGCGAGGTTAATCACCACGCCGGCTCCGTCGAGTTCGCTGGCCCACGGTCCTAAGGTGCGGCCATCCCAGTGCACCACGCGGGCATCATTGGACTTGCCCCGACTTAGAATGACGACGTTGTGGCCGCGAGCTCGAAGCGAGCGGCTGAGTACCCCTCCGACGTGGCCGGTTCCTCCTGGGATGACGATCTTCATGACTTCACCGTTGTTGCCGGTGCGGTATTCAACGCTTGATCAGCGCCGTCCCTCAGCGAGCGCGATCCGCGCTTCGTGCGACTTGGCGCACCTCCGACCGCATCGACGAGAAGCTGCACGGCTCGCCAAATCCCGGGCAGCTGGATTGTCCAGGCCACCATGGCCCAGCCGAGGTTGAGGTGCTCGAGAGCACGCGCCGATGCGCGCACGCCCGTGTATTCCGCCGACCCGTCCCGTGGGTCGTAGGTCAGACGATCGAGATCTCGCACCGGGTGATCTTCCGCTGCCCATATTTCAAGACCGATGGGTCGCGCACGGAGGATCCACTGCGCGAGCCCACTGCAGGGATCGCAGCCGCGTGCGACGTACAGCCTTGCGCGAACCGGAATGTATGGACGCCAGCGGGGCCACCACGCGCGTACCGCGCGCCGGTACTCGCGCCAACGCGCCCCGTAGCGGGGGCTGAGATCCTGCTGCTCGTCCCAGGCAGCCAGCCCGACGAAGAAGATGCCGGCCATCACGGCAGCCAGAACGACCCAGGCGCTTCCAAGGAGCAGTCCCCAACCCACCAGCAGGAGTGCTTTCGAAAGCTGCATCGGATTGGAAACGTAAGCGTACGGTCCGCTGACCACGAGTCTCTTCGGCGGGTCGCACGGCAGCGGCGTCCCGGATCCCCGCTCAACAAACTCTTGAACTGCAGCGAGACCGAGCACTCCTGGAATCCAGAGCACTTGAATCCCGATGCTGTTCAGCCACGCCGGCCGAACGAGGAGCTCGTTCCAGCTGCCTCCCGTTAACGAGAGGAGCAGAGCCGGCAAAAGCCCCATCGAGGCGCCCGCGAGGACGCCGCAGAGCAGCGTCGCACGCCAGGGCAGTTTCCGATCATCCCTGGTCCAACGCCCGAGAAGCTGTCCGGGTATGGCGCACAACCCGAGGGCCATTAGATCCGCGATCACCCAGTGCGGTCCGAGCTGGACCAGTGGAGCGGACGCGGGCATCAGGCACAAATCGACGCACAACAACACGCATGCGACCACCGCGAGGTTCACGCGGGGAAACAAGAGGCCAGGAACAAAACCCCACAGCAAGCTCCACCCGATGAGCAAATCGGCTGGAACGCCTAAAAACAGGCCTCCGTCCGCCTCAAATCGCCAAGCACCCGCTTCGATCGCCACGAGATTTGCAGGAACGAGTGACACCAACGACCAGCCGGAGGCGAGCCACGCGCCCGCGGCCTCACGGGCCGAAGGTCGGCGCCAGCTCCAAATGGCGAGAACCAACGTGGAAGGAACCAACAGCGCCGCCCATCGGAGGATCAACGGGGAGCTCATTTTGGGCTCAGGTGACTGTCGATCAGGTATTCCGCACTCAGTCCGACTGCGTAACGCTCCCAGGGTCTGAAGTACCAAGCGGGATCCAGGCGACGCTGGTAGCGCAGAGTCCAGGTTACTCTCGTTCCGCCCGCCGCCTGCTCCCACTGTACGTTCGCTTCCTTCCAACTGAGCCAATGAGCAATGTGGCTTGCGTCGGAGATCATGGCGAACCGGACCAACCCTTCTCCGCGCTCCCTCACTTCGAGGATCAGATCGCCAGGTCGCCCCTCGCCTCCGGCGAAATGAACCACGCGTCGGTCTCCGAGCTGCAGGCCGGCTCCCTGCACCGATCCAGGCGTCGGAAACCCGAGGCGCAGGTACGCCGGCAGAGGCAAATCGAACCGCGGTGTTTCACCGAGGTACAACTCGACCGTCGCCGGATCCAACGGGACGACCTTGGACGCAACCACTGCCTCATCGCGAGGGAAGGAAAGCCGCTGGTCGACGCCTTCCATCGACAGTGGCAGCAGCGGGAGTGCAATCAGCGAATACATCGCTTTGGGGTAACGGGCCTTCATTCGCCGGCGAGCGTACTGAATGCTCCAGACCACTAGGAGGGTGATGGCGTAGAAGAGCGGTGCGGCCATCAGGATGCAGATGAATCCCTCGCCGAGCAGGATGCCGGACATCAGCAGAGCCAGAGTTACGCCCTTGAGCGCGATTCCCATCAGGCTGCGCGCCCTCGTTGTGAAAGTGACGATCAGCGCCATGAGAGTCGGCACTCCGACGAAAAGCGCGGAAGTCTGCTCGAGGTGATGCGAGACGAGCACCCGATATGCGATGCTGCCAACCGCTATCATCGCGATGATGATTGCCAACATGATTCGCGGGGTTTCCGGGGGGCGGTCCGCGGAAGTATTTGGAGCGCGGTCCATGGTCTTTCCCCTCAGGCTGTCCGGGAAAGGGGTCCAACACCCAACGCGCCCGGCGAAGGTGGATGCGCGGGAGTGCGTCGACGGATCCTGCTGAAAACATAGAGGTTAAAGAAGTGCATCGAACCGAGGACCAGCAGCACGCCACCGATCCGGGTACCAAGAGTCTCGAACAGCTCAGAGAGCTGCTTCGGGTGGTCCCCGTATCTCAGCGCGAGTGCCACGTAACCAACGTTGATCAAATAAAAACCGACCGCCAGCAGATGATTCACCGAGTCCGCCAGGTCGGCATTACCGCCGAACGCGTCCACCAAAAAAATGCGACCGTGTTTGTGGAGCGTACGCGCGACCCAGACCGTGAGCGCGAGGCTGATGACGAGATAAATGACATAGGTGGCGACGAGGTAGTCTTGCATTTGAATCTCCTTCACAGGGTTCAGCAACTTCCCTAGAGGTCTTTACAGAACTGGGCTTTGGCGGTTGCGGGTCGTCCGGCCCAGCCGCAAAAGGCCTGAGATCCCTAGGGCTTCCAGGCTCCGATGAAACGACTGAACTCCCAGATGGGAGGGAGCAAGGCGAGGGCAATCCCGGCAAAGAGCAACGGCTCGCGGGAGAGCGGCCGGGCGGTACGCCACGCCTGCAGCATGCCTGTGAAAAATACAAACAAGGTCGACAGCTCCAACAATCCACCCAGGACAGGGATGTAAGTGAGCAGGAGCGCAGGATGCTCCTGCTCGCCCCACCGATAAATCGCATAGAGGGCGATGCTGCAGATGCCGAGCAGGAGCACGCGGCGGGACTCCCGGAGCGGTCGCGCGGGACGAGGTGCATCGAGCCCCGCCTCTCCCCAGTGTCGACGAAGCAGACCGAGAGCGACGAGAGCAATGCTAAGCCCCGCTACCGCCACCAGCATCGGCGTAGTCTCAAACCGGGCAAAGGAGACGATTCGTCCATCGGGGAGCCGCTGCGAGGGACCAAAGGTCAGCGGAGAGATGTCCCCAGCTCGGACGATCCGCGGCGTGAGGGATTGCAGGCCGGCCCAGATCGCCAGCGCGGCGGCCACCACGCTCAAGGCGGAGGCTCCCAAGATCCAGAAGCGCTCGTGGGCTGACAGCTCTTCCGTTCCCGAGTCAAGATTGAGCGCGGAGAGCGCCCGTCGCATCTCAAGCGCAGTTGCGAACCGTCTCTCCGGATCCGGCGCGAGCGCGGTGCGGACGATCCGGTCCAGGCGGCCCGGAAGCGGATCAAAATCTCCCACTGGGAGCTTGCCAGTGACCGCTTGATACAGCACCACTCCCAGCGCATAGAGGTCCGCCCGGGGATCCGGTGGAGCGCCCCTCAGAACCTCCGGCGCGAGATAGTGAGGCGTTCCCAGCGCCACTTGCGCTGCGGTCAATGTCCAGCCTGGCTCATCGGGCCGCGCCAGTCGGGCGATACCGAAATCCGTTATCTTCACGTTGCCGGCCCTGTCGAGCATGATGTTCTCTGGCTTGATGTCGCGGTGAATCACACCTTCTCGATGCGCGTAGGCCAGTGCGTCGCAAACCTGCACTCCAATCTCGATCGCCCGCTGGGTCGGGATGGGCAAGCAGGCAGAGAGGGGTCGCCCGTCCACGTACTCCATCACGATGTAGCTCTGCTCGCCCTCCTCGCCGAAATCATGGACCTGCACAATGTTTGGATGCGACAGGCGCGCGAGCAGCCGGGCTTCGCGCTCGAACCGTGCCTGAACCTCCGGATCGCCCGCTAAAGCCGATGAAAGAAACTTCACCGCCACCGGGCGACCGAGCCGCAGATGCACGGCCCGAAAAACGGTGCCCATGCCTCCGCCGCCGATTTCCTCGTGCAACTCGAGGACGTTGCCGATCCGCGCGGGCGGAAGCTCGCTTTCCAGGAGGCATTTCGGGCAGGTGCCGCTTAGCCCGGCCGAAAGCTGGATGCCACAGCGCGCGCAGGTCGCTGTTTGCGTACTCATAAACTGCTCACCAGTGTCTCCAGCTCCCCGTCTATCTCCCCCGCGTCGGCGACTGTGTCGGCGACTTCCTGACGGACCAGCTCGCGGAATCTTACCCGGGCGCGGTGAAGGAAACTCTTGAGCTGCGGCACGCTCATGCCGTGCGCCGAAGCGATCTCCGTGTACGATGCCGACGACTCACCCTGAAAGTAGCGCGCGAGCAACTGGAAAGAGCCGCGGCGCGATCCACTCTCGAACTCCAGGCGGAGACGTTGCAGTGCTCGCGCAAAGACGCTCTGGGCCCACGAGCGCTGATATGCCTCGTCGGCCGCAAGCGGTGGATCGTCACCCAGCGCTTGCTCCGCGGTGTCGAAATCCAACGGAACAAACTGGACCGCGCCCCCTCGCTTCTCTGCCGCGGCCCCTTCGCGGAGGTTGGCCAGATGATGGTTCAGCGCGGTCTTCAAGTATCCCCGCAGCCGCCCACGCTCAGGGTCCAGCCGGCCCAAGAAGTTTCGCTCAAGCAGACGGATAGCAAAGCCCTGCACGGCATCCTCGGCCTCGGCGCGAGGCAGGCCCTTGCGGCGCAGATAAAAGTAGAGCGGGCGCCAGTAGATTTTTAGCAGCTCGGAAAGCGTTTCCCGCTGTCGCTCGGGTGAATCGCGACACGATAGGATGCGCGTCCAACGCGTTTGCGGGAACTCCGTCCTACCAGAATCTCCCCGTGGCTCACCCACCGGCTGTGAAGATAGCACCGCAAACTTTGCGGACTGTGACTTTGGCGAAGATCGGTCCTTGGTGCGTTGCGGTCAGCTCCGCACCGCAGGATCTCCCAGCGAGGATCGCGCGTGATGGAGCGTGGCCGTCCAGTAAAGAACTTTACGCACCAGGGCGCTTGACTCGACCGAGGCGCGATCCTAACCGGACGCCGCCGTAGCGACCCTTGGGGGGGCACATAGCCCCAATGTGAAAGGAGAGACGATGGCCTCAGACAAGTATTACAAGTCCCCGAAGCCTCCTGGCACGCGCGAGGATGATTCATGGTTGAGCGATGAGCAGCTCGCGCGCTGCGCGCCCGCGGAACAAGAGCCCTTCCAGTCGCCCGTCCCGACGCGGATGGTCTCCAACGGCGAATACATGCCGTTTCCGCAGACGCAGAAGCAGAAGCACGTGGAGCAGCGAATCCAGGAGCTCGCCGACAAAGTGTGCAAGAAGGTGGGCATCACCCGCCGCGCATTCCTCGGTGGATCCGGGGGAATGGCCGCCGCCTTCCTGGCGATGAACGACGTCTACGGCCAGAAGTTCTTCAAGGTCGACGAACAGGAGATGTTCGACGACGAGGCCTGCGAAGAGAGGGGTCCGCCGGATGACCTCTTCGTCTTCGACGACCAGACGCACACCGTGCGCAACCCTATGGAGGCCGGGCGTGCCCTCCGTGCCATCGCCCAGGGTCCGGGCCAGGCGTCCCTCAACGCGAACCGCGTGCCGGGCGGGTACCGGGTCAATCCCTACAACGGTCTCGCCGGCAATGCTTACGGCCCCGATGAACTGGGCAACCTGTGGACGCCGTGGAACCCGGCGTCCCTGCTCCACCCAGAGCCGCTCACGGCGCTTCTCCATGCGGACTATCCCCCCAACACTGGGGATGAGTTTCACATGACGAAATACATGCAGCGCTTCTTCTTCGAGAGCCAGACCAGCGTAACGATTCTGAGCAACGCGAACATCGCCGTGATCGCGGACCCTGGCACTGGCGAAACGCGGCCTGCACGAAACATTGCGGAGAGCCTGCGAGCAGAGAGCCTCACTGGCTCACAGACGCGCGCCATTTGCGACTGGGTCAATGAAATCGCCGGCTCCCGGCGAATGCTGGCCCACGGCCAGGTCTATCCAGGCGTCGGAAACCTGAGGGATCCGATCTTCGGAGACTACACCCAGTGGCAGATCGACCACGTCAGACCAGATTCGTGGAAGGCCTACAACATCGCGAACGCCGCCAAGACTGACTTCGACCCGAACAGCAACATGACGGCCGGGCTTCTTTAACATCTGCGTGCACAAAGGGCTCGCGGCGAGCTCGCCGCAAGATCCGCAGCACGGCATGCCCACCGACCTGCCCAAGGCAGCAACCGACTGGTCGCAGTTCAATTTCATCATCTACCACTCCTGCATCCGGCCCAGCTTCTACATGCTCCGGTCCCTCAACGACATTAGAGGCGGCAGCGTGCGAACCGACACGCACGGCCATACCGTTCCAAACATCGAATGGAGCACGCAGTTCGCGCAGATCTGCGCTGGCCGTGACCCGAGGTCGCCGCACCGGCTATCCAATGTGTATGCGGAGCTCGGGACCACGTTCGCATCGATGGTGGTGACCTTCCCAACGGTGCTCGCGCACCTGATGGGCCAGCTCCTCTATTACATGGGCTCCGACCACATCGTCTTCGGTTCCGACTCGAAGGGAAGTCCGCGCTGTCGGACAGTGTGGCAGCGCATACAACCCCTTGCCGGTCGACTACCCGTCACGAATCCCCAATAGCCTCACCCAGCTGCTGAATAGCGTTGACGGCTACGTTCTCACGATGAACTTGCCCAACGACAACTTCACCAAGGCGCGGAAGCAATACGCCGAGATGCGGGGACTGCGCAGCAACGAGCGCTCCGGCTGGATCCGCACCCGAACCTAACGCTGAGAACCATCGATGCCGATCCGAGATCGGGCAGGGGTCGACGCGCGAACGCGAGCCGACCTCTACATCCCGCGGAAGCGGTGCTGGAAGGCGCTCGAGACGGGAAGCACTTCACTGCGGCCTTTGAGCGTCAGCCAGTGCTTCCCCACCTCGTCGCGGCTGACGCGATCGACGGCGGCGGCCCGCACGATGACGCTGCGGTGGACCTGCCAGAACACATCCGGATCCAGCTCTTCCAATAGCTCGCGCAGCGACTTGCGGATGATCGCTTTATCGCCGCCGGTGAGCACCCGCGTGTACTTGTCCTGCGACTGGAAGGCCAGCACCTCGTCGAGTGGGTAGAGTCGGACGGTGTCGCCCACGCTGGCGGTGATCCAGCGGAGCGACTGTCGCCGGGACGGCCCCAACTCGGCGCGTAGTCGGGCCAGCAGGACATCCAGATTCGGCGGAAGACTCGAGGAGAGCGCCCCGCCTAGGCGGGACTTCAGCCGATCCACCGTGGCCGCCAGGCGATCGCGCCGCACCGGCTTGAGCAGGTAGTCGGTCGCCCCTTGCTCGAAGGCCCGGACGGCATGCTCGTCGTAGGCGGTCACGAACACGACGTGGGCCCCTCCCCCCGCCGGCGGCCGCTGCCACCTCCAAGCCGCTCAGACCCGGCATCCGGATATCCAGGAACACCACCTGCGGCTGCTCACGTTCCAGAGCTTCCAGCCCGTCCGAGCAGCTGGCGACGACACGGCACTCCGGCCAGAGCTCGCCGAGCAGGGCGACCAGGGCTTCACGCTGGGGCGCTTCGTCTTCGGCAACTAGGACGCGGAACGAGTTCGGAGGGCAGGCGCAAATCTAACGACCCGCCTCGGCTCCACTCGCCCTGAAAAATTTCACGACAGGCGTGCGAATTTCAGCCCAAGCCGGAGACCCCGTCCACACTCAGATCGATCACCCTCCAGCGACGCTTCCACCGACCGCACATCCACAGAGGTGTCACGGTGCGGGGGCGGGAGCTCGGACGAGAATCGATTTGTCGTCGGCATCGGATCGCAAAAGATGTCACGGGGCTGGCTATAAATCGAGAGAAGTATCCGACGTCCAGCTTCGCCAAAGATGTCACGGCCGCATCCCATCGATCTGATGGTCCATTGGCCGCCAAATGCGGACTGGAGAATCGAAAAGATGTCACGGATTTTCCCTCTGAGCAGCATTGCAAAGATGTCACAAAGACGAGGGCAATTTTGCGAGCTCTACACGGCACTCGATCAGAGTCTACTTTTGCCGAAGATGTCACAGGACCCGATGCTCCACTAGCCCGATCCCACTTTGAGATTTCGCAAAAGATGTCACGGACACATCGGCGCATGAAGGTCTGGCACTTTGCGTATTCGAGTGCCAAAACCGCTCAAGATGTCACGGCGACGATCTACGCCGAGCCCACGGTCCCGCTTCAACCACATTGCATCAATCCGTCTTCGGCAGAGGGCGTTTGCAGGGCTGCTGGACGTCCTGTCCAATGACGGTCTCCGCAATGCAGTTCGAGGCTTCAAGCCGGATTGAAATCCTAAAAAATCGAAAAGCGCCGCGAGCTGAGAACCCGTGACGCTTCCCGTTTCTAGTTGCGGGGGCTGGATTTGAACCAGCGACCTTCGGGTTATGAGGCCGGGTTCGCGCATCGGGGCAGACGGGCGTCATTACTGGATTCTTACGGAGCTTCAGGCGCTTGGGCGCAGCGGACAGGCCACACGAGTCCACCCAATTGACCCGAGTCCCCTCTATTTTGGACACGATTTGGACACCGTTTCTGGATCCTGACCTTCCGGTCGGAAACCCGATGGCCGCTTTTGACGGAGCATGCGGCCGAGGAGTTGCGAGCGATGGGAGGCGGGGAAGCCCTATTCCGAGTGGAGGCGCTGGAACAACCAGGCCCTTGCCAGGGCCCAGTCCCGCTCCACACTGGCGTGGGATACACCGAGCGCCTCGGCCGTTTCCGCGATGGTCAAGCCCCCGAAATACCGCAGCTCTACAATCCGGCTCTGCTGGGCATCGAGACCCGCCAATTCGTCGAGCGCAGCATCGAGCGTGAGCAGATCCAGACTCGCTCGCGGCTGGGTTAAGTCCAGGGCCTCGTTCAAGGGGAGTTTCTGCTGCAGGCCGCCTCTCTTGGCGCGCCCCCGGCGTCGCGCGTGGTCCACGAGGATCTGCCGCATCATCTGGGCTGCAACAGCCAAGAAGTGCGTTCGGTTCTGCCAGCGCATCCCACGCTGTCCAGCCAGGCGCAGATAGGCTTCGTGGACGAGCGCCGTGCACTGAAGGCTGTGGTCGAGGCGTTCTTTTCGAAGATACCGCCTCGCCAAGCGCCGCAGCTCTTCGTAGAGAATGGGAGCTGCCTTATTGAAAGCCTCGGGGTCGCCCTTGGCCCAATCCCTGAGGAGCGCGGACACCGATTTCTGCAAAGATGTCGCCATCGGTGGTCTCGTCGGCGCCTCCGGCTTATTTCCGTCGTTTACTCGCTCGGTACCGGTCTGTCGATGCGCGGCGAGACTGCCGAGAAAGGCTTTGAGGGAGTTTTCCTTCAACTGACGCTTTTACGTGCTGCGGGCGCTGTGCCCGGGGGAGAGCCGAGGGCCGGTCGACTTCCCTTAGAAACGGCAACCGGAGTTACTTGGAGGGAAAAATGAGAACAAAAATTGCGACCCAGAAACATCGCTTCTTTGAAGTTGGTGCTGCTGTTGGTCGGCTTGCACTGGGAATGGTGGTGGCCTTGGGCTGGCTCGGATTCCAGGCGCCCACCTCGGTGCAAAGTCCCGGCTCGGCGGTGTCGTTCGACCCGCAGGCCAACGAGAGAATCTGGTTTGTCTCGTTTGACTTGCCCGGTGGGGTAAAGAGCGAGGTGAACATGGTTCTTCACTGGAATGAGATCGCCGTCAATTCGATCGTCGTCGTCGCCGGTAACGCTCCGGCATCGAGCGGATACCTGCTCGGCATCGTCCAAGCGGCCGTCTACGACGCGGTGAACTCGATTGACGGAGGCCATCCGAGATTCATCGCGCAGATCGAGGCTCCGGCCGGGGCTTCCGAGGAGGCGGCAACCGCGCAAGCCGCTCACGATGTTTTGGTCGCTCTGCTGCCGGACCAGCGAAACAGTCTGGACGCCGAGCTCTCCGACTCGTTGGCAACCATCCCCGATGGGCAGTCGAAGCAAGACGGCATCGAGGTGGGACAGCAAGCCGCTGACCAGGTGATGGCGAACCGAGAAGGGGATGGCCGTTTCGCTAACATCCCCTATGAATATGGAGAGGGACCAGGCGCGTATCAGCCGACTCCCCCGGACTTCGTGCGACCGCCGCTGGTGCCGTGGATGCAGCAGGTCCGGCCGTTTACCATGACGAGCCCAGACATGTTCCGAACGGTGCCACCGCCCGATCTGCACAGCCCGCTTTGGATCCTCGGCTACAATCTGACCAAGCTCCTGGGTGATATTAACAGCACCGCCCGTACTGAGGCTCAGAGCGAGATCGCCCGGTTCTGGACCGAGCACACCCCCAAGCAATGGAACCGCGGCGTTCGTGGAATCGCCCTTGAGCAAAGGCTGAACCTGGCGGATTCAGCGCGCCTGCTCGGGCTGACCAACGTGGCCATGGCCGATGCGTTGATCGGCTGTTGGGACAGCAAATTTCACTGGAGTTTCTGGCGCCCGGTGACTGCGATCTGGGATGGCGGGGGCGATCCGCAACTGAAGGGTGACCCGGACTGGCTGCCGTTCCAGATCACGCCGAACCATCCCGAGTATCCAGCGGCGCACGGCTGCGCTTCGGGGGCAGTCGTTTACTCGCTGCGCGGCTTCTTCCGGACGGACGCATTCGAGTTTGCCATCGACAGCACGGTGGACGGCATGACCCACGTTTTCTCCAGCTTCTCGGAAGCCCTCGACGAGGTGGAGTGGGCGCGCGTTTGGGGCGGGATGCACTACATCTTCTCAGTGCGGCGAGGCGCCGAGCTCGGTGAGCAGGTCGTCTTGAACATCGCTCTCAACAACATCATGCAGTGAGTGGACAACTCCAAGCCGTTTTGGACACAGCAGTACCGCGGGTCAGTCTGTGACAAAACCGGCCGCGGAAAGGCGAGCACGTGGAGGTCGCTCTAACTGCGGTGGTGGCAACCCCGTGACACAGACTGACCCGCGCTGACAGAGGCCGGACCTCAGGGACCAAGTGGGCCGCAAGGGGTGTGTCCGAGGTGCGGAGAGCGTTATTTCGCCGCACCGATCGTGCGCCAAATGGATCGCGAGATGAAGAAGCGGCATCAAGGTCTCTCTCGAAGATACCCACCCACTGATCTGGCGCCGGATCCTCGTGCCCTCGAACTTCACGCTCGACAAGCTTCACGCCGTCTTGCAGGAGGCGATGGGCTGGACGAACTCTCATCTACACCAGTTCACGATGCATGACCGGCGCATTGGTGATCCACGCCTTGATGAGGACGCTGGTCCGCAGCTTGAGGACGAGCGCTAGGTCCGTCTCGAGCATCTTCTGGGTGAGGGGCAGCGGTTCGTCTACGAATACGATTTCGGAGACGGCTGGACTCACAAGCTGCTCGCTGAGAAGGTGCTCGCACCAGACGAGCGCCTTCAATATCCGTTGTGCATCGCAGGGGCGCGTGCATGCCCTCCAGAGAACGTGGGTGGCGTGGGCGGCTACGAGAACTTTCTCCAAGCGATGCGCGACCCAGAGCACGAAGAACACGATCAGATTGTGACTTGGGTCGGTGGAGTGTTCGATCCGGAAGGCTTCGACGTCAACGCAGTGAATCGAAACTTACGAACAAGTCGATAGAGCCAGCATGGCTGTTGCGGGTGCGATTGCTAGCCTTCATTCTGCGCTGGTCTTCTGCGGGGCGATGCTGCGCCGTAAAGCTCCCACCGCGGGACAGGATTCTTCGAACAGGCGGGGGTGCCGCCCAGCTCCAGCGCCACACCTAGGACCACCACGCCGTCCACCACCACCACCGCATCCGCATGCACCATCTCATTGCGCGCCGCACGCAATGCTAGGCTGATCGCGGTAAATCGGAAACGACACGACAGAACAGCGCGCCTGCTCTCGCGCGCGGGGAGACGTGCATGCTCACTATTCGTCAATCGATGGCCGCCCTCACAATCGCGCTGGGCGCCATCGCGTGTGGCAACAACGCTGGCGGCGGGGGCGGAACGGTGACGCTCAGCGGCACGGGCGTCATCACCTGGGTCAGTGACACCGGCAATCAGGCCACCAACGCCGACTACTCCACCTCCGCCTTCGCGGCCCTCGATCCGAACAACGGCTTCGCGGCTATCGCCGGCGTCGGCAACGCCAACGGCACCTTCTCCATCCCGAACGTGCCCGCGACCGGGACGCTGTACGTGAAGGTCGACCGCAACTACTTCGTCGTGGACGGCCGGCCGACGTTTGACTTGGGGTACGATCTGATGGGCCGCAGCGATTACGCGCCCGCGACCATCTCGCCCACCAATCTCACCTTCAGCATCAGCAATATGGCCTCGTGGCAGAGCGGCGACGGCATCGGCTTCTTCTCGATCGGAGCGGGCGCGGCATGGAACTGGATCGATTCATCGGGCGCGACCAACCCGCCCGGCGTCGGCGCGACCACCCTCAACATGACGGGCGACATGACGAAGGCCTCCGATCCGTACATGCCGAGCGCCTTGAAGGGCGACGTGAGCTGGCTCTTGCAATACACGATCGGCACCTCGTCCGGCGGCACGCAATACTCGCAGCTCACGCGGTACGTCCGCGATACGAGCATCAACATGACGGACGGTCAGCCCACGACGATGTCCGGCTCCTTCACCGCCGTGAATCCGAACAAGACCACGCCCTCGTTCAACTACCAGCGCAGCGCCTGGGCCGCGTTCACCAGCATCGTGAATCCGTCGGCGACCATCGACACCAACTATCTCGGAGTGCTGGCCAACTACGCGCCCTCGGGCGACGCAAACATCGATCTCGAGCCTCAGCTCGCGACGATGTATAGGAACAGCGTTACCACCGACGTGAACCTGGGCACGCTCTCCTACGCGAATCCGTTCCCCGGCACGTGGGCCGAGCTGCTCGAGGTGCACACGAACTACCACGTGAGCTACATGGCGCCCGGGGCCACGACCGCCCTCGACGTCTATCCGGAAGTGGGCCAGGAGGTCCTGTTGTCGGGCGCGCCGACGACGGTGTCCCCGATGCTCGGTCCGGCGCAGTCGATCAAGATTGCCGGCCGGTCCGCGAGCACCCAGCTCAGCGGCGTCGGTCTGACGCCGACCATCTCGTGGTCCGCGCCCTCGGTCGGCGTGCCGCAAGCCAACAGCGTCTACGTCTACCGCTTGACCAATTCGAACGGCACCACGCACTTGTCGACGGCGGCGATCTTCTACACCAAGGCGACGAGCGTGACCGTTCCGCCGAACGTGCTCACGTCGGGCAGCACCTATTACGTCGCCGTCTCGGCGCTGACCTCGGGCACGATCGACCTCACCTACTCGCCCTACCGTAGGCGCCTGCCGTACGCCTGGGCCAACGCCCTCACCGCGACATTCACCCCGTGAAAGAAGTTCCATCGGGCGCGCTCGGCATATGAAACGATGCGGAACTATAGGCGGCCGCTGCGCTAGTACAGCCCATCGAAAGTCCGTATGCACGCCATGAGCAGCGCCCATTTCCGCACCGTCTTCGCGGTGATGCCGAACACGCGAACGATCTCGGCATTGCTCCGCCCCGCCGCAGCGGCAAGCACGCCAATCCAGGTTCGCGGTGCTGCACACCGCGGTCACCGACCAGTGCGGGATGCAGCGGATCTCATCGCTCCCCAACGGGTTGCCGCGCGCGTTCGCTAATCGATCCCGACGGAGTTGGTATTTGCGACGCGGTCGATCGGGACCGGCGGCCGCTCGTCGACGGTCGCTTTGTTGATCTCTGAATTTCGCTTCACCCGGCCGTCCTGCAGAAGGCCAACACCGCGGCGAGCATTGCCGCTCTCATGTGCTCCGTCCTTCCCGCTGAAGTGAGCAACGTCCTCGGGGGCACTACCTCTTGGACTGCCGACCACTCCCTGGTTGGGGCTGCAGAACAATTCTCTGCAGCAAAAATTGTTCTGCAGATCTTTCCGCACTTTGTTCTGCAGTTGGTGAAAACCCCCTGAAAAGAGCTCTTCGGCTTGTTGTGCTCGGTGGTCATTGGGGCGTCCGCCCATCAAGTACGACCAACCTGGTCGCGACCTTTTCATTAGTTATATCCAATAAATACGCTTCACCTGTGCAAGAACCTGCAGGATTCGAAAGGCCTCTGCTCTTGTCATCTCACCGAGATGGCGAACGTAGTTGACAGATT
>WNFC01002286.1_pt1 | contig 20597 bp, 20 predicted proteins | sample 5400541 | NCBI WGS metagenome assembly WNFC01 (sample SAMN13153342, study PRJNA577476) | soil metagenome | isolation source: 120 cm saprolite under Douglas fir tree site 2 hole 2 replicate 1 | place: USA:California | collected 2015-04-18
TTGCGTTGTAGGGCGCGAGCACGATGAGCGTGCCGCGTTTCTTGATGTCTGCGAGATCGCGGTCTATGGGAGCCACCATCTGGAGATTTGAGCGGCGATCGATGGGATCGACTTCTTCCAGCTCCGCGTAGACTTTCCGATGACATGATGACGAGATCGGAAAAACAAGCGCGCAGAGCATAAGCACACAGACCCTCGCCCAATTGCTGATCATAAGAGCGTCAATTCCGGGGAACTAAGTCTGAAACTTAACGCCGATACGAGAAACGGCGGGGGTGACAAAAGAGGCCACAGAATTCTTAGGCCAAAAGTGGAGTGAAGTCAATGCTAACGGTTACGGGACGTTACAAGTATCTATACCGACCCGCGACACTTCAAGTTTTGCTAAGATGCCTTCCCTGCTGATCCGGTAAGAGCATTTGGGATCGTTGGCGAGTAAGCGCATGCCGAGGACGGTTCAAAATAATCCAGCTCATCCCGCTGACTCCAGTCACATTTATCCTGCACCTCAAGTCGACGCTGGCCGGCAGGCACCAGACATTTGGTGATTAATCCGGCCATTGCCCTCAAAGCGATTCAGGCACGCACGTTGCACCAGCAACGGCGCGCCGCGAGAACCGAACAGTTGGCCAGGGAATGATATCGGCGCCGGGAGACAAACGATGAAGAACTCGCTCTTGATAACTCTGATTCTGCTGGTCACGCTTGCAACTAATACTTCGACCGGTTATTGCCAGCAGCCGAATCCATCGACGGCATCGCCAGACACTTCAGGCCCGGACGCGCATGCACTGAAAATCAGACATCAACTGGAGTATCTGGGATTTGGTCGAGACGTTACGGTGAGATTGCGCCACGGAAGGGATTACCATGGCCGGATCGTTGACACCGGAGATGACAGCTTTAGGCTCGACGAAGTTGATCTGCGCAAGGTTGTAAGCATTAGCTACAGCGACACCAGGAGAATTGACGCCGGCTACATGGAGAAGAGCCTCATCGGCAACACTCGGCATAATCCGCACACGAGCAAGATCATCAGTCTCGCCGCTATAGCCGGGCTCGCTGTTATCATCGGCGTTGTGGTGCATGGGATAAGGTAGGCGCAACGACGAGCGCGTGATTGATCCAGACGAGTCGCTCGTTTCTATTTCATTTGACGCCTTCAGCGTGAAGCTTCACCCGATAAAGAGCGACCAGATCATGGACTCAACTTGAGCTGCAAACTTGATCGCATCAGGAGCAGCTCGGCTTGAGATTTGTTTTGGAGTGCGGCGACTTGTCGCCGCTTTGGTATACGGCGCCTTCGCGCCGTAACCGCAAAGACGTCTATCCGGTCGCGACAAGTCGCGACTTATGAAAGCGGTAACAAGTTACCGCACTCCAAATACAGAACCAGGCGACGCAGGCGGTCCTGACCTCATTTCCGCGCTACAATGCGACTCGTGACAGTCAACAAACAACTCATCGATCTCAGTCACACGATCGAGCACGGCTTGATCACTTACAGAGGCCTGCCGGCGCCGTTGATCTGTGACTTTCTCAGTCGCGAACAATCAAAGAAACATTATGCGCCCGGCACGGAGTTTCAGATTGGCAAGATCGAGATGGTGGCCAATACCGGCACGTACCTGGATAGTCCATTCCATCGCTACAGCGACGGTCGCGACTTATCGCAGCTCGAGCTGAGCTCACTCGCGGATCTCGACGGCATAGTGGTCAGGGCCAGGGGCAAAGCGGACCGCGGAATCGACGCCGACGTGTTTCGTCATCTCGAATTAAGAGGCAAGGCGGTGCTGGTCGAAACGGGATGGGACGCGCACTGGAGGACGGACCAATACTTTGACGGGCATCGGTTTCTGACGAAAGACGCAGCGCAGTTTCTCGCTGACGAATACGTCACCCTGGTCGGCATCGATTCCTACAACATCGACGACACTGCCGACTTGAGCCGACCGGCGCACAGCATCCTGCTCGGCGCAGGCATTCCCGTCGTTGAGCACATGTGCAATCTCAGCCGGCTACCTGTAAACGGGTTCAAGTTTTTCGCCGTGCCGGTGAAAGTAAAAGGGATGGGTACGTTTCCGGTAAGGGCGTTTGCGATTGTTGCGTGAATCAACACGCCCTCCCTCACGGTCGGGCTACTGCCCCGAGGTCTTGACTTAACCCAGCACTTAGCATAGAAGCATTCCGCTCGGTCATGTCTGATCCTGGAGTGACTTTCAAAATGAAACGCTTACTGCTTGCGATTGTGATCGTTGGCACCCTGTATCTCCCCGCGCCGGCGCAGAAGAAGGGCGCGGATGATTTCAATGATTTGATCAAGCGCTATTACGCGGCCTGGAACACGATGAATCCCGATAACGCATCGTTTCTGTATGCGCAGGACGCCGACCTGGTCTTCTTTGATATTGCGCCGTTGAAATACAGCGGCGGGTGGCGGGAGTATCGCGACAACTTCAAGAAGAACGTGGCGCCAGGATTCTCGAGTCTCTTACTCACGCCCAACAATGACGTGAAGGTCACGCGCCGTGGCAACATGGCATTAACCACTCTGACCTTTCATCTGTTAGCCAAACAGAAGGACGGTGGCGTGTTAGATTTCGATGCGCGACACACAATTGTCTGGGAAAAGCGAAGCGGGCAATGGCTGATCATTCATGAACATGTTTCGAAGCCGCTGTTTTAGTGAGGAGTACGTAGGCCTTCAGCACGGTTCTTTCATAGGAGTTAAATTGAGAATGAGCGTTGCAGGTCCTCTGGCACTGATCGTAGCCGCGTCATTGGTCGCAGGCGGCCAGGCGAACACCAAGGAGCTTGGCTCAACCCATTCCGGGCGCGCTGCTCCATCTGCCCCCTGTCGCGGTGAAGATCTAACGGTGCGACACGTGACCGATGATGCCGCGATGGGCGGACACAACACCATCGAATACGCTTTTGCGAATAATTCGTCTTCGCCGTGCACCCTCAAAGGCTATCCGCGGTTCGAGTTATTGGACAAGTCCGGCAAGGTCCGGCCGGATGGCCGCGCGATAGATTCTCAACAACTGCCCGCCGAGGAGACCAGGCAACCGCCGCGGCTGGTGATCCTGGCGCCCGGTCGGGAAGCGTTGTTTCACGTTTACTACAACAACGGCGGCGCGGGATATATGGGGAAGCCCTGCCCGCTGGCGCGAAGAGTCAGAATCAGAGCACCGGGGACGAGGAGAAGTTTCGTGCTGCACGAAGACATCCGATCGTGTCGCAGCGTGCTGGTTTCAGCGGTGCGCAGTTCGCCCTCACCGTAAGCTCCTTAACCGACCCCACATAAAAATTCAGCGGGAGAAGTCGGCGAGTGACGAATCACCCCCTGGCTCCTCCCGCCTTTGCCAAGGTTGCCCTCGGGTAATGATCGCCGAGCAAGGAGTATACCGCTAACGATTCTCAAAGATTTTCATCCGGATTGTTGGCTGATTGTGGAAATGTCCGCGAGTGTTGCGTACAAATGCCCGCCCTCTGTGGCAATAAGTCGCTCCCTTAATCACGGCTTCGCGGGTTCGTCCCTGGCATAATCTCAATCAAACGATGTACGGGATCGAAGCGCAGCCTGAAAGGTTTTAGGGCGCTGAGGCCGAGAAGAACAGGCGCGCCCACTTCGGCGCCTGAGATCAAGTCGGTAGGAATATTTCGCAGCGTCAGCGAACCTATGGCTACCGTAGTCGGTCGACCGCGCCGCGCCGAAACCCGGCCGCCCCCAACATCACGCACGGCATACCCCGAGATTCTCTGGCCGCCTGGGCCAAGATCCCTGATTGCCAATCCGAGGTTAGATCCGGTATCGAGCAAGGCCCGGTCGCCATTATCGAGTTGCACGAATGGCCGACGTCCGTGACTCTCGCGAAGCCACGCCACGACTGCACCTTCGGCCGGTTGCTGATCGATCCGCAGAGGCAATTCATGAGGCTCGAATGCCGACAGTTCGTGACGTGGAATATCGATTACGTAGCCTAGCGGAGCGAATGACTCAGTTGGATCCAACACGCCGTCGATGTCCCGCGGCAAGCCGCTGGTGATCATTACCAATCCCCTGGCCGGCAGATAATTCTCGCTGTCACCAATCGCCAGGCTGCTAATAGTGGCCGCGGTCGCCGAAACAGGGACGCCGCTCATTCCGGCGATCGAAGTTCTTCGATTACCTGCGATTTGCACCTGACCTTCATCGACTACTCTCGTTGATAAGAGCGTCGCGCCCGCGCCCGTGTCAATGGCAAAGCTGAAGGGACCGGCCCCGTTGACCCAGGTCCTGACCAGCAGACCACGCCCGGGCACTTCACGAAACGTGGCCGGGCGCGGAATTGCTCGTACTTCAGTTGGAGCTGGCAACGCGTTGAGATCCCTGTGAACAGGAGAAAGGGCAACTCCAAATGAAGTTGCCCTTACGCCCGTTGTCAGAACCAGGAGGACTGCAAACAGCAGACTTGGTTTGCTATTCATACGCAGACCGCTTTACCAACTCGCTGACAGTCTCGCTGACAGTCCTGGTGTCTTAGTAACGACGATGGTGTCGGTGACGAAGCTTATAAGTGTAAAGCGCTGAGCCCCCGAGACCAGCGAGTGCGCCAATGCCGGCGCCCTTGCCGCCGCCGGCGATGCCGCCGATAGCCGCGCCGAGCCCAGTACCAATACCCAGCGTCAGTTTATCGCGGTGCTTCTGCCAGAAGGTTCGACCACGCGGCGCGCTACTGTAATCGTAGTAAACCCGCCCGTTGGAATACCGGCGAACAGGTGCTCTATAAGAAGTGACCGTCCGCGACGACGACGTGCCGTTGTTCTGGGCACTGACACAGCCCTGATACCCCTCGTCAAAACCCTGTCGATAAGCCGTCTGTTCTTCAGAGGTCTTGAACTGAGTGCTATTCTCAGTGGCAATCTGGTCAGGCGTTTTCGCCATTTGATTCGCCGTTTGATTAGCCGTCGGGTAGGCATCTGCAGTTGTTGCAGTTGTGTTTGCGGCCGTCGTGTTACTGGCCGAATGAGTGACTAACGCTCCCACACCCGCGCCCAGCAACGCGCCGACCAGCGTCAAAGCAACTAGCATCTTCTTCGTAATAAGCATGACTAATTCTCCTCTCGGTTGCGACCTCTATCTCAAGTCTCGTGAGGTATGGCGGCAACATGCGTGCCCCAAAAACAGTCGAGTTTCCGGAGTATACGCCCTTTGTAGGAGTTAGCGCCCCAATCGTTCACCGAACGGAGTGATTGCAAGTCAATTGCAAGGATGCGACAAGAAATGCTTGCGATTCGCGGTCGCGAGTCGGAGCGCAAGTGTCCCATATGGAGTCATCGTGCATTCCAAATGATCATGCGGGATACAGAACCGGGGGCGTTAGCGACCGGATCAGATCCTGGTGCCCTAGATTGGTTTCGTGTTGTCTTCCCTTAAGTAAGAACGATCCACGAAATCACACGACACGGGCACTTAGAAAAGCTTTCGTTTCGTGTGGGTTAGTGGACTCCTTAGTTGATTTGGCTAGAGGATCTCAAAATAGTGCACTGCCGATCATGCACAACGTGAATGGCAGAATCCCGTCGCTATTGCTCCGGGTTCTGAACCGTGGTTGGAGCTGGTGCGCTGCGAAGCCGGGACTTTGCCGGCGTGGCAAGCATGCACTTGCGAAACGGCTGCTCAGTGGCGGGGGCAGTATTTTCCCAGGCGCTGGTTTGCCAGTTGTCGGTGGCGCGGGGCTTCGGCAGCCAGCCGGGCAGGGGCATCATGAGATAGCGCGAGAGGACTTCGACGTAAGGTTCGTACATCGCGCGCAGATCGAGAAGTGTGCCGTCGTCGCCGGGCTCGCTGCTCATCAGCACGCCACAGTCAGACAGGATCGATCGCAAGCGCGCGAGGTCTTCGGCCGGTAGTCGCTGCGCGTCGTGTTTCAGCGGAGAAGTATCGAAGATTTGCGCGATGTCGACGATTGCATGACGCGCCATCTTGAAAGTTAGTTGGGCTTGCCATTTTGTCAACCCGTCGATGCCGACCATCACCAGACTACAGGTGTCGAGCACGGTGCTAAGCGACGCGAGCCACGATTGATTGTTGTGTTGCGATCGAAAAAAGCAGAGCACCGGATAAGAAAGGTGGCTCTCCATCAAGTCCGCGGCCCAGCCTTCCCAATCTCGCAGCAATTGATGGAGACTCTCCAGGCTGCGCGCTTCCTGATGCCGGCGTAAAAGCTCGACCGCCGTTGGCGGTGTGCCCGCCCGCGCATCCAACAACGATATGTTTACTTCGCGGCGCGAGAAAGCCTGATAAAGAACCGGCAGATATCCAATCACCAGGGCGAGCAAGCCGATTCCCATGCTGGCCTCGAGCACGGTTACCGCCCGTGCGGCCTTGCCCACGGGGGTGACGTCGCCCAGGCCGAGCGTGAAAAACGTCGTACCGCTGTAATAGAGGTCAGCGAAGAACCCAGTCGGCCCGTTTGACGAGATCCTTGAACCAATCGCCCAGTGAAGCATTGCAAAAGCCAGGAGCAGAGCCAGGGCCCAAACCGTTAGCAGAACGAGGATGGATAGAGGACCAAAGATGCTCAGCAGCGTTTCGCGCCGCTTCCGGTTGCTCACGATGCGGCAGATCGCCGACCAAGGTCTCCAGCAAGCGCGATAGAACAAACGCGTGAGACGGACACGCCTGGTGACGCGGCGCGGCAGGACGATCGTCTCAAAGACATCCCAGAGGACGACGACGATTAGAACGGTCCCGGCGATCCCAATCAAGAGGTGCATAAGTGCTTATCTATTCTAAAAAGCGAAAAGACCGGGCCGACGAACTTGCGTCGCTCCCGGCCTTTTCGGATCAATTGGCAGCCCGACCTAGGCAGCGCGCTGCGCCGCGGCCGGTTTGTCGCGCAAAAGCTCAAGGGCTTTCTTTAGCTGCGTGTCCTCCGGTTGTGTCCTGGGCGTAACGTCCGTAGGTTTCACCGGCGCCTGGTTTGGCTTGCCTTCTTCTTCGTTGCCCGGGTCTTCCACGTCCAAAGCCTTGTCCGCACTTTCGGGTCGCTTAACTTCCACGGAAGGCGCAACCCCTGAGCGGTTACGATCTTCTCCGAGAAACGGCTTGCCGCTCGCCGAAGCCCATTTGATCGTCGTTAACAACAACCCGTCGCCGTCACGCAGAGTGAATAGTTCCTGCTCAGCTCCGGCGCCGAAACTCTTTTCGCCGACCACGTCGCCGCGTTTGCCTTCGAGAAAGGCGGACGCGACGATTTCGGCGGCGCCCGCGGTGCCTGAATCGATCAGGACCACAACTGGCCCGTTAAATAGTGTCGTTTTCGGATCGGCAGCGAACGTCTTTAGGACTTTCTGTTCACGACCGATGGTCTTGGCGATCAGGCCGTCATGAATGAAAAAGTTCGCCACCGCAACGCCTTCCTGAATCTCTCCGCCGGCCACGCTCCGAAGATCGAGCACGATCTTCTGCGCGCCCTGTTTCAACAACTCCCGCAAACGCGCGCGGGCATCCGCAGCCTCGCCGTTGTCCATGCTGTTAATGCGCAGGATGCCAATCTTGCCGGCTTCCATGCGCCCTTCGGCAGCGGGCGCGCGGAACGAGCCGCGGCGCACGGTCAGCGTCAAAGGCCGCACGTTGGCGCGCAGAATTCGCAGCTTCACTTCCGTTCCCGGCGCCCCGTTGAGTAACTGGCGCGCGTCGTACAACGAGATGTCTCGAGTCGCTTTGGCATCGATGTATTCGATTACATCTCCGGCACGAACTCCGGCTTGATCCGCGGGCGATCCTTTTTCCGGCGCGACGACGTAGAGAAAAGAAGCGACCTGTGACAGCTCAGCGCCGATGCCGGCCTGATTGCTTTTGTTGCCGGCGCGGTAATCCTTTACCTGCTCAGCCGTCAAGTACGTCGAATACGGATCCAGACCATAAGCCAATCCGCGCAACGCACCCGCGCGAACCTTTTCCATGTTTGGCTCGTCAACGTAATCATTCTGGATGTGATTGAGCACGCTTTCGAAAATCTTTTGCTGTGCGCCAGGATCGTTGGCGGGTTGCTGCGCCCGCGTGGCCAGCCAGCCGCCGGCTATCGTGTAAAGAGCAAGCGCCGCCGACAACGCGATTAATGCGAATTTGTTTTTGAATGACATCAGTTGTACCTCGAAACCATCGACCCGTTGGCTACGCTGGAGACTTAAACGTTTCGCCAAACGCCTGTATCATACCGTGGGTGCATAAGGTGCGCAAGCGATGGCTTTTAACAGATGTCGCTTGGCGCTGATTGGTTTACTCAGTTGGAAGAACCTCGAAAAATAGCCGCTTCGTCGCCGGCGACGTTGGAGACGCCGGGGCGTCTGTTGGCGCTTGACCTGGGCGCAAAGCGGATCGGCGTCGCGGTTTCCGACGAGCTGCGAATAACGACACGGCCGTTGCCGGTGATTTCGCGGCGAAACTGGAAGGACCTTTTGCAACAGGTGGCAGGGCTCGTCCAATCGTTCGAGGCAAAGGGCCTCGTGATCGGTCTCCCGCTGCGGCTTGACGGCGGTGAAGGTAGCGCGGCAGAAAATGTGCGAGCGTTGGCGGAGAAGTTTCAGCGGTCATTGAGCGTGCCGATTTACTTGCAAGACGAGCGCCTGACAACCTTCGCCGCCAACTCAGATCTGAAGGCTGCCGGCCTGAACGAAAGCGAGAGCAAACGGGAAGTCGACAGCGAAGCGGCGGCGATAATCCTGCGAGATTTCATTGATCGTATGCAATCATAATTTCTCACCAAACGAACTGAAATCTATTCGGGCTGATTCATTGACGCGCACTTTTAAGAAACGTCTGCTGATAAGTGGGGTGATTGTGATCGCCGCTGTTTGTGGCGGATTTGCACTCTGGTGCTACCACGAACTCCACGCAACCGTGGCCCACGGCAAAGCGAACGACTACATTGAGATTTCACGCAAATCAACGCCCGAAGGAATTGTTAACAAGCTGGTCAGCGAAGGAGTTCTGCGCCGGAAATGGCCACTGCTCTTCTACATCAAGCTTACCGGCAGCGCGAAACTGATCAGGGCCGGTGACTATCGCTTCCCTTCTCCGATCTCCGCGCTCGGGGTTTTGAAGAAGCTCGAAGAAGGCGAACAACGCCTCAGCCGCTTTACTGTAATCGAAGGCTGGACCAGATGGGACATTGCCGGTTCACTTGCCCACGTTGACGAACTCCATTTGAAAGACAGCAGCGAGGCGTTGCGCTTGATAGATGATCCGAGTGCGATTCGCGACCTCGATCCCACAACTACAGATCTGGAAGGCTACCTGTTCCCTGCGACCTACAGCTTTCCGCTAGACACCAAGCCCGCCGCGGTCATCGCCGGAATGGTAAAGCGTTTTCGGCAAGAGTGGACGCCGGAGCGTGCGGAACGGGCGCGCGCGCTCGGGATGACGCCCCGACAGATCGTCATCATTGCTTCGCTGATCGAGTCTGAGGCCAAACTGAAAGCCGATCGGCCTTTGGTCGCGTCGGTGATCTACAACCGGCTCGGCAAGCGCATGCCGTTGGGAATTGATTCGACGATCGTCTATGCCTCAAAGCTGGCTGGTAAATGGCGCGACGATGGCAAGGTTTACCTGAGCGATGTGAACCGCCGCTCGCCTTACAACACGCGGATCTTTTCGGGTTTGCCGCCCGGGCCGGTGGGCGCGCCGGGCGAAAGCTCAATCGACGCGGCGCTGAATCCAGCGCAAACCGATTACCTTTATTACGTCCGCGATCCTGCGAGAGACGACGGCGCGCACAACTTTTACAGCAAGTCAGCCGATTTTGAGAAGGGCGTGCGCGCCTTGCGCGAGTGGCAACGGACGCACAGCCGGTGAGTCCAGGTTGGATTCAGACCGATCCACGAAGTCATACTAAATCGCACGAACACACAACCAGTTCGGCTTCAGGTGTTTTCGTAGATCGTTTCACTTCGCCTGGCATTTGCGTACAATTGGGGTCAGGCCTGCGATTCTGCGATTCTCAGTCATTCGCCGCTCCTGTAATGCTTAATGATTCACGCCAGTTTACAAGTGTTGACGTTGTCGAGAATCGCGAAATCGCAAGCCTGACCCCAGCCTGTTGTTTCAACGAATCGCAGAATCGCAGGCCTGACCCCGGTTTCTCTTACTCATGTGGCAATCTCTCATGATGGGAGACCACATACCCACCGCGTGCTTGTATTTGATTATCAGGTGCTCTATTCTCAACCTGTCGTCCCCCGTTTCACGATTCGCTTTGAGGAATTCTCTAATGAAATACCTAACAGTCTTTTTAGCGACGCTGCTCGTTTCAATTGGCGCAGCTTCTGCGTTTGGACAGGGCAAAGGGATCGACACACAGAGCAAACGGATTAGCGACGGGAGCAGCAATAAGGCTCCGGCTAACAACGGCGCCAAGCAGGACACCGGCACGACTGGATCGGGAATTAATTTCGGCGGAGGCAAGACCCCCGCCAAGCCGGTCATTCCAAATCCGTATCGCCTGACCGCGCGCCGCGATGCGATCATTCGCGCGGTCTCGGAAGTGATGCGCGATCGCAAGCTGATTGTTGATGACGCGGCGTCGAAGCCCGCCGAAGGAATCATCGTCAGCCAGCCTTACACTTTCATCAAGGGAGCGGTGGTAACGCAATCGGAGTTGCACCGCTATGCCGACGTCGATACCTCCGGCTCGCGCGGTTGGACGCGGGGCCGCTACACGATTCTGGTCGAAGTTCAGGCGATCGACGGTGTCAGCTCAAACGTATCCGTCACCGCCAAGATTGAAGGCCGCACCGACGGCGCCAACGGCGCTGAGTGGCTGACTTTGCAAAGTACCAACGTCGCGGAGCAGGAATTTTTGGGCGCGCTAATCGAAAGCATCACGGGCGCAAATCCCGGAGATCGACCGTAAGGACCTGTCGCGCTGTGTTAATTATTAAAGGGATTTCGCTGGAACCTTCCGCAAGATAAGATGCAAACGTTGAGTCAATTGTTTGACGACTCGCTTCCCTTGGAATTGGAGGAAGAAGAGCGACGTCACGGCCGCCGGCTGCTGGTGGGAATCCTGTGCGCCTTGATTTTGACGGGCGCGCTATTCGGCGGCTACATGTTTCTGCGCAAGCGTCATGAGCGACAACTCGCCGCCGCGGCCGAGGCCACCAGAACCAAAGCGCGCGCGCCGCGGGTCGAAGTCTTCGTCGATGAACCGACGATGGACGGAAAGAAGACCATGCTGGGCGGCACGCTCCATAACATCTCCGGCGAAGCGCTGCGCAATCTGTCCGTTGAGTTGGAACTGAGACAGCGAAAGGGCGGGCAGCTTGAAACCCGGACCATCACGCCGGAGCAGACTGAGCTAGAGCCGGACGCGAAGGCTCGTTACACGGTCGACCTGCTGGTTTCAGATTACAGCAGCGCGCGGCTGGTGCGGATAGTTGGCGGCGACAATCGCGCCGAAGTTCCCTTCAAAGCATTGCCGGGCACGCCACGGCCTCCGATGGAAGCGCCAGCCTCCAAGACGGTTATCGTGAACCGGCCCGTGCCGCGCGGCGAACAGTTTATCAACACGCCGAATAATCCGGGACGCGTGCCCTAGCTTCGTTCTCCAAATTGATGACGGAAGTTTTTTGCCGACCAGCCAACCATCGCCGGCGTCTTAATCGTCACAGCACCGCGCTTTCTGACTTGAGTCATTTGCGAACTTTCGGATAGGATCACTGTGAAGACACCCTGATGTGCCAGCGACACTACAAGACCCATCTGCCTGGCCTCGCTTGCACCATTGCATTCGCGGCGGTTCTGCTGCTGGCCGGATCCGCGCCGCTCTATAGCCAAACTCGTCCGGCCCCGCCGCCGCCGGACGATAAACTGGGGAAAGCCGACAAGGACGATCTCGGATCGGACATTGGATCGCACGAGAGTGAGATGAGGGCCAAGCTGGCCCTCAGCCGGGACAAGAAGCTTTACGACGAAAACCTGGCGCGCGCCCGCGATACCGCGGAGATTGCATCTCAATTACTCGAATCGTACCGCGCGAAGAAATCCTTCAGCAGCGAAGACCAGAAGAAGCTTGAGCGAATCGAAAAGCTGACGCGCCGGATCAGAAATGAAGCCGGCGGCACAGAGACGGAAGTCGAAATCGAGGCCTCTCCGGTGATCGAGACCGCCATGAAAAGCGTCGCCGATATGGCCGAGGAACTAAGAAAAGAAGTCGAGAAAACTCCCCGTCACGTGATCTCAACCGCCGTCATCGACCAGGCCAACAAACTGATCGGACTAATCCAGCACGTGCGCGATTTGAATCGCTAAACGATCATGATTGCCGTCCCGCTGAAGGCCGCAGCGCTGAAATCCATAACGCCACCAGCGGTTTTCTTCGCTGTCCTCTTATTCGCCGCCACCGGTTTGGAGGCGGCGCTCCTGTCGCCCGGGCGGACCAGTTTACCCCCTAAACACAACCCGCCCCCTTTGTCTTTAGCCCAGCAACAGGACGACGACGTGGTTCGCGTGAACACGGACCTGGTCGTGCTGAATGCCACCGTGCTTGGCAAAGACGGCAAGTTCGTATCGGGTTTGCGCCGCGCGGATTTTCAAATTCTCGAAGATGGCAAGGAACAGAAACTCGCGAGCTTGAGCGCCGCCGAGACGCCGTTCGCCGTCGCGATCGTGATTGATACGTCGGGGAGTATGGATACGCGCCTGACGTTGGCACGCTCAGCGGCGATCCAGTTTCTCAACGGCTTGCGTGAGTCAGACGTCGCGGCAGTTTACAACTTCGATTACAAAGTCGAGCAGTTGCAGGATTTTTCGCCGGGCCGCGACCTGCCGCCAAAGGCGTTCGGCCTGCGCGCGAAAACCACGACGGCGCTAAACGATGCCGTGCTCCGCGCGGCAGATGATTTGGCCGCCCGCCCCGAGAAGCGCCGCGCCCTTGTGGTGTTGTCTGACGGCGGCGAGAATGCCAGCCGCGCCAGTTCTGATAAGGCGCTCAATCACGCGCTCGCGGGCGGGGTGACCATCTATGCCGTGAATATGTCGGAAGAAGGCCCGACGCGCGACATTGTGGGAGCGTCAATCCTGAAAAACCTAGTGGCAAAGTCAGGCGGCCAATACATCTCAACCCCGGGCGGTCTGAAATTGCGCGACGCGTTCGACGAAATCCTCGAAGAGTTGAGCCACCAATACACGCTCTCATACGTTCCCAGCAACCGCGAGCGCGATGGCAAATGGCGCGCAATCGACTTGAAGCTGGCGCGGCCGGAAACCACCGTGCGCACGCGGAAAGGTTATCGCGCACCGAAGGGCTAGATACTCGTCTCGTTCCGCGCGCGTTCGCGGTGTCGCTCGATTGCCAACTCGATCAGTTGATCGATAATTTGTGGGAATGGGACCCCGGAGGCTTCCCACATCTTGGGAAAGCCCGACACGTCGGTCAGTCCGGGCAGCGTATTGATTTCGTTAATCAGCAACTGTCCCTCCGGCTTGAGAAAGAAATCAACTCGGGAAAGTCCGGAGGCGTCAATCGCCTGATACGCCTCGACGGCCATCTTCTGAATTCGCTTCGTAACAGGTTTGGCAACGCGGGCCGGCACCACGAACTCAACGCGTCCGGTGCTGGAATACTTTTCCGTGTAGTCAAGAAAACGCGCGGACTCCTCGTGGACCACGTATTCGCCGGGCAAGCTGGCTTTGGGATCGTCGTTGCCGATTACCGCGCATTCGATCTCGCGACCTTCGACGGTCTCTTCGACCATGATCTTGCGATCATAACGCGCGGCCAACTTGATCGCCCGCGTCAGCGACTTCTTATCAGACGCTTTCGAAACCCCCACAGATGATCCCAGATTGGCCGGCTTTACGAATGCAGGGAAGCCGATCTCTTTCACCAGGCGACGCAGGACCTTTTCCGGCTCGTCTTCGAATTCTGATCTCAGGAGCCAGGTGTGCTTGCAGATCGGAAGTCCGGCCTCCCGAAACAGCGCCTTCATGGTGACTTTGTCCATGCCACACGCGGACGCCAGCGTGCCGCAACCGACAAACGGAAGCGCCGCCATCTCGAACAAACCCTGGATCGTTCCGTCTTCGCCAAACGTGCCGTGCAGCACCGGGAAGATGACATCGACGGGCTCGGCCCTGGCGCCGCTCTCGAGCCGCGCCAGACCTCTGCGCGACGGATCGCCGATGATCGATACGTCTGCTTTACTTGAGCCGAGCTCGCGCGCCGAAAGTCTTTGCTGCGTCCCTTTCGGCAATAGCTTCGCGGAAAGAGCGGGCGCGAGCCAGTTACCGGTCTTGGTGATCGCGATGGGCACGACTTCATACTTCGAAGTGTCCATCGCTTCAATCACCGAACGCGCCGATCGAATCGACACTTCGTGCTCGCCCGAGCGGCCGCCGAATATTACGCCGATGCGAAGTTTCTTTGCCATGCCTTCTCTTTGCCCTCTCCCGTTGGAAGAGGGTTGGGTGAGGGTTTGACTGCACATACTCTGCCCTCACCCCTTCCCTCTCAAAGGGAGAGGGAGCAAGTCCGTTACAAGATCGTCTTTCCCAAAGCTGACAGGATCAGTTCAACGCCGAGTTCTGCCGTGCGATTATTCACATCCAAAGCAGTATTAATCTCGACCACTTCGAGCGAACGCAGGCCGCCGGCTTCCGCGATCTTTTCCATCGCCAGATGCGACTCGCGATAGCTAAGCCCGCCGCGCACCAGGGTGCCCGAACCGGGCGCGTCGCGCGGGTCGAGTGCGTCAACATCGAAGGTCACGCAATAACCGGCGCTTCCCTGCTTCGCAATGGCGATCGCTTCATCCATGCAAACGTTTAGTCCGCGCTCGTCAATCTCGCGCATCGTGAAAAACCGCATTCCGAGCCGGCGAATTAATTCGCGCTCTCCCGGATCGATGTCACGCGCGCCCACATGCGCACACTTTTTCGGATCGAGCTTGGGCGCAAAGCCACCGACATTCACCAGTTCAGGCGCCCCGTAACCCAACAACGCCGCCAAAGGCATCCCGTGAATGTTACCAGACGGTGTCGTCTCTGGCGTGTTCATGTCGGCATGCGCGTCAAAGTAAATCAAGCCCAGAGTTTCGTGGCGCTGGCGAAATGCTTTCGTGACTCCGGAGATCGAACCGATGGCGATCGAATGATCGCCGCCGATGGTAATCGGCAGCACACCGGCGTCGACTATTTTCTTAACTTCTGCCGCCACCCGTTCGCACGCATCGTGAATCTCGGACAGATATTTTAGCTTCTCGCTCGCTGCGGGATGTGAGCGTGGTCGTTCTATTTCCAGATCCTCGAGGTCCAGGACATCGTAACCAAGCTGTGAGATTCGAGCAGCAAGCCCGGCGACGCGGATTGCGGAGGGACCCAGGTCGACGCCCGCCATGCTTTGCCCAAAACCCAGCGGTACGCCCAGAATACTCACCCGCTGCCCGAGGCCGGGAAGATTTGAATGGCCTGATTGCTTTGGTGACGACAATTCGCTCATCGATTTGCCAGTCCGTCGATCAGGATTCCCACTCAAACGCCACTTCGGAAAGCGCCGTGTCGGGATCCGTGCCGTAATAGACCGACTTGATAACGAACCGAACCCACTTGGTTCTGATTGCGCCCACGTCTACTTTCTGACTCGTCATGCTGTCGGCGAACGTTAGCTCACGCGAGCTGCCGTCGGAAAACTGCGCGGTCACGACCGCGAGCCGATTGTTCCCAGCCCAGATTTGCGGGCTCTTGAAATAGCCCGGCTGAATCAAGATCCGATGAATCACTATCTCGCGATCAAAATCGAAGCGAATCCACTCGCCTATGCCCGGGCCGTCAACGCCTTCGATCCACGCCGTGCTGCGCTTGCCGTCGATCGCGTTCGCCGCATAGTAAGTATTGCTCTGCACCGCCAAACGAACTGATGACGCCGACGCAGTAATCTTCAAAGGCGTGGCCGAACGGGTTTCCGGCGTGCTCATTTCATCGGCATTGCGCGTGTTGACGGGAACAGGATCGTTCTTTTGGGTTGATGCCTTCTGCCGGTTTGGGGTTGGTGAGCCCAAGCCCTCCCTTACGGTCGGGCTACTGCCCGTTTGGCGCAGCACAAAATACCCGGCAATGCCCACCAGCGCCAGCAAGAGGAGCGCGATAGCAATTACTCCGGCAGTTAACACCGGACTGGCAGCTCGGGGCTCTGCGCGAGCGTCGTATGACGATTGAGTTGGCCCAGCAACCTTCAGTGTCGGCGAACCGCGTTCATGCATGATCTCGGTCGGCGGCAGGTCTGAATCGCGTGTGCCGGGTCCACTGGGGCGGGTAGGCTCATCGCTGGGAGATCTGCCGACGGCGGCGAGAGCGTTGCCGTCTTCAAGACAGAACCTCAGCGTATCATCGCGATAGGTGCGGTTACATTTTGGGCAAAGTTTCATGCCATTAATCCACAGATTTCACAGATTACGCAGACAATAACCAAATCGCGGTTGAGGCAACTCTATCATCAAGCATCGACCGACTCTTAATGCTGAATCTGTGAAATCTGCGTAATCTGCGGACTAGCCCTCAACCCTTACGACCACTGCGCTTGATTTCTGCTCGATGATTGCCACAGCCTCCTCGGGCGTGGTAGCGAAATCCAGCAATCCGAGATCATCGTCGCTCACCGCGAGATGGCGCTGCAATTCTTTCATCAAAGGCGGCCAGCAATCACCGAGCAGCACTATCGGGCGTGGGTCGAGCACGTGCGTTTGCAGTTTGTTCCAAACCAGCGATACCTCCGTCACGGTGCCCATGCCGCCACGCAAAGCAATGAAGCCGACCGAGCGGGTGATCAGGCGCTGCAAGCGTTCGTAGAAATGTTCCGAAGGGACCTTCTCAGTCAAGAAGCGATTCGGCTCTGCCCTGAATTGATTCATCGTAATGCCGACGACGCGGCCTCCGCGCTCATGCGCACCGCGACTCGCCGCTTCCATCACGCCGGCGTATCCGCCGGTGCAAATGGTGAATCCCGATCCGGCGAGCAGGGCTCCGACCTGGATTGCTTGCATGTACTCGTGATCGCCCTCGCGGCACTTTGCGCCGCCGAAGATTGTCACCATGCGTTCAGGTTTTTCGCTCATTCAGTTACTGGGAGCGCGGGCGCCCTCGCCCGCAGCGCGCCGTCAGGCGCAAATTTGTTTCCGGGAGTGTCACAAAATCATATCTATGTTCGCGCTTCGCGCTCATCGCGGACGGGGGCGTCCGCGCTCCCAGTTAAGCCTCGCCGCTGACCATCAACGATCCAGTTCGTTTGTATTCTTCGTAGTCTTCCCGGCTCCGAAATGAGCCAGGGGTGTAATCCTCGGGTATCGGCGTGGGATCAATTAGCCGCTCATCGCGAATGTTCGCGAAACCCGCGTCGAGAAATAATGAACGATAGTCGTTAATGCTGAGGAGTTCGACCGGAACATTCAGGCCCTCGATCCATTGATGCGACGCTTGGTTCTCCCAATAAAGATCGACGACCGCAACGAACAACCCGCCAGGTTTCAAGACCCGGTGAATCTCGTTCAGCGCTCTGGGAATGTCCTGGTAGTAATAGAGCGATTCCATGGAAAACGCCTGGGTAAACTCATTGTCACTGAACGGCAGTTGCTCGGCGCTGGCTATTTCGTAATCGACGTTAGGAAAAGATCGCGAAGATTCACGCGCAAGATTAATCATCTCATCAGAGATGTCTATGCCCGTTACGCTCCCCTTGTTAGCAAAACCCGCCAACAAACGACTCGCCCAGCCCGATCCGCATCCGACATCCAGCACGCGCGCATCAGTTGGGACGCGCATGAGTTCGATGGCCTGCTCGCCAACCGGGCGATGGCCCTTTTCCATGCTCTCGCCCTTGCCGGCGCGGGCCCATTCATTGAATTCGGTGCGTAATTGTTCCTGTGCGTCGTTAGTCATTGCTCATGCTGCGTGGATATCCGAATAACAGACTAAACGAAGTTCTGATTAAGTGGAACGGTCAAGCCTTTGGAGTGCGCTGACTTGTCAGCGCTTTGGTCGGTCGCGACTTGTCGCGACCACGCCTGAGTTGGCTCTCTTCAAAGAATGCGGCGTCAAGCCGCCGCCGACCAAAGCGGCGACGAGTCGCCGCGCTCCAAGGAGTTGACCCTTCCTTCAGGGCTTGCCGTCCTTGTTCCATTGCGGTTTGAAATCGCTGTTCACTAACCACCGGACGGGCTCAACCATTGATTCGATCGCCTCAGTCATGTGCGCGAAATCCACGTGCGCCAAATCGTCGCTGGGCCGGTGGTAATCGCTATGCAACCCGTAACTTGAAACTGTGTGCGCGATGATACCCTTCAGGGCCAGCACATAGTTGTCCGAACGCCGAAAGAAGTTCTGCTCGGGATGCGGGTCGGCGACCAGACGCGCGCCGTGCGTCGCCAATTCCGCGCCCAGGTTCGAACGCTCATATCCGGTCAGCCAAAGCGTGTGCGGCGCGACTGCCGCATCGGGGCGGCCAATCATTTCAAATTCCAGATTGGCCACAAAGGTCTCAACTGGAACCGGCGGATGCTCTTGAAAGTACCTCGCGCCATAGCCGCCGATTTCTTCACTGCCAAACAATGCAAAGACAACTGTCCGCTTCAGTCTCGGACCCGCAGCCAGCGCTTCCGCCAGCTCCAGGACTGCGGTGCAACCCGACGCGTCGTCGTCCGCGCCGTTGTAAATGCTATCGCCATTCACTTCCCGCCCGATGCCCAGATGATCCAGATGCGCCGAAAGCAGAATGGTTTCTTTCGATGACTTAGGATCACTTCCTCGCAAAATTCCGAGGACGTTGGTCGTAGTGGCTTCGGTTGGCTCCGCACCCGGCGCACCCCGTTGTCTCCTCATGAACTTGACGGTTTGGAGGTAACCACCATCGTCGCCGGCCGGGTCAATCCTGAGCAGCTTCAACTGAGCCGCGATGTACTTCGCCGCCGCCAGCTCGTCCGCGGTGGCGCTCCCACGCCCGCGCATTTCATCACTCGCCAGGCCCTGCATATATTTCTTCACCGACTCCTGCGAGACTGTCGTCTTCGCTTTCGGCGTAACAGTCTGAGCCATGGCCGCTGAGGCCATGATCAGAAGCAGGACGAGCATCGGTGTTGCGCGTTTTGTGTGAATGTTCATACGGCTCTTCATCAATGGGTCGCCTCTCAATCTAACGGCGCTTAAAGTACCAACTTCAGTTGGGGATGTTTTCGGCAGCAATGCCCAACTAAAGTTGGTACTTCGGAACACCTCTTCCAGTGTAAGACGCCACCTCATCGAGTAGTGGGTTGAACTAGGGACGCAAACGATAAAGCATTCGCGGGAACGGAATCGTCTCGCGAATATGTTCAGTGCCGCACATCCAGGCGGTGCAGCGTTCGATGCCCATGCCAAAGCCCGCGTGCGGCACGCTGCCATAACGCCGCAGGTCCAGATACCATTCGAACGCTTCCTGCGGCAGGCCATGCGCGACGATTTGTTTCTGCAGGAATTCGAACGAAGTTGTCCGCTCGCCGCCGCCGATCACTTCGCCATAACCTTCCGGCGCCAGCACATCGAGTCCCAGCGCCAGCTCGTCGCGCTCCGGATCGCGCGCCATATAGAAAGCCTTGACCGCAGCCGGATAGTGATGGACCATCACCGGCTTATCGAAATGGCCGGACAAATAAGTTTCATCCGGCGCGCCAAAATCGCCACCCCACTCGAACTTTTGTTCCATCGCGCCGCGCTCGTGACCCTGATGCAGCATCTTCACCGCATCGTCATAGTGCAGCCGCGGAAACGGCGGCACGATCGCCTCTAGTTTCGACGGGTCGCGCTCCAGAGTCTTCAACTCCTCCTGCCGCGTCTCGAGCACGCGCGCGGCGATGTACGAGAGGAATCTCTCGGAAAGATCCATGACGTCGTCGAGCGTTGCGTAACACATCTCTGGCTCGACCATCCAAAACTCGGTCAGATGTCTTCTCGTTTTGGATTTCTCAGCGCGAAACGTGGGACCGAAGCAGTAGACTTTGCCGAACGCTGCCGCCGTCGCTTCGTTATAGAGCTGGCCGGACTGTGTCAAGTAAGCTTTCTCATCGCCGAAATAATCGACTTCGAACAGCGTCGTGGTCCCTTCGCACGCGGCGGGCGTAAAGATTGGCGTGTCACAAAGCGTAAAGCCGTCGTTGTCGAGAAAATCGCGCACGGCTTTGATGACCGTGTGACGCACTTTCAGGATCGCGTGCTGCTTCTTTGAGCGAATCCACAGGTGTCGGTGATCCAAAAGGAATTCCGGACCATGTTCTTTCGGCGTGATCGGGTAATCATGAGCCGCAGAAACCACCTGAGCGTCAGTCACATCAAGTTCAAATCCACCGGGCGCGCGACTGTCTTCGCGCACGCGGCCGGCGACCGTCAGGGCGGATTCCTGGCCCAGAGGTTTCAACACGTCCCAGAGTTCCGGTGACACGGAATTCTTTGCCACCACGCACTGCACGATGCCCGTGCCGTCCCGAAGTTGCGGAAACATCAGCTTCCCGCTTGAACGCATGTTATAGAGCCAGCCTTTCAGCGTGACTTCATCGCCGATGTGTTTGGATAAATCCCTTATGTAAGTTTG